>Ga0315279_10005165_pt1 | contig 17073 bp, 15 predicted proteins | sample YL17G06_20_MG_FD_203694 | JGI IMG/M metagenome (GOLD analysis project Ga0315279, IMG submission 203694) | Sediment microbial communities from Yellowstone Lake, YNP, Wyoming, USA - YL17G06_20 | ecosystem: Environmental > Aquatic > Freshwater > Lake > Sediment | place: USA: Wyoming | collected...
GTAAATTGGTGCGCGAATCCCACCCCCCGCACCATTTTACTCACACCAGCGTGCGCTACAAACTATTATTAGCGATACCAAGAGAAAATATATCGCTTGACGGCTTGGGGTAATAGTACGTGCTTCTCAAAGTCGTTGTGCTCTGCAGCCATGTCGGGTAATTTACCGATCGTTGTAGTCTACGAGATAGGCCTTCTGATCGTAGTTGCTTCCCTAAGCCTAGAATTCTTCAAGAGAATCCGACTGCCCGGACTGATAGGCCCCATCCTAGTCGGGCTTGTCATAGGAGGCCCAGGCGGACTCGGTATCGTCACTAACCTGACTGTCATCGAAGTCTTGGGAGTACTTGGAGCGGTTCTGATCCTCTTCGTGGTAGGATTGGAGTTCGAGGCTTCGACACTATGGAAGACTGGGAAGACGGCTTTTCTAATCACGACTGGGGGAGTCGCGGTCTCGTTGTGTGTAGGCTGTCTGGTAGGTTATTTTCAAGGCTGGTCTGTTCCAGCATCCTTTCTTCTAGGTGTAGTCATGGCTCCTAGTGGCACGAGTGTTGTGGCTTCGATCTTGAATTTTGAGGACAAGATGGATTCGAAGGCAGGACAGACGCTATTGACGGCATGCGTTCTTGATGATGTGGAAGGCGTTCTCTTGCTGACCATAGCACTAGCCATGATATCAGAGAGAACGTTGTCGATATATGAAGGCGCTCTGGCTGTTGCCGTGGCAGTGTTCTTCATTGTTTCATCGGTATATCTTGGCAGCAGGCTGTTTCCATTGTTCATCTCAAGATTCGCTAGGGTACTCTCAGACGAAGTCTTCCTAGCCGTCTTTATGGGTGCGGGTTTGATTTTTGCTTATGTAGCCACTCGGATCGGCCTAGCTGCGATAACAGGCGCCTTTCTCATGGGTGCAGTGATTCCTCACAGGAAGATTGGAGAGAAGCTATCTCAACGGCTACATTTCATGAAAGAGATATTCGCCGCAGTATTCTTCGCTGACATAGGACTCTCTATAAACCCCTTTGACATCATCAGGTTCTTCCCCTTCGCATTACTCGTCTGCGGTACGGGAATAGCTGCTAGACTGACAGGTGGACTAATTGGAGGAAAGATCTCCGGCTTCGGCGGAAAGCAGCTCGCAGCGTCAGTGGTTGGTCTCGCGATCCGAGCAGAGATGTCACTTATCATAGCGAGAGAAGGTGTTGCAACCGGAGTAATCGGAAGCGATTTTCTCCCAGTCGCCGCTACAGCAGTGATTCTTAGCATGGTGCTGATAACTCCAGTATACTCAAGATTGGTTCAACACCTGTAGCTGTGTCACACCAATCCATCTAGCGCGCGCTACACGCATAGACTCAGCAGTTCAGCGCGCGCCAAATCTCAGAAATAGCGGATAAGAGGCTGCGCAGAGAGATACCAACTAGTTCTTTAGATTGAGCCTCACCTATGTGGCTCGCAGGAATGTTCCTTGCGAATCATGTATTATGTTGGCTTGTCGATGGTTCTTGCCTCCATTCTCATGCCAACCGTTGTGGTCGGTGTAGCGGGTCAAGTAGTCATTTATGATAACCATTTGTCATACGTTGATCGGTATGGTCTCCTACGAGTTGTTGGTGAAGTTGAGAACGCTGGAAATATTAGCGTGGAGTCAGTCATCATTACAGCCAACTTCTACGATAGCCAGGGAACCATAGTCGAAACAAGCCACACGTTTGCGATGCTAAGCATTCTCCCGCCCCGGACGAAAACCCCTTTCAAGATTACGGTGACGACGTCCAGCCCTGATTTGATTAGCCGAATCAATCGCTACACTCTGAATGCGACTTTTCAAGAATCGAAGACAGAATTGATGAAGACCCTACTACTTCTTTCAAATGACAGTCATACTGATGGATTTGGACTGTTACACATTACCGGAGAGGTACAAAATAATGGGACTCTGATGTCGAGTTATACTGAAGTTATATCCACCTGCTATGGGGAAGACGGCAAAGTAGTAGCTGCTAACTCTGTCCTTACTAGCCCCCACAGGCTCGATCCAGGCCAGAAAGCAATTTTTGACATAACGGTAACGGATGAAAACATAGTGCCTTACGAGATAGTGATCATTGGCAAAAACCAATCCGCTAACATCTCGCGATACGAAATAATGGCAGTAAGCAAAGAAGCTATCTTGGTGCCTGAGTTCTCATCAACTGTGGCAATCATGCTGGTTATCTGCCTCTCAGCATCAGTAATGATCTTGAAGAGAAAACCAGACCACTAATTCAGAAATCATGCACTTCGAAAAATGGATTGACGCGCGCTATAGCAGTTGCAGAAAGTTAATGTCGCATATATGAAAAACGGGGTTGGAGCTTGATTGCGAGCCTATGAAGCGATTTTCTGGGAATGCGTTTTGATTTTAGCATCAGTGCTAGTATTTAGAGGAGCGTGGTTGCTCCTTGATAGATTGATTGGTGATGGAGAAACGGCATTGATTGTGAGTCTAGTCATTGGCATAGCATTGTCCTCAGTATCTCTATGCGCGCTAAGCAAATGTTTGAAAGAATAAGGAGAAAATGGGAGCCGCGAAAAGCATTAGCACCCACTATAGCCTGCGCTTGACGGCGCTATTTTGCCGGTAGTCGATTTCGTTTCCCTACTCAATTCGTAGGGAAAAAAGTGAGTTGGTCTCACGAAAGGAGCGCTGTCAATAGACTGGCGACACCTTGTGAGACTACGGCGGCAATGGCGATTACAACAGCAGCCATGATTACAGCTACGGCTACGTTGCCTTTCTTCAATTCATTCCATTCGTCAATGTCCTTTGTCAACTTATTGAGTACGGACAGGCCTGCGTATTAGGCGCGCGCGCTATGAATATGCCAGCCATGTAGATTGCGACGGCCACATTGCCTTTCTTCACCTCATCCCACTCCTTAAATTGCTTTGTGAGACGACCTAGCACGTTTGAAGCGATGTAGAGGCCTAAGACTGCGAAGATTATGGCAAATATGAGCCGAACTATCGCCAAGCCAAAGAGAACCAACTGATCCAAAGCCATTTTCAAAACCTGCACCAAAAATTAAGGTTCTCAGCGCATTAAAGCTTCACGCGCACATGCACACACGAATGATTCGACCGACAGAGCATCGACAGAGATCTCTCTAGTTCATCATTCGAATTATCGGATTCCCCCGATCTTCAGAACGCTTGTATCTAATAGTAAATTAGTACGCGAATCCCCACTAGCGTGCGCCTGAGATAGCGCCGATTCTAGCGATAAGGAAAGGCGACATGCGCGTGTAAAGAGACTATCTTCAGAAGACGCTTACTTGGAATCGATAATATTGGGCTCAATGCTTCCTTCCAAAGGTACATTGGCGACTTTCCTGGCATGGACTTCTCTTCTGAAAGAGTGCCTTAACAGTATCGGTGTGATTATGGTGGTGATAACTGCCATTGCAACTATCTGTGCATAGACATCCTGACTGATGGCTCCAGCCGCAAGGCCAATTCCTGCAATGATGAGTCCCACCTCACCTCTAGAGATCATTCCGATCCCTACTCTCTTTCCAATTTTTGGGTTCCGTGTGACCAGAGCGGCTGGGATCCCGCAACCCACCACTTTAGTGATGATAGCAAGCGCCAGCATCAACAATATCCCATAGAGTGACGCTGCACTTAGTCCCCATATGTTTAGACGGGCTCCCATAATCGCAAAGAAAATTGGTGAAAAGATCAGAGTGACTTTGCTGATGTATTCCCTCACCCTCACCAAGACCTTTGATTCAGCGATAGCCATTCCAGCAGAGAACGCACCGACTATCGGGTGAAGTCCGATTGTCGCTGATAATGCTGCGCCTCCAAAGCATAGCGCTGTGGCTGCTGTCTCGATTGTTCCACTTGCATACCACTTTCTTGAGTAAGTCACCAATCTCGACCCAACGTAGACCACAGACACAAGAAGGGCAAGCCAAAGCCCGAGCGTCCGAAGGATCGTCCAAACTGTCTGTACAGGTGAAGGAGTGACACCTGTTACAATGATAGAGGTCACAATGGAAAGCACGATCAAGCTTAGAACATCATCGATAACTGCGGCATTAATCATCAATCGACCCTCAACCGTACTTAATGAACCAAGATCTTCAAGGGTGTGCATAGTTATCGCGATACTTGTTGCCGTAAGTGCTGAGGCGACAATGAGTGCACCAGCTAAATCTGTTGGAGGCAGAGGAACGACAAGCGTGACATATGCCCCGAGCAGGAAGGGGACAATGACACCTGATGCTCCTATTATGAAGGATTGGATTCCTAAAGCTCTGAACTGCCCGAAGCCAACCTCGAGGCCAGCAACGAACAGTATCAGAATAGCCCCTATCTCTCCGAAGGCTAAAACATGTTCATTAAATGCAACTAGAGGTTCTCCACCAATCTGCAGCGATCCAAGCGCAAATGGGCCGAGAAGCATGCCTGCAAAAAGATCCCCCAGCACTTGAGGGAGATTCAACCGTACCATGAGACCCGACAAGATCTTCGCAAAGGCAACAAGGATACCGATGTCAATAATTGCACGCATTATGGGATCAAAATACATGGTACCTCAAACATTCCTTGGTTAATTGTCCAGCCCTCCAGCTTAAGGGTTAAGTCTTATTCTACGATCCGTTTTTTACACGTGCGCGTAATCTTTCCATTGCTTCTACCGGAATGAATAATCAAAAATCCTACTTAGTCGTGAAATAAGTCCAACTGATTCTCGCTTCCTGAAATCATTAAGAATTCTTCTGAAAACACTAGGAAGTTCGGGGGAGTTGAGAGCTTCTTCGATACTCAACCACTCATATGCCGTGGCCTCTTGAGAAAAGATTATTCTGCCACCAACTACATCTACACTGTAGGCAAGGATAATATGATGTACCGGTTCATCTTTCTCGGAGAAGAAGTCATCATAGATGCCAACTAACTTGATTGGACGTATTTCTAATCCTGTCTCTTCTTTAACCTCTCGTATTACTGCCTGCTCCACGGTTTCCTCCGGTTTTACGTAGCCTCCTGGAAGAACCCACCACTTGTGATAGGGCATGTCACCTTCCCATATCAGAAGGATTGCGTGCTCTTCTCCTTCGATTACAGCAGCGGCACTGACCAATGTCTTGCCTTTGGTTACATCTCTTTGAGAAATCATTCGGGCCTAACCCACAAGTTTATTCCTTATCTTGAGATTCCACGGCGACCCAAAGTTATGATTGCAGCTACCTGTAATATCATGGCGAATCCCATCAGTACTATCACTGAATAACTCTGATCAATGAAGAAGCCGAAGATAACTCCGCTCGCAAGCGTCCCCAGACCTAAAGCAGTATTGAGAATACCGTAAGCGGTGCCCCTCCTACTCAGAGGAACAAGATCCGCTATCGCGGCTCGGTAAATCGACTCCTGCATACCTAGAACAAGACCATATACTATAGATGCGGCAATTACGCCTGCAAAACCTCCGCCTATGACAAGAAGGGCCGGGAATATCGATAGAATGAAAGGCAGGACAAGAAACTTCACCCCAACCCTGTCAAAGAGATGACCGGAAATAAGAGCCATAGGAGCATCAACTACCTGCACAACCACATAGAACAGAGGAACTATCCACTGCTGACCCAGAGGTTGGAGAATGGAGGAACCAACGTAGAGTATAAGGGCAACGGGGATAAGCCCAAGAGTGTTTAGGAGAATCGCTACGCAGTAAACCCAGAATCCCCAGCTTAGAGACGCTCCTTCGTCTTTGATGCTCTTAGCTTCAACATCAACGCCTTTTCCAATCTTCCTGTAAGTATGAACTAGTGCAATTAGCATCAAGGCGTATGGAATCAGCAGGATTTTGAAGGCGGTAGGGTAACTGTTGACGGTGTAAAACATCACAACACCCAGGATCAGTGGGCCGATCACAGCACCAATCTGGTCGATGGCCTCATGGAGCCCAAATGCTTTTCCAGACCCTACCCCCTTGCTGACTATAGAAACAACGGCATCCCTAGAAGGAGACCTCAATGCCTTCCCTAGCCTCTCTAGGAGAAGAAGTGTCATTACCAACTCGATGTGCGAAGTGAAACCTATGAGGGGTACCGCCAAGATCAGGCCGTAGCCGAGAAAGATGAAGAGCCAGTAAGCTCGACTTCTATCAGCGAGATTTCCACTCACAAGCCTCAGAGCATATCCTATGAACTCCCCTGCGCCACTGATCGCACCCACCAGAAACGCTGAAGCGCCGAGAAACTTGAGATAGTCGGGGGCAATTCCTCTACCTCCCTCGTAGACTATGTCTCCGAACATACTCACGATTCCCATTGTGAGAATTGCGACATAAGCGGATCTCTTCGAGATCTTCAACCCCTCAGTCAAACTTCGTTTCCTCCATTTGAGATAGGTTGTAGAAGCTATCAGTGCACGCTAGTTAGGTTTGATAGATTTCATCCACCGTCTCCAGTAGCTTCAGAATATGTGGTTCCAGTAGCTTCTTGTCCGTATCGGAGATCCGGCCGTATGCCTTGGCCAGCTTCTCCGGTCTAAGATCTGAGAGTATTGTCCAGATTTCAATCATTGTGTTGTACACTGAGCGTCTGAGAGACGTCTCATACTTCTCCAGTTTGAATATTTCTTTGAGCTGTCTGATCTCACCGAGCATAGATGCTGTGACATTCAGTATTGTCCTCTTTGTCTGAGGATCAACATCATAGATGATTGAGTCAAGAATTGAATTTGAGTTCCTACTGTTCTGATCTAGCTCTTCACTTATCATGTGGAGACGCCTTTCGATGATTTGCAGGCTGCTTCCCAATGCCCTTCTATGATTTTCATTCATCATCGTTCATCTCATTGTGATGAGTAGCGCGCGCTAAGCCAACAGAGCGGACACTCTGTACCTGCCCTCACGGCATCCTCAATAGGCAATGTCAGGATGTCGCTTTTCTCCACAGCATCCTCTTTACTGATGACGTTATTCTGCGAAAGGATTTGGCGAACTGCTTCTTTCCTAGAGGCACAGTCTCGTTTCCAGAACCAGACTGCCATACTTCACACAACCCAATGTCCACTAGTCTTCGTTGAAGGTTGGTAGAAGCTATCATCCCCTACGAACGCAGAAAGTAGGGGCAGTTAAAGGCGAGCCTCATCGCCTTTTGCGTTACCAGACAACAGCCTAACCCTATAATAATCTTTCTACATCAAAATAACTTTCTCACTTTTCGAACTAATTTCACTACCTAGTTTAGACAGTTCATGGTTAAGCTGAATGAGCGAAAGATACTCTGGACCGCCACCGCACATCGACCGTTATCCAATGCAGTGGAATCCAGATTGGATCGAAGGCGTGAAGAGTGAACACCGTTCACAATTGAATTGACAGCGGGACTTTAGCTGGAATCTGCATCATAGATGACTAGTTGGCACCGTACTCTGGATACATCCTTCGTCACGATCTGAGAACGAAACTATAGTTCTAATCAGGAGATAACAATAGGAACTTATCTAAGAAATGATAATTCTGAGGTTCAGCGATAAACAGTCTTGATGTACAGAACGAGAGATCTGATGTGGCATCGATCTTGATTGAGAAGGCTTGGCATTCGATGAACATTGGGGAAGTTCTAGGAAGTCTCAACAGTGGATCTAATGGGTTGACTGAGGAGGAAGCTAAACGTCGTCTCCTAGAAGTAGGGCTGAATGAGCTTGTGGTTGAGAAAAAAGCTAACCCACTAAGATTGCTGATAGCACAATTCAAGAATATCCTTATCATGATCCTGATTGTTGCCACAATATTCTCAGCTATGATGGGAGAATTGCTCGATGCTGCAGTGATTCTCGTCATTATTCTGGCTTCGTCAGGGTTAGGCTTCATTCAGGAATATCGCGCCGAGAAAGCGATTGAAGCGCTTAGGAGAATGCTATCATCCACGATCACCGCAATGCGGGGTGGCTCAGAGAAAGAGATCCTTTCGAAGGAGCTTGTTCCAGGAGACGTCGTTCTTCTTGAGGCAGGCGACAAGATACCTGCCGACGCAAGGCTGCTAGAGATATCAAATCTGCACGTCGATGAGTCGTCTTTGACTGGAGAGTCTGTTCCAGTCAGCAAGAGACTTGACGTGTTATCTCCTGACGCTTACGTGGCTGACAGGAAGAATGTGGTATACTCAGGGACCACTGTTACTTATGGCAGGGGGAAAGCTGTCGTAACAGCCACGGGTATGGCTACTGAATTTGGCAAGATAGCCAAGGAGGTTGCGACAGCTGTTAAGGAGAAGACGCCTTTGGAGAGAAGGACAGAAAATATAGGTAAGTGGCTTGGAACCGTTTCGCTTGTAGCCTGTCTGGCCGTGGCAGGCTTCGGCATTCTCCGAGAATATCTCACCCAAGGGCATCTCACAACACCCTTCATTCTGGAGATAGTCATATTTGGCATAGCATTGGCTGTCGCGGCTGTTCCCGAAGCCCTCCCAGCCATAGTGACTGGTACGCTTGCCATTGGCATGCACGAGATGGCGAAGAGAAATGCGCTAGTCAGGAAGATGCCGGCGGTCGAGACGCTAGGCTGCACAACAGTTATCTGCTCAGACAAGACCGGCACCCTGACGAAAGGCGAGATGACTGTAAGACGCCTATTCACAGGCGGACAGATAGTCGAGATTACAGGCGTAGGTTATGAACGGAAGGGAGAACTCCGTCCTGCAGAAGGCTATACTAACCCCGGCCGGGAACTCCTCTCATTACTGGGTCAGGCAGCTGTACTCTGCAACGATGCGAGACTGGAGATGAACGAGGGTTCATGGCGGGTCAAAGGCGATCCTACCGAGGGCGCTCTGATAGTATTTGCGGAAAAAGCGGGTTTCCGACAAGACGACATCAGAAACAAATACCCACGCCAAGGCGAGCTTCCTTTCAGCTCTGAAAGAAAACGCATGAGCACAGTACACCCATGGTCTGAAAGAGGAAAGAGGATAGTCTTCGCCAAAGGCGCACCAGAAGTACTTCTGCAGGGGTGTAGTAGCATCTATAGTCGCAGCGGAGTCGAGGAACTCACAGAAGCGACTAGACGAGACATTCTCGCAGTAAATGAGAGAATGGCTACTGATGCGCTGCGAGTATTGGGCCTGGCCTACAAGGAGATTCCAGAGACTCTAGTCGATTTTGACGAAGAGAGCTTGGAGAGGGATCTGACGCTACTGGGCCTCATGGGCATAATAGACCCACCAAGGGAGGAAGCGGTCGAGGCTGTAAAAGTCTGCAGGAAAGTCGGTATTAAGCCGATAATGATAACCGGCGATCACAAGCTCACAGCGATCGCGATAGCGAAAGACATGGGCATATTCAAAGAGGGCGACATAGCCCTAACAGGCGACGATCTCGAAAAGATGATCAATGAAGAGCTCGAAGAGATCGTCGAAAAAGTGACGGTATACGCCCGAGTCTCTCCGATGCACAAGCTGAAGATCGTCAAGGCATGGAAGAAGAGAGGTGAGGTCGTGGCCATGACCGGTGATGGAGTCAATGATGCCCCGGCCATAAAACACGCCGACATAGGTATCGCGATGGGAATTACCGGTACTGACGTGAGCAAAGAAGCCTCAGACGTGGTTCTGGCAGACGACAACTTCGCCACGATAGTCAAGGCGGTTGAGCAGGGAAGAATGATCTTCGACAACATAAAGAAGTACCTGACATACCTACTCCAATGTAATTTGACGGAAGTTCTTGTCATCGGTGGAGGAGTCCTAGCAGGCTTACCCCTGCCCCTTCTTCCCGCGCAGATACTATGGGTAAACCTAGTTACGGACGGAGCTCCTGCATTGGCGTTGGGGGTCAGCCCTCCAGATCCAGATATCATGGAGAGGCGACCACGAAACCCCAAGGAGACAATATTCAGTAGAGAAGTCAAGATAATGCTGACCGCAGTTCCCTTGACTCTCTCTCCAATACTCCTGTTGGCGTTCATCAACGATCTGGATCTTGGTGTGGGAGAAGCGCGGACAACACTCTTCATAGCCTTTGTATTCTTCGAGTTAGTTGTTGCACTTAACTGCCGCTCGCTAAACCATTCAATATTGAAAGCCAAACCTCACAGGTACCTTTCCATTGCAGTCCTCTTATCAGCCATACCGACCTTCATAATCCTACTTCTACCACAGACGCGCGACGCTTTTGGAATGGTCATACCGACGTTAAATGATGTCATCCTAGCTTCAGCGCTGTCAATATTTCCGCTGGCAATCCTTGAAGCGCTAAAGCTAGGGTTGGCAAGACGAAACAGCAAGCCTGCCCAGATCCTATAGAAACAGCCCGCGCTAGCGGAAGCAATTAGTACTGGGTGAGGATTGATGCAGCGGATAGAAATGTCGACCACAATCAATCGCATTTGGGCCCGTGAGATCCTGGACTCACGCGGAACCCCAACGGTCGAAGTCGAGGTTAGATTGGGAAACGGTGTATGGGCTCGCGCGGCTGTTCCCTCCGGTGCGTCTACCGGCACCCATGAGGCGCTTGAGCTTCGAGACGGAGATAAAACACGTTACGCCGGCAAAGGTGTACAGCGAGCTGTCGAACATGTAAACAAACAAATCGCCAAAGCAATCGTGGGGAGAGACGCCTTGGATCAGTCAAATGTGGACCGGACGTTGGTGGAACTAGATGGAACACCCAACAAGAGCCGATTCGGCGCTAACGCGATCCTGGGCGTAAGCCTTGCGGTCGCGCGGGCAGCGGCCAACGCTCTCAGTCTACCATTATATCGTCATCTTGGTGGAGAAACAGCGAGGATACTCCCAGTACCAATGTTCAATATTCTCAACGGCGGCATTCATGCGGGCTGGGACGGTACGGACTTTCAGGAATTCATGATTGCACCAGTTGGGGCGACGAGCTTTGGAGAAGCATTGCGTTGGGGGACCGAGGTATATCATTCGCTCAAGGGGGTACTCAGAGGCAAGGGATATGCTACATGTGTCGGGGATGAAGGGGGTTTTTCACCTGTCCTGAAAACCAACGACCAAGCCGTAGACCTGATCCTAGAAGCGATCGAGTTAGCTGGATACAAGCCAGGTCACCAGATTGCCATCGCACTCGACCCTGCTTCAAGTAGTTTCTATCAGGACGGCAAATATCGCCTACGGACGGAGAAACGCAACCTTACCTCGCCAGATATGGTTGCTATGTACGCTGACTGGGTACAGAAATATCCTATCATAGCACTCGAAGATGGTCTGGCCGAAGACGATTGGAGTGGCTGGAAACTGCTGAACGAGACTCTGGGAGAAAAGCTTGAGCTAGTTGGTGATGATCTATTTGTCACCAATGTGCAACGAATAAGCCGCGGCATCGAAGAAGATGTGGCTAATGCTGTGCTAATTAAACTCAATCAGATCGGTACACTGACAGAGACGATTGCCGCCATCAAGATGACACGCAAAGCAGGTTGGGGAGCGATGATCTCACATCGAAGCGGTGAGACCGCAGATAGTTTCATTGCCGACTTGGCGGTCGCAATGGGAACCGGCCACCTTAAGACAGGAGCGCCTTGTCGCGGTGAGCGCGTGGAAAAATACAATCAACTGCTGCGCATTGAAGAAGAACTGGGCAGTGCCGCGATCTACCTTGGTCGCGGAGCATTTGTCAGGTGAACAGGACCAAATCCGTTGGCTTAGCCGAGTAATCGAGAGCGCGTGCGCCTATGAAATATATAGCTCTAGTCTAACATCTTGAAGGATGATAGTGAGCTGAAGCATGACAGAAGAATGTTTGTGCTCACTTTGCCCTTGGGCAGAAGCAAAATGTTTAAGCCACCCAATCGTGCACCGTGTTTGCATTAAGCACGCATTCGGTGATGGTGTCCACCTAGGCAAAATGCCTGAACCGCCTCCTTGAGGTTGATGGCGCCTGCAAAAGGCCATCAAGAAAAACCATAGGAGAGAGGCGGGGTGGATCTATACTCAACAGTCCTTATAGCTTCAGCAATAACCTTAGCTGGAATCATTAGCATCAGACTAGGCATCTCGTCCGCAATCGTAGAAGTTGCTGCAGGATTAGTGCTTGGAAATTTTCTTGGGGTCAAGGTCGAGGCTTGGCTGGACTTCCTCGGCACTTTTGGCGGGTTGACACTCACTTTTCTCGCTGGTGCAGAGATTGATATCCTCCTTCTGAGAAAGAGGGCTAAAGAGAGTTTCACGATCGGTTCAATGGCTTTTATAGCACCGCTTCTTGGCGAAGTTCTATTTCTCTCGGTCGTTACCGATTGGCCGTTGCTCACCAAACTAGCAGCGAGTCTTGCTTTGACTACAACGTCTGTCGCAGTAGTTTATGCCATACTCACTGAGTATGAAATACTCAAACTGCCTGCAAGTAGGCTGATAATTGCAACAACATTTGTGAATGATATCCTTACATTAATTGGTATCAGTTTTCTCTCCCCTAACTTCAACATGTTCACGATCATGTTCTTCGTCATAATCGCGTTTATGATACTTGCAGTGCCGAGAATGCTCAAGTATGGAGTTGAACGCTACGGCAACAGGGCTATTGAGGTTGAGCTCAGATTAGTATTCGCATCGATGTTGGGGGTTGCATTCATTGCAGATGTTGGAAAGCTTCATGCAGTATTTGGAGCGTTTGTTCTCGGCCTAGTTTTTGCCAGCAGCATCCAGAAATATGATGACGTACGTCTCAAGATGAGGACGGTTACCTTCTCGATACTGTCGCCGGCATTCTTCGTTAGGGCAGGGCTGATGATTTCTTTGCCGTCAATAGTTCAGAATACATATCTCATTCTAGGTTTACTGGGAATGAAGATGCTTTCAAAAATTGTTGGGACTTACAATCTTAACAAGAAGTGGATACCGGAGGCACCAATGTTTTCCACTTTGCTCTTCTCAACAGGACTGACAGTGGGAACAATAACAGCAACTATAGGGAGAGATCTGGGATTTCTTGATCAAACCCAGTTCTCCATAACGATAATGACGGTAATTTTGAGTGCTGTGGTTCCAACCTTACTTGCGAAGAGGTTCGTACCGAGGAGGCTCTGAATCATTCGCCACTGGCCATCAGTTCAAAACATCCTTGCTTGCCCAAGATGAGGCAGTAGGTGCTGGCCGCGGAGCGATGAAAATGTTATCACCTTCCTTTTTGTTAAGTATGAAGAACAGTGATAAGTTATGAATGATGGGAAAGCTGCCAGACCGAAGGTTATGCTCATTGCTGTAGATACTTCAGATAACTCGAAGAAAATAGTAATGGATGCAGCAATGATGGCACATGCCCTTTCATACGATGTACACATCATAAGCGTTGTCAGACTTCCAAAGTTTGTCGCATCTGAAGAAGAGATAAACATGCAAGACATTAGCAGAGAGGAGGATGCAGTTTTGAGGCATATGAAGGGGTTAATCGACGAGTACTTCAGGGATCCCAATATGCTAGTAGAGTCGAGTGTTCTTCATGGAGACCCTGTAAACAAGATTTGTGAATATGCAGACATCTCACATGTAGATCTCATAGTTGTTGGTAGCAGAGGGAGTGGAAGATTGAAGAGACTTCTCGGCAGCGTATCCGAGGGTGTTTCAAGAAATGCGCGATGTTCTGTGTTGATAGTCAGATAATTGTTTGCGCAACTACGTAACGGAGCAACTTTCTCTCATACCATTCATTGTGCAGCAACTCTCATGAACTTGAACGCCACAGCCTGTATGCACGTGCAACAACAAGGCTTAAGACTGAACAGTACTTCTCAAGAACGTTACCCACATCGAGGGTATCACTATTGTCAAAGCAGACAAAGCTCAGAAGCAGAGAAGTTGTAGAAGGAACTGACAGATATGTCCACCGTGCATTATTCAAGTGTGCAGGATTTACACAAGAGGATCTCGACAAACCACTGATCGCTGTAGTTAACTCCTGGAATGAGCTGGTTCCAGGCCACATCCACTTAAACACTCTCAGCAAACATGTAAAACGTGGAATCCTTGAAGCGCAGGGAACTCCTATCGAGTTTAACACAATAGCTCTTTGCGACGGCATAGCGATGGGACATGAAGGAGTAAGAATGTCCCTGCCAAGCAGGGAATTGATTGCTGACTCAATCGAGATAATGATCCAAGGTCACCTCTTCGATGCAATGGTCTGTCTGACAACGTGTGACAAGATAAATCCGGGCATGTTGATGGCTGCGGCAAGGCTTGATATTCCCACAATAATGGCGCCAGGAGGCGCAATGTTACCTGCTTGTCCTACGTGGGGGTACTATAAAGATCAGAGTATCACTGTTGGCCAGCTCTTTGAGGTACCGGGACTGCTTAAGGCTGGGAAGATGACTGCCGAGGAAGCGGCGTATCTAGAAGAGATAACCTTGACAGGGCCCGGCGCCTGCGGTGGACTCTACACAGCAACAACAACTCAGGCCCTAATGGAGGCCTTAGGTATGACGCTACCGTACATGGGGACAACGCCCGCTGTCGATGCTGCAAAGACTCGACTCTGTCACGACACGGGCAGACAGATCATGACACTCATTGAGAAAGATGTCAGGCCCAGCCAGATAATGACCAAGACGGCCTTTGAAAATGCTATCACTGTTGATATGGCTTTGGGCGGCTCGACAAACACCATTTTGCACTTGAAAGCTGTGGCGAACGAGATGGGAATCGATCTCCCGCTTGGACTTTTCGATGAGATAAGCAGAAGAACCCCTCACCTATGCAACATGTCACCTGGAGGACTCTACAAGATCGTTAACCTTCACAATGCCGGAGGAGTCCCGGCTGTCATGAAGGAACTTGGCGACCTGCTTCACAGAGACCTGCCCACAGTGAGTGGAAAGACCCTTCAAGAGATTATTCATGAGGCCAGGGTATTCGACAGTAATGTCATAAGGCCTAGAAACAACCCAGTTCACAAGGAAGGAGGATTAGCGATCCTTCGTGGAAGCTTGGCACCTGAAGGAGCAGTTCTAAAGATTGCCGCTGTAACCCCGAAGATGTACAGATTCAAGGGTCCAGCTAAGGTTTTCAACAGAGAGGAAGAAGTCACCTCCGCTCTCAGGAACAGCAAGATCGCTGCGGGAGATTTCATAATCATCAGGTACGAAGGCCCCAAGGGTGGACCTGGAATGAGGGAGATGCTGATGGCCACCGCCATGATCTCTGGGATGGGCCTTGGTGAGTCTGTGGCGCTGGCAACAGACGGCCGATTCTCAGGAGCTACCAGAGGCCCGTGTATAGGACACATTTCACCTGAAGCAGTTGAAGGTGGACCCATAGCACTCGTCAGAGACGGCGACACCATATTCATGGATGCAACTTCAAGAAGACTTGAACTTGAAATCTCAAAGGATGAATTGCAGGAACGACTAAAGTCTTGGGAGCCTCCTGAATCCAAGATCAAGCGGGGTTACCTCCAACGATATGCCAAACTAGTTACTTCAGCAGACAAAGGAGCTGTCTTCAAAAGTTTCTAAATCCGTAGCGCACGCTAGAGGACAGTCTCTTTTTTGCGTAATCACTACAACCGCTGATACGACTGCGACCAAGATCCTAATGTAGTAAACCGAAAAGAACTGATAGAACCTTGATAGAAAAAGATCGCGATGATCAGTAATCACACAGAATCAGTGAACAAAAAAGAAGAAAAGATTTCATGAACAAAATGCAATGAAATCTGGTAATTACTGATTGATTGTCAATCGTACTGAGGGTAATCGATGTTCTTACAGTTACGATTCATACATCTATACTGCTTGCGCTGAGGAGGAAAATCTCCGAATCCGACTTTCACAAATTACTCTGTCAGTTCGCTTCCACATTCTGGACATTTTTTGTTCATTTGATTCAACCCATGCGAACTAGGACGCATGAACGTCTCTTATAGGGGCCTTATGTTTACTGGTAAACTGGTGCGCGAAACCCACAACCAGTACCATTTTGCTGGCAATGTCTCGATATGCATCAACTAAGGCTCCTGATTGTATTTCAGGCATCGACTGTAGAACTCTTTGATAGTATCCCCTTCAGCTGGTTTTGAAGCAACAATAGCATCTACTGCGGCTTCCCAAGGCCAACAACGTAGCTCGATACGATTGATCAATGGGTCAAGCACTTTCTGGAACCAAGACTGAAACCTAAAGAAGTCATCTCCATCTTTCTGATACTGCTCGATACGATGCCGCACTTTCTCCACAATAATCTCTCGTGTCATCTGCTCGCGCGCGCTAAGAGGTGGAAAGCCACCTGAGCTTACCCTTTCATACCCTAAAGTTGACGGATTAAATGTGGAGATCAATGGAGCTGCAACTCCCGGTGTTTCAGGAACTACGATTACAAAGACCCATTGGGAATGGGGTGATGGTAATCAGGAGGATCACGGCTTCCCTGCAAGTCATGTATACTCGAAAGATGGAACCTACACACTAGCTGTCACGTCATACCAGAGTGATGGATTGTCCGCAACGAAATCGACGACCATAACACTTGCTTCGGTCAGTACTGGTTACTCTCAATACACTATTCTTGGCATTATTGGTGTTCCTCTATTCATAGTTGCCATTGCCTACTTGGCTAGTAGAAAAAGACAAGCAACAATCACTACAAAACCACAAGAAATCACACTTTCCATAAAAACCGACCAAGAGGTTCAGGCTATTCCTACACCTTCACCACCTACTCTAAAAGCTGAGGAAAAGAAGACGTTTGAAGTCAAGATTCATGTTGCTGAAGTCGAGAAGCTTGTCAGACTTCAAGTTGAGTCTAACCATACGGTTGGTTCGTTGATCGAGTCTGTAACGGACGGCTTGAACCTCCCTAAGAGATCTTATGTTCTTAATGCAGGCGAAAAGACACTTGCGCCATCACAGACACTCCAGAGCTCCGGAATCAAAGAGGGAGACAAACTAGAATTGCTTAGAAAGGACTAAGGCGAAGCCTCTGGCTTGGATGATAGAAGTTACTTATATATACTGGTAAATTGGTGCGCGAATCCCACTCCCCGCACCATTTTACTTGCGCGCGCCGGAAGTCCCTTGGCTCAGGGCGTTCAGTTACCCTTTTTCTGCTCTAATTCTTTT
>Ga0315279_10005167_pt1 | contig 17069 bp, 14 predicted proteins | sample YL17G06_20_MG_FD_203694 | JGI IMG/M metagenome (GOLD analysis project Ga0315279, IMG submission 203694) | Sediment microbial communities from Yellowstone Lake, YNP, Wyoming, USA - YL17G06_20 | ecosystem: Environmental > Aquatic > Freshwater > Lake > Sediment | place: USA: Wyoming | collected...
ATCCTTGTGATCGTCCCAGAGGAAGGGTTTTTCGCAGAAGATATGAAATCCCAAGTCCAGACATTTTAATAGATATTCATAATGGGTTGAAGAGGGGGAAGCAATCACCACCGCATCAGGCTTTTCGCCTCTCACCATCTCATCAAAGTTGGTATAGGGATGGGCTTCTATTCCATAGATCCGAAGAGCAGAAGAGGCCTGGAGGCTTGTTTTTTCAGTCGTCCCCAGCACAGACGTTACTTTTGCTCCATGCTGATGGAAATATTTTCCTATATACTCGCCGATACCATTTCTTGTTCTACCCGCCCCTATGATGGATACGTTCAGTCGAATCAAAAGCCCTCACATCTCCTGTGTTGGATTAAAAATTATTCGTATTTTAACACAGTTAATGACGCGGGTAAAATATCATCAGCCCGGACCATCCTCTCTTTGGTTTATCGAGAGAATCGTCTTCGTCCCCATCCTGTTATCGATTGGAAATTAAAACAACATCATCGTTTCTCACCTTGTGCCGTGCGATCAATAGGGCCTTCGGTTCCCCTTCCCTGCTGATCCATTGAGAAAAATCACTAAATTTGAGAAGGCAGAATACCCTCCCTGAAGACCCTAAAAAATCAACCAAAGTTTCTTGAGTGCTAAGGATCGTGATGGGCACAATCCCTGTGTAATAATTATAAGGATCGGTTCCAAGCCCTTTATAAACCGCTATTTTGTCACCGGGTTGAAACCGTGATGTAATCTCTTCCGAAATGAAACGAGCCGACATCTGCGGATTGATAAGAGGAAAGACAACCCTAAACGCACAAAAATATCCTGCCACCATCATCCCTATAAGGAGGACCAGGATAGCCCTATAATTTTTAAAGCGACAGAAGATCAACATGACCACGCTGCACCCAACCAAGAGGAGAGCAACGGGAAGACTATAAGGCAGATAAGAGGGAAATTTTGTTGAAGTCACCCATGGGGTAGCAGCCCCTGCTATTAAACCAAACCCAATGAATCCATAGAGAGGGAAAGAAACCCATCCATGCCTAAACGGATCCAGGGGGTGTGAGATAAAATCACTCCAGAACTTCCCGACCATGAGAGAGGCAGCAGGATAGAGAGGTAAAAGGTAAAGGGATCTTTTTGATTTGGATAGGGAAAAAAATGTGAAGATGACGATACCCCATACTAAAAGAAAAAGGAACCCTTTTCTCTGTCCGATCGTCATCTTGGAAAAGCCATAAACAATGGCGGATGGTAAAAAGAAGATCCAGGGAAAAAAGCTCACTGGGAAATGAGAGAGATAGTAATAGAGTGGTTGAGGATGGGTCCATCCTGTTGAATAAGCCTGGGTCGTATGCCTAAAAAGATTTTCCTCAAGGTAGGCCCTCCCGCCCAAGGATATAGCAGGAAGATACCATGCCAGGACAATGGCCAAAAACAAAGGAACTCCGGGCAGCAGTTTCATCCGCTTCATTTCTTTATAATCTTTTTGAATGAAAAGATAGATGAGGCTCACTAAAATGGGGAGGATGAAACCAATCGGCCCTTTGGCTAAGGTGGCAAAAGCCATGCTCACGTAAAATCCATAAATCAAAAGGTTCCTGACAGTCCGGTTTCTTTTGACCCCCTCTTCTTTTTCATATTGATACCATAGAAAGAAACAAAGAAATGAAGCCGTAGTAAAAAAGGTGAGGGTGGCATCAATGTTGGCACGGGTGGAAAGATGGGCGAAATGAAGGCTTGTCGCAAGTATCAGGCCGGAGAAGAATCCCGTCCGGGATGAATAAAGTCTTTTACCCAGGAAGAAAGTGAGGAGGACGGTGAGTGTCCCGAAGAAAGCTGAAGGAAATCTCACTGAAAAGGAAGTAAAGCCTTGCCACAGGTAGGATGAAAGAGCGATGAGCCAGAAAAAGAGGGGGGGCTTGTCTCCATATACGACTCCATTAATATGCATGAGAATCCAATCCCCTCTATTCACCATCTCCCTGGCAATCTGTGCATAACGGGGTTCATCCGGATTCCAGAGATCCCATTGGCCCAGATTAAAAAAGTAAAGAATAAAACAGATGGCGATGAGGAAAATAATTTGAGCCCATTGGGGAGGGTTATTTTTATAAAATTGTTGTCCCATGAGCTTAAGATCCTCTTTCTATTTATAAAGATTACCGTCTACCCATCCCCTTCCACCCTGCACACCATCTTCCTTTTTAATGGTTCGAGTGAGAAGTTTCCGGATTGGGTTTTTTCTTATAAATGAAGTATAAGTTCCTAGAGTAAATAATAGGATTGAGAAGATAGGCAGCGATGAAGACTGGGTCCATCCGTCGAATGGCATAGGCCAAGAGGATCAACCCTCCTCCTAAGCTGAAGTACCAGAAGGCCACTGGAATGACACTCTCTTTCCTTTTCTCTGACGCAATCCATTGAACGATAAACCTCATCGTAAACATGCCTTGCCCCAGAAAACCAATCAATACCCAGAAGTCAAGTTGAAATTTTGGATATCGCACAGACAGGTCTTGAAAAAAATTGGTCACAAAATTAAAAAATGAAAACCATTCCATCTCAGATCCTTTCCTCGATTTCATAATGGATATGGCGATTCTTCATCCATTTCACAGCCAGAAGATCAACAAAGGCACGCCACATCCGATTCCAAGTGGTATATTTCGAAACCCCGAACTTCCTGGGATGGTGGGCAATGGGTATTTCAATGACCCGAAACCCTTCCATCTTCACCAGGGTTGGCATGAAGCGGTGCATCCCCTTGTATAACTTAAGATTCTGAAGACACTCCCTCTTATAAGCCCGAAAGGTACAACCGCTGTCTCGAATCGTCTCTCCACTTAACCAATTTCGAATTCGATTGGCAATCTTCGAGGTAATACGCTTGACCCAGGAATCCTCCCTTTTTTGACGCCACCCCGTGACCATATCATAATTTTTCAGGTATTCTAACAGGGTGGGGATATCCCGTGGATCATTCTGAAGATCAGCATCGATGGTAATGACACTTTTCCCCCTGGCCTCTTTTAACCCCGCTGCACCTGCTGCCGTCTCACCGCAGTTCTTCTTGAATCCAAGAATTCGCATCTGAGGATATTGAGAAATCATCTCTTTCAGGAGACGACGACTCCGATCCGTACTCCCGTCATCGACAAAGATCATCTCATAGGTTTTCCCTAAGGGTCTGAGTACCTCTGCAATTTGAGGAATCAAAACCGGAAGATTTTCCTCTTCATTGTAGACTGGCACCACCACAGAAATATCAATTTTATGATTCTCTCTTGAAAGACGATCCATCTTCTTATCTCAACTTTTTTGATGAAAGAACTCTCTGATGCTGGCACACACGAAATCCACCTTCTCCTTTTCAAGTTCCGGATAGATGGGTAAGGAGAGTATCTTTTGAACGACCTCTTCTGTCATTTCCAGTTTGGGCTGTTGACCGAGAGTATTCCGAACGGCTGGTTGTTGATGGTTGGGAATGGGATAATGAATCCCTGACTGAATCCCGTTCTCTTTTAAGAAATCAGCCAGCTTATCCCGTTGGGGAGTTTGGATAACATAAAGATGGTAAACAGCCTCGGCCCAATCCCTTGTCCGGGGTGTAGTTACAGGAATGCCTTTCAATCCTTCGTTGTACCACTGAGCAATACGCCTTCTTGATTCATTAAACCCTTCCAATCTTCGAAGTTGGAGTCGACCGACTGCCCCTTGGATTTCATTAAATCTCAAATTATATCCAACCAGTTCATGCTCATATTTTTCTTTTCGACCATGATCTCTCAGCATTCGACAGGTCTTAGCCATCTCATCATCCGAGGTGACAAGAATTCCACCATCTCCAAAAACGGTCAGGTTTTTCGAAGGATAGAAAGAGAAACAACCGCTGATCCCTATGGATCCTACTCTTGCTCCTTTATATTTGGCACCATGAGCTTGACAACAATCCTCTAAAACAAAAAGTCCATAACGCTTTGCCAAATCAAGAAGGGAATCCATATGGGCAGGGTGGCCGTAAAGATGCACAGGAATCATCCCTTTAATCTCCTTGACCCCAGATATCTGGCTCTTATTTCTTAAAACCGACTCGATATGTTTGGGATCGACTGTAAACGTATCATCAATATCGATGAAAATGGGTCTGGCCCCAACATGAAACACAGGTTCAATGGTTGGAAAAGCGGTGAGAGAGGGAACCAGAATGCCATCGCCCTCTTTAACCCCTAAGGCCTTGAGGCATAGAAAAATAGCTGATGTCCCAGAGGAGGTGAGGACGGCGTGTTTCGTCCCGATGAATTGGGCAAACTCTTTTTCAAAATCTTTGCATTGGTTCCCCAGAATATATTGTCCGGAATCAATCACTTCTAATACGCGATCTTTCATTTCTTTATCCACATAGGGTTTAGAAAGAGGGACCTTCATTTTAACTCCTTTCCATGAACCTCAGATTTTCTCCCACTCAATTTCCAATCTCTTCCCTTTCCGAGAGGACTCGTAACAAACTTCAACGATTTTTAATGCCTCATAACCCGCCTGTCCATCTGCTAATGGCTTGGACCGATTCTTCATCGAATTGAGAAATGCTTTTAATTCTAGCGTCAGGGGCTCTTCAGGCGCTACGGGAATACCTCGGGCTTCTCCTTCTACCGCAACACATTTCCCCCCCTGTCTCTCATGTCGATTCTCACAGAAGAGAAGGGAACCCTTTTGGAAGTCACAATAGAGGCTTGCTTGGTCTCCAACCATGGCAATATCTCTTCTTTTTTCAGGGGGCATATAACCCGCCTCAATAAAAACGATCTTTCCCTTATAGTCCAAAACGGAGACAGAGGTATCATCAAGGGGAAGGTTGAGGTAATTCTTTACAACGGCCGTAACCGCTTGAGGGGGCTCACTAAAAAGATAATTAAAAAGGTCGAAATAATGGATGGCATCCGTTTGGGTGACTCCGACATCCGTCCTAGGTCTTTTGAATCCCATGAAATGACCATAGGCGTATTGAACGGTCCCCAACTTCCCTTCCTCAAGGATCTGCTTTATTTTCGATGCAGCTGGATGATACCGATAAATATGACCTATCTGTAGGATAACCCCTTTCTCTTTGGCCCGAGTGATCATCTTTTTTGCCTCCGAGGTAGTGAGGGCGATCGGTTTCTCTACAAAAACATCTTTTTTCTTATCAAAACACTCTTTGCAAATGGCCAGATGGCTATCTGCTGGTGTGACGATGTCCACCCCTTCCACGCGATCAAGAAAATCGCGGTAATGGGTGGAAAGATGATCTTCAGGGATTGAGAATTCCTTACAGACTTTTAGTTGACTCGGGTCTGAATCAGCCACGTAAAGTTCTTCAACAAGGTTCGTAAGTGCCTTCAGATGATTCTTACCCCATCTTCCTATTCCGATCAATAAAAGCTTCATTTTATCCAATCTCCTAAAACAACTTTATGGTCTCCACTTCCCTTTTGCTCTGCGACGAGGGCTATACCCCTCTACGCCCCATCATTTCCGACACAAGATGTACCATTTCTCTGACGTAACCCAAGAGATTGGGTAAACCTGTTCAACCTGGAGCCCTGCCTCGGTCAATTCCCCAAAAACCTTGGCCGTCGTCATGCGCTGACTTTTCAACTGTTTTCCTTTCAGAACATTCCGTACCTTGTTCATATAGTATTTGAGCCCATACTGCATATTGAAGTCACCTAACACCCACCTTCGGGACACTCTGGCAAACTCCCGCATCACCTGGATCCGTTCGGCTTGAGACAAATGATAGAGGTGATGCAAAAACCGGCCGCTGACCACCAAGTCAAAAGTATCGTTGTGAAAGGGGAGAGATTTGGCATCGCATTGTACATATTCCAGATGGCCCACAGCTCGCCTCTTGAAACGGGGATGCTGACGCGAGAAATCCATCATGTCCCGTGAGACATCAGCTCCTATCGAATGGGGGATATGGCGGGCCAGACTTCGGAGGAGGCGTCCCGTTCCACAAGGCACATCCAGTACCCACTGGATGTTGCCCGCATGCCGCACAGCCCGCCAGACAAGGCGCTGATCCCGCCAATTCTTTAAACGACCCAGCGCCCCGCTGAACCGATGTTTGTCATAAGAGGCGGCGAGGGGGCCGTAGTAACCTGTCTTACTACCCAACTCTATCGCTGGGGAAATCCTTTCTCGATCGTTCATCGCCTATCCGACCCTGCATTGAGGATGAGGTCCACAAATCATGATGCCAAACTCTGCTAAAATTTACCTAAGCCTTAATGATTTGAAATAAGAACATATTTCCAATGGTTTACCTTCACCTGTTCAAGAGGAGTCAGTTCAACATTTGTTTCCTTTTTAAGTCTATCAAGGGTTTCCGCGTAAATCACAACAAAAACGCGTTGGGCGGAGTTGAAAATTTCAAAAAACCGTTCCTGGCTTTGGATACTCTCGATATAAGGTTTCTTCGTATAGTAAAGCAATCCATTCGACTTAAGAGAATAGGTTTTCAGCTCATCCCCGATCTCCATTCTTTTCAGAATTTTCTCTGAGAATCCCTTCGCCGACTTCAGGGAATTGATTTCCGATGGAAGAGAATAGGAGAGATGAAGATGGAAAAAAGCAAAAGCGATCATGAGGATCACAAATGAGGCCCACTTCCTTTTCATAATAAAAAAAAGTAGAGAGAGAAAGGACCCCAGCAGCATATAAGAGAGAATGGAAAGTCCTAAGGAAGAATAGGCCGTTACCTCTGGATAGAACCTCTGTGGCATTTTTGAAAGGGTCAGAACAAACCCGGTGAGAAACAGGAGGGTCAAAAGGAGAAGCCCGGATAGGAATCCCTTTTTCCCTTCCTCTGACTGAAACCCAAGATCCCATAGATTCCCGACGATCAGGGCAGCTGCCGGGTAAAGGGGAAGGAGGTAGTTATCCTTCTTCCCTTTGGAGAGGGTGAAGAAAATGAAGATAAAAAAGAACCAGATGGAGAGAAATACGAATTCTTTTCTTTTGCGAAAGTCCCTTCGTAACCCTAAAACAAATGCGGTGGGCAAAAAAACGATCCACGGAAAAAATTCTATGGGGAAACGGACAAAGTAGAAATAGAATGGCTCAGGATGAAAATGTCTTCCCCCCTCTAGATAAGTTCCAACGGCTTGCTTGAATAGGAGCCAATAGATATATTCTTTCCCGCCAATCCAACACGCAGGTAACCACCAGATCAATACAAGAATCAAGGAGAGGAGACATCCCCATAGTAAATCGCGATTCCAAAATTTCTTAACGTCTTTTTGGAAAAAGGCAAAGAGGAGGAGGATGGGAAGAGGAAGATAGCCAATAGGCCCTTTCGTTAAAACCCCCAGCCCCATAAAGAGGCTGGCGAGATAGTAATATTTCCGGCGACTCCCCTCTTTCTCGTAACCAAGATAAAAATAAAAAAGGCTCAAGAGTAAAAAAAGGGTAAACAATGAATCGAGCATCATCCAACGCGATAATTGGGGAAACAAAATACATGTCCCCAGCACCAAAGCGGAAAGGAATCCGACTCTGAGATTAAAGAGTCTCTCTCCAAAAACAAATGTGATGAAAAAGGCAATCAACCCCGCCAAGGCAGAAGGAAGGCGATTGGTCAACTCGTTGTTTTCTCCTAGAAAGAAAGTGGAGAGATTGACCAACCAGAAAAAAAGAGGAGGTTTTTCTGCATAAACCTCCCTGTTGAAATGAGGTAAAATCCAATTCCCTGTATCTTTCATTTCCCGGGCAATCACCGCATATCGAGTTTCATCCGGTTCCCAGAGATCCCTTCCTCCCAAATTGAAAAAGAAGAGAACCATCCCTATGGCGAGTAACCCAAAGATATATTTTCTCCTCACATCCATAAACTTAAGGTCCCTTCTAAATCGATACTCGTATAACCAGATGAAGGCCTTAACAATTCATCGGAATCAATACTCCAAACGCAGCTAAACTTTTTAGTTTTTCAATATAACACAATGGAGGACTAAACTGGAATAAAATTCAATATGAAGATTTCTTAATCTTGGTGGGCGGTAAATTAGGAAACGTCTTTAAACATTTATTGATAAGGCTGTATACTTTCGTTCCTCAAAGTGCATGGAAGTGAAAAATAGAAGGTGGCTCCTTCGTTGATTTTACCTTCAGCCCAGACTCGCCCACCGTGTCGATGAATAATGCGTTGGACAAGAGCAAGTCCTACACCGTTTCCTTCAAATTCCTCTGTGTTGTGTAACCGTTTAAAAACACGAAACAATCCATTCGCCTTCTCCATATCAAACCCCACCCCATTATCTCTAACATAATAGATGTTTTCGCCATTTTGAATCCAGCCCCCGATTTCAATCATCCCGGTTTCTTTAAATTTTGTAAATTTGATGGCATTGGATAAAAGATTCATAAAGACTTGGCGAATCATCGACCGATCGCAACGGGCAGGAGGAAGAGGGTTAAGGTTCAATCGCAGCATTCGTCCCAGGGTGATGCCTTTGAGTTCCTCAAATAAGGCTTTGGCAAGTTTCTCCATGTCAATGTCTGAGAACTCAATTTGTCGGTGCCCTGAATGAGAGAAAGCAAGAATATCATCAATTAACTGGCACATGTTTTGTGTGCTCGACAGTATGATATTTAAATAATGATGCCCTTTTTCATCGAGATGGCTTGAGTATTTTTCTAACAAGAGACGCGAAAAACCGCCAATGGCCAGCACCGGGTTACGCAGGTCATGGGAGACAGAGTAGCTGAATGCTTCCAATTCGTTGTTGGTTGCTTCAAGCTCAATGGTCCAGCGTTCCAAATCTTCATTCAGCTTTTTGATCTCCTTCTCCGCCCGCCTGCGCTCCGCAATTTCGTCTCTTAATTCTCTCCATCTACGCAAAGAGAAAATTCCAAAAGCGAATGCTAAGATCGCAAGGACAATAATAAATTCATCAATGTTCCATCCTACATGTTTCCGTGACAAATCTGAGATCATCTCAAATAGATTAAAAACATAGGCTATGGCAAACGCCAAAACGGCAGTTACAGAGATGATAACCAAGTCTCTGAATGTCCTTGCCCTATTCCCATGATTTTCTGTGAAATGGCTTCCCATCTCTCACCTCAATATTTGAGGGAAGATTCATTATGCAGCGGGTATTCAACATGAACCCTCACTGCAATCTCACATAATCGTGGATTTTATCCCTCTATTCCCAATTTAAATATTATGAAAAGACGATTAAACGGAGATTAAATTTAGATGAAGATTCCTTAATCCTGAGGAATGGAAATTCAAGCTTTTTGAATGGGCAAATAGACGGTGAAGGTAGAACCTTTATTTAATTCACTATCGATCTCGATCCTCCCGTGGTGGGCATGTACGATCCATTCAGCAATATTCAAACCCAAACCCACCCCACCGGTTTCCCTTGATCGAGATTTATCCGCTCGATAAAAACGTCTGAAGATCCTCTCTTGCTCCTCTTTGGGAATGCCAATTCCAGTGTCTTTTATTTTAACCAGAGCAGCACTTTCATTCTTTTCAACTATGACATGAATGGACCCTTTCGAAGTATATTTAATGGCATTGTCAATCAGGTTGGTAAAGAGTTGCTGAAGACGCACCTTATCCCCTAACACAGTGACTTCCTCGATCGTGCCCATTTCCAGGGTAATATTATTCTGTTCAGCAAGGACTTGGAAGAGATTGCACAGGTCCTTGATCAGAAGGTCTAACCGGAGGGGAGCCATCTTCAACTCCACCTGGGTGGCGTCGAACTTAGAAAGAAGGATTAAATCATTGATCATCTGGTTCAGACGGTCAAATTGTTCTATGAAATGGACCAACCCTTCCTGATACTCTTCGCCTTTTCTTTCTTTCAAGAGCAGGACCTCTGCTTCTCCCCTCATGGCACAAATGGGAGTTTTCAATTCATGAGAAGCATCGGCGGTAAATTCAGCCATTCGTTTAAACGAACTCTCTAATCTGGCAATCATTTCATTGATGGTCCGGATGAGGTCGTCCATCTCATCATCCGTCCCTCTCGGAGTGAGTCTCCTGCTGAGGTTTTCAGAGGTAATGTTCTGAGCCTTCGAAGCAATGTAACCAATCGGAGAAAGGGACCTTCTGGCCAGTACCCACCCTCCCAGTGCTCCTAATACCAATATGATAGGAAGGGCGATCAGTATATTATTTCTAAAACGAGATAGATTCTTTCTCACAAAATAAAGATGGGTCCCCAGTTGAATGATTTCAGCGAGCTTCCCATCCTTATATAGGGGGGTACTGATGATGCGAAATCCTATTTCTCCCCCAGAAGAATGAAGTTCCTCCCGGGTCTCTTTCCTATTCCTGGCGTTGGTTAACACCTGATCATTGGCAACATATCCTGTCTCTCGAAACTCTTTCGAAACATAGAGCGGTTTCCCTTCGTTATCCAAAATCTGAAAAAAGAAGGGATAATATTTTCTGCCCATCACTTCATCTTCAAATCTCATCAGAAAATATGTCTCTTTGGGTTCCCGGGACAAAACCCTCTCCATTTCTCTTGTCTCGTCAAGGAGAAATTGATCGATCTCTTTGAGGAGTAGATGCCTCAATCCTAAGTAAAGAAACGTACAGATGACCAGGGCAGAGATCAAGAAGGTGAGGACATACCAAAGGGTCATCTTGAAGTCGGTCCTTCGGTAAAACTTACCCCCGATCTTCCAGGACATATCCAACCCCTTTCACGGTATGGAGAAGCTTGGGTCCAAAATCCTTGTCAATTTTGCTTCGAAGGTGAGAAACATGAACATCAATGACGTTGGTGGAGGTGTCGAAATGATAGTCGAAGATTTTTTCAGAGATCATGGTCCGGGTGACGATCTCGCCTGGATGTCTCATGAAGAATTCAAGAAGGGCATACTCTTTAGGAGTGAGTTCAATCTTGACTTTTTCCCGAAAAACCCGGTGTCCATCGGATTCTAAAATAAGGTTGGCCACTTGTAATCTTGAAGGGGAAGTGACGGCTTTGCCCCTTCTGAGAATAGCCTGAATCCTGGCCAACAATTCATTGAAAGAGAAAGGTTTGGTCAGGTAATCATCTGCTCCCAAATTTAAGCCTTTAACAATATCGTTCTCCGAATCCTTTGCTGTCAAAAAGATCACAGGGGTTTGATTATCGATGGATCTGATCCTTTTCAGAACCTCTCTTCCATCCATTTTGGGAAGCATGATATCGAGGACGATCAGATCGTATTTCATATGGAGGAAAGCGTTTACCCCCTCTTCTCCATCGGTGGCCACCTCCACAGAAAAAGAATTTTCTAAAAGTCCTTTCTTAACGAATCGAACGATGCCTTTGTCATCTTCAACCAATAAAATCCTCATGAGATCCCATTCTAACAAATTCCTTTGGAAATTCAAATCCTTCTTGAAAATTGCTCCCTGATTGCTTATGATGAAAACCATGAAAAAAAGAGACATCCTGCTAAGTCTCCTTTCCGGAATTCTCCTCATCCTTTCCTTCCCTAATTTTGATCTCGAATTTTTGGCCTGGTTTGCTCTGGTTCCTCTTCTCTACTCCATCGAGGGAAAGGGATTAGTCTGTAGTTTTAAACTCGGGTTCTTGACAGGCATCATCTCTTTTCTCGGAATTCTTTATTGGATCATTGTGGCGGTCCACACCTATGGGAACGTCCCTCTGATCCTGAGTGGCTTCATTCTCTTGCTTTTGGTAGGCTACCTGAGCCTCTTTATCGGCGCCTTCACATACCTAACCCGATTTATTCAGATACGATCAGGACTTCAATTCATTCTTTTCACCCCGTTCCTCTGGGTGGCCTTAGAATACCTCCGCTCTTTCCTTCTGACGGGTTTTCCCTGGGCAAACTTAGGCTATTCTCAATATCTCAATCTCCCTTTTATTCAGATGGCAGATATCACAGGGGCCTATGGTCTCTCCTTTGTCATCCTGCTGGTGAATGCCACGCTCTTTGGGGTGCTCCATCAATGGTCAAAAAAGAACTTCCCCTTTAAACAAGTGGTCGTCACTACGATCATTCTTCTGGGTTTTCTGATCTATGGGTATATAAAGATGGGGAGCGTAGATCGACAGATGACCCAAAATCCACCGTTGAAGATTGGATTGGTTCAAGGAAATATCGATCAGTCAATAAAATGGGATAAATCTTTTCAGATAGAAACCTTAAAGATCTACGGTAAGCTTTCTTCCAGGGTGGCAGAGGAAAAACCGGATCTCATCATCTGGCCTGAAACAGCCACTCCCTTCTTTTTTCAGGATGCCAAGGAATTCCAATCCTTCATCCTGGATATTCCAAAGAAGACAAATGCCTTTCTCCTCTTCGGAACCCCTACTTATAAAATCCAGAAAGGGAAAATAAACCATTATAACAGTGCTTACCTGGTCTCCCCCTCAGGGGAACCCGTAGGGAAGTATGACAAGATCCACCTCGTCCCTTTTGGTGAATATGTCCCCATGCAAGATCTTCTTTTCTTCATTGGATCCTTAGGAGAAGGAATTGGAGATTTTAAATCTGGAAAAGAGATCTTCAATTTCTCTCTGCCACAAGGTAAATTTGGCGTCCTCATCTGCTTTGAAATCATCTTTCCGGATCTCTGTCGAAGATTTGTCAAAAGGGGTGCAAACTTTCTGGTCACGATTACAAATGATGCCTGGTTTGGTAGAACCTCTGCCCCTTACCAGCACTTCTCCATGGCGACGTTCAGGGCTGTTGAAAATCGAGTCTTCGTCGCCAGAGCAGCTAATACTGGGATCACCGGCATTATCGATCCAAGAGGAAAGATTTTAAAAGAGGGAGGGATCTTCACGGAAGATTCAATGAACGGCACGATCCGACTATCGATTCATAAAACCTTCTACACCCTCTACGGTGATGTTTTCGCATGGTGTTGTTCCGCTTTTTCAATCTTTCTGTTAGCGTATGCCTTATTTAAAAAATCTAAAAACATTAAATCAAGGGGGAATAGGAGATGAGAATTCGAAAACCGGGGAGAGTCCATGAGCGAATTTTGTTTTTGGGTCGGGAGGAATCCGGGGTCTACCTCCTGGAGGGAAACAATAGTTCCATGATCGTGAGCGGAGGCATGAGCTACATCGTTTCAGACCTACTCCAGCAATTCAAGGAATTTGGCATTGATGAGAGCCGGATCAAAAAACTCTTAATCCTCCACTCCCACTTCGATCATGTGGGCATTGTCCCTTTCTTCAAGCGTCGTCACCCGGAGATCGAAGTCTATGCCTCGGAAAGGGGTTGGGAGGTCCTTCAGATGGATAAAGCCGTCCTGACGATCAATGAGTTCAGCAGAAACGTGACAAAGAGGATGAAAAAGGAGGAGGTCTATTCCACATACGACTTAGAGTGGAGAAATGATATCACTGGCAAAACCATCCGTGAAGGTGACCGAATTGATTTAGGAGGTCTGGAGGTCTCGATCTTTGAGACCCCAGGCCATTCCTCTTGCTGTATTGCTGCTTATGTTCACAAGCTCAAGGCTCTGTTTCCTACAGACGGAGGGGGCATTCCTTTTGATCAGACGATTGTCACCTCAGGAAATTCCAATTACACCAAGTATCAGCAAAGCCTTGAAAGGTTAAAGGATCTTGGGGTGGATTACTACTGTGCTGACCATTATGGATACGTGACAGGAAAGGAGGCTAGAGAATTCATCTTAAAATCAATTGAGATGGCAAAGAAAAACCGTACCCAGATGGAGGAGGTTTATCGCTCCACTCGAGACATTGATGTCGCAGCCCAGAAACTGATTTCTTCCTTTTACGAAGAAAACCCTTCCTACTTCCTCTCTCCTGAAATCTTTCTCGATGTGTATCGCCAGATGGTGCGACACATTGCCAGTATGATTGAAGGAAAAGCTTAAGTGGATTTTCCCACCTGAGTCATTGACAACCCTTGATATCTGGTTTTAAAAAATCGGTCCTAAAAATGTTCGTCGTGGCCTTCGCCCGGCGGGCCATCGATTTGAAACCCCTTACTCCGTCCCCATGCACTCGTCTGCCAGTTGTCGATGCGGCCTGCTTTGGGAACCCAGGGTGGAATGGCAATGTGAAGGTAGCTGGAAAGGGAATGGACGTAAGGCTCGTACATCCGGCGAAGCTCTGATAGTTTTTGATCGACACTCTTTTCCTCCCGAAACTTCAAGCCGGCTTCTTTGAGGAGGGTGCGAATATGAGCCAACTCATCCGGAGGAAGGCGATCGTGTTTGGGTTTATGGGGAGGACAGTTGAAGACTTGGGCGAGATCCACAATGGTGTGTCGTGTGATCGCAAATGTCAATTGGGCCTGACGCTCACAGGGACCTTCCAGTGTGACAATAGCCAATGCACTGGCATCCAGAATCGCAGTAAGGGCTCCCAGCCAGGACTGGTTATCGTGGTGAGAACGAAAATAAGCGAGCACTGGATAGGAGAGATGACTTTCGAGTAAATCCGCTGACCAGCGCTCCCACTCATGAAAAAGCTGCCGAAGATCCTCCATCCCATGTTCATGGCTGTGCCGGCGTAACATCTCAGCAGCAGTAGGGGGAGAACCTGCACGCGCATCCAGGAGTGATATATTGACTTCGCGCCGGGAGAAAGATTGATTCAACACGGGGAGGTAGCCAATAACAAGAGCCAGGAAACCAAAGCCCATTCCCGCCTCAAAAGCAACAACCCCTCTTCCAAACGTCGTACAAGGCACAACATCTCCCATCCCTAGGGTAAAGAAGGTGGTCCCACTGAGGTAAAGATAGGTTCCAAAATTAACTGTCCCGTACTGCGATTTGATGATCGAGCCGGATGCCCAGTGAACAAGTCCAAAACCAATGATTAGGCAGGTCGCCCAGAGGAGAAGCAAAAGAAGCAACGAAAGGGGACCGTACCAGCTTAAAAAAGTTTCCTGCCGTTTCCTTGAAAATATCGAACGAACTGCTCCGGACCAGGCAATCCAAGTAGATTGATAAAAAAGGCGAGCAAGACTAATCGGCCGTGTGACCCGGCGGGGAAGAACGATCGTCTCAAAAGCATCCCCTAAAACGATCAGGATAAGGACTACGCCGAGAGCACCCAATAGGATTGTCATATAATCTCCACCAATTTTTAATTATACAACATGGGCCGATGAGTTAAAACACAATGTTTCCTATAACCGAATGGTTTACATAAACTTGATGACCACAATCTCTGGCTTTGTGTCGAGGCGCATGGGAGGGCCCCAGGTGCCAGCGCCGCTGGAGGTATAAACTAAAAGATCCCCAAACCATTTTAGCCCATAATCATACCCTTGATAGACCTGTGAGGTGATAAATCGGAAGAGGAAAACTTGGCCCTGGTGAGTATGCCCCGAAAGCTGGAGCGAGATTCCCTGCTCCCTGGCGACCTTCAAATGGAGAGGGGTGTGTTTCAACAGAATACTAGGCTGATGAGGGTCAATTCCAATCTTTTGCAAAATCGTTCTGAATTGCTCTTCACTTCTCGAATCCCTGTAATCCACTCCAATAATCTGCAAGCCATCCAGGTCAACCTTTTCGTTATATAAAACCCGTATCCCCGCACGCCACACAGCCTCAAGGTACAGGGTATTATCATAAAATTCCTCATGATTCCCGGTGACAAAATAGATACCGCAAGGAACGGAGATTCTTGAGAAAGGTTCGATCACCTTATCCAGATCAACTGCCTCACCATCATAGAGATCGCCGCCAATAAAAACAATGTCCGGACGTAAATTCTGTACCATGGTGGCAATCTTCTGGGCAAATCCATCATTTCTTACCTGGCCTAAATGCGTGTCGCTCACCCAGACAGCGGTTTTGCCCTTCCACTGGTTGGGTAAATGAGGAAGCTGGAGGCTGATTCGTGTCACGCGAATCACTCCAGCATTGATGAATCCATACAGGCTTGCCATCAGGGCCAAACCGATCAAAATCTCGATCAATATTTTTCCATTCAAGGGGAGGTGAAATAATTTACCCAAACCGTAGAAGATCCAGCAGAGAATAGAGGCGAGAATCAAAAGGTAGAAGATTCCTAACCAAGAGGCCGCCGCCGTGTAAAGGCATCGCACCAGAAGGTTGGAATAACGGAAGGCGAGAAAGGAGGTCAGGACAAGGCTCACAGATAATAAAGCCAGGGCGATTTTCAAGGTCAAAAGCTTCGCAGGACTGGCCACCCCAAAAAAACGCACGAGGGTTCTGTATAAAAACCAGTGCCCCAAAAAGAGGATCGATTGAACAATGCTAATAAAGAGGATGAACCGCATAAATGTTCAAACATTATAATTTATAAAAATCGAGTTTGCCATTGAATCACTCCTCACGACCCAAAAATGGATGCTGTTCCGGCCTCTCAAACCCATGGCATCAATGAGGGTCACCTATGAAAAACCAATGAACCATAAAAAATGAGACTTCCCCTTCCCCCTTTTCTTTTTTAGTGCTAAATATAAATTGATGATTGATTATTCTCTGATCGACCAACCCTCTCTACTAAGATTTATCTTTTATCCCCGGAAGGATTTCACCTTTTGCCCCAAAAATGCCTTCGATCTCTCCGTAGAAGTTGGGGAGGGTGCCTCCATCTTTTGCCGCTTTTACATGGGGCATCACGAATGGCCATGGATTTTATTTTTTCATGGGAATGGTGAGGTGGTATGCGATTACGATGAGGTCTCTCCCTTTTTTCACCAAAAGGGGCTGAACTTGGTCGTTGCCGATTACAGAGGTTATGGGGTGAGTAGTGGGATCCCCACCCTCACTGACCTTGCTCAGGATGCCCATATCATCTTTAAAGAGGTGAGAGAGGAACTCTCCAGAAGAAATCTTCGGAAAGACCTGTGGGTCATGGGAAGGTCTCTGGGAAGTATCTCTGCCCTGGAGTTGGCTTACCATTATCAGGAGGAGATGAAGGGGCTCATCATCGAGAGTGGTTTTGCCAGCGTGGTCAGAATTATGACGCATCTTGGAATACCCGCATATGGGATGGGTCTTGAAAAGATTGATCAAGAATGTCTGGAGAGGATCAAAAAGATATCCCTTCCCTCCCTGATCATCCATGGGAAAGAGGATC
>Ga0315279_10005168_pt1 | contig 17066 bp, 15 predicted proteins | sample YL17G06_20_MG_FD_203694 | JGI IMG/M metagenome (GOLD analysis project Ga0315279, IMG submission 203694) | Sediment microbial communities from Yellowstone Lake, YNP, Wyoming, USA - YL17G06_20 | ecosystem: Environmental > Aquatic > Freshwater > Lake > Sediment | place: USA: Wyoming | collected...
TGCGGTCAAAATCAATGATGGCCGTTATTTTCTCGTCCTGCCAAATAACATGGCGTCTGCCCAAATCCTCATGCAACATGCCTTGCGGTAAATTCTCGGGAAAATTTAAATTATTTATTTCCTTGGCAAAAACTTCCACAAATTTTTCAGCTTGGGCAAAATTACTTTTTAAAATTTCCTCTTTGCGTTCCTCAAAAAACCTTTTTGTCTTGTCTAAACCAAAATTTAAATTATTCCTTTTCTCAATTTTGTAATTTTCAACCAATTTATGATATCGATCTAAAATTTTTCCCACAGTAGCTAATTGTTTTTCGCCAGGATCACCTTGAACAAACTCGCCTGCTAAATATTTTCTCAAATAACCATTATGATTTCCCAAATTAACAACTCGTTCCCCAGTTTTAGTTTTTATATAATCAATTACTGGAAAATTATTGGCTTTTAACTTATCAAGCAAATCCAATTCTCCTTCAATTCCTTCTTTACTTCTATAACGATGAAGGTCTCCGCACAAACGCAAAAAATATTGACCCAAATCTGTGACAATTAAAAAACTCCGGTTTCCGCTGGTTTTAATTGGCGTAATAAATTTAATCTGGCCAATATTATATTGGCTTATTAAATTGGTTATTTCTGTTTGTTTAAATTGCATAAGGTTAATTTATTGACGGGCGAAAACGCCCCAAAAATTGTAGAGACATGGCATGCCGTGTCTCTACGGTAATTTTAATTCCCTTAATTCAGGGCGTTTTCGCCCAACCCATATTAAAATCTTACCATTTTTAACCCCAAAAATAAAAGCGGCCTTTTGGGACCGCCTAAGAACATTTTTTAATTAACCGCTGTAAAGAACCTCCACTGCTTGTTGAGACAGACGAGCAAAAATATTGTCAGGGGGTTTAATTATTGAAATCTGCCCTTTGATTTCTTTGCTCTTAGCCAGAGCTTCTTCTTTGATGTCAAAGGGTAGGTTGCCAGAGCCGGATTGTGGCACAATGGCAAAGCGAATTAAAATCGCTTCTGGATTTTTAACCTGCCAATCTTCTACCTCCTCAACAGGAACAATGTTAATCTGCCAATTCCCATCTGGGTTTTTCACTAAAAACCTGTAATTTCCTTCACTCATTTCTCCCTCCTTGCCAGATTTGGCTTTGTTTTTGGGTTAAGGTTTAATTTTAAATATTTATTTTAAATTTAACCAGCTGGCTAATAATGTTTGGCCCTTTGGACAATAAGCTAAAGCCCTGATTATGCCCCAATCCAAATCGCTTTTTGGCAATCTTTTCATCTTTTTTACAAAAGCCGTGATAGCAGTTTGTTCTTTTACCAAATCCCGCTGTTCAATATTATTATAAGCCACCAGATTAACAAATTGCCAATCCAAATCACTTGTTGGCTTGGTTTTAAAAAAATTTATAAATAAAGCAATCCCTTGCCTTTCTTTATCTAAATTTCTGGTCAATTGGGTATTATTACTTTCATTGGCTTGCAAAGCAATTCTTAAATCAGCTTCCTCGGGAACAATGTATTCTAAAATTGCACTTTTTAACTTGGGTTTAAAATTAGTATTAGGCCGATAAAAATAAAAAATGAATTGCAAATATTTACTAGGGCTCAAAAAACTCAAATCATTGTTTTGCGGCTGGGTAAAATAAGCTGTCTTATCATTATTTGGTCCCCAAAACTCACTGCTTAAAGGCAAAGTATCGCCAGTTCTAACCTGGAAAGTAATTACACCTGATTGATTGACCAATTTCCTGATATCCAAAATATCTAAAGCAGAATTTGCAACAAAAACTTCATCAATGGCACCATCAAAAACATTAATTAATTTTTCCTCATTATCCTGCCAGCGATAAGCAGAACTGCCTAGCCAGCTAGGAAAATTATCTTTATTATAAAATGAATGATCAATTTTATCTCCGTCATAATCAGCCACCACGCTTGTTTGTTCAATGCCATCAATATAAAGCTTTAAAGTTTTGGCCTTATCATCATAAACTCCGGCGACGTGATACCAATTTGGCGCTACAAAATTATACTTGGTATTTTTGGCCTCAACCCAATGCTCCTTATTTGTATCTGACCAAAAAATTAATGATAAAGAACCATTTTTAAAGCCAAAAAAGAAATTGTATCTGAATTCATAGGGATTTTTATCTAGATAATCTCCATAACCCTTGGCCAAAATCGTAAAATTTTGCTCTTCACTGCCATTAAGCAGATTAATATTGGGCTTGATCCAAGCCCCAATGGTAAACGAACCGCTAAAATTCAAATTTTGAGGAATTTTAACCTTGCTTTTAAACCCGTCAAAATTATAAGCTGAAGAATTATAAATACCCTGCGTTTCCATGACATTACTTGTTTGGCATTTATAGGCCGAATATTTTTCGCTAGTGCAATTAGCTAAAGAATCCAAATCCCAAACAGCAATGGTGCTTGAGGGATACTCTGGCTTTTGATTATAACTATTATCCATTTCCCAGCTTAAACTTTTCCATTGATTTAAATTTTTGCCATTGCCAATTGGCGCTGAAACATAATTGCCTGAATTTTGACCAGCACTTAAAGTAATGCCATTTTCATCCCATTCTGTTAAAGTAGCGGTTCCTTGAGAATAGCTGCTGTGATTATTAATTTGATAAAAAGCACTATAGAAATTGGGTTGAGCTTCGCTTGGGCGAGGTATGTTTAAGAAAATCAAACTAATTATAAATAATTTAATTGTAATAAAACCAAATAAACTGCCAATTAATCTTTTAATTAACATATTGATTTTTTTATGCTGGTCATAAGAGACAGTATAAGTGCCGGTTTGATTTTTTTGCGCATATTGATTAAAGGTGACAGCCGGTTTTTCACTTATAATTTTGGGCACAATTTTTATTTTTTCCAATAATTTAAAATCTTGGCCTAGAGATTTAATCAATTGCCAAACACCCAAAATTAAAATAACCAACAAAATTAATAAAATTATGTCCAATAAATAAGAGAGGGTAAAGAGAAAATAAATCATAAAATTAAATTGGCAATTTAATTTAATTTATTATAGCAAATTTGGCATTTTTTGCAAGTCCAAATTTTTCTCTCTAATTGACAAAAGAATAACAATTAAATAAGCTTAAACCAACAATAAATTGTCTGTGGGGGACAATTTTTCTGTTTTTATGAAGCTCATCGATAGAAATCGAGGGCATCTTGTTTCATAATGAGTGCGAAATCCTGCGCCGACCCGCATTGCTGGTCTGGTGCAGGGTAAAGGACATTGAAAAATAAGCCTTGCTAAAAGCGGGGTAAAATTAAACAAAGAAAAGGAGAGGAGCATGGAACAAGAGGTAAGGCGAAGGATATTGGTTTTCGCGTCAGGTGATGAAAAAGGCGGCGGTTCAGGTTTTGTTGAACTGGTGGAAAATTCTAGGACAGGAGTTTTGCCAGCAGAAATTATTGCTGTGGTCTCCCAGCATGAAAATGGCGGCGTGGCTAAGAAAGCTAAAGTCTTGGGCGTGCCTTTCGAACTTTTTAAAGGCCCAAATATAGCCGCAACTTATCAGGAAATCTGGTCCAGATATGGAGAACCTTGGGTTGCCTTGTCTGGCTGGATAAAAAGAGTTTTGGGTCTGCCAGCTCGGTCTGTATTCAACATCCATCCAGCGCCTTTGCCTGGCTTTGGTGGTAAAGACTGGTACGGGCACAGGGTACATGAACAAGTTCTGGCCGCTTTTAGATCGGGCAAAATTACAAGTTCTGCTGTCTGTATGCATTTTGCGACCGATGTATATGATGATCCGAGGGCTCTTTTCTTTAAGTATCCAGTCTTGATCCGGCAGGATGATGATGCTGACAGCCTGGGCAAGAGAGTCAATAAAATCGAGCATGGCTGGCAGTCATTCATTACTGGCTTGGTGGTGAAAAGACAAATCCGCTATATGGTAGGAGCGGTATGTGTGCCTGATTGGTACCTGAAAATGCCTTTCTGCCCTGATAATTGCCGAGCTTACTGAAAAAGAGAAAAAGAAAAGCCCCGAACAATGCGCTAACGCGCATTGTTCGGGGCTTATTTATTTAGACCAGGCCCAGGATGCCAGGCACCTGTCGCCAGTCATAGAAAACGAAATTGTCTGAGCCAGCAGCTTCGTCACTTTTTTCAGGGTCGTGGTTTGGACTGAAGTGCCCGAAACGAATGCCTGCTTTTTGGGCTAATCCGCCATCTTTGTTGAGGTCATCCCCAAAATAAATCGTCCTAGCCTTAGCCGCTTCTTTAAATTCTTGGAATTGCCTGGCTGGGAGCTGAGAATATTGGTTCTCCAGCCAAAGACGGTAAAGCATATCCACGAGCATGGGATTTGGCTTGGCTGCCTGCACGTAATCAATTTCAGGGGAGCCGCGCAAATCGTCGTCAGTTAGGAGAAGGCTCGGGCATTCGATTTTCCAGGTTGCGAAAGTCTGCTGAATAAAGACCTCGTGCCCAGAGGAAATAATGCCAGGGACAATGGCGCTCCCCGTTTCCTGGCCGTAATATTTCAGTTTCAGGTAAAAGTGCCTAAAGCCTGGACAGGGGGTCGGATAGTGTTCCCCAATTTTGACAAGCAAAGTGTTCAATTTTGCCCGAACAAGAAATTCAGTAATGGTTTGTTCAGGTTTCTTGTCATTCCATACCCAGGGGAATCCCTTGCCTTGAGCCACGCAAGCAGATAGCCTAACATTCATGGGTTTTCCCATGAATTTTTCATGGAAGGCTACTTTTGCCTTGGCAATCAGAGATTGGCGACCGCCCGAAAATTCTCTTTCTGCCTGTTCCAAAATCGCCCTTATCAGCTCTCCAGGCGCCCTGTTTTGTAGCCCATTAACTGAATGTAACAATTCGTAGGACTCTTTCCCCCAAATCATGCTAAGGGCATGGCTGTAAGCTCCCACCACGATATTGGCTTCCTCATTGGGAACGTGCAAGAAAGTGTGGGCAATGTTGCCGTCAAAATCAAAGAAAAAAAACCTGATTTTTTCAAGCGATTTCAGGAATCGCTTGAAGTTCTGCTTTGTCATGGCTTCCTCCTTTTCTTAGACTAGGTAGTAGATGTTTTTTGGCTAATTCATCTATTTTAAATTGTTAAGAACAAAGTTCTTATTTATTATCTAACAATAGACTTGAAATTATGTCAAGATTAGTTGAAAATTATTAGGCAAAATGCTAAGCTGGAAATATGAAAATTTTATGAAAACTAATAATTGGTATGTGCTGACTGGAGCGCCTTGCTCTGGCAAAACAACTTTATTAAAATTATTAGCAGAAAAGGGCTATCAGACAGTGCCTGAATTAGCCCGAGTTTATATTGACGAGCAATTGGCCCAAGGGATTACTTTGGCTGAATTAAGAAAAGACGAATTAGCCTTTCAAAGAAAAATTTTGCAATTTAAAATTGACCATGAAAAAGAACTAGACTCAAAGGAGATTATTTTTTTTGACCGAGGTATCCCAGACAGTTTGGCTTATTACAAGCTCTGCGGCTTAGAAAATGACCCTGTTTTAGATGAAGCAGTTAAAAATTCTTTTTATAAAAAAATCTTTTTGCTGGAATTTTTTCCTTGGCAAAATGATTATGCCAGGACAGAAAACCCAGAAGAGCAAATTAAACTGCATCAATTTTTAAAAGAAACCTATCAAAATTTAAAATACCCCTTGATTGAAGTGCCAGTTGTCTTAAAAACAGAAAAGAACAAGAGATTGAACTTTATTTTAGACAATTTATAAAAATTATATTACCAGCTTATGTACCATTTATACGGTCAGGGGGATAAAAAAACCGAATATTGTTTTAATATTGAAACTTCAAGGCCTTTAAGCGATCAGGAATTAAAAATTTTGAAACAACTTTTAGCTGATGGATTTATTTTAGATTCAGTTAAGGATGATTCAGCCTATGAAACTGATGGCCAAGTGATTGAACTAGGACCGCGCTTAAATTTTGCTACGGCTTTTTCCACTAATGCCGTAGCTATTTGTCAGGCTTGCGGCTTGGATAGTATAACCAGAATTGAAAGATCAAGACGTTATCAATTGCCTGAAAATGTTGAGGCTGATAAATTTATCAAGGCCAATCATGACCGGATGACAGAATTCCAGTATCAGCAGAAATTGACCAGTTTTGAAACAGGTTTAGTGCCCGAACCTGTTTTTATTGTGCCTTTAATTGAAGAGGGCATTAGCGCTTTGAAAAAAATAAACAAAGAAATGGGTTTGGGCATGGATGAATGGGATGAAAAATATTATTATGATTTATTTGTTAATAAAATTGGCAGGAATCCCACTAATGTTGAATGTTTTCAATTAGGCCAAGCTAACAGCGAACATTCGCGCCACTGGTTTTTTAAAGGCAAATTAGTGATTGATGGCCAAGCCAAGCCAGACAGTTTAATGGGATTAGTGGCTGCGCCATTAAAAGCTAATCCTACAAATAGTGTCATTGCTTTTAAAGACAATTCCAGCGCCATTAAAGGTTATCAAATTGAAACCATTATCCCTGAAAAGCCAGGGCATTTTTCCAAATTTAAAAAAGAAAATTTGACTTATCATCTTATTTTTACAGCTGAAACCCATAATTTCCCGAGCGGAGTCGCTCCTTTCCCTGGCGCAGAAACCGGTACTGGCGGCCGAATCCGTGATGTCAATGCCACTGGATCTGGCTCATTAGTAGTAGCTGGTACTGCTGGCTATTGCGTTGGCAATTTGCAGATCCCTGGTTATGATCTGCCTTGGGAAGAAAAATCATTTGTTTATCCTGATAATTTGGCTTTACCTTTAAATATTGAAATTCAAGCCAGTAATGGCGCTTCTGATTATGGCAATAAATTTGGCGAGCCCTTGATTCAGGGTTTTACCCGCTCCTTGGGCTTAAAATTGCCTAATGGCGAACGCCGCGAATGGTTAAAGCCAATTATGTTTTCTGGCGGCGTTGGCCAAATTGATGCTCGCCAGACTGAAAAACACAAACCAGAAGCTGGCATGTTAATTGTGCAAATTGGCGGACCAGCTTATCGCATTGGCATGGGCGGCGGTTCAGCCTCCAGCATGATTCAGGGTGAAAATGTGGCTGAACTTGATTTTAATGCAGTGCAAAGAGGCGATGCGGAAATGGAACAAAAGATGAATCGGGTAATCAGGGCTTGTGTGGAAATGGGTAATGACAACCCGATTATTTCCATTCATGATCAAGGCGCTGGCGGCCCGTGTAATGTGCTGACTGAATTAGTTGACCCGATTGGCGGCCGAGTGGAAATTAGAAAAATTAGATTAGGTGATCAGACCTTGTCTGTTTTAGAAATCTGGGGCGCTGAATACCAAGAACGCGATGCTTTATTGATTAAGCCAGAAAGAATTAAGCAGTTTGATGAAATCTGCCAAAGAGAACGAGCTGATTATGAAGTCCTGGGAAAAATAACTGGGGATGGGAAAATAGTTGTTTATGATGAAAATGATGATTCAACTCCTGTTAATTTAGAATTGGAAAAAATCCTAGGCAAAATGCCGCAAAAAACTTTTACTGACAATCATCTTGATTTGAATTTAAAACCTTTAGAAATTCCGGGGGATTTATCATTTGAAAATGCTCTGCATAATGTTTTGCATTTGGTCGGAGTGGGGTCAAAAGGATTTTTAGTCCATAAAGTTGACCGCAGTGTCACTGGTTTAATTGCCCAACAGCAATGTGCTGGCCCTTTGCAATTAACAGTGGCTGATGTTTCAGTTATTGCCCAATCTCATTTTTCTCAAACTGGCGCAGCCATTGCCATTGGCGAACAACCTAATAAAATTATGATTGAGCCGCAAAGCGGTGCCAGATTGTCTGTGGCTGAAGCTTTGACTAATATTGTTTGGGCGAAAATAAGTGATTTAGAGGATATTAAATGTTCTGGCAATTGGATGTGGGCAGCTAAATTGCCAGGTGAAGGGGCAAATCTCTATGACGCGGCTTTGGCCATGAGTGAATTAATGGTTGAATTGGGCATTGCAGTTGATGGCGGCAAAGATAGCTTATCAATGGCAGCCAAAGTCAGCCAGGAAATTGTTAAATCGCCCAGTGAATTAGTTGTTTCAGCTTATGCGCCTGTGCCAAATATTAATAAAATCATTACACCTGATTTGAAAAATCCTGGCCAAAGCAATCTTTGGCTGATTGATCTGGGGCAAGGTAATCATCGTTTAGGCGGTTCTGCTTTAGCGCAAACTTTAAAACAAATTGGCAACCAGGTTCCTGATGTTAACAGTGCAAAAATTTTAAAACAAGCCTTCCAAGCAGTTCAATTAATGATTGAGGAAAACGTGATTTTAGCTGGCCATGACCGTTCAGATGGTGGTTTAATCACGACCTTATTAGAAATGGCTTTTAGCGGCAATTGCGGCCTGGAAATAGATTTGGACTGGCCTAATGTTTCAGCTTTGGAATATTATTTCAATGAGGAATTAGGTCTGGTGGTGGAAATTAGTCCTGAAAAAACAGCGAGATTTAAAGAAATAATAGAAGAATATGATTTGATTGAATTAACTCATTGTTTAGGCAAAACACTAGCCCAGCCCCAAGTAATTATTAAGCACAATCAACAAATTGTTTTAGATCAGGACATGAGGGATTTGCGCCAGGATTGGCAAGAAACCAGTTATCAATTGGAAAAATTGCAAACTAATCCTGATTGCGCTAACCAAGAGAAACTAAATACTTATGACCAAAAAATTCCTGAATATGAATTGAGTTTCCAGCCGCAACCAACTGATCCAGCGATTTTAAACTCCCCTAATAAACCAAAAGTGGCGATTATTCGTGAAGAAGGCAGTAATGGTGACCGAGAAATGACCAGTGCTTTTTATTTGGCTGGTTTTGAAGTGTGGGATGTGACCATGACAGATTTATTAACCGGCCAAGCAGATCTGGCTGATTTTAGAGGTGTGGTTTTTGTGGGTGGGTTTTCTTATGCTGATACTCTGGGTTCGGCCAAGGGCTGGGCCAGCACTATCCGTTTTTCTGAAAAGTTGAAAAAGATGTTTAATGATTTTTATAACCGGCCAGATACTTTTTCCTTGGGCGTTTGTAATGGCTGCCAGCTCATGGGCCTTTTGGGCTGGGTGCCTTGGCTAGGCATTGCTGATGATAAACAGCCGCGCTTTGTCAGAAATACTTCATGCCGTTTTGAATCCCGTTGGATAACTTTAAAAATTCAGGAAAGCCCGGCTATCATGTTCCAAGGCATGGCTAATTCTGTTTTAGGTGCTTGGGTTGCTCATGGCGAAGGCCGGTTGTATTTTCCTGATGAAACAATCTTAAAAAAAGTTAAAAATCAAAAATTAGTGGCTTTAAATTTTATTGATGACCAAGGCCAGGCAACTGAAAAATATCCATTTAATCCCAATGGTTCGCCAACCGGTATTACTGGCTTATGTTCTGCTGACGGCCGGCATTTGGCCATGATGCCGCATCCAGAAAGATCATTTTTAAAATGGCAATTCCCTTGGCTGCCTCAAGAATGGCGAAATCTGCCAGCTTCACCTTGGCTAAAAATGTTTCAAAATGCTTATACCTGGTGCCAAAAAACTAAGCCAGAAAATAATAAAAAAGAATCAGCAGAAGATTGCCCAGTCAAAAATAAGGAAAAAAATGAAACCGATAACCCAACCTTGACCTATGCTCAAGCTGGCATAAATTATGGTGCCATGGATCCTTTTAAAATCGCTGCTCAAACAGCCAGCAAAGCAACTGCTAATAATATCTCTCGTTTTAATTTAAAAGAGGTTGGCTCAAGCCGCGGCGAAAGCGCTTATTTGATTGAGGCAGATGATTGTTATTATGCTCACGTGGAAGAGGGTTTGGGCACGAAAAATATTGTGGCTGAAGCCATGCAAAAATTAACTGACCAGCTTTATTTTGACAAAATCGCCCAAGACGGCGTGGCCATGATTGTTAATGACATGATAACTTTAGGTGCCTTGCCGATTTCCCTGGAAATGCACTTGGCTGTTGGCGATTCCAACTGGTTTAATGATACTAGCCGCGCGCAAAATTTAATTGAGGGCTGGAAAAAGGCTTGCAATTTAGCGCGCTGCGCCTGGGGTGGCGGCGAAACACCAACTTTAAAAGATGTTGTTAATCCTGAAACAATTTTATTAAGCGGTTCTGCCCTCGGCCTTATTAAACCCAAAGATAAAATTATCACTGGCCAGATCCAGGATGGCGATGCCATAATTATTTTTAAAAGTTCAGGCATTCATGCTAATGGCATTACCTTGGCCAGAAAAATAGCTGACAAATTGCCAGCAGGTTATTTAACGCCATTAGAAAATGAAAACTTAACTTTTGGCGAAGCAATTTTAGAACCAACCATTATTTATGTGCCAATTATTGAAGAATGCCAAAAAGCAGGCATTAATATTCATTATGCAGTTAATGTAACTGGCCATGGTTGGCGTAAATTAATGCGAGCCAATGAACCTTTTATTTATGTCATTGAAAGGATTCCCACGCCCCAACCTATTTTTGATTTTATGCAAAAACACGGGCCTATCAATGATCTGGAAGCTTACAGTAATTTTAATATGGGCGCAGGCTTTGTGCTCTATGTGGCTGAAAAAGACGCTGATGCAGTTTTAAGCCTGGCAGAAAAAAATAATCTTATTGCCATCAAAGCCGGTTATGTAAAAAAACAAGGCTTAGAAAAAAAAGTCATTATAAAACCCAAGGATGTAACTTTAACTGGCAATACTTTAAATATTCGTTAAATATAAAACTAAAAAGAGCAGATTTAAAAGTCTGCTTTTTTTATTGACATTTTTCCAATCCTTTGCTAAGGTCAAAGCAACTTTGAAAATTAAAAGAACTTAAGGAGGTGTACTGATGGGTTATCTAAGTAGACAACCAACAAGTAATGATCCGCCGCCTTCAAATGAAGGCAAGAGCCCCTGGCTTGAAGAAAATGAACTGGTGGATGAAGTGTGTTTATTGCTTAACGGCCTGGCTAAACGCTGCGTTGTGTGTAAGCGAGCGACTCGCATCCGGCATCTGGATTCAAAACAACGCTGTCCTGATTGTAGATAGTTGAATAACAATTATCGATTAAAGGAGGTATTGCCATGAGGATTAAGCAAACATTATTGGATGAAGTCGCGAAAAAAGTTAATCAGGCCGGCAGAAAAAGAATCTGGCCAAAAGCATTTAACATCGCTGAAACATTAGGTAAGAAAAATGTAAGGGTAGAAAGCTCCTACGCTACTACTAGCTATGAATTCAACTATCGGGCAAAGGGGCTAAAGCTTGATATTCGCATTAGCAACTATGTTATGGGTGGTAATTATATGACTATAGCTACTAATGATGGCGTTGTTTTTCAGGCAGATGAAATTTTTCTTAGCTGTGACGAAAAGGAAAAAAAGTTTCCGCAGCAGATAGCTGCTATTGACGAAGGCAAAAAAATCTTTGTTAAGCTTTATCTGCCTGGCGATTGGGAAAAATTACTGAACCTAAAAAAATTACAAAAAGCTCTTGCGGCACAAAAAAAGGGGAAAGCCGCCTATGAGCGGGACAAAAAACAAAGAGAAGAAACAGAAAGGCCATTGACTCAAGAAGAAAAAGAATTAGCCAAAAATTTTGGCCTATAAAGGCGGCACTCTCAAATTTGCTCCTACCAAAATCTTAAAAGGACTCGTTAAAAACGCGAGCCCTTTTTTCTATTGACAAAATTTGTTAGAGGATTATGCTTAAATTGGTCCTTTACATATATAAGCAAGGTTTTGGCTTAAATACCACCAAAAAACTTAACAGCTGAAAGCGAAAAATTCGCTAAGCTAAGCCCTGAAAAATATTATTCAGGGCAGGAGGTGTAAAATGGCAAAGGTTTGGCACAAAAAAATGTTAACTTTAACAACAGTCTTTTTACTGGCATTAGCAGGATTATCAGGATGTAATTCTACAAGCGATCAAAATACGCCTGAAAATAATCAAAAGCAGCAACAATATCCTCCGCCGCCTCCCTCTCTTTCCGCTGAACCAGTCTCAATTTCCCAAATCAATCTGGAATGGAGTTCATCTGGTGAGGTAAACGGATTTATAATCGAACGCAGCCTAAATTTAACAGATGGCTACACGCAAATAGCAGAAACTGGTCCGGAAATTAAAAGCTATGAAGACATTAATCTGAAAGATAATACCGCCTATTATTATCGGATCAAAGCTTATAACGATGAAGGCGATTCTGAATACTCAAATTGTATCGGAGCCACAACTTATTTGGCTGGGTATGGCATGTGCGTGACCAGAATTAATCTAACCTATTTTCACTGTATTTATCCCCAGTGCGATAAAACCCTTGACAATGCCACAAATTTGACAGCTACTGGCACAGAAGTTTTCAATTGTCTCGAGCTGGTATTAAATGCACCGGCAACCATGATAGTTAATTTTTCTTATCATGCAGAAGCTGGTTCCTGCAATAGCCAGCCATACCTTGAAGTCAAGGTCGGAACCAATTCCCAATATTTTTATTTTGATTGCAATGCCACGGGCACTGCTTCCATTTCCATTCCCATACCAGCAGGAATGACTATTAATGATATCAGTTTCAAGCTTTTTGCTGGTGATTGGGGATCAACAGTCAATATCCATGATATTGTTATTTCCCCAATTGTTTCTCCATAGACCATACTTAAAACTAAAACTCAAACCGCTTAATTATCGGAGAACAAAATTTAAAGAGCGATTCACCTGGAACCGCTCTTTTCTATTGACAAAAATTATCATAGGATTATCCTTAAATTAGTCCTTTAAATCCGCATAAATAACAAAGTTTTGGCTTTAAATACCACCAAAAAACTTAACTGCAGAAAGCGAAAAATTCGCTAAGCTAAGCCCTGAAAAAAATTATTCGGGGCAGGAGGTACAAAATGGTAAAAATTTTAAGAAAAACGGCTTTGGTCTTGGCAGTGACTATTACGCTGGCATTGCCATATCTCTTATGCTCCTGCGATAATTCAAAAGAAGATGGCTATGAATTGTGTGTTAATACATCTTATGGTTATTGCGGGACCGACACAACTGCTAAATGTGGGAAATTGCTTGATGGCAGCGGTGAAATATCAGCGAGTGGTGAAGAAGTATTTAGTTGTTTTAAACTTCAACTTCCTACCCCGTCTACCATGACCGTCAGTTTTGAATATAAGGCCAGCGCCAGTACATGCTGGCGTGAACCTTATCTTGAGATTACGGCAAAAGATCAATCCCAAAGTTTTCGCTTTGATTGCAATGGCTCGGGAAGTGCTTCCATTACTATTGAAATTGCAAGTAATTTAACAATAAGTGACATTAATTTTTTACTTTCTTCGGGAGACTGGGGCTCATGGGTTATAATTAAGTCCATTACTTTTTCTTCATGAAATGATGGTCTGCAATTTCCAGTCAGAGCACTAAAATTTAAAAAGCGATCCGAAATATCGGACCGCTCTTTTTATTGACAAAATTTATAAGAGAGTTAAGATTAAATTGGTTCTTTAAAATCTCTGCTAACTAGAAATTAGTTACTTAATTGCCTAATAAGGAGGTGAAAAAATGGGAGGGAATGATGATAAGGAATTTTTAGCTGAAGCTGAAGAGCTAACTGAATCTCTGTCAAAAGGGCTTTTGGCCTATGAAAAAGCTTTAGAGGCTGGAGTCAAAATTAATCCAGATCTACTTAATGGCATCTTTCGCAAGGCTCATACACTCAAGGGTCTTGCTGGAACTTTTGAACGCCAAGATATGAGCAGCCTAGCGCATAAAATGGAAAATCTACTTGATAAGATGCGGCTGGGCAAAGTAGAGTCTGACGAAAATGCGATTAACATTCTTTTTGCAGCAACGTGCATGTTACAGAAAATGCTTAAATCAAATGTGGAAGAACAAAAAATATCTGCTATGGTCCAAAAACTAAATTTAGTTGCTGAAAATGGGTTAAAGGCACAATCACCAATTCAGAAACAGGTACTGCCCCAGACAACGCAGTTTGTACTTGTAGAAGGGGCCCATATCCCTGTAAAAATCCATCAAGTCCTCTCCGAGGTGGAGGAATACCGGCTTGAGGTAAATATCCGCGACAATTATAGCATTGTGACAGTTGCTGTAGCATTCTCCTTTGAAAACTTTGACAAGTTATTGCCAAAATTAACTGCATGGCTCAATAAGATTGGGGAAGTAATCGCCACCTTACCCTCAAGCGAACCACAAACTGCTGACAAAATGCACTTTGAGCTCTTGGTTGGTACTGATTGTAACACTGATAGATTGGAAGCTTTATTAAAGGAGCATAACATGATGCTTAAGGTCTTAAAGCGCGGCCAGGTGCGCAAGATACCCAGTTGAGCCTCAATCCAGAAATATTTTAACTAAATTAGAAGAGCGGAAAAATCCGCTCTTTCTTTTTTTTAAAGGATAAAAATGCTAAAATAACAATAAGATTTAAGCTTTATTAACCATTCGTATATTTGTATTTAATTCGTAAATTCGTATGAGAGTAAAAATCATTGACGGCTTTAAAATTAGAAATACTTTTGACATTGATTTTGGGGTTTTGGCTCATCATACAAATACCCCCTATCTTCGGCCCGGCGAACTTTGGCTGGACAAAGCTTTTAGAGCAGAGAAAAAAATAATCATCAGCGATTATTTGCAAATAAAGCGTCTGAGAAAAAAATATATTTATGAAAAAGTCAAAGAGCTGATGCGTTTTAAAGTAGAAAAGGGTTTTAAAATTGATTCTCTTAAAATTAAATTGTTAAAAAAGCAAGGCCAGCTAAAAATTTATTTAATTAATGGTAAAATGCTTAGAAAAAAACTTGACCCCAATTTTTATTTTGGCGGCCATCATTTGGCTTATAAATATGTGCCGAAAAATGAGGTCTGGCTAGATAATTCTGTAGTTATAAAGGAAAGAAAATATGTGCTCATTCATGAACTATATGAATTGCAAATGATGAAAAAAGGCAAAGGCTATAATGATGCCCATGATTATGCCAATGCCGTAGAAAAAGAAGCGCGGCGTAAAGATGGCGCTGTTTATATCACTGATTAATTTTATTTTTCAGCCTGTTTTATTAATTTGATTAAAACACTGAAATAAATAAAAAAATAATAACTCCTAATCCATGAAAATCAAAATTGTTAATGGCTTTAAAATCAGAAATACTTTTGATATTGATTTTATGGTTTTGGCTGATGATTTTAATACGCCTTATTTAAAACCAAAAGAGCTCTGGTTGGATTTGGCATTTTTAGCAGAAAAGAAAAAAATTTTAAGTAAATATACTTCTAACCTGCATTTAATGAAAAAATTTGGCTATGAAAAAGCCAAAAAAATGCTGCGCTTTAAAAAAGACCAAAATTTTAAAATTGAATCAGCCAAAATTAAATTGTTAAAAAAACAAGGTGCTTTAAAAATCCTTTTGGTTAATGGTAAAAAAATCAGACAGCTTTTAGATCCTTACTTTTATTTTGGCGGGCACTATCTGGTTTATAAATACATCCCTAAAAATGAAATCTGGGTTGACAACTCCCCCTTGACCAAAGAAAGAAAATACATTATTATACATGAGCTACATGAACTCAAATTAATGCAGAAAGGCAAAGGTTATAATGATGCCCATGATTATGCTAATGCTGCAGAAAAAGAGGCAAGAAGAAAAGATGGCGCGGTATATGTCACTGATTAATAAGTAATCGGAACCACGAAACTATAATCACGAAAAACACTAAATGTACTTTCTTTTTTCGTGATTTTAATGAAATAATTTCGTGGTTCAGCAATCCTATGTTATTACCCAAAAAACTCACCAATAATAGCAAGGTTAATCTCATCCACACCTCTTCACCAGTGGATAAGGAAGACTGGCAGGATTTTATTTTCTCTTTAGGGAAATTAAAAGAAATTTTTCCTAATCTTGAAATTTTTGATGTGCAAAGAACAGAATTAGACCCACGCTATTTATCCGGCTCTGAAGATGAACGTTTAAAAAAATTCCGCCAAGCCATTAAAGGTGCTAATTGGCTAGCGCCAATTTATGGCGGGACCGGCTGCATTGATATCGTCAGACGCTTAAATGATGATGATTTAGATAAATTCCAAAAAAACAGGCCAATTGTTAATGGGTTTAGCGACACGACTTCACTGATTAATTATTTATATTTAAAAATAAAACTCTTATCCTTTCATTTTGAAAATGCCGCCGGCATATTTGACACCAAAAATTCAAAATTGTTTTTTGATATAATTTTTGGCAAAAAAAAATCTTTTTCTTTTTTTGAAAATAATTATAAATGGCTCCCGCCAGCTAATGCACCCAAAGATAAAATTGAAGGCATTGCTCTGGGCGGTAATTTTACCACCTTCCGTAATTTATTAGACATTTGTGATTTGAAGCCAAGATCATGGGAGGATTACATTTTATTTATAGAAGAATATGACATGGACATGGAAGATTCTCATCCTGATATTATTGCCCTTGATCAAAAAGGCGTTTTTAAACATATCAAAGCCATAGTGCTGGGCAGAATGGCCGAGCCAGAATTTAAAAGTGATTTGCAAAAATTAAATTATATTTTTGGCAGGCAAAAAGAACAGGAAAAAATGAGCAGCGTTTTTGAATATTTAATCAGTGACACCATTAAAGAGCGTTTGGCTAAAAATAATCCCTTGCATATTTTAAAGGTTGATAATTTTGGCCATAATATCACGCGCAATATTATGATTGTGCCAATTGGCGCTAAAACCATTATCCATCCCGATAGAAAAATTGAATTTGTTGGACCATTTGTGGAATAAATTAAATTGACAAATTTTTTTCGTTTTTGCTATGCTTATAATAAGCTCATTAAATTTAAAAAAGGAGGAAAATAATGAGAAAAGTAAAACTGCTAAAAGTCTTTCTGCGAATGATTCGGGATATTATCTCTCCATTTGATCCCACGGGAAAAGTTGACTGGAAAAAAATAGCAAACACATCCATGGATGTTACTCCGCCATCCTTGCCTCCAGCGGTCCTCGAACATTTAAAATGAAGGGGA
>Ga0315279_10005169_pt1 | contig 17061 bp, 10 predicted proteins | sample YL17G06_20_MG_FD_203694 | JGI IMG/M metagenome (GOLD analysis project Ga0315279, IMG submission 203694) | Sediment microbial communities from Yellowstone Lake, YNP, Wyoming, USA - YL17G06_20 | ecosystem: Environmental > Aquatic > Freshwater > Lake > Sediment | place: USA: Wyoming | collected...
GTCGCAGATCACGTGTGTGGTGCATCGGTTAGCCTGACGACTCGAAAAACTTGCGTTTTTGCGAGCTGTGCTCTTGCGTCTATTTGCTGCCCATCAAGAAAGGACTTGACAAAGTGATAGTAAGCTTATCATGCGGATGACTGTCTGCCGTGCGGGTCAACGCATGCCACAACGCAACTGCGCGGACCACACTGGCTTCACTCAACCGCTGGAACCGGTTCTGAAGCGGTCGGGCTAAGATCCGATGGCCGACGCTGGTGGTCAACCCTCAAGCCCGGTTGGCTGGTGCGACAGAAATGGGTCGTGATACACTGGCGCTTGACTTTGCTGATGAAGCTGCCGCAGCGCGCGCACGGCCACGCGGAGCGAGTCGCGCGCCTCGACATCAATAGCCTCGCCAACCTGATCGCGCAGCGTTACTCGATTCGTTCGCGCCGCTGCAAAGATGATGCATGCCGAAGGATCGGCGGATGGGCCGGATTGCTGTTGCAAGCCGTCAGGGTGTCAACGATGTTCGGCGTGATTGGTCACGGGTGTGTGGTCGTGATAGTATCCACGCTCGTGCATCCGGTTGTGCAAAGCGTGATGCGCCGAGGTCAACACCAGGCGCATCCGCTTGTATGCCGAGCCCTGGGCGCGCGTGCCGACCGTGTCCAGATAAGCCAGCGCCCCCTCAATCTGCTCGAGGATGGTGACAGCATCGGCAGCGGCCAGCATCGGCGACCCTGCAACCATGACCATCACGGGCGACGAGTGCGCGGCAATGATCTCGGGCTTGTCGGCGTAGTGGCCCCGCACCAGGAGGGCCAGCCAGGAGCTCGTCTCGACCTTGACCGACCAATTCCCGCTGGCTTGGTCGGGCGGCACGGCCACGCTTTCACGGATTTCGCCGTTGACGATCAACTCGACGCGCGACATCGGTACCGTGACACTGGCAACTTGCCAGGTCACGTCCACTGTGCCGCTGCTGGCGGCTTGGGTACAAGCCGATAGCTCGATGCGGCTGCCCATCGGGCGACCATCTACCATGAACTCTAATAGTGGCCCATATGTCACAAACGTCTCGGCCCGCCGCACGGCTTCCATCCACGCCACGTAAGTGAACGGCTCACCCGGCGCGATCCGGGCGTAGGTGCGCACCGTCCCCACGGCTGTGTTGGCCGACATCTTGTCCGTGCCGCCCGCGGCCGCCACCAGATAACCACAATTCAAGTAGCGATACCAATCGGACAGCGAGTATGGATCAAGGCCGCCATACAGATTGCCCCACGCGGTCATCTCGATCGCGTCCACATCGCCGCTGACGATACTGGCCGCGTGCTCGGCACGCGGGTTGGGGAAATGCGGCAAGACGACCACGCCACCCTGCTGTTTGCACTGCCTGGCCCACTCGGTCAGCAGGATTTCGATCGGGTCGCCCAGCGCCGATTCGTCCGGGCCACCCGTCGTCATCGGTACAATGATCCTGCCGCTGTAACCAAGCAGCGAGATATGTCCCAACACATGCTGACGATTTTCCGTCCCCACGCGCACCAGGTACTCGCCGTCGCCTCCGGCCTCGCGCGAGCCCCAGACAGTCTTGCCGTCAAAGTCGCCCACGTTGGTCATCAACTCGCTCCACTGGCTGGCGAGCAAGTTGACGACGTTCACCCCCTCGGCAGCGCCTTCCAGGAGCGCCGACATGGGTGAGAGAAAATGGACGTGCGTATCGGCGGTGACCCAGCCCCGCTCGCGCCACGGCAGCACCTTGTCAATCTCGACGACAATCTCTTGTGTGTCGGGTTTGACTTCATACACCTTGCGCACGGGACGAATCTCGAACCCCTTGGCGACCTCGACATACACCAAGCCCTGCGGCAGGTTGAGGGTCGTCTCGCCGGGAATATAGGTGCAATAGTGCGGAGTCTCAGCGCTTCCCCACCACGTCCCGCCGTGGACGAAATCAACGCTGTAATCCTCGAACCAGGCCGAGTTGGGGATGCGATGGCGGTCAACGGGCGGCAGATACTCGCCCCACTCGCCGTGGATGTGCAGCTTGACCGGCACGGCGCGAAGCGTGCCGCCCTTGCGTTCTACCACGCGCAGAGTGACCCGTTGAGTCGCCGGGGCGACTGGCCGCAGTGGCATGGTCCGTTGAGTATCTTCGACCTCCGCCAACGCAACCATGCGGCCATCGGCTAGATGGAAGCCGGCATCAGGATGCGCCGTGTACTCGATCAGCACATCGCGCTCTGACTTGGCAGGAAGCTGATTGTTGTACGTATCGCCCCAGGCATCGTTGGGATACATGAGGCGCGGCGTCGCAGAGATCACCTGGCCCAGGTCGAGTTGGATTTGCGCCAGCCTCCCTTGTTCGTCCAGGTCGGGCCGAAAGCTTTCGCCCTCGGGCAACCTCAGCACGGCCTTGCGGCGCGTCTGCCAGCGCAAGGGGAGCGACGACGCATTCCCCGCCGAAATCGCCGACACGACGACACTGCTTGTACTCAAACCGCCTGACACCGGCTCAAAGCGCACGCCGACGATGGCCTTGTCTGGATGCGGGTTCTCCCACGCCCACAGCCAGTTGACCCATGGGACCTCGTCCGCCACGTCTGCGCGCGTCTGGGTACTCCCCCAGCCGGGGCGCAGTTGCTCGTGCGATGCCCGCACCGGGCGGGGCTTGCCGTGCGCCACCGCCTCGAAACAGTTTTCGCCCCAGCGGCGCTGGAACGTCCCGATCTGGTGCCGGCGGCGAATCGCCACGCGCTCTTCCATCCCATCCCGAAAAAGCATCACATAATCGGCGGCGTGTTCGGCCAGTTGTCCCTGTCCGCGCATCGGCGACCAGAACCCACCAGGGCCAGGTCCGATGTTTCGCGCGTCGGAGGTGTGCATAAAGACAAGCCAGCGGGCAGTCGTCGGGCCAAAGTTGACGGTGACAATGTCCTGTTGAACGACCACGAGTTGCTCAATCGTGAACGGAATGCCCCACGCGACGCACTCACCGCTCGGCGCGTACTGCAAGGCTGCGGACATCTCGTCCGAAAGACAAGCCAACTCGGAAAGCAGCCGACCGCTTTCGAGGTGCAGCGGCCAGAAGAAACGCGAACTGGGACCATCGTTGATGGTGGGCATGGCGACCTCCCTATTTTGCATCATCCTCAAGTTTCAAGTGTGCTTTGGCCTCCGCTTGACGGCAAGCAATCGCTTCACATCGGCCAGCACCTCGTCGCTATCCACGACCAACCCCAGCCACTTGCCATCGTGATAGGTGGTCGCCGCGACGTAATCCTCGCGGGCGGGCGAGACCAGCTCGGACAACATCGCTTCAGCTTTTTCTCGTTCTTCGCCGCCAAACACGATTTGGATCCTCAACTGATTCCGTTCGGGAATCAAGGTGCAGAAGGATTTGGACTTTTTGAAGCGCAATCCCCAGCCATGCTTCTTTCCTCCGAACTGCCAGTCGGGCGCAAACACGCCTGGATAGTTGGTCTCAATGAACTGGAGGATGTTCTTCCAGCGTTTGTAGTTGATGGAGCCCAGCCAGGCAGAAATCTGGCGTGCATCGGGCTGCTTGCTCTCGTCCAACATGCGTTGACCGATCTTGCTCATGCGTGCTCCCTTCACGCGTGACGTAACCTGATTTGCAGATTCATCATCTCTTTAGCTGATCTTGGATTGCCACTTTTTCACCCAGCCGGCATCAACACGAGCGAGGCGGTTCTTTTTCAGGTTCTCCCTCATGATCCAGAGTACATCTTTGTCGTTGTCTGCCAGCCACTTTTCCATCAGTCGCTTGCCCTCATCAGGCAACGCGGCAACGGCGACACTCCAACAATAGCCCAGACCTTTTCGCAGGGCCAGAAAGTCTTCGCCCTTGCGGTTTTCAACCTTGCGCAGAGAGGCGGTGATTTTGTCGAGGATGCGCAGCACTGCCCTGGCATGTTTGGGTTGCCCAAGCAATCTCGGCTCGCACAACGCGGCCGCGGCGGCTCTTTGCTCAAGCGGCGTCCCCGTGCTCCATGTCCTCATGGCCTGAATCAACCTACTCATGTCTACGTCGCCGAGACGCTGCAGCGCCATCGCGACGGCTTCACGCATTCGCCAGCGGCGGTCGGAAGCGCAGCGGCGCAAGGTCGTGAGCATTTCCGTTTTGCCCTCGGCCAGAAGGCGGCCCAGACCGACCACACCGCAAAAGGCCAGGAACTCGTATGGAGAATTGGTTGGGGCTTGGTCGGCATCGTAGGCAAGATAACGCTCGAAGAGCTGTTGATTGCCCTCATCCGCCACGACCTGTGCCAATTCGAGGTTGCCTCGCGGGCCGGGCAGCCCGGATTCCTTGAGCAGAAACGCATCCCAGTCCTCAAGTGCGCTCAGCTTATTCCGGTACTCGTCTGCTTTCGTCATCGTCGTCTCCAATTATATTGGCAAAGACCAGATTTCACCATAGCGCCGCGCTCGACAACTCTACGATACCTGGTGTACAATATGTCATAAACTACGTGACTACTCAGCCCGCTACCGGCGGGCGAACCTAATCTGATAGAACTCAAATATTCTTCTAATGTCGATCATACACAAGCCAGCTACAATAGATTTGATGACACCATTCCAATTGCCCAACCACGAAGATGTGCGCGCTGCCTACCGACAGGGGGAAGAAGCGGTGATTGCCCCGGGTTGACGACTGTAACGTCGGCCAAGACAATGCCTTGCTGTGGGACTTTTACCCTTGACGGCCGATAAGCCATTGCCCGGAACATCAACTTGGATGCACGACGCATTAGAGTGTCTTTCATAGGTGCTCTTTTGTGGGTCAATCCGGCTCGTGGCCGGGATTGATGGTCAACTGGTCCAGTGCGCGTACAGTAACAAAGGGCACATAACCTTTGGCTTGCGATTTGGCATAAGCGTCGTCAATGTGTGACTGTGTGGTGGCATAGTCTATCGTCAACACCAGCTTGCCGGCGTTCTTGAACACGTCGAGGTATGTTTCCAGGTATTGTGTAACGGTGATTGGCGTGGCGACGTCGTCCGCGGTGTAGCCGTAATAAATGTCCTCTTGTCCCATGCCGTTCACCACGTTCAGATAAGCTGGAACCTGGCTCGCCAACTCGGAAGCGTTTTGGGGAAAGATGTAAAAATCGGGATCGCGGGCGTGGGCGTGCGCGGCAATCGCAGCGACAAAATCGGCCATCTCCTGAGCAGCGGTGGTCCGTCCCTGGTCGGCATAATACTGGTAGGCGTCAACGATGTCGAGGTACGCACCGTCAAAGCCGGCGTCCAGCAGCTTGTCGGTGTAGCTAAAGATGATGGATTGCCAGGCCGGGTCCCAATAATGTACCTTATAGTTGCCCGGCCAGTTTGGATTTTCAATATCGAGCCAGGCCGGTGCGCCGGGGTCGGGTGTACCATCGCCATTGGCGTCCCAAGCGCTTTGCCAGTAAAAGCGATAGGTCTCGGCTTCGCCGATGCTCATGTACGACAGCGCGATCTTGTCGCCGCCGGGGCTGTGCTTGAGCGCGGCGATTTGCGCGGCGGTGAACTTGGTTGCCTCGCTCCCGTCAGACGAATAGTCCATCACCACCAGGTCGTAGGCCGTGTTGCCTATGGCGGCGAGGTTGATGTTTTGCAGTTGAAACAAAAATCGTCCACCGACGAAAGCGGTGACGCGGCCGAGTTTTTGAGGGCGAGCGGCAGGTAGATGGAGCGGGCTGCGCCGCTTGTTCGACGCCAAATGCCGCCGCAGGCGGTGCCGGCAAAGACGTCGCCGCCCGAACCGATGGCCAGCGAGCTCACGTTGAGGTTGCGCAGGCCAGTGTTGATGAGCGCCCAGGTGTTGCCGCCGTTTGTGCTTTCCACCAGGCCGGGGCCGGCATCGGCGCTGTGCCAGCTGTCTCGCCAGCTAAAGAGAATGTGGTTGGGGTTTTGGGGATCCACGGCAATCGCCATGCCCTGCTCGCCCACACCGTCGCCATCATCTACCGAGGTAAAGTCGGTGAGCTTGAACCACGTGTCGCCGCCGTTCACACTCCGGTACAGGTTGCCGTCGCCGGCCGAGGCATAGACCGCGCCCGGCACGGCCAGCACGTGCAAGATCGTGCTTTGCTCGGTCAACACTTGCTGCCACGAGCCCCCGTCGTTCGTCGAGCGCCACAGGCCGTCGCGCAGTGTGCCGGCAAAGATGCGATGTTGGTTATCCACCGCCAAGGCGTAGGTGAAGGAACGATCCACGCCAGGCTGGCCGGTCGTCGGGGACCAGGTGTTGCCATTGTTGATTGACTTGTACACCTGGCCGCCATCTTGCGTTACGTACAGCGTGGAAGGCGTGGCAGGGTCTACGGCCAGCCCCAGCAGCGAGCCGCTCATCCAGGTGCCGGTGGGCCTAGAGTTGGTAAAGACCACTGTCCAACTGACGCCATCGGTGCTGCGCAGCACCTGGCCATAGTTATGGTCCAGGCTCCACAAGTCAGAAGTGGTGTAGTAATATTTCGTGCCGCCGTTCTGGGCGATGGCCAAGTTCCAATAGTGGCCGGCCAGCGCCGAGTCGTTGACCGTGGACGGGAGCACGGCTGTCCAGGTAATGCCCTTGTTCGTGGAGGCGAGCAGCCCGGCGTCCCAATGGGTGGCATACAAGACGCCCTCGTCTTCGACCAGGTCGGTGACACAGGTGTTTTGCGCGCCGGCGATCTTGGTGAACCAATGCGCGCCGGCATCCTCGCTGCGGAGAACGTCCCAAAAGTTCACGTAAAAGAGCCGGTTAGGATTGTGGGGATCAATCGTCACCTGCCAGCTCCACGTAAAAGGCCACCAATAGTCGCCCGGAAAGTTAAAGCTCCAGGCTTCGGTGGGGTTGTTCACCGGGTCAGCCGTCACGTCGCCGGTGCGTTCCCAGGTCGCGCCGCCGTCGGTCGTCTTCCAGACACTGGGATGGTCATAAGTTGTCAGCGTGAGGTAGGCGATATCCGCATCGGTCGGATGAACGGCGACCGAGCTGACCCAGGCTTCCGCGCCCAGCGTCAAGGTGGGGGGAAAATTATTCACGGCGTCCCACCAGCCGCCGCCATCGGTGCTCTTGTAAACGCCTGCTTCGCCGGCAGCTGCATAAAGCACACCATTACCGCTGCCCACTGCCAGATACTTGACCGTGGCCTCGGCGGGCAGGCCGCTGGTGATTGGCTCCCAGGTGAGGCCGCTGTCCCAGCTCTTGATCGCCCCCCAGCCGTCGAATCCAGCGTAGACAATGGTAGGAGTGACCGGATCAAAGATGACGATTGAAACAGGTGCGGGGTGGGGATCGGGAGGGTCGTCATCGTAATGTGTGAACTGTGGCGCACTCGTGAGCGGCGCGGTGTAAACCTGTGTCCAGGTGTTGCCGCTGTCTGTGGATTGCCAGATGCCGTTTAGACGGCTACCGCTGAGAAGGTAGCCCTGGCGAGCCGGATCGGGCGCGATGGCGTTAATCGTGCGCCAGCGGCGGAAGGTGATCGTGTGGGTAAAGGTGCTGGTCAAATGCTGCCAGGATAGCCCCGCATCGTGGCTGACGTAAATACCGGATTTGTTGGATGAAGAGATTGCGCCAGCGCCAGCATACAATGTGTTAGAGTCAAATGGGTCTACGGCAAACGACGATACCTCGTAATTGCCCAGGCCAACGCTGCGCATTTCCCAGTGGTCGCCATTGTCCGTGCTGCGAAAGACGCCGGTCACGTCGCTGGGGGCATAGACCACGCCAGTCTGGTTGGGGTCGAAAAAGACGCCATCAAAGTTGCCCGCGCCGCCAAAGCCGGCCGGCTGCCAGGTGGCGTCTTGTCCTTTTAGAGGATGCCGAGGAGTAGAGGTGGCAGCAGCCTCAACGAGCGGCAACGACGCAGTGGGTTGGGTTATGGTTGGAGCAGCAGCCGGTGGTGAAGCAGTGCCCGCGCGTGGCAAACCAACGCCACAGGCCAGAGCGATGCCGGCGAGAGCAATCAGAACTGAATAGATTATCGGACGCATGTGGATGTTCATTTTTTTTCATCTCCTATCAATGTTACTGGCCTGCCAATATCATTGGCAAGTAAATTAACGATCTCGGCGTGGCCCGAACCAAGAGTGGATCATTTACCGAAATAGTCCCATTCAGTGTGATAAGCGAGAGTGTGTATGTTTCTTTCAATCAGTAGCCCGGCGGAGGCGTCGTGGTCAAGCGCCCCAGGGAGCGCCGCGTCACGTAGGGCTTGTAGCTTTTGTTGTACGCGTTGGTGTAGGCTGCGGCGGCATAATTCAACGCATATTCGCAGTTGAACACAGGCACGCCCGCGTTCAAGTATTGATCGAGCCAGCCCAGATATTCGCTGGTCAGAGCGGGGGCAGTGGGGGTATCATATCCTGCCGGGTCGTTCCAATCGTCGGTGGCGATGCCATCGTACCAGATGCCTTCTTGCGCAATGGCGTCAATGACGTTGAACAGCTCGGGGTGTCCGTCCATCAAAGCAGCGGCGTTTTGCTGGATGACGATAAAGTTGGGATTGCGGGCCAGCGCGTAATTTCTCATCTGCTGGATAAAGGCGATCATTTCGACGGCCGGGTCTTTGCCGGCGGCATTGGCTGCCGTAATGACCTCCGAGTTTTCAAAGCCTTCGACCCAATCCAGGTAAACGCCGTCAAAGCCGTCTCGGATGACCTCGTCAATGATGCTGCTGTAATCGCCATACGGGGCGCTGCTCAAAGCGGTGCCGGTGATGACAATGTTTTTCCAGGCCGGCTCCCAGTAGGCGACGGGATAGTTGCCCACCCAGCCATCGGGATCGCAGGTGAGGATATAGCCCGGCCAATCGGCCGGGCGCGGTGTTGTGCAATCCCAACCGGTGGACCACGTCCAATACCAGCGCCAGTCTTCGACCTGGCCGATGTCAATGTAGGCGATGACCAGCTTGCGGTGGATGCCATCGTGGGCCTTGCTGTTCTTTAGCCTTGTGACCATTTCTCGCGTGTCAAAAAGTTTGTTATTTGATGACCAATCGGTGCGGGTCGGCTCCAACACCAGCATGTCGTAGTGGGAAGCGACCAGCGCATCTACCGTACCGCTGATGGCTTGAATCTGGTAGCCCCAATAGTTCACGTCAGCCAGCGGTAGCGGTCCGGCCAGGGACGCATAGGTTTTGAGGGCGAGCGGCAAGTACACATAGCGCGTGGTTGGCGCGGCGGAAGGCGCGTACCAGCTTGCCAGCGCCAGTCCCAGGGCGTTGGCGATGATGGTCGGTTCGTTGGTGGCATAATCGGCCACATCGTCGTGATAGACCGCTGCGTCGGATTGAAAGGCTGTGTAGACGTCTGACGCGTGCAGCGTAATGCCGAGTGCTTCCCAGTCGGCGCGCGGCACCGGCCCCTCATCCCAAAAGCCCACCAGTTCAGAATGTGTCAAGTCGGCCACCTGGTGGTGAGGATAATGCGGCCAGGTCACGCCGAGACTGTTGACCCAGCACACGCCCCACGGATTGCCGCCCAGCACGTAATCGCGCTGCGCCTGGGCCAGGGCATCATATGCGGCATTGCTCGACAGGTCTTTGTACCACAGCGCTTCCAGCGCCGCTCCCACCATGGCCTCGGCCGAACCCCAGTAGAATTGCAGCACAGCCGCGCGGAATGGATTAGCATTAGCGTCAGCTTGCATAGCGGACAGATCTGCAGCTAACAGGGTTGTGGCGGTGGGCACATAAGTTGGGTCGAGCCGGGCCAGCTCATAGTGAGCCAGGCCGTGCATATTATCGTAATCAAAGGTCCAGGCGTTGCCGGCGGCCACCGCGTAACTGCGAGCGTCGCTCAAATAAGTTGCGTTGCCGGTGGCGCGGTAGAGTTCGGCAGCGGCCAGCGCCATGTCATCCTGCCAGGTCGTTTCCGTGTAAAAGCCGGACGTGGCCGATTGAGCGGCGGGCCGCGCCTTGCCGTAGGCATAAATCTGCTGGGCGGCCGTGCGATAGGTAGAGGCCAGGGTGGGGCTGTAAAACGAGCGCGCGGGATCGTTCCATAGCGAGGCGGCCAATGCCAGCGCCGCGGCGGCTTTGCCGGCTACATTTGCGCCTTTGCCATCTTCGCAGGCCCACACCGGGCGCGTGGGCCGAGTGGCGTCATCGCCTTCGGGCATGCGCCACGTGTCGTGGTCGCTCTCGTCACCTACCTGGTAATACAGCACCCCGTTGGCCGGGTCCCACAGCTTGAGCATCCAGTCCAACCCAATGCGCACTTCGTCGAGCACATCAGGCACGCTATTGCGGTCGGCGTCCGCAAAGACCTCTGGATGGCGCTGGTACGCCGTCAGCATCAAGTCGGTAGAAGCGCCAGTGGTGATGAGGAACTTGAGATAATCACCCGCGTCGTGCCAGCCGCCGGTTGCGTTCACCAACGTGCCACTTATTGGGCCGCCCGCCGCAATCCCATCTTTCAGGTGGCATACGCCATGCAGCACGGGCGACGCATCCCCGCAGCGCTGCACGCGAAAGAATCGCAGCGTGGGTGAGATGATCCCACCATAGACATCCACGCTGAGGGTGAACGTGGGCGACGCAGCGCTGCCAAGTCGAACGCGATACTGACCGGGCACATTCACGGCATCGAAGCTCGACTCGTACAGGTGAGCAAAATTGCCATAAGCGCCCCGGTCGGCGGCGGCGGTCACCGTGCCGGTGAAGACGGCGTTTCCGCCTGGGGCGGTGACCACGTTGAATGTTTGGCCGCTCAAGCTGTTGTCGGTCAAGGCCAACGCTAACTTGGGTTCACCTGGCAGATAGCCCACCTGGTTGAGACGAAGGTAAGCGAGGTACACACCGCTTGGCACAGCGATGCGCCACAAGACGGCCGGCGTCGTCTCATCCTGGCCCACGTGCGATTCGAATGCGATCCATTTTCCATCGGGCGACCAGGAGGGTGCGCCGTCTTCGTGAACGTCGTCGTGCGTCACGCGCATGGGTGTACCTCCCCCTGCCGAAACGATAAAGATGTTGGGCACGGGCAATCCTCCATAGTCGGTCGAATACACGACCCACTTGCCATCGGGCGACCAACTGGCGTCAGTGTCGCCGGAGGGGGCGGTGGTCACTTGCTGGATGTCGCTTCCATCGGCCGCCACAGTGTACAAATTCCAATCGTCGCTGCCAGGCGTGCGGCGTTGGAATAGAATGCGGTCGCCGAGTGGCGACCAATTAGGTTGCCGGTTGTCGGTGTCGGTAGCTGGACCATCTATTAGCTGCACTGCCCCGCTGCCGTTAGCTCGCACTTTCCATAGACTGCCTCGCTGTTGGTCGTCAGGAACGTCATCGTCAACCTCAAAGACGATCCATTGACCATCGGGCGAAAAGCTCGGTTCGATGAAAAAAGTGGGTGAGGTGTGGTGAGTAACACGGAACAGGCTGCTCCCATTGGGAGCCATCGTCCATATCTCGTCGGTGTCCTGGTGGTCGGAGGCGAATGTGATGCGGCTGGTCGCCGCGTTCCAACTGGTGCCTGGCAAGTTGACGCTATCGTGGCCAGCTTCGTCCAGGAGCGCCACAGGACTAGCGCCCGATAGCGAGAGTGAATACAGCCCGGCCGGGCCAATATTGTAACCTTCGTGAAACAGCGTGAAAAGAATCGTTTGACCATCGGGCGAAAAAGCTGGATTTTGGTGGCTGGTCGGACTGATCGGTGTGGTCAGGCGAATTGCGCCGTCGGGTCGAGTTTCAACCGGTGAGGAAAGTGGCGTGGCGGTTGGATGCGCGGCAGATGAAGCCCGCCCGTCCACGCGAGGCGAACTGATGGTGCAGGCCAGGACGAGGCCGACGAGAACGATTATCGAAAAAACCAGTAAGCGTGAGATGTTCATTTCTATCCTCCCTTTGTTTCTAGGTGACGGCGACCAAGTCGCGGTACGCCTTCGGCGCAGCCAAGCCGGCCGTCGCAGGCTCTGATGTGAGCTCAGCCGAACGGCTGACCTGGCTGCTGTTGGTGTGGTTTCAACCGCATTACGGGTAATTGCGCAGCAAGCAAGGCAGGTAAGTGCAGCAACAGCCGTTCTCCGACGAGCTTGGCGCCGCTGGCCCCAGCAGGCGATAGCCCGCGCCGCTGGCCGCGCCGCTCACTTGCCAAGACAGGCTGCTCAGGTGATACCGCCCGCCGGAGGCCGTGCCCCGCTCGACTGCATACCAGGTGGGTGTGCCTTGTCCACTGAACTGTGCTAACGCCACGCTGCCCGTCGCCAAGAAGGCTACGATGGCGATCAGGCTGATCGTGATTCTTGTCTTCATCGTCTCATCCCCTACTGCAAGGTGATGATCACGGCGATAATGCCGGTGCCGGACGGCAGCGCGCCACCGGGTTGCCCCTGAGCCAACGCAAGCCGCGCAGCCGCCAGGGTCTCAACCTCGATAAGTGGCAGCGGACTGGCACCTTGCGGACTCTCAGCCAAGTCGGCACGCCCGAGCTGCACGCAGGCGCTGGACCGGCGCGCAAGCGTCTCGCGCAGCAGGAACGGCGCGCCGATCTGGCGAGCCGCCTGCACCGCTTCTTCGAGCGCGGCCTGCGCCCTGGGCACATCGCCCTGCGCCAGCCTGAGCCGGGCCAGAGCCAGATGAGCGTGCCGCAGGCCATCCAGGTGCGCGCTGTGCCGCGCTATCTCCAAGCCCCTGAGTACCATCGGCTCGGCCTGCTCGATCCGGTTTTGCTCGACGAGCACATCGCCCAGGCCCACCCAGATCATGGCGAAAGCCGGCGACCCCTCGTGGCCGCGTTCACGGGCCAGCCGCAGCGCATCGCGGCAGGCCAGCTCGGCCTGCCGCAGGGCGCCGCGCTGGCGAAGGACCCGCGCGAGTTGAAAGACAATGCCGCCCTCGACAAACAGGTTGCCCTCAGCACGCACCAGAGCAATGGCCTCGGTGTAGGCATTGGCCGCTTGCCCCGGTTCGCCCATGTCGCGGTAAGCGTTTCCCAGGCCGACATAGGCCGAGGCCCGCAGCGTCCTTTCCTGTTCACCGGCCAGTTCCAACACCTGGCGCGCTCCCTCGATGGCGCCGGGCAGATCACCTGCCAGGCGCGCCAGGTTCGAGCGCAGGCTGGCAAGCTGCGAGCGAAGCGAGCGGACGGCGACGGCGGGGCTTCCGGCGCGTTCTTGCGCCTCCAACGCTCGCTCCGCGGCCTGCAAGTACGGAGCGATAGCAGCGACCTCACCCCGGTGCATCAGGACCCAGCAGTAGGCCATGCCCAGTCCTGCGCTGTCGCGCACCCGCTGGTCCGGCAGCGCTTCCAGCCAATGCAGCAACGTCGCGATTTCGCCCCTGAAAATCATCTCGATCCAGCGAGCCACGATTAGCTCTTCGGCCCGGTCCCAGTCATGGGCCGCCAGCGCATGCGCCATGGCCTGGGCAATCCAGCCCGAGCCGTCTTTGGCTTCGGCCTGGCGCTCGAACCACTCGGCTGCCCGGCAATGCAGGGACGTAAACAGATCAGGCCGGCCTGTCTTGAGTCGGGCGCGCAGCATCTCGGCAAACAGATGATGATAGCGGTACCATCGGCGCTCGTCGTCGAGGGAGATCAGAAACAGGTTGGCGCGTTCAAGGTGCTCCAGCATCTCCTGGGTGGTGCGTCCGGGCGAGGGGGCATCGCTGGCCACATGCACAAGGACATCACACAGTGGAGCGCACAGGCGGTCGAGGATGGCAGTGCGCAGCAGGAATTCTTGCACATCGGGCGCTTGCCGTTCGAGGACTTCTTCTACCAGGTAATCCAGGACAAAGTGGTGGCTGCCGGAAAAGGCGCGCACAAAGCCCGGGACGGAATCGGGCCGGCCTTGCATGGACAACGCGGCAAGCTGCAACCCCGCTGCCCATCCTTCCGTCCGCGTGTCGAGCGCCGCCACGTGTTCGGGGTCCAGGTCAGTTCCGATCATCGCCCGCAGCAATTCGGCTGCCTCGCCGGTGGTAAAGCGCAGGTCGTCGGTGCGCACCTCGACCATCTGCCCGCGCGAGCGCCAGCGCGGCAGCGGCAGCGGCGGATCGGCGCGGGTGGCGAGCACGAGGCGCACCTGCGGCGGGAGGTTGTCAATCAGAAAAGCCAGACCCTCGTGGATCGCGGGTGCGTCGATGATGTGATAGTCGTCGAGCACGAGCACCAACAAACCGGGCAAGGAAGCCATCTCGTTGATCAGCCAGCCGAGGATGGCCCGCAGTGGCGGCAGCGGGGATGCACCCAGCAAATCCCAGAGGGCCTGGCTCACGGATACGCCGCCGGCCTCAAGCCCGGCGACGAGATAACGCGCAAAATAGGCCGGTTCGTTATCGCCCACATCCAGTGACAGCCAGGTGATGCGAATTCCGGTCGCCCCGTCTCCCAACCCCGCCGTGCGGCAGGCCAGCGCCCACTGGCCCAGCAGCGTCGTTTTGCCAAAGCCGGGCGGCGACGAGACCAGGATCAGGCGGCGGCCGGGCCGCAAGCCGTCATCGAGCTGGGACAGCAGCCGGGACCGCGACACGCGCTCGGGCCGAGGTGCGGGGATGAACAGCTTGGTGACGAGAAGCGACGCGCGCGGATCGGGAGACATACTGAAGGCATTCGCGGTGTGTGGTTTCATCAGAATATCGATCCCGCCGTACCGTTACCGGGCCGATTATACCTCACCGTCCGCACAATTGGGTGATTTTTGCCAGTTATGTCGTGATGTCACATGTGGGAGCGACGCCCGTCGTCCCCGCACCAGATAAAAGACAAGCCTACTGCAAGGGCAATCGCAGTAGGCTTGTGTGTTGTTCGTCCCCGCGATCTACACTCCGACATCAGCCAGACCAGGTATTGACCTCTCTCCCACCAACGTGTGAAAGGGCGAAGGTCAACTGTGCATATTTGCATCTGCGCTGCGCGAAGCGTGCGATGGTACAGCCGCAGGGTGTACAACAAGTGCAGATGTGGGCAGGGAGCATGAATTATCCTGCATCAACTGTGGGAGCACCGAATGTCGAGTGGCGTGGTAGCTGACGAGTCGGGACAGAGTAGGAGCAAAGTTTTCAGTGGAGAAAGTCGCCCGGAATTATCCCACATCAACTGTGGGAGCACCCGACGGCAGGACGAGGTTGTCTTGGGCGCAGCAGTTCGGTTCCCACGCATGGGGAGAGAGGCCATTGCGCACCAGTAGATGGCACTTGCCGAAGCATCTCAGTGTCATGCACTTGGATTAACCAGCCAACCACAGATAAGGCTTTTCAACGTACTGCTTGACCCGCTGTAAGAAGCGCGCCGCCGGCGCCCCATCCACGACCCGATGATCGAACGTCAAGCTGAGAAACATCATGTGCTGAATAACGACGCGCCCGGCATCGGCGTCCACCACCACCTGCTTGGGCACGATACGCCCCAGGCCAAGAATCGCGCACTCGGGCAGATTAATGATCGGCGTGAAGGCGTCAATCTCGTACATACCCAGGTTCGTGATGGTAAAAGTGCCGCCGCGCAATTCATCCAGACTGATTTGGCCACTCCGTGCGCGTTCAATCAGTATCGCCGACTCCTGCGAGATCTGGCGCAGCGATTTAGCCTGCACATCGCGCAGCACTGGTACCAAAAGACCACGCTCAGTATCCACGGCGATGCCCATATGGACCGCTACAGAGTGCACAATGGCGTCGCTCTCCAAATGCGCGTTGACCCTTGGATGCTCGGTTAGAGCCTGGGCGACCAGTTTGGCCAAAAGGTCTGTAAACGACGGCACAGGCTGCGCGCCATTGCTCTTGAGTTGATTCCGCAACCGCACGAGTTCGGTCGCGTTGGCCTCCGTGGTCAGCGTGACAGCCGCCGTAGTATAGGCGCTGGCTGCCATTCGCTCCGCGATGGTCCGCCTCACTTGGGTCATCGGCACGACTGCACCGACCGGCATAGGGGCGGCTTGAGCAGGTATCGCCAGAGTCGCTGGAGGAGGGGATACCGACGCAGCTTGCCTGGCCGCGGCCTCCACATCGGCACGCCTGATGCGCTTGCCAGGTGACCGAGCTACAAGTTGCTCCACATCCACGCCGACTTCTTGCGCTACCCGCCGGGCCAGTGGGCTGACCCGCCCTATAGAGGACGTGGCAGCTGCCTGCCGGACGTCGCGTTCGACAATGCGCCCCGTGCGGCCACTACCTCCCAACCGGGTCCAGTCTACACCAAGCTGATCAGCTACACGCCGCGCGCGTGGGCTGATAGCTGGCTTTTTGGCGTTAGAACTCGGAGCAACAGAAGTCTGCTCAACGAGGACCATCTCTGGCGAAGCACCGGCCTTGGGTGGCGACGGAGTAACTGCTGTGGCCGGGGTCGCCCTAACTTTCAATGGAACCGATTCGCCAGACTTGACCAGATAGGCCAATAGCGTGCCAACGGGCACCTGCAGGCCTGGCTGCGGTGAATCAGCAGGAATGCGGAGGATGCCGCTCTCCAGTGCCTCTACTTCCTGAATGGCTTTGTCGCTTTCTACAGCGAATAGGATTTCTCCCGCCTCAACGTACTCACCATCCCGTTTGCGCCACTCGGCTAGTGCGCCGGTTTCCATGTTCCAGCCCAGCCGAGGCATTACAACTTCAAAGGGCATGTCTTCCTCCATTATTCCGCTAGGAGGTCGCGGACAGCTTGGACGATTGTCTTGGTGTTGGGCGCCATAACCTGGTTGAGGGCCGGACTATAAGGGGCAGGGGCAAAAGTGCCATTCAGACGACGCACCGGCGCGTCCAGATCATCAAAGGCTCGCTCCATGACCTGTGTCGCAATTTCTGCACCTAGACCACACGGTCCAAAGTCCTCATCTACAATCAGCAAGCGCCCCGTCTTGTGAACAGACTCTAGGATCGAATCCATGTCCAGGGGAGCCAGCGTTCGAGGGTCAATCACCTCGACGGAAAAGCCTTCCTTTGCGAGTTGTTCGCTGGCCTCCAGTGCTCTTTTTACCATCAGGGCAATAGCTAGGACAGTGATGTCTTTTCCCTCGCGGGCGACGGTGGCGTGGCCGAATGGGACCAAGTGTTCGCCATCTGGCACAGGTCCTTTGACCGTGAGCAGGCCCGTGTGCTCCAAGAATAAAACAGGATCATCCGAGCGGATCGCGGTTTTGAG
>Ga0315279_10005170_pt1 | contig 17059 bp, 13 predicted proteins | sample YL17G06_20_MG_FD_203694 | JGI IMG/M metagenome (GOLD analysis project Ga0315279, IMG submission 203694) | Sediment microbial communities from Yellowstone Lake, YNP, Wyoming, USA - YL17G06_20 | ecosystem: Environmental > Aquatic > Freshwater > Lake > Sediment | place: USA: Wyoming | collected...
CGGGGAGCTCCTCCGCACGCTCACTCTGGACCCGAGCCGGGACTACCAACCGATGAACGGGTCGGCCTGAACGTGGAACGATGTCCCGAGACATACCGGCACGATGTCCCGAGACACCACAGAGTGCACCAAGCCGGACGCTATTCAAACCGCCTGGACGGCCTCAGGCAGCTCCTGGAAGACACGAAGAAGGCCTTGGGGGATATCGCGCCTCAGCCTGGGCCGCCCCTCCAAGATGCCACGGACGGGCCGACGAGGAAAGGGGTCGGCCGCTCACTCGTAGGGGGCCGGCCTTCTCCAGGAGATCCCTGAGCTCCCGGAAGAGGCCCTGCATCGAACCGACAGCCGCTCATTCACGAGTATCGAGACGCTGCATGAGTTTCTTTACCCGACGCGCGGCGCTTCAAGGAACTGCAGCGGCCAACAATCATCCCGGGCCTCCGCCTGCGGCTGTGTGCTCGAAGCCCGCGACCTGGACGACACCGACTATTGCGGATCGTAGATCGTGCACGGTCCCCTCATCGAGGAGTCCAGGATGCCAGGGCTTGATCCAGAACGGGTGTGCCGGGTCCGCTTGGAAGAGGGTGTTTTGCCACAGATCGTCCATTGACCGGCACGTGATCTGGTGGACGGGGAACCACGACCGGTAGTCTGCGCCGAACCGCTCCGCGGCCTCCTTTGGGCGCAGCCGAATCTTGTCGTCGTCCTCCAACCCGTGAGTCGGGAGATCCAGGGAGAGTCCGCGGATCGTGCCGCAGCCGATGTTGACAGGTAGGGGGAAGCTTCGCACCTCGAGCCGCTCGTCGCGGACACGCAGGAAAGCTCTGTCGTTGGAAAGGAACGAAGCGCCCGCTCGGACACTGGCAAACAGCTCCGTGGTCTTCCCCGCTGTGGAGCTGCCAACGACCAGCGAGGCCTTTTCGTCTTCAATCCATGCACTGCAGTGGACCTGGACGCTCCGGTTAAGTCGAGCCCGACATAGGAGCCAATTCTCCACGATGTCTGAGAGGAGAAGTTGCGGGAGCGACTCACCAGCTGCGACGAGGGCCATGGCCGGTGCCACGATTAGCACGGCACCGTCAGCCTCGTATGCCGCGAGGCGATCCGATTCGCTGATAACCGCGCAATCGCGAACCTGTTCCTCCGAAAGGAACGGCGTGCCGTCCAGGAAGTACTTGCACGCGGCCGATCCTCCTCGATGCCGGGCCTTCGTCCGTCGAGCACTCAAAGTAGCGTCGAGCTCTGTTCGAACTACCAGGAGCTCCACCCCGTCGCTGCTCTCTCCGTTCTCGATTGCGCCGGCGAAAGTGTCCCAGAGTTCCTCGACCTCAGACGGTGGGAATCCGCGGAGGGCGACCATCGAGTCCCAGATGCGTAACGTCGCGTCATGCGGGCTCATCAAACATGTGCCTCCGTTAGTTCCGACACCACACGCGACAACGCCCACCAATGCCGAAGTATCTGCGGGGGTCGGATGAACTCGTTGGGCATGTGGGTTTGATTGTCGACTTCGGATCCTGGGACCGCGATCACGAACCGAGCACCTAGAGGCTCCTCTCGCCCAAGCCTTGTTGAGAAGCTGGCGGGAGACAGACTTGTCGGGATGGAGAACGTCCGGACTTCGGCTCCTTGGACCGGCCACATCATTTGTCGCGTCGAATGAGACCAGCGGGCAAGAAAGTCCGCCACTCTGGGTCGCTCCTCGTCGGAGAAGCGGAGATCGAAGCGAACGGCTACTTCCTGAAGGCTCAGCGATCGTTCCTCCGACAGACCACTGAGTCCTGTCACGGTGAACCGGAGCCCTCGCCTCTGGACATCCGCTGAGAGGTCCGACAACCGCTGGAGTACGGCCCCCTCGCTCTGCGACGGATGCCGTCTTGGCATCCCTGTCTCAAGATGTATAAGTCCGTCAAGCTGTCCACTCACTCCGTTGTAGGCGTCGTGATCTCCCCTAGTCCCATCGCACACGATGAGCGCCTCCGGCGAGGCCTCTGCGATGATGGCCTGGGCGTTGGCGTGGTGGTCAGATTCTTCCGACGTATCGATAAGGACGAAGCCGCCCATCGCTCGACGTACCAGGAGCGCGTTCAGGAGCTGGAACTTGGAATCGGAAACACCCAGGCCGAGCCAACGATCATGGTCTGCTGTCAGTCGAAACGGATCTGTGTCCCATCGCTGGAGATCACCGGGGGGCTTTGTGTCGACGTGCGTGTACATCCAGATACGGTCTGTGGGATCGCCGCCGCCTAGCAGGCGTTCCCCGACTCCATAGCAACCGAACGGCCTGAGCACACGCTCCACCTCTGCAAGTCCTTGGTCGCTGACTGGGGTCGTGGTATCGAGCGCCACGAGCTCCTCGAGGACTTGCCAGAACTCGTGGAGATCGTCGGGGCTCATTCCTCTTTAGGGTCGGCTCTGAACTTCGTCGTGAACGCTACCCGGTCGATTCCCGAGCTGGTGTGGACGCCGAGCACCATGCTCTTGCGCATGAGCTCATCGCGCTCAAGCGTCTCTCCGATCCAGGTGGGGTGCTCGTGTCGGCGGACGCGCTCGCCCCACTTGGCAAGCGACTTGGTGTTCCAATAGAAGGTGGAGTTCAAGAATCCATAGGCTCCGCAGCCAGCGCTCAGTAGTTGGGTAGAGGTGATTCCCCGCTTTCGCTCGGTCTGGCGCTGCATCTTCTCTCGCGCGGAGGCGTACTTGTGGCTCTGCACTCGGAGGTAGCCGGCTGCCTGCATCACGATCGAGTGAGCGAGCTGCATCTTAAGGCCGTCGGTGTAGGCAGGATAGAGTCGCTCCTCAAGCTTCGAAATCCGTTTCATGGGATGCTTTCGGAGCCGGTAGACGCTAACCGACTCCAGTCCCCACGAGCAAACAGTCTTGAGCGTTTCGACCCAGGAGGCAAGTGACTGCCCTGGGAGCGCGTAGATCAAGTCGACGTTGACGTTATCGAATCCTACGCGGCGCACGTTCTCGATGGCCCCGATCGTGACGTCAGAGCCATGGCGGCGAGCCATCAGCTTCAGCACGCGGTCGTCAAGGTTCTCGACCCCCACGTTGATGCGATTGACCCCGTTGTCGCGCAGTACCTTCAGCTTGTCGAGGTTCCGGTAGATTGTCTCGGGTGCGCACTCAAAGGTAATCTCGGCATCGAGTGAAAGATTCAGGGAGGACAGGTAAGACATGATTTGCTCAATCTGATCGATCTCGAGGATTGACGGTGTCCCCCCACCGAAGTGGATCGTCTGGATCTCGGGGTCGCCTCCGTACCGCTGCAGCTTGTCCTCTATCTCCCAAATCAACAGTGGGATGTACTGGGCTTTGGGCACTGGCCCACGTCCGGTGTCCACTACCTTGGCGAAGTAGCAGTAGGAGCAGATCCCACTGCAGTACGGAATGTGAAGGTACATGTTGATGGTCTCTGCGTGCGGCTCCCAAGGGGAAGGTTCGAACATCTGCGTGCTCGGGATTGGCTGAAGTGTCCGGACGGGTGGGTAGCTGTAAATGAAGCAGTAGTCGCCGGTCTTGTCGTACCCTGCCGCCGCTAGCGCGCCCCAGTCAACGGCTCGATGCGCGTCCTCAATCTCGTCCGCGTATCGTGGATCAAGAACCATCCCGTCGTTGTCCGCCTTAATCTCTTCGGGGAGCAGCTGCGCACGGGTCTTCACGATGTCTCCTCCCTCTCTAGTCCGTACAAAGCGTTAAGGCGTAGTTGGGTTGCCTCTTCATTATGATGTCGGACCAATCGGCCGAGCTCGCGTAGCCTGTGGGGTGCGTTTATTGCGATCGTGGGCGTGACCAGCGAGTTCTTCATAATGGGGGGAGCGGCCTGGAGAAGCCCTACCGTCTTGCGTTCAAAGGGCAGTGAGGCCGTGAGGTGGCCCAGGCCAAGTTGAGTGCGTGCCACTCAGGGGTCTGGCCTGCCGACTACCACACCATCGGGGTCGTGGCCCACTCAGCTTCAGCCTCCGAGCACCTTTGCCGCCATGGTCCTGAAAGCAGGAAACTGCCGGGTCACTGCACGCAACCGAGTATTTGCACCCGACAGGCAGGCGAAGGAGGTAGTAGGGCGATGGACGGTGACGAACGCCGCGCCGTCGGCCAAGGGTAGCCCTGGCACCGTCTCGGACCCCTTCTGTCTCCTCCTATCCCTGACTACTTCCCCTAGACGCCGGCCTTGAACTCGGCCCAGATGTCCTGCCAGAGCTGATCCACGTCGGGCGGCAGCGCGATGATCGGCTTGCCGGCCTCGAAGTCCTGCGCGGTGACCAGCGTGCTCTTCAGGTTGTCCGGGATGTAGCCGGCGGCCAGGAAGTCCGCCTCGTTCACGCCCTGGAACGGCGGCTGGAACCCCTCGTACCCGAAGTTCAGGAGGCCGTTGTCGATATCGAGCAGGAAGTTGATGAACATGTGCGCGAGGACTGGGCTCCTCGCCTTCGAGGAGACCACCATCAGGTCGTTCGAGACCTCCCACCCGCCCTGCGGCGGGTAGTAGTAGCCGAGCACGTCGGCCGTGGTCCCCTTCGGCAGGTACCACTGCGCGTAGTTCATGTTGCCCGACCACGACAGGCGCGCCCACGACGTGTCCTCGGCGAGCTTCTGGTAGTCGCCGGCGGCGATGTCCACGTTCACGAGATCGATCAGCTCGCCGAGCGCATCTCCGGCCGCCCTGATCTGCGCCTCGTCGTGCGTGTTGATGTCGGTCCCACCGTTCCGCAGCACGGCCATCCCGATCGTCTCGCGGTACTCGTCGAGGAGCCCGACCTTGCCCTTGAGGTCCGGGTTCCAGAACACGTCGAACGGCATCGACAGCGAACCGGGGTCGTCGATGTGGTCGGCGCGGTACCCGATGCCGGTCTTCCACGTCGTGTACGGGACCGCGTAGGTCGCCCCCTTGTCGTACCAGGGGTCCTGGAGCTGGGGCCAGATGTTCTGGAAGTTCGGGATGTAGCTCCTGTTCAGCGGCCGGAGGAGCTTCGCCGCGGCGAGCTTGCCGAGGTTCTCGATCGTCGGGAAGAACACGTCGAACTCGATGGTGCCGTTCTGGACCTTCGAGATCGCCTCCGACATCCCCGTGAACTGCGTGTACTCGACCTCGACGTTGAACTCGTCCTGGAACTTGTTCAGGGCCTTCTTGTACACGTAGTCGTTCCAGTTGTAGATGCGGAGCGGGCCCGCCTCGGGCGAGAGGCCGTCGCCGATCGGCGCGATGTCGTCGAACAGCGGCAGCGTCACCGGGTTGTCGGGCGATGCGATCTGCGGGCCCGTAGGCCCGCCCTCGCTTCCGCCCCCGTCGCTCTTGCCGCACGCGGCGAGGATCGCGGCCACGCTCGGGAGCGCGATACCGGTCATCCCGGCTCTCCTCAAGAACTCGCGCCGGCTCAGCCCCGCGATCGTCGTCCGCCGCTCCCTGGGGTGCATCGGACCCTCCTCTATAGACTTGGCTCCTTCACGCGGTGTATACGGGTGGGAACCCCGTGTCAAGGCAGGCACGGCCGTGCCGTGAACCTCGGTCACTGAAGGTTGCCGGATGGGGCACCGCAAGGCGCGAACGTCGGGGGGTACGATGCGGCGGCACGCCAGGAGGGAGAGGGATGCGACGGCTGCGTCGGGGACGCGAAGCCCGGTCCAAGGGCGGCATCGACCTGCTCTACCCGCGCGGCTTCTGGCAGGGCCTGAGCGCACCGGGCGTGCTGTGGCTCCTCCTCCTGTTCGTCGTGCCGTTCTACGCGATCCTCGCGACGGCGACGGGCGGCGTCGATCCGATCTTCGGCAACGCCATCCCTCAGTGGAACCCGTTGCGTTGGAACGGCGATGCGTTCGGCTACGTGTTCCAGCAGCTCGGCGTGAGCGACGGCATCTACCACGTCGTGTTCCTGCGCACGCTCCGGTTCGTGGCGATCGCCGTCGCGCTCTGCCTGCTGATCGGCTATCCCGTCGCCTACTACCTCTCGCGTCTCCGCGGCCGCTACCGCTCGGTGATGCTCGTGTTGGTCGTCCTCCCGTTCTGGATCAGCTACCTGATGCGGATGCTCGCGTGGGTCGGTCTGCTTCAAGACAACGGCCTCGTGAACCACGTCCTCATGACCCTCGGAGTCATCGACGCGCCTCGTCCGTGGCTCGAAGGGCAGTCCGTGACCGTGATCCTCGGCCTCGCGTACGGCTACGTGCCGTTCCTGATCCTCCCGCTCTACGCGGCCCTCGAGCGGATCGACACGAGCTTCCTCGAGGCGGCGTGGGACCTCGGCGCGAGCTCCTTCGGGACGTTCATACGCGTGACGCTCCCGATGTCGAAGCAGGGCGTCCTCGCCGGCACCGCGATCATCCTGCTGCCGATGTTCGGCGACTTCTACACCGCCGAGCTCCTGTCCGGCGGGCGACCGGAGACCAGCATGATCGGGAACCAGATCGTGCTGCTGCTGCAGGGGAGCACCCTCGGCTCTGCCCAGGCGCGGGGCGCGGCCCTCGTCACGGCCCTCGCCGTGCTGGTGAGCGTGCTCACGCTCTACTACCTCGTGAGCACGGCCAAGACGACCCGGGAGGCGAGGCGCTCGTGAGGCGCGTTCGGAGCTTGCTCGCGAACCCGTGGCGCAAGCACCGGTTTCTCGCCGCTTTCTCGTGGGTCTACGTGCTCTGGGCACTCCTGCCGGTGCTGATCGCGATCGGGTTCAGCTTCAACGCCGGGCGCTCGCGGAGCGCGTGGCAGGGCTTCTCACTCCGCTGGTACGTGTCGGACCCGGACTTCTCGGTGCTTCACGATCCCCTCCTGCGGAGCGCGATGGCCCAGAGTGTGAAAGTGGCGGCCGCGACCATGCTGATCGCCACGCCGATCGGCGTCGCGATGTCGCTCGGACTCGCCCGCTGGCGCGGCCGGGGCGGGAACGTCTCGAACTTCCTGATGCTCCTGCCGCTGGTGACACCCGAGATCGTCCTGGCCACCGGGTTGTTCTTCGTCTTCGTCCACCTCTTCGCGTTCGTGTCGTTCGGTACGACGGCCCAGGTGTTCGGCCACGTGACGTGGGCCATCCCGTACGTCGTCGTCGTGATGCGCGGCCGCTTGTTCGCGATCGGCCCGGAGTTCGAGGAGGCGGCGATGGACCTCGGCGCGCCGCCGATGGAGGCTCTGCGCCGGGTGCTCCTACCGCTCCTCGCCCCGGCGATCTTCGCGGCGTTCATGATCGTGTTCGCGCTCTCGATCGACGACTTCGTCACGAGCCAGTTCCTGTCGAGGGGCCAGACGTCGACCACGATCCCGATGTTGATCTACGGCACGGGACGGACCGCGCCGAACCCGGCGCTGAACGCGATCGCCACCGTGATGCTCGCGCTGTCGCTCTCGGCCGTCGGCGTCGCCGTGCTGATGCTCACCAAGGTCGCGAAGCGCCGCGGCGGCGGCGAGGCCGAGGCCACCGGCGTCGTCGGGTTCCAGATCTGAGGGAGGCTCCCCATGTCCGATGAACGGTTCTTCCTCGAGATGTCCGACGGCGTACGGATCGCTGCCTCGCTGCACCTCCCCGCGTCGGACGGCCCGTGGCCGGCCGTCCTGGAGGCCCGGCCGTACCGCAAGGACGACCTGTCCTGGTCGGTCCCGATCTACCGACGCCTCTGCGACGAGGGCGGCTACGCGGTGTGCCGCGTCGACGTCCGCGGCACGGGCTCGTCCGACGGCGTCGCCGAGGACGAGTACACCGCCCGCGAGCACGAGGACCTGCTCGAGGTGATCGACTGGCTGGCGACGCGCGAGTGGAGCACCGGATCGGTCGGGATGTACGGCACCTCGTACTCGGGGTTCAACTCGATCCAGCTCGCGAAGCTCCGACCGCCGGCCCTCAAGGCCATCATCCCGATCTACGCGACCGACTGGCGCTACAACGACGACGTCCACTACGGCGGCGGGGCCCTGCGCGGCATCGACTTCCTCGACTACCCGCTGAACATGGTCGCGATGAACGCGCTCCCGCCCGTGCCCTCACTCGCGGGCCCCGACTGGCGCGAGCGGTGGCTCGAGCGCGTGGCCCGCACGGAGCCCTGGGTCCTGCGGTGGCTGGAGGAGCAGAACGACGGGCCGTACTGGCAGCATGGCTCGCTGAGACCGGACTACGACACAATCGAGGCGGCGACGATGATCGTGGCGGGGCATGCGGACGGCTACCACAACATGGCGTTCCGGGCCTTCGAGGCCCTCCGCTGTCCCAAGCGCCTGCTGTTCGGGCCGTGGAGCCACATGAGCCCGCTCACGTCGCTCCCGGGCCCGCGCATCGACCACGTCCCCGAGATGATCCGCTGGTGGGACCGGTGGCTGAAGGGGATCGACAACGGCGTTGACCGCGAGTCCCCGATCGTCGTGTTCGTGTGCCGCTCCACACGGCCCGAGCCCGATCTGGACTCCTACCGGGGCGAGTGGCGTCTCGAGCCCGCCTGGCCACCGGAGCGCCTGCGCGAGGAGGCCCGGGCGCTGTCCTCGGCCACGGTGCAGGGTCGCGGAGACGCGCCGGAGGACGCCCTCGAGGTGCGGGGCGACGTCGGCCCCACCTCATCGATCTGGTGCGCCGCCGACCTCCCGTTCGGACCACCCTGGGACCAGCGGGCCGACGAGGCCTTCTCGCTCACCTACGACTGGGGGCCCCTCGAGGAAGAGCTCGAGATCCTCGGTCACCCGCGGATGGACGTCGCGGTGGCCTCCTCGGCGCCGGTCGCCTTCATCTCGGCGAAGCTCTGCGACGTGTTCCCCGACGGGACCTCGTCGCTCGTCACGCGCGGCATCCTGAATCTCACGCACCGCGGTTCACACACCGAACCGGAGCCGCTCGAGCCCGGCACGCCGTACCGAGCGACCGTGGAGCTCGACGCGACCTCGTGGGTCTTCGAGGCCGGCCATGGGCTCCGCCTGGACCTCGCCGGCGCCGATTTCCCGAGCAGCTGGCCGCCGCCCTTCCCCGGCACGCTGACGGTGGAACCGACGACGTCCCGCCTCGTGCTCCCCGTCGTCCGCGGGCCGTCCCCCGACCCCGCCGTGCCGGCGTTCGGTCCGGGCGAGCCGGTCGCGGTGCTGAAGGACGACCTGCCGGTCTGGCGGATCGAGGAGGACGTGCTCGGCCGCGAGCGCCGAGTCGTGATCGACCACGGCTACGAGCGCTGTCTTCCCGACGGGACCCGCATGACGTCGCGGTACGGCGGAGCGGTGGGCGTCTCGACAACGGACCCCGGTCGCGCATGGGCAAGGGGCGGCACGACGTTCGAGCTCACCTGGCCCGAGACGACCGTGCGGGCGGAGTCGCGGGGGACGCTCCAGAGCCGGGCCGACCGCTACGAGCTGGAGCTTGAGCTGGACGTCTTCGAGCACGAGGAGCGGGTCGCGACCCGGCGCTGGGAGCGGACGTTCCCGCGGCGGCTCCAGTAGCCGTCACTCGCACCGGCGGGAGTGAAGGTGTACGAGGTCGAAGCACACGCCTCCGCCGTCGTCGCCTGCGGCCGGACCTTGGAGATGGCCGCCGACAAACGGAAAGTCGTGGGTCGGAATCTGAGCGAGCGGGTCGAGAAGATGCGGGAGAACGGCCTGATTACCACCGAGTTCAGCGAGGCCATGAACTATGCTCGCCTGATCCGCAACATCGGAGCCCACGCGGCCGGCGCAAAGATCAGTCCCCAGAGCGCGACCGGATGCATGAGGTTTACCTTGCAAACGCTCCGGCTTCTGTTTGAGGTTCCGGGTGAACTCGTGAACCTAACTGAACGTCCGCCGGAGCTTCCGGAGGAGGAGGCCGAGGAGAGGGTGGCTCAGTAGTGCGGGCATACAAGGGGACGTACCCGGGAGCGGAGGACACACTCGGGGACTTCAAGTGGCCGCTCCCGAATGGCGGTCCTGGCAAGTGGGTTCGGATGCGGAAGCGGTTCGAGAACGAAGCGATCTCGATCGCGACCCCAGCCGACCACCTGGCGGACGACGCTACACCGGAGCCGTGGGAGATCGAACTGGAGAAGCCCGAGGCGCGCGGCTTCCATGTCAGGGCGGCCAGAGGTCGCCTGATCAGGCACATCGAGACATGGACGTCCGAAGTCGCTGAGAACTTCGCCGTGGTCTGCCTGGAACGGCGTGGCCTGGGGTCGCTCGGGGGATCCATCGACCTCCACGGCGGTGGCTCGCCACCCGCGGACCATCAAGAAAAGCTGAAGGGCCTCCCCGTAGGCTCGCTCGTTGACCCCGAGGCAAAAGCTCGCCGGCCACACCCCGGGCCCTTGCTCGAGGGCCTCCTCCGCGTGGGTTCTGGCGTAGGCGAGTGCCCGGGGAACAAAGGAGCTTGAGGACGGGCCGAACGTCACCTGCAACACCACGTCCCCGCGGGCAGCCATGACCGACATGTAGCTCTGGTTCCCCTCGCAAGTCCAGCGGCACCGTCAGCTGGAGAGAGGAACTGGCGGGTTCCTGAACCGCGTGTCGCAGGTTGGATTCCTGCCGGGGGCACCACAAGATACTCTCTGACCTGCGGCGATGAGACTCTGCCAGGTCCGCTGGGAGACCTCCCATAAGGGTCCGGAAATGTCTCAGGCACAAAACCGCTTGCACGTCTCGCGGGGACCCGCCTCACTTGCTCGTGCGGTCCACCGTCGTACTCACTCGGGGGGCGCGAGCCACGAAGGCAGCTCGAACCGAGCGGCCGCATCCTCGACGGACTCGCGGCGCCTGGTGATCTCGGCGCGGCCGTTCGACGCGAGTACAGCGGCCGGGATCGGGATCGCGCAGTAATCGCTGGTCACCGACTCGCAGTACGCGCCCTGGTCGAGCACGGCCACGACGTCACCGGACCCGAGAACGGGAAGGAGAACGCCCTCAGCGAGGGAGTCATCCGTGCACACGGGCCCGGCGAGGCGGACGCGCTCGACAGGTTCCTCGTTCATGCGGCTGGCTGCCACGACGTGGTGGCGGAAGCCGTACATCAGCGCCCGAACGAAGTGATACGCCGACGTGTCGCGCACGAAGATCCAATCGTCTCCGCCGTGGAGCGCCGCCTTGCGCTGCAGGACGGTGGCGAGCAGCACGACCGCGTCGGCAACGACGTATCCTCCCGCCTCGAGCAGCAGCTCGACGTCCTCGAGGGCGTTCTTCCGCAGCACGCCGCCGATGGTTTCGGCGTAGGCCTCCACCGACGGGATGTCCGTGATCCCGCCGGGGCCGAACCCGTGCAACTTCGGCACGCGGAATCCGCCCCCGAGATTCACCGTGCGAAGTGGGAAGCCTTCCGCCCGGAGGCGCGCCGCGAGCTCGGCCGTCTGCGTCGCCGCGCGCTCGTGTCGGCGTAGGTCCAGCTCGGCCGAGTACGGGATGCCGTACGCGGGGAACCCGACGTGGTTGTGCACTCCCGCGAACTCGAGGCCTGGGTGGTCGTGAACGATGCGAGCCGCTTCGAGCACGTCGGCCTCCGTCATGCCGAACTTCGAACCGAGCTCGTCTGCCGCGAACGCTGGGTCGTCCGCGGTGTGGCGCGAGGGATCCGTCGCCACCCGGAGGCACACCGCGATCGGCTGGGCGTCCGGCGCCTGGAGGCGGGCGAGCGTCTCGACCTCGGCCGGCGAGTCCGCGTTCACGTACGCCACCCGGTGCTCGAGCGCCCACCGCAGCTCCTCGTCGGTCTTCGCGTTGCCGTTCAGCACGATCGCAGACGGCGGCACCCCGGCCCGCTCGAGCAGGCGCAGGTGTCCCATCGTCACCGCGTCGACCCATGCGCCGGCGTCATGTGCGACCCGAACCACGGCGGGCTCGGGATTCGCCTTGGACGCGTAGACCACCCGCGTTCTCGCGTGCAGCCGGGAGAACGCTTCGCGCAGGCGTGCCACGTTCCCCCGGATCGCGTGCTCCGAGATGACCCACACCGGCGCACCGAAGACCTCGACGAGCTCGACGGAATCGCACCCGTCGATCGTCAGATGCCTGCGCTCGTTCACTCCCAGATGCCCCTCGGTCGAGCCGACAGGAGCAAGGCGTCCCATCATCCGACGCTCCTTCCCTCAGAGCTGCGTGGGCCCAGCATGCGGAACCGGGCGTGTGCCCGAGAGCCTCGGTTGATCGGGACCGTGTGTCACCGAGCCGAGACGGTCCGCGTCCGCTCTAGCTCCTCCGTCTCGTGGTCCTCGGCCGCCGAGGCGGTGTCCACGAGGACTCGCAGCGCGTTGGGCGGAAGGTGCACGGTGATTGCCTCGCCCTGCTGGAAGGGGATGCCCCCGCCTGTGTTCTGCACCCACGCCTGGAGCGTCTGCCCCGGGGCAAGGTGCAGAAATACCTGCATCGTGGAACCGACGTACACGACCCGCTCCACCATGCCGGGCACGCGGTTCCCCCCGGTTGAGCCGTGCTCTTCGATCTGCACGCGCTCGGGGCGGATCACGATCTTCACGTCGCCGCGGAAGTCGGCGTCGCCCTTCGTAGCGACCAGCTCGAACTCGCCGAGCCGCACCGTCGCGTGGCCCTCGTGGTCGGCCCCGACGCCTTGCGCATCCATGAGGTTCGAGACGCCCAGGAAGTCGGCGACGTAGGTTGTCGCCGGCTCCTCGTAGATCTCGCTCGGCGTGCCTACCTGCTCCACGCGGCCGCTCGACATCACGGCGAGGCGGTCGGACATCGTGAGCGCCTCCTCCTGGTCGTGCGTCACGTAGATAAACGTGATGCCGACCTCCTGCTGGAGGGACTTCAGCTCTATCTGCAGGGCCTTCCGGAGCTTGGCGTCGAGGGCGCCAAGCGGCTCGTCGAGCAGGAGCACGGACGGACCAAGGATCAGCGCCCGCGCGAGCGCCACGCGCTGCTGCTGGCCGCCCGAGAGCTGCGATGGCCGCCTCCTGTCGAGGCCCTCGAGCCGGACCAGCGCGAGCGCGTCGGAGATCCTCTTCCTCCCCTCCTGCTTCGACACGTCCTTGTACCGGAGGCCGAACCCAACGTTGTCGGCGACCGTGAGGTGAGGGAAGAGTGCGTAGTTCTGGAAAACGGTGTTCACGTTGCGCTTGTGCGGCGGAGTTTGCGCCATGTCGATGCCGTCGAGCAGGATCCGACCTTCGTCGGGCCGCTCGAAGCCAGCAATCAGCCGCAGCGTCGTGGTCTTGCCGCAGCCTGACGGCCCGAGCAGCGAGAAGAACTCGCCGGGGGGCATGTCCAGGTTAATGCCCGCGACGGCCGTGACATCAGCGAACCGCTTCACCAGATCGACGAGGACGACGGCTCCGCCAGCCATGGACCTCTCAAGATAGCGCACTACGCTGGCTCCCTGCATGATCGTTCAACCGCCCCCCCACGCACCTTTCGCTCGGCCGCTTGGCGCCGCTGTTCGCGAGCTACCTGGTCTTCGGCACCTGCGGGCGTGTGGGTGGTGGTCTTCGCCGACTGTTCTCTCGGTGGCCTCGATCCGGGATGTGGCTACTTCAAGGACTTCCCGACCGCCCCGGCGCGCCTCGCTGTCGAGGAACCCGGCGATCTCTTGGGCATCCCGGCCTACCGGTTCTGGTTCTTGGTGAGATGCGGGACCGCGAAGCTCGAAGGCCCTCGATTAGGGCATTCGAAGCATCTCGAGGTATCGCGTGGAATCGGAAGGGAGAGGCCTTCCATCTCGTGGATCCCCACAAGGGAGGTGCCTGTCAAACCGAGTGAGTTCGGACGGATGCTCCGTCGTGGGGTACAAGAACTCGATCAGGCAGCCCCGCCGGAGTGGTAGGTGGTTGAGCATCGCCCGGCATGACAGTATCGCCGCCATGCTTGCTTCACTCCTCTACATGGTGCTTCGTCGGCTCCTCACCGTTGTCGCGCCGAAACATCGCTCCGACGATGCAGCACAGATTGAGATCTTCGTCCTTCGCCACCAGCTCCAGGTCTTACGCCGGCAGGTCAAGCGCCCGGTCTACCGGCACGGGGACCGCGCGCTCTCGCTGCGGCAGCCGGATCCTTCCCAAAGAGCGCTGGGGTGCGGCTTCTCGTCGCCGGTTGGCGGGCCGCGCTACCGCCGAGGTTTCACCGATTGCTAGTCGACTTCGACGAGGACCCGGCGTCGAGGGCGCTCATCGTCGGGATGCTGAGAAAGATGGAGCGACGGGACTAGGCTCATGATGTGCGAATGACGCTCGGTGTCCGACTTCTCATGACGGTCGCTCTGTCGGCGGGCCTTGTCAGCATCGGCGCGTCAGATCCCGACGCTCAGCTACGCCGAGCTCGCTGGGCTGCTGCTCGGTTGGGACCCGTACGACGCCGTCGGGATTCAGGGGCACACGGTGCCGGTAGAGCCGCTGCTCGAGCGGATCGGCATCCCCCCGAGTCCGCGTCCCGCGTTCCTGCGGGACGAGGTACTGGCAACGGCCGGATGGGGCGGCTCGAGATGAACAGCCCGGTTTTGATCATCGGCGGCGGGGTACTTCTGGTCACCCTCGTCGTCGGCATCCTCGGCTATCGGTCGTTAGCGCGCGAGCCAGTGGCCCGGCAACCCACCCCGGCCAGCGGCTCCGAGTCGAGCGCGTCGTGATACTCACAGACGACCAGCGCTGCGACATCTTGTGGGCGCGACCATGGCCGGGGTGAAGCCCGACCCCCCCTCTCGGCCCGGCCGCGCGTTCCACGTCGGCCTTGGGGAGGCGACCGGCGCGATTGCCGATCTCGGCATCCTCGTGCCGCTTGCGACCGCCCTGATCCTCGTGAATGGTCTCGACGCCGGCGCCGTGCTCGCCTGCGCGGGGCTGCTCGTCCTGGCAACCGGCGCGGTGTTCCGCGTCCCCTTCCCCGTGCAGCCCCTGAAAGCACTGACCGCGGTCGCCGTCGCGCAGAAACTGGCGCCCGGGGTCATCCATGCGGCCGGACTCGAGGTCGCCGCGATCCTCCTGGTGCTCTCGATCGGGCGCTTGGCGGACCTGATCGCGAAGCTCTTCCTGAAGCCGGTCATCCGCGCCGTGCAGCTTGGCGTAGGAGCACTGCTCGTGGTCACCGCTTTCAAACTGGTCGCGAAACCTCCGAGCGTGTTCGCGGGCTCGGTCGCCGGGCCGTGGGCGTGGATCCTGCTCGCGGCGGTCGTGGGATTGGCGATCGAGGCGAGCCGGTCACGCCGCTACTGGCTTGCCCTCGCGGCACTGGTGCTCGGAAGCCTCGCGATCGTGCTGACGCACCCGCCCGTGCTCGCGTCGCCGGAACTGTGGGTCCCGCGGGTCTCCGTGCCGACTGCGGCCGATTTCGCCACCGCATTCCTCCTGCTGGTCGTCCCCCAGATCCCGCTCACTTTCGGGAACGCCGTCGTGGCCACCGATGCTCTCGCGCATGAGTACTTCGGTCCCGCCGCCGGCCGCGTGACACCTTCGAGGATCTGCCTCTCGACTGCCCTCGGGAACCTGGTGTCGGGTCTACTCGGCGGCATGCCGATGTGTCACGGGTCGAGTGGCCTGACGGCGCACGTTCGGTTCGGGGCGCGCACGGCAGGCATGAACCTGCTGCTCGGCGGCGTGCTGCTCGCAACCGGCCTATTCCTCGGGCCACAGGTCCCCGCGCTCCTCGGGAGCCTCCCCGTGTGGATCCTCGCCGGGTTCCTCATCTACGCGGGCGCCCGGCACGCTCTGCTCGTCATCGACCTCCGGGGGTGGGAACTCGCGATCGCAGTGGGTTCTGCGGCCACCGGCATCTGGACCGGGAACCTCGCTGTCACGGCAGGGCTCGCCCTGGTTGGAGCACACCTAGCGCGGGGGCTGCAGCGCCGGGCACGCCGCCGCTCAGTGACACACGTGGCACCGCTGCCGTGACCAGCGAGAACCCCTACCCCCGCGCGCGCGAGCACGGTCAGGTTCCGTGCGTCTTGTGTGCGGCATCGATGAGGGCGGACGCCGCCGCCGCCAGGGTCCCGATGAGGACGATCTGCAGCCCGTCCCTCCACCACGGCCGGCGGCCCCGGCCGCCGCTGATCCTGCCCTGAGGAGGTTCAAGACCCCGATTCTCACGCTGCGGCCGCACGGTAGTCGTGGATGAGCCCGCCGGATGGCCTCATCGTCGGACCTGGGACACGCCCTCCAGCGGCCGGTGGATGCGCCAGAAGCTGCGAGTCTGGCACTGAACTCCGCGTCGCTCTTCGGTCGGTCCGCGCTCACGACCGCTCAGATATTGCGATGAGCTTGCGTCGTGCCAGCTCGGCTACCGCTGCTTCACCTCGAAGGGATAGCCGGCGGCTTGCCAGGCCGTGTACCCACCCTCGAGCTCATAGAAGGCCGGCGCGCCGGCGGCCACCATCGCTTCCGCGGCCTGCTGCGATGTCACGCCGCTACGGCAGTAGATGACCACGGGCTGCTCGTCGAAAGGCAGCTTGTCGAGTTGAGAAGCGATCTCCGTGTAGGGGATGAAGGCGTCCGTCCCGGCGATCTCGCCTTCGTAGGGGACGTGGACGTTCACCAGATAGACATCCTGGCTAGCCATCATGTCGTGCAGTTGCTGCGGTGTGAGCACCGTGAAGCCCTGGGCGCCCCCGGCGCCAGGGGTGTTGCTCGCCGCGGTCTCCGTGCTCCCGGAGCACGCCGCGAGCAGGCAAGCCATGAGCAACAGAGCTGCCGCCGCCACAGACCACTTCCGTTCCATCTTCGACCTCCAATCCCCTGAGGAGCCACCGACCTGCTACTCCGCCATGCTCGATGTGGCCGTCGGTGACGCCATCATCCGTCTCCTGCGAAGGCGTCTGTGATTCGGGTTGAAGGCCACCCGGTACACGTAGGATGCAGGGCTGTTGGGAACCGGTGGCTGCGTGATGGATCAGAGAAAACGTACCCTTCACGTTGGCGTTCTTCGCTCCCGCCTTACGTGCTATGCGCTGACGAACTCGAGGCCGAGATTCCTCAGCTGCCGAGCGTGAGTAGCGCACAAAGCAGTCTCCCGAACCATCGGATGACCGGGTTTCCTTGCCCGCATGGACTTGATCTGAAGCCTCACGACCGCTGGTCTCGGCCGGTCATGTTCGAGGTCGCATAGGAGCGCTTGCTTCGGCAAAGTTGACGCACCTCCGTCGATTGGCGATGCAATTGTACGGATGGAAGCTCAGGCGACACGTGGCGTCCCGATCGCGGGATC
>Ga0315279_10005172_pt1 | contig 17058 bp, 9 predicted proteins | sample YL17G06_20_MG_FD_203694 | JGI IMG/M metagenome (GOLD analysis project Ga0315279, IMG submission 203694) | Sediment microbial communities from Yellowstone Lake, YNP, Wyoming, USA - YL17G06_20 | ecosystem: Environmental > Aquatic > Freshwater > Lake > Sediment | place: USA: Wyoming | collected...
TAAGCCCGCCGGGCCGACTACCAGGCCCGGCGGCGAGCAGTTCGGGATGTAGGACCTCTGGACAGTAGTACCGAGATTGACCTAAGATCGACGCGAACCAGGCCGCCCAACCCGGCCGGGCTCCAGAAGGGAGCGGGCATGATTCACTTCAAGTGCAGCAACTGCGACGGGATGTTGAGGGTTCCCGACTCCGCCGGCGGCAAGAAGGGCAAGTGCCCCAAGTGCGGGCAGGAGATTCAGATTCCCGCCGCGACGGAGCCGCCGCACGCCGAGACGCGACGGCCCGGCGAAGCGGCGCCGCCGTCACGCGACGGAGACCGGCCTTGGCCGAAAGCCGCCGATGCGCCGGAGGCGGCAGTCAGGACTTCGCCGCCCGTCCAGGCCGGGCCGAAGCCGGCGGAAAAGCCAGTCCGAAGACAGACCGCCATGTTCGTGGTCGGCCTGGCGGGCATCGCCTTGGCCGTCGGGATCATCGTGATGCAGCTACTGCCGAAATCGGACTCGACCGCCCAGCCGGGCGACTCGCCGCCGGGCCAGGCGTCTCCGCAGCCCGCACCCGGGCCCGTCGTCGTCCTGCCGCCCGACAAGGAGACCCCGACCCCGCCCAAGAACCCGGACGAGGTGAAGATGACCGACGCCGAGATCAGAAGGGCCCTCCAGTCGTCGGCCAAGCCCCTCGAACGGGCAAAGGCGCTGGAGTATCTCCAGAGCATCGGGCCGAAGGCGGAGAGGTATCTCGGAATTCTGGGATACAGGTTTGACCAGCCGAGCACCACCGATCCAGAGCGGGTGGCGATCATGAACGTGATGGGCGCCGTCGGATCGGCCAGCGAAGACGCTCTCTACCCTGTCCTCGCGGGCATGGACAGTGCTGACAAGGAGGTGGCCAAGGCGGCGGGAAACGCCTTCGAAAAGATTCCCATGAGCCCCCCAATCGGGTACAGGACGATGCAATTCCTGTACAGGAACAAGGGATACGACTCGGCCGTCTACAACCGTATCGGCGACCGCCTGCTGACACTCGGCCCCGGCCTGGCCGACAAAAGGATCCTAAGCTACCTGCGCGGCGTCCTGGATTCGGAGGCGCATGTCTCCAAGCACCGCCTGGGCATGCGGCTCGCCACCGCGCTGGGGGCCGGGGCCTGGCCGGCCATGCCGGAGATCACGGCCATGGTCGTGGACCCCAATTGCCCGCAGGACATCAAGGCCGACGCCAACTCGTTCGTCAACAAGTACGCCGTCGAGGTGATGCCCCACCTGATCGAAATGATCGAGGATAGCAGCGAGAGGAAGGAATATACTCCGGTGTTCGGCAGGATCGGCAAGCCCGCCATCGAGGCCCTGGTAAGAAGCGCCGGGTCGCAGAAGAACGTCAAGAAGTTCGACGGCATAACCGAAGTGTTGGTTGCCGTTGGCAAGCGGGGCCGCGCAGCCGTGCCTGTGCTGCTGCCCCGGATACTTCAAGCCGACGAAGATGGCTCGCACACCTGTAGCGGCTACGCTGATTGGGCCATTGACCATATGGGCATCGATCCCGAGCATGCGCCCGCGCTGGCGGCCATGCTGGTCGATCCGGCCCGGCCGAAAGACCTCGATGACAATCTCGCCCTCCTCTGCGACGACGTGCTGCCGCCGCTTGGGCCGGGCCTGGCCGGGGCCGTGCCGCATCTCCGAAAGGGGCTCAAGAACGGCAATTATCGCATAGTCGATTCCTGCATCAAGGCGTTGAAAGCGGCGGGGCCGGCCGCCAGGGAAGCCCTGCCCGACATGGCCGACATGCTGAGCTCGGAAGACGTGGAGGGGGACACGAAGAAGCTCATCCTGGAGACCATCGGCGCCGCCGGCCCGGACGCGGTCGACCTGGCTCCGAAACTCCTGGTGATGCTGAAGGGGCCGTTCGATTATGGGCCGGCCACCGACGCGATTGCGCGGATGGGGCCGAAGGTTATCCCGCAGTTGTGCAAGGCCCTGAAGACCGACGAATCCGGGGCCAACGCCGCCGTCGCCCTGGGAAAGATGGGGCCCGCCGCCAAGCCCGCCTCGGGCGACCTGCTGAAAGCGCTGCGCGGCAACAACGGGACCACGGCCGCCAGGGCCGCCGAAGCCCTTGGGCTCATCGGTGACGACAGCACGTCGGTCGTCTCGGCCCTGACGGCGGCGCTGGCGAACGAATACAAGGATATCTCGACATCCGCCGCCTTCGCGCTGGGACGGCTGGGCCCCAAGGCCCGTTCCGCCGTGCCGGCACTGAAGAAGATCCTTCAAAGCCAGCCGCCTCGCAGTGACGCGGTCGCGGCCGCCGCGGCCCTGGTGAAGCTCGGCCAGAAGGACCTCGGCATGACGTTCCTCAAAAGCCAGCTCAATCCGGATCCCCGCGGTTGGGGGAACGACAAGGAGGCCCTCAATGCCTTGGCCTACCTGGGACCAGACGGCGCCGATGCCGTGGACGACATCGTGGCCGTGTTGATCAACCATTTAGGCGGCGCCAGAACCGAGGCAGTTGAAGCCCTGGTGGCGATGGGCCCGGCAGCCCGCCCGGCCGTGCCCGCCCTGCGCCAGGCCAGGATGGACAAGGATTATCTTGCGGCCGTCTTGGCGAAGATCCTCGGCGACGGAGGCCAACCGGTCGACGATCTTCTGGCGCAACTGAAGGGGCCCGACGCTTACAAGAGACGCCTCGCGGCGTTCGCGCTGAGCGACAGGCCCGCCGACGAGGCCGCCAAGGTCGTGCCGGCCCTGTATGAGGGCCTCGGCGACGCCGACGAGTCGGTCCGCACCGGGTGCCTCCACGCGATCATGCGGATCGATCCGGACGCGGAGAGCAAGCTGCCGGAAAAGGCGGCCGCGATTGGTCCGATCGTCGGCAAGGCCGTCGGTCGGATGGACCTGGACGGGTACGTCAAGTGGACGCATTTCGTCGGCAGGCTCCGTCCCCCCGCCCTGGCTTCGATCCGCGACCTGCACGAGGCGGTGTTCTCGAAGAATGGCATCGCCGCCATGGCGCTGGGAGACGCGCTGGTGGACATGGGGCCCGACGCCGTCGCGCCGTTCATGGAGGCCCGCAGGGCACGCCACGACGAGGGGCTCTACAGCAATTGGCTCTGCCAGCCGATGGTCCGGCGGGGAAAGCCGGCCGTGCCCCTGCTCAGCGCCCTGCTGAAGCACAGACACCAGGACCTCGAAAGAGTCCTGGACGCATTGCTCTGGATGGGCCCCGACGGCGCAGGGCTGACCGACGACCTCGCCCCTTTGGTCGGCGATTCCGACGACCACCTGGCCGTGCGAGCTGCCGACGTGCTGGGCAACATTGGCTCCGATAACGACCGCGCGATCGCCGAACTGGGCAAGGCGCTGGACAGCGAGAACGCGGACGTCCGGGCCGCGGCCGCGCTGGCGCTGGGCAAGATCGGCTCACGCCAGAAGGCGGGCAAATACGTGCCGAAGATCCGCAAACTGCTCTATAGCGACGAGCCGCAGGAGGCATGCTCGGCCGCGGGGACCCTGCTGGCTCTCGGCAGCGGCGAGAACTGCCTCGACGTGCTCAAGAAGGACTTCGAGGGCGGCGGGACCAGGTATGCCGCTGAGGCCTGCCAGGCGGCGGGTCCGGCCGCCGAGCCGCTGCTGAGCGACCTCACCGCGGCGCTTAAGAGAGTCAGCGACACCGACTACCGCGATCAGGGCATCAGGGTGATCTTGGCCATGTGCAAGGTCTGCAAGGACGACGACAAGCTCGCCGCCGCCCTGGCCGACCGCTTCAATCGCACGCGGAACGTCAACGAAATGTTCCTGATCATCCGGGAGATCAAGGGTCGAGTGCCAATGTGCGAGGCCGCGAAGCAGCTTTTGACGAAGGCGTCCGAGTCGAAGGAGAAGACAGTGGCCGAGGCCGCCGCGGAGGCACTCAAGGCCGGCGAGCAATGACCACCCGAGCCGCTTGCTCGCCGCACGCATCATTCGAGGAGTTGCGGGTGCTGCCAATGTGTCCGATTCGGCGTTTCCGGTTCGCATTGGTGGCTGCGACACTTCCGGCGCGGCATGGGATGTCGCATTGAGCGGAACGCTTGCGTTCGTCGCCGACGGCAACGGCGGCTTGCAGGTCGTCGATGTCTCCAATCCCTCAGCACCCATTCGCATCGACGGTCGGGGCCCGCTTCAGCCGCGTTGCGGGTATCGACGGCTCCTTCGCGGGCAAGACTTGCCAGAATAACCAGAACCTTCGCTGGGGCGGCGCGATAGCAACGTCGGCTGCAAGCGGTTGTTCGGCATCTCATTCTTTGTAGTAGATTTCTGTATAGAAATGCTGCCCCGTTCGCACGATTGTACCCCTGTGGGCATGAGTCATGTAATCCTCCCAATACGGATGTTCCCCATACTTATGCTGGAGCATTTGCTGCCACATGCACCAAGCATACGCAAATTGCTCCTCGTTGGGCCATGCCGTTAGAGTCAAGGGAAGGGATGTGATCTTAACGTCCCTTGAAATCTGCCCGTCCCAGGCATACTTAAGAATCTCGTTTGCATCCTGCGATTCCAGACGTTCGCCTGTATGTGCGATAAGGATTCTATAGGCCATCTTGCTCATGCGATTCTCCCTTCACTGATAGGACATTTGATTTTGCGGCTACCCCTCGGGCTGGCGGGCGGCTCTGCCGGGGGGCGTGGGGGTTGACGGGAGGGAAACACAAGCTGACCATTTTCGGGCTCCTTTCACACCTCTACGTCGTACCGGCTGGCGACCGAGAAGACCTCTTCCATGCCTGTAGTCATGGTTGATTCGCTCCGCTCCCGACGGGGCCCACGTTCCCTGGGGGACCTCTGGCCGGCTGCCGCTAAGTTCCCCGGCTCACCCAAGATGCTACCGCCGTCCCGCGCCAAGGGCAAGCAAGCATTAGGGTATTCTACTCTGGTGCAGGCGGCCGTGGTGGCCCTGAAATCGTTTGCGTCTTCCACTCTCATCACCCCATTGACTGCTGACTTCCCACTCGGCACAATGTGAATGCCGAACAGGAGTGATGATGTCCCCAGATTTCACCAGATTCCCAAGATTCAGGCGCAATAACTGCCTCAACGAGTCTTGTTGGGGCGGGAACATGGCAGATCATCCGCGAGCGGCACAGCAAGAATCCGGCAAATCTCGAGCATATCAGTGCGATCGTATGTGGCCATTGGCAGAATGCCATCGAGCGCCTCGCACGCCATGACGATGTCGCCGACGCCACTTGCGCCATGGCAGGTGGCCGGAGTGAAGGCTTTGCGGGTAAGAACGGCCGCTAGATGATCAGCGACGGGGCCAATCGCTTTGGAAGAGAGCAACTGACTGAACTCTCCCGGCTTCACTTTTTGACAGGCACTAAGAAATGATTGCAGGGTGCAGGTTCTTCTTTTGGAATCGCAGAACTTGGACACGTCGATGTTTCCAAACTTTCCGGTCTCCCGGTCTCGCCTCGGAGGTTCGCACGCAAACCGGCAGTTGATGTGGTCCATAAGCCGGCCTCTCAGCCCCTGAGGGAACCTCCTCCAGCTTTCGGGAATGGCGTGGGCTATCCAGTCACATAAGGCCTCTTTCTTTTCCGCGCCTGTCATAGGCGGGAACCCTCCCGGTTTCCTTGATCGCCTATCCGCGTGCCGTTCAACAAACTGCTCGAACCTCGTGAGGATACGCTGGGACGTGCTCGCCCTGCCGTAACGGCGCTTGCGAATCAGATCATCAAGTCGGCTCTTCACCCCGGAGAAGTGCTTGATCCCCGGGTCGCGGCATAACTCATGGATGCAGTTCATCGATCCCAGAAGAACAACCTTGAACTCCAAGCGGGCAAAGGTGGATGAGCAACACGTGTGTCGTTCGATCCAAGCACGGATCTCACGCGCACCATAGCCAAGCATCCGTCGCACCACGACGTTTGTTTCGACAAAAGCCCTCGATTTGTCCACGGATCGCGCTCTCCTTAGGTAGTTTGTCAGTCGTGATTCATCGGGCGGAGAAGGTCCAGGCCTCCGCTGGCCAGGCAGCGGGCAAGCGAAGCGGCGTCTTTCAAGCGGAACCGCTGCTGGCGTCCCAACATGGCGAACGCCTTCTCCAGCGAGCGAAGCTGTTTCTCCTCCCGGATTTCGTCTGGGCCGAGACCCCACAGGCAGGCCCAGAGGGCCGTTAATGCCTCTCGGAACGCGGCGTCACGCGACTTTCGCATTGCCCAAAGCTGAGTGAACGAGTCGACGAGGCCCTCGATGTGCGTCCTTCGGCGGGCGTCGTTTCCAAACGACGCAATAGCACCTCTGATTTGCTCTTGACAGCTTACGATGCACCCGTCCGCTGCGTCGCGTCCCCTGATCTGCCCGGACCTCACCCAGCTCCCCGTCGTATTGCCGATCTTTACTACATATGCCGGGAACCAGGTGCCCCTGGAAGCAAGTTTGGCAATGACCTCATCCCTCTTCCGGCGCAGAACAACGCGACTCCCGCGCCAGTAGGCAGCATAATCGTTCGCGTGATGACACAATAACTCTTCTCGCTCGGCTAAGTAGGCAGTCTGGCTCAAGCCGGGCAGTTGGGCATCTCGGAGATGCCCAAGCCCATTACGTGACAGCGTGCCCGCAATCATGTAAATCATATTGCGCGCGCAAGCGTCGTATCTGAGATCGTACGGGCCGGGTTGCGGTAATCCACAAGAGTGACCAATCACCAACTTCCTGTTAGCTCCACAGATGGAATCGACAGACGTAACGACCATGTGCGTAACCCCGGCCTTGACAAAGGGTTTGTAAACAGACCCGGGGATCTCTTCAATCCCCTGTTCTCCCACTCGTGGCTCGGTGAGGGGCACCAGATCCGCATTGCGAGGGAGTTGGAAGCCTTCCAGAGAATTTCTCATGGAAAGCTGGCAAGCATATGGAATGAACCAACGATCTGTCCCCTCGCTCTGATCCTGCACTAGGAGGGCGGACGTGTTTGAGAGAACGGCTCGTGCTGTGTAGGCGAAAACTTCCCGCCGTTGGGCAGTATTCTCCCAATCGATGGGAATAAACAGGCGATTAAGGTAAGCCCCGTCGATTCGTACCAATCTAGCTGATCTAGTCATTAGTTCTCCTTCCCCTATTCTCTGTGTTGTATGGGAACTGCCTCTTTGAGACGATCAACAATCACAGCTGACGGAACTGGCTTCTCGAGATAAAATCTCGCTGGGACCCCAAGTCTATCGATGATCTCTCTCTTGGCCTCCTGTCCGGGGTAGGCGGTCACTACGATCACCGGAAGGCTCATCAAGCGTTTCTCTTCCCTGATTGTCCGCAGGACGACAAGGCCGGTCTGGTAGCCCTCACGCGCTTCCGTACTGTCCACTACATTCCCCCCGGTAGGCATCATTATATCGAGGATCAGAGCGTGGTAGGTGTTGTCGCGGAGACACCGCAGGCACGTCGCGCCATTGCGGGCAACGTCCACCTTAAAGCCCTTTCGCTCAAGCATTGCGACGCGCTCGGGTTGTTCCCCGAGTTCGTCGTCGCAGTAGAGGATTCTAGACGCGTACTGAGCCATGTGATGATCCTTCCTTCTTTGCAGGAGCAGGGATTCGCGGGAGTGTCACGCGGAACTCGTTGATGAAGCGTCGTTCCGACTCGTCGTGGGGTGGGGGCACAAGAGCGGGTTCGCTGGAGAAGCTGATGTCTCCGCCGTGTTGCCGGATGACCTCGCTCGTCACCCAAAGGCCCAGACCAATCCCGGTACCGTCCATCCCGCCCGAGGGATCGCCGCGGTAGAACTTGTCGAACATCCTGGCCCTGACACCATCGCAGACTCGTTGGCCCCAGCCTGTTATTGAAAGGCGGACAAGGTCGCCATCTTGGTGGTAAGAGAGCGAGATGTCCACCGGTGTGCCTGGCGTTCCGTACTTAATCCCGTTCTCGACAAGGTTGCTGAGCGCAAGCTCTAGAGTGGCGGGATCGTACCAACTCTGGAATATCGCATCACCGCTTTGGAAACGCAGGTCAATGCTCCGGCTCTGGGCCATGGACCGATATGTCTCGATGACGCCGCCGACCATGCTCGCAAGGTCGTGGGGCCCGGACAGGACGGCGCCACGGCCCCCGGCGAACGCCTCTGACGCGAGCAGCAACATGTCGCTGGTCTTTCTGACCATAAGCCGTAAGCCGTCGGCCATGCCTTGGGACACGGCCTTCAACTGCGATCGCTTCCCGGCGTCCGCCCCGCCAGTGAGGTCGTCCAGCAGCAGTTCCATGTACTCCAGTTTCCCCATTACTGAGTGTGCGTGACTCCGGAGGAAGTGGGCTAGCCCAACTACGTAGATGCCGCGCTCTTTGTTTATGCGCTCAAGCCGATGGACCATGGTGTTCTGGATAGCGGCACCGATCAGCCTTCCACCGGTGTAGCAATTGGTCTTCTCCGAAAGGCTGTAAGGCCCCAAGTCGGCACGGTCGAGCAGGAACACGGCTCCTAGAAACTCACCTCCTGCCCCAAAGAACGGCACCATAAGCCCGCGCCGAGCTTCCGAGGGGCCATCACCTATCCCAATCCAGCGGGGCCACCGCTCGCCCGGCCGGAGATCGATACATCCGCGCCCGCCGTCCCGCGGCGTCACCCAAGCCTCAAGTTCAGCCACGGCCTCCGCGTCGAGAACCGGGTTCATGGCGAGGAGCGGTGGCGACGTAAAGAACTGACGGGGGCGGCGCTGGAGGTAATCCCGGATCAGTTCCTCCTCGTTCGCGGTTCCCCGCCGCGCAAGGGCGATTTCCTTTTCATTGTCGGGACGACACTCGAAGCAATCCCCAATGGTGAACGGATCGGACACGCTTTCCCGATCAACAACCACGCCCCAGTCTGCCTGAAGGATCCGCCCCATCGCTTCCACGCCCACGCCGTAGATATCCCTCCGATTGACCTTTCCGATCAACTCTCCGGCGAGGTACCGGGTCTCGCATAGGTCGGTAATGTCGACAACGGTCTCAACCGCTTTCTCCTGGGATCCACTTCCCCCATAGGGTCGGGCAAACAGCAGATAATGGACGCACCTCCCCTTCGCCTTTGCAAGCGCCGGAGCCCACGCCGTATGGAGCTTACCATCAACAAACGCCTCGCATACAGGGCAATTCGCGCAGGGGCGATCCTGCGCCTTCGAGTTGTAAAACTTGTAGCAGATGCTGCCCACAGGTTCCCCCTGGGCCCTGAACCATTCCCTCTGTTGTGTATTCACCCCATCAATACGGAGATCCAGGCCCTTGTCCCAGTCGTCATCCGTGCACCTCCGCTTCACCCGTTCCTCCCAATCCAAAGGCCTCCTGACGAGACTTACACCAGTTCCTACACCGGCTAACGTTTGCTCAATGCGCAGATGGGCTTCCGCATCGATTCCCAATGCTGCCAATTCCCCCAGCAGAAGCAGGTGACGCAGGTGGGTTTCGCCAAACGATTTCTTTTTGGAGCTTGCCAGTCCGATCGCGCCAAACACTCTATCCCCAATCTGCAAAGGAACGCATATGTATGATCCCCTATTCTCGAAGCCCGGTTTCGCTCGCGGGTGCTCCTGGTGCTCCGCGTCATCACAAATAAACGGCTTCTTGTTGACGACGACCCAAGCACAGATCGAGTCGTCGGGATCAAGTGGGTCTTTTTCGTCAGGCGGCCCGTTCTCAAAACCGGGACGACACCAACCATGGACAAACCTGAGGTATTTTCCGCTCTCGTCCAGCAACCGGATATCCACCGAATCGACGCCAGTCAGTTTGCTGGCTGCTTCGACAACAATCTTCAGCGACCCTTCTCGCCTGTGGGTCGCCAGAATACTCTTGCTCGCATCGAGGACGGTACGGTACTCGGATCCGCGAAGCCGTTCGATGGCGATCGCCGCCAGGACCGCGAGGGACTCCAGAAGGTCCACCTCGTCCTGCCCAAAGTGGTCTAGCAAAACCGACTCCACGCACAGGACGCCGGCAACGTCACCCCCCACGACGATGGGCGCACACGCCTCAGACTTCGCCCCAACCAGATGATCAATGTAGCCATAGGCATGTCTTTCCTTGGGTATATTCCTCAGCACAATAGTAGCTCGGTCACGCACGCACTTGCCCACGACTCCGCGCTCGATCGGAATCGTAGACATCGCCCCTACGTCCCGTGTTCCGGAAGGTTTCTGTGGTTCCAGGTGCTTCTTGTCCGGAGTGACGAGAAAGAGCGTGGCTACGTCCGCAGCCGTAACCTTTCTCGCCGCTTCTTCGATGTGGAGGTAAAGGCCCGGCTCGCCGGTCTCCGCCACGAGAGGAGTGATAGTCTCAACCAGGAGGGCTTTCCGGCGCCTCTCTTTGGTCCAGGTGTCCGCTGCGACAGCCGCAACGGGGACCAGGAACACGAGACGGGAGATGATCAAGATGCCCCCTCGCATGGTAAAGGCGTCCGGGCCGGCAATCGCGCAGGAAAGCGGGTAACAAACCAAGACAGCCAGGGTAACGCTTACGCTGCAAGGCCATCCGTACCATCTGCCCGAAAACACGAGGGGAAAGATGTACATGAGATAGAGCGGGGACTCGACCCCTCCAGTGACACAGACAATGAGCGATACACAAACCACATCCAGAATCCACCGCAGGATGTCGTACCGGAGGCTGACTGGCAACAGCCAGCCGTAGCCGATGAAGGCCGCCAGTGCGGAAACGATGACGGCCAGTTCCGCCGAACTCAGGGGGCCATGGAATGACGGGGAGAGAAGAGCAAGGACGAACGCAATAACGGCTACTATGGGGCGGCGGAGACGCCGCAGCAGGTGCCACACTCTCGCATGTATCCTGCTTATTCTATCAGCGCGCACAGGCGTCACCTCACGTCGTGGTTCTGGTCTCTTCGGTCATTCTTCTGTCATTCATCTGCGGAAATCCTGATTCTGAAGGGGGTCGCGGATAACGGGAAGCGCACGTGCGGCTCCTGGCGAGTCCCGAGCGGGTGAAGGGAAGGCCGGGGTTGTGCGAGGTCTGCTGGACAGCAGGGGGCACGGCCGCCTTGAAGTCCGGGTCGGGTTTGGGTGGCCTTTCTGTGCTCTTGCCCGGCCAAAGGGCTGCCGAGCCTCGGGCGCCAGAACCCTTGAGCCGGCGGCACACGGTGGAGCGGGCGCGCTCGACAACCGGCGCCATCTGTTCGGCCGCGAACTGCTGGGAGGAGGGAAAAATCACCTGCGTGGGCAGAAACACGGCATGACAGGATGAGCTTTTCCGCAACTCGCAGACGGCTCCCAGTTTCCTTGGGGTCAGCCGATGGACGACGGAAGAACATAACATCATATCAGCCCTTCGTAACGAGTTACGACGCCTTCAATCCCTTTATCGACAATTGGTTGGGGCACAGTTCAGTCTTTTCAGCATGTAGGTTAAGCATACCCCTGAGTTTTGGCAACGGATTTCCGGGGAGTTTCCGGGGGAACGAGCACGTGTGGCGAGAACCAAGCCTCGTGGGGACGAACTTAGGCGCGCGGACACGGTTTTGCCGCTGCCCGGCGGGCCGATCATAAGGATGTTGTGAGCACCCGCGGCAGAGATCGTCAACGCTCGCTTGGTGAGTCTCCTGACCCCGCACGTCGGAAAAGTCGATGTCGTACCTGCTGGCGACCGAGAACACCTCATCAAGGTCCAGGCTTGAAGACGGGCGAGCGGCCCCGTAGCGTGCCCGCCTCTGGGGCCGGCGAGTTGAGGCCGAACCAGTCGGCGCCTGGCGTGCGAGTCATGGCCCATCCCGACCCCGTAGGACGCGGCCAGCCGCGGCCAGCCGCGTTCGGCCAGGCGGGGACGTAGGTCGGGTCGTCCAAACCGGCCTGACGCGGCCTACCCCCCTTGGCCAGCGCCAGCCGGGTTTTGCCCGGCCGGCCTTGCCGCCCTTGCCAGCCTTGCCAGCCTTGCCACCGGCCCCCCGCTGACCGGGCCGGGTCGAGATCATAGACCGTAGATACCCGGCCCCTCCGCCCGTGTTCAACGAGCAAGGAGAAACCACCAATGATTGACGCACATCGACAAGGCTTGACGAGGCGGCGGTTTCTGGCGGGCGCCGCGGCGGGCGCGGGTTTGGCGGCGGCGGGGCGCCTTATGGCGGCGGCGGAGCAGCCCGCGCCGAAAGCGCCCGGCTGGCCCATGCGCCTGGCGACGTCGAGCATCGAGTTCAAGACGCTGCCCATTGAGCAGGCGGCAGAGCAGATCGCCAAGCTGGGATTCGAGGCGATCGACATTTGGTCGGCCCACGCCGGCTGCCCGCACCTGGACGACGTGGCCAAGCGCCTCGGCGCCGCCGGGCTGAAGGAACTGCTGGCGAAGCATTCGCTGAAGCTCTACAGCTTCAGCGTTTACGCGGGCGGCTACGAGCGATACGCCAAGCTCCTGGGCGATGTCGGCGGCGGCGTCGCCGTTCAAGGGTGCGGGGGCGGCAAGGGCAAGGACCTCGCCAGCCAGATGAAGGCGTACATCGAGGGCCTCAAGCCGCTGGCCGAACTGGCCGAAAAGCACGACTCGTACCTGGCCATCGAGAACCACGGCGGGTCGCTGCTGAACTCGCTGGACTCGTTCAAGGCCTTCGTCGATAACAACCCGCACAAGCGGGTGGGCATCGCGCTGGCGCCGTATCATATCCAGGCGGGCAAGCAATCGGTCGAGGAGGCCATCCGCATCGCGGGCAAGCAGCTTCTGTTCTTCTACGCGTGGCAGAAAGCCCCCGGCACGCAGCAGCTTCCGGGCCTGGGCCAGACGGACTTCACGCCGTGGCTGGCGGAACTGGCGAAGATCGACTATCGCCGGTACGTCAATCCGTTCATGCACGGCGAGCCGGCGCCGGCGGAGATGGCCGCCGCCCTGGCCAAGTCGCGCGAGTACCTCCTGGCCTGCCACGCCAAAGCCGCCAAAGAATAGCGAATCAGGGCTGCTGCGCGAACGTCCAGAACTGACAAAGGCGGACTCCCATGATCGTAAAACCAATTACAATCGCACTGTTGCTCGCCGCCGCGCTGGCCGCCGCCACGACGTTCGCCGCGCTGGCCGCCGCGACGGCATCGGCCGTCGAGCCGCCGGCAGCGTACGGGCCGCTGCCAAGCGCCCGGCAGTTGGCGTGGCACGAACTCGAGTTCTACGGTTTCCTGCATTTCACCGTGAACACCTTCACCGACAAGGAATGGGGTTTCGGCGACGAGAAGGAGTTGGTCTTCAATCCCACGGCCTTCGACGCCGAGCAGATTGTGGGCGCCGCCAAGGCCGCCGGCATGAAGGGGCTCATCCTCACCTGCAAGCATCACGACGGCTTCTGCCTCTGGCCGTCGAAGTTCACCGAGCACTCCGTCAAGAACAGCCCGTGGAAGGACGGCCAGGGCGACGTCGTCAAGGAGATCGCCGACGCCTGCGCCAAGGGCGGGCTGAAGTTCGGCGTCTACCTCTCGCCGTGGGACCGCAATCACAAGGACTACGCCAAGCCTGAGTACATCACCTATTACCGCAACCAGCTACGCGAGCTGCTGACCAACTATGGGCCGATCTTCGAGGTCTGGTACGACGGCGCCAACGGCGGCACCGGTTACTACGGCGGCGCGCGGGAAAAACGCGGAATCGACGCCAAGACCTACTATGACTGGCCGAACACGACGAAGATCGTCCGCGAGCTTCAGCCCAACGCCTGCATGTTCAGCGACGCCGGGCCTGACGTCCGCTGGGTGGGAAACGAGCGCGGCACGGCCGGCGAGACGTGCTGGTCGACGCTGAACCGCGACAACTACGCGCCGGGGATCGCCGACGCCAAACGGCTGAACTGTGGCGACCGCCCCGGCACGCACTGGGTGCCGGCCGAGTGCGACGTGTCCATCCGCCCGGGCTGGTTCTACCATGCCGGCGAGGACGCCAGGGTCCGCACGCCGGGGAACCTCATGGACCTCTACTTTGTCTCCGTCGGGCGCGGGGCGTCGCTTTTGCTGAACATCCCGCCGGACCGCCGCGGCCTGATCCACGAGAACGACGTAAAGTCGCTCCGCGTGTTCCGCCGCCTGCTCGACGCGACCTTCGCGCAAGACCTCGCCCAGGGGGCCAGGGCGACTGCCGACAACGTGCGCGGCAAGGATGCGCGGTTCGCGGCCGGCAACGTCCTGGACGGCAAGCGGGACACCTACTGGGCCGCCGACGACGGCGTGACGGCGGCTGAGCTTGTCCTGGACCTCGGCAAGCCGGCCACCTTCAACATCGTCCGCATCCGCGAGCATTTGCCTCTCGGCCAGCGCGTCGAGGAGTTCGCGCTGGACCAGTTCAAGGACGGCCAGTGGGCGGAGTTCGCCAAGGGCACGAGCATCGGCAACTGCCGGCTGGTCCGCGGCAATGCGGTAACCACCGACAAGGTCCGCCTGCGGATCGTCAAGTCGCCGGTTTGTCCGGCCATTGCGGAGATCGGCCTGTTCGCCGAGAGCAAATGAAACGAAGTGGACGAAATATGCGACGGACGAAATAAGGGACCGTCAACCATTGTGTCCATTATTTACATGACTGCATTTTGCAGGCGTCTCAGAGCGCAGGGCCGACGTAACCCGGTCGAGATAGGCGTGTTAAAGAAACTACAGCCCCCGAATAAGGCTAGAACTTCGGGCTACGGGCATTCGCCAAGAAACTAATCAAGAGGCGGATCAAGACGGTACCTAGCACAACAATGGCCAGGTTGATGGTCAGGCCCAGAACCAACCCGAGGATCAGTTTCGCGATCTTCGTGCCACCTTGCCCGGGCGTGTTGACGCAGAAAATCATGAAGGCGCATCGCGCGCCCAGGGCAATCGTGACCATCATCAGGACACCAATGACCATGTTCTCCATGCGAAAGGACACAAGTCTCTGGATACTTATGAGTATCCCGAGGAACCACAATGCCAGCGTCAACAAGACGGTGCCGTTGTACCAGCCGGCCTGGTGCACCAGGTAGTTCTGCAGCATCTGTTCCTTCGTCCCCACCCTCCTGCCGGCCAGGCCCACCGCCGTCAGGCCCATGCTAAATGCCCATGCATGGATAGTGACTAACATCTCGCCGAGCAGCGGCCACACGATGGCCGCGCCCAGCACGGCGAGCACGGCGACGACGTAGGGACTTGGATCCATGAACCCGCCCATGTCCAGCCAGTCACGCCGAAGCATCAGCAGGATCACGGCAATAGCCAGCACCGCCATCGGCACGATTCCCCACGTCAGAAAAGCGCTAAAGAAAAAGCCCGCGCCGGCATCGGAATTGGGGGACAACCTGAGATACTTACCCGGTCGTACAATCGCCAGAGGCAGTACCTTCCAGGCAGATTTGGGGGCACCACAAGGGACAGGCAGAGGAACCAGCGGCGAGGCGGGCGCATCATCCTGGTGCGTAGTGATGACAGGGCCTTTTCCAGCCCCGCTTCCCGCGTGTGGGGCCTCGCCCAAGACTTCCTCTCTTTCAACCAGCATGACCACGAGGCGAGCTCCACACTTAACACAACAGGGCACCTTCTCACTGTCACTCGGTGCGTCGGTTTCAAAAACCGTCTCGCAGCTTATGCACTTGCATTTCATAGTCAATCCGCCCGATCCTCGATCCTGGAGGTTTGAGCGACTGTAGTAGTTCAAGGAAACAAGGGGCCGTTACCTGTTTGCCTGTCCCTTATTCATTTACCTTATTTGCCTCGGCCGGATTCGTCATCCTTGTCCGGCTTGTCCGGTCCCGGCGTCGTCGGCGGCATTGGCGGCGGGGAGGATCCCGGGTCCGCGGGGTTGTTCGCGCCGGTCTGGGTTTGTCGCGGGGTCAGGCCCTCACGGGGCAGGCTGGCGGCGTCGATTACGGCCGTGCGCGCAAACAGGTCGCCGAACCGCTGGTTGTAGCGCGTGATGACCATGACCATCGAGACCAGGACAAGCATTATCAGCGGGGGCATGACGGTGATTTCGAGGATCTTCATGAGGTTTCGCACCACGCACTGGCGTAGGTCCGCTCTCCGGCCGCCGTTTCCGACGACGCGCAGCTTGAGGAGCATCTTGCCCAGCGTCGCGCCGTAGCGTGCCTCCATGGCCAGGCAGTAGATCACGAAGACCGCCATCACTGCGATGCCCAGAATGGCGATATCGATCGGAAAGTCCGCCTGCTTGTCGTTCTGGACGGCCCTGGCGGCCCGCTGCACCATTTCGGTAAGCTGTGCCTCGGTCATTGCCTTGGTGCCTATCAGCCAGGCCTCCCATGCCAGGCTGGTCAGCAGGCTGCACGGCAGCAGGTCGATCAGCAGTGCCAGCAGCCGTTTGCCGATATTTCCCGGCCTGGCCCCGGCGGGAAGGATGAACGGCTCATTGGCGCCTTGAGGGCGGTAAAGCATCGTTATGACGATGATTCCTATCACGATGATCCAGGGGATTGTCGCCAGCAGTTGCTGGGCGGCACCACCTTCGGGCGCGTGGTTGAAGATGTCCACGGTCCCGTCCGGGACGAGTTGGCCGAGCCGCGGCTGGCACGTGCCGAAAGCCAGGCCGTTGGCGTCCTGCCAGAGCATGGCCAGTTGGTCGCCCATGCGGGCGACCTGTGGCAGCGTGCCGACCTTGAAGGTGAATGGCTCATCGCCTGCCAGCATCGCCTGGACGGAGAATCCGGCGGCGTCGGCGGTCATTTCCGCCAGTTTTACTCCGCGGTGGCCGGCCTGGTCGGCGCTGCCTGCCAGCGCCAGCACCACCCGCTTTGCGACGGTGTCCATTGCCAGCGGCGCATCCTCGGCGAGGGCCCCCGCCAGCGGCATGTTCCGCCATTGCCCGTCGGCCCAGACCAGCATTCTGTTGGGTCCGCGTCCGGGCTCGGCGATCATCAGGTACAGCCGGCCCATGGCGGTGGTCGCCAGTAGGCGGGATGAGTCGCTTATCGTCACGTCGGGCAGGTCGGCCAGGTGCGCCCAATTCGGGCCGAGGCGGCGGAATACGCCCAGGACGACGGTTCGCTCGCCTCGTGCTGCCTTGGCGGCGGGCCGGGGGCGCAGCTCGGTTGTCCTCGTCGCGGGTTCGCCGGCGGCCGCGGGCGCCGAGGCGGTTGTCGGCCCGGGCGCGCGGGGCACGACGGCCGCG
>Ga0315279_10005173_pt1 | contig 17056 bp, 21 predicted proteins | sample YL17G06_20_MG_FD_203694 | JGI IMG/M metagenome (GOLD analysis project Ga0315279, IMG submission 203694) | Sediment microbial communities from Yellowstone Lake, YNP, Wyoming, USA - YL17G06_20 | ecosystem: Environmental > Aquatic > Freshwater > Lake > Sediment | place: USA: Wyoming | collected...
GTCTCAAACATGTTATCATTTTTGACTTAGCCTAATTTAAATCTTTCTGTATTTACCATATTTCTTTTCCTTTTCTAGAGAGAACTTAAAAGGATGAGCGCCTTCAGTTTTTGTCCCACATTTAGGACATGCCTCTTTCATAGTATATGTCTTGCAGGTAGGACATTTTTTCATTAACATTTATTCAACCTTAAAGCTTCCCTCTCCGCCAGCGGATTTTATGCTCTTGATCATTTCCTCGGACGCTTCCTTTAGGGTCTTCTCTCCTAATTTTGCATCCTTTGTTGTTATGGATAAAGAATACTTTGGAGCAGAAATATATTTTATCTCTATTTTATATTTTTCTTTGGAATCCTTCAGGACTTTTTTTATCATTTCTATTCCATCGGGTTTGAAACACTTCAACTCCACGGTTCCTTTTATTTCCATTTCCTTTAATTCCATTTGCTCTTCTGCAACATCCTTTATTACTTTTGCCCAATTTTCAGGAATTCCTTTTTTAATCAATAGCTCATAACCCTGAGGATTCAAGGACATTTGGAAGGCCTTAAACAATTCCCCAAAAATCTCTTCTAATTTGTCTCTTATTTTTTCTTTTACTTCAGTCGGACTCATGTTTAACTTCTTCGCGACAACCTCAAGCATCTTTTCAGCTTTTATATCCCTCTTGTATTCCCTCATCTTTTCATCGGCATCATATGTTCTAACTCTTTTCAAGCTTAAGGCGATGTGCTGTTTTTCCGGGTCTACGTTCATTACTAAGACAACAACTTTTTTACCAACCTTGACAAAGTCCCTTATGTCTCTAACCCATTTTCCAGCAACCTCTGATATATGGACCATACCTTCCTTGCCGTTATACTCCTCCAGAGAAATGAAAACAGAATAAGGATTAACTCTTGTAACTGTTCCTATCACCAGTTCTCTTCTTTCAGGCCATTCTCCTTTCTTTAGCATAATCATTTTATAGAGTAACAATTTTTAAAACTATGTTCTAGTAGACCTGAATGACTTTTGATTTTATCTTTGCCTTTCCGCCCGTTGGTTCAGAAAGTTCTGATTCGCAAACTAAGCATTTAACCCTAGAAGAAGCTTTGTTAAATATAATCTGCTCGTTCTTGCATTTAGAGCAAGTAACCTTCAAAAATTTGCTCTCTGTTTTTCTTTCTTCTTTCATAATCATTCCTTCTTTTTAATCTCGAATTTTTTAACTCTAAAGCCTTTGCCTATGTTATGTTCTTTTCCACATGTCTTGCATTTATATCTTAGATCTAATTTCTTGGTGGGTTTTGACCTTCCTTTTGGGTTTGTTCTTGGATAGCTTCCAAACCCCTTCATCTTTCTCTTAAATATTCTTTGACCATGAGATAACAGACCTCTAACCTTTTTAGCACTAACCCTCCTAACTTCATGGAGAGTATGCTTTTTACAAAAAGGGCAATATCTGTTTTGCGTTTTTGGCACTTCCATAGTATCACTCTAAAATATTCTCTGCAACTTTTCTTGATATAAGCTGTTTACCGACCTCTTCTGGGACAAATATCACATCTCCAGTCTTTATAGGACCGTATGCTTCCATGTTGTTTCCAACAAATCTAGGTAAATCAACTAAAGCTTTTACTAAAAGTTTGCCGTTAGGTTTTATAAACGTTTTTTCAACTGGTTTTTCAGGTTCTAGAGGCTTTAGTTCTTCCATGCTTTTTTTAGCTTCTTCTATCTTCTCTTCAACAACCTCATCATAGTTCCTGTATTTGTCGTTAATCTCGTTTTTAAAACCTTTTAGAATATTAACTATCTGATCAAAGAATTTTCTTTCATCGTCAGTAAGACTAGGCGGCGGCATCTGACCTCTAACCGTTCCTAGAGCAGCTAGAACAATCTTCTTTTCCCTCCTGTTTATAATGTCTTCCAGAAGTTTCTTTGCGTTCTCAACCTCTAACAAAGAAGTAGTATCCTTCAATTTTTCCTTGTGTGAAAACCAACTTCTAACAGACTCAAAAAAGCCTACAGGAAGCTTTTGCAATTCTTCTTCCTTCTCTGCCCTATGGGCATTTCTTATGATCTCGTAAGTTATTAACTCCATGATTAACACCAAAATTAATCTCTGAAAAAGATGATAAAACTATGTGAGCAAAAACTAATAAAGCTATATCTTTGAATTATCGCGACATAGATAATTTTTATAAATAAAAAAACCATAGTTATCTTCTATGATAACAATAAACGATTTTTCATTAATAGATATAAGGGTAGGTAAGATAATCGAGGTTGAGGATGCGGAAACTAAGAAGCCTATGTATAAAATAAAGATTGATTTTGGTTCCCTAGGAGTTAAGCAAGCTGTTGCAGGTATAAAGCCTTATTATAACAAAGAAGAGCTTTTGAATAAAAAATTCGTATTTGTAGTCAATTTGGAACCAAAGAAAATAGGAAATATTTTGTCAGAGTGCATGATCCTAGCCGCAACAGAGGGCGACAAGGTAGTTGTTCTACAACCTGAGAGAGACGTAGAAGTCGGTTCAAAGATTTCTTAGTGATTTAATGGTAGACTTTGTTGTCGAACTCGTTAAAACATTATTTATTCTATTTCCAGCATATGCGGCCAACGGATTCCCTCCTTTAGCTAGAGGAAGTCTACCTATAGACTTTAACAAGAAATGGTTTGACAGCAAAAGGATTTTTGGTGATGGCAAGACTATTGAGGGTTTTGCATTAGGATTAATCGCAGGAACTTTTGTGGGCGTTTTAGAGACTATAGCCCAACCCTCCATAAATTCTTATGCAGCAGCTTGGAATGTTTATCTACCCCCCATTAACTTTACAATAGGACTTTTAATCTCATTAGGAGCACTTTTTGGAGATCTGTGCGGAAGTTTTATTAAAAGAAGATTGGGATTTAAGAGAGGATCGGAAGTTCTTTTCCTAGATCAATGGAACTTTATAATAGGAAGTGTAGTATTTATTTTTATGATTACAGAAATAACAGTTTGGATGTTAGTTATGATGCTTTTAATAACTTTATTAGTTCATAGAATAGCCAATATAGTTGGTCATAAATTAAGGGTAAAAAAGGAACCTTGGTAATATGAAGATAGATTGCCATTGTCACACAGTTTATAGTAAGCATTGGTTCTGGGGATTTGATGCTTTAAACACTCCTCAAGAAATGATAAAGATTGCAATAAAAAGAGGTTTGGATGGGTTAGCGATTGTTGACCATGATAATGTCAAAGGAAGTTTAGCAGCAAAGAAAATCGCTAAGAGATACAAGTTCCTGATTATAACCGGAGCTGAAATAAAAACAAAGTCAGGAGATCTAATAGCTCTCGGAATAAAGGAAAACGTTCCAGTGTTTTTATCGTTGGAAGAGACCATAGAAAAAGTTCATGATTTAGGCGGCATAACAATAGCGCCTCACCCATTTGGGAGGTATGTTTTCAGGAGATGTATCGGAAATGAAGCCGTAAAAGCAGACGCAATAGAAATTTTTAATTCAACGCTGACAAAACCCGCAAATAACAGGGCTTTAAAACTAGCTGAAAAGTTTAAAACTGGAAAAAGCGCTGGAAGCGATTCTCATTCTATAAAGGAAGTTGGAAACGCTGGCATAATATGCGATAGGGATCCTATAGAATCTATAGTTAAAAACAGAGTAAAAATTTTTGGTAGAAGAACTCCTTTAGTAGATTCGGCTTATCTTATTTCTAGAAAATTCACTAGATCTATTGAGTGGAGACTGAAAAGGAAGAGAGGAAAGAACTTCTAGAAATAACTCATAATCTCTTTTATTCCATAAAATCCTGCATACGCTATAACTACATTTAAGACTATCTTTCCAAGCAGAACAGCCAAGAAGTATTTCTTAACAGGATATTTGAAAACGCCTGCTACTATCCCAGCTATATCATCTGGCAGAGGTGTCGCAGCAAAAATAAATATTACAAAAAATCCTCCATATTTTGCGAAAAGCTTATCTATATCATTTATTTGCTTTTTCCATTTACGTCTTATAATTCTTCTACCACCTCTTCCTATACCATATCCTGTAAATTCTCCTATAGCTGCTCCTAATCCAGCAGCTAAGCCAATGAAAAGTGGATTTAACACCGCCCCAAGGCCAAAAACAAATGCTGCTGCAGGTAATGGAAAAATTATTGTTGAAGAAGCTATAAGATTGATTAAGAAAACTCCCAGATAGCCATAAGGTTTTAGCAATAAAAAAAGTTCTGTTAGCATTAAAAATAATATGATTAAACTATTTAATAGAGTTAGTGTATACTAATAATATGCTCTATGTAAAAAGAAAATATTTTAAAGATTTGAGCAAGAATCTTGGTTATCTTTTTGGTAGTCTACCCATTTCTCCAAATCAATGGACGATTTTAAGTTTAGTTTTAGCACTGTTATGCTTTTATTTAACTGCCACTGGAAATTTCCTGGTTTCATTCATTATTTGTGTCCTTACCATTTCTATTGATATGATAGATGGAGCCGTTGCTAGAGCAACTAATAAAGCAACAAAGTTTGGAGCTTATTTAGATACTATAATAGACAGATTCATAGAGTTTTTTATAATATTTGGTTTGTTTTTTGTAGACTATCCCAACCTTATTCTCAGCTCAAAAACTTGGATAATGATTTTACTGTTTGGTTCAATAATGTCAACATACTCAAAGTCAGCTGCCTTTGAAAAGGGTTTGACTAAAAAGGAATTAAAAGGAGGCGGTCTTTTAGAACATACTGACAGGTTAGTCTTATTCTTAGTTTCAATCCTAATATCTTACTTCTCATTGCAATATGCCATATACCTAATTGTTCTAACTTCTATCCTAACTTTAATATCTTTTTTCCAGAGATTTTTAATTGCAACAAAAAGATATATATAAATAAAACAATTTTGTGTTATGAAACAAGCTATTATAATAAGAACTGACCTGAAGATGGGCAAGGGTAAGATTGCAAGTCAATGTGCACATGCCAGCATTGCTGCTTTCTTAAAGTCCAAAGTAAAGGAAAGAGAAGAATGGATAAATGAGGGTATGAAAAAGATTATTTTAAAAGCTTCTAGCGAAAAAGAATTAATGAACTTGTTCAATTCAGCAAAAAAGGAGAAACTGCCTAGTGAGCTAATATATGATGCTGGATTGACTCAGATTGAACCTGGAAGCGTAACTGCTTTAGGGATAGGACCTGCTGACGATAGCAAGATTGATAAAATAACTGGAAAATTAAAGTTATTGTGATGTTATGAAGAAGAGGAACGAAAAATTTAACTTCATGTGGAAATTAACAGAAAATTATTTTAACGCAATCATAGTTTTAATATTTTCTTTGCTCATAATCTATGCTTTTGTCTATAATAGTACTACTCACTTTATTCTAGCAGGAATATTTGGACTTGTTTGCCCTTTTATAGCAACTTTTATAGACAAGAAATCTAATGAAGGAAGATAAGATGATACTTGAAGATTTTATTAACGAGAATTTTCTAACTCCTCTTTGTCATTATTATACTACAATAGGAACAATAACCTACGGAATAATTCTAATATTCGCTTTTATAGGAACTTACAAACTGCTTAAAAAACTTAAAATTAAAATCGATAGAAAGTTCTTCTTGGCTTTGCTTCCTTTTATAATATACGGCGGCTGGACAAGGGCCTTAAGGGATTATAGTCTAGGTATATATGGCCAGAGTAATCTTTTTTGTTCGCCTCCTATATACTTTTTTATTTATGCCATAACGTTAGCGTCTTTGCTTTTAGGTTTTTTTATAGAAAAGAAAGCAAAGAAAATCTCTTATGAAAAGACAATGTTAGCAATCGGAACTATATTTTTACTTTACAATCTCTCGTTAACGACTATAAGGAATTTCTATGGATTTAGTATTATATTGGCTTTGATAGGCATATGGTCCCTGGTATTTTATGGTATTCATAAGATTAGACCTAAAATTCTCTCTTTAGAAAATGCTGGAATAATCATTTCTCACTTGCTTGATGCTTCATCAACTTTCACAGCATTAACCTTCTTTGGTTTTTACGAGCAGCATGTCCTACCTAACTTTTTTATAAAAACCCTAAACCTAGGTCCTTGGACTATGTTTCCTTTAAAGATAGTAGTGGTCTGGTCAGTTCTTTACTATATTGACAAGTCTAAAGAGGATATTTTCTTAAAAAGGTTCCTAAAAATAGTAATTCTAATACTTGGTCTGGCTCTGGGAATAAGAGACTTTTTAAGCGTAAGCATGCTAGGTTATTAAAATTATAAAGTTATTGGAGGTAGTTATTTATATGGACTTGCTAATCGATATCATAAATACAGTTTTCATATTCGTAGGAATATACTTCACCATCTTACTACTCCTATTATTCTTTACACACGAAAAAAAGCTGTTTAAAAAGCCCAACATGAAGAAGTTCCCTTCTGTAAGCATCATAATACCTGCTCATAACGAAGAAGAAGACATTGGAGAGACCATAAAAAGTGTCAAAAAAATGAAATATCCTCGTAGTAAGGAAATAATAGTTGTTGATGATGGTTCTACTGATAAAACATACGAAACAGCTAAGAAGTTCAGAGGTGTCAGAGTCTTAAGGAAGAAACAGGGAGGAAAGGCAAGCGCATTGAACTTTGGCCTTAACCGAGCAAAAGGCGAGATAGTTGTATGTATAGATTCTGATTCTTACCCTGAAAAAAATGCTTTGTTAAAAACTGTTCCGTTCTTTGAGAAGGGTGTAGCAGCTGTAACAACCTCAGTTCTAGTAAAAAATACAAAAGGAATGCTAGAAAGACTCCAAGGAATAGAATACGCAATGGTGGCTTGGTCTAGAAAACTTTTTGAATTTATGAACGCTGTATATGCAACTCCAGGTCCCATGAGCCTTTACAGGAAGGATGTTCTTAAGAAAGTAGGGGGATTTGATGAAAAGAACTTAACTGAGGATATAGAAATTGCTTGGAGATTGATTAAGAATAATTATGATATAAAAATGTCATTAGACACCAAGGTTTACACCAACGTCCCTAAAACTATTAAAAAATGGTGGCATCAGAGAATAAGATGGAACATAGGAGGAATGCAAACAACTCTAAAATATTTAAGACTGTTTGCTAAAAAGGAGTTTGGAAGCATAGGCACATTCATATTGCCATTGTTTTCAATATCTTACATACTTTCGATAATAGGTATTTTGTTTATATTTTATTCGTTATTTACTGGGCTAAGATATCTGGTAGGATCATACTTATTTGGATTTAATCCGATAGGAACATTTCTACTTTATTTTTCACCCGATGTCTTCGTTGCTTTACTGATAATAAACTTTATTTTAATGATATTTTACCTAAGAGTAAATTTTAAAACAATCAAAAGCTTTGCAGACTTTCCTAGCAGAATAAGAGACTTGTTGCTTTACATTTTTGTTTATGTTTGCGTGTTCCCCTTTAACCTAATACATAGTAGCATAAAGTTTCTTACTAAAAAATATGAGTGGTAAAAATGAAAAAGGTTTTATTAAAAACTTTAGCCTTAACAGCCTTAATATTTAGTATTGGTCTTTTTGCCGGCATTTTTCTAGACAATATTAGACTTGAGGAAGTGAAAACTAGAATGACACAGATAGACAACTTATGGAATGATGCAAGGCTATTACAATCTTATATTCAAAGACTTTCAGACGGTAACTCAACTTCTTATTGTGGATTTTTGTTAGAAGAGAATCTAAAGGCAGGAGATAAAATCTATAAGGAAGGTAGTTTGGTTGAGGAATATGAAAAAACAAATAGGTTTACTCCAACTCTTGTACTTGAAAAGGAAAGATATGCTCTTTTAGATCTACAGTTCTGGTTAAACTGTATTGATTTGAAAAGAATATGCAATGCTAATTATTCAACTGTGATTTATTTTTATTCTCAATACAACAAGACTATCGAACAAGGTTTTCAAGACAGGGTATTGTGGGAATTGAAACAAAAATGCGGACCACAAATAATTTACATAACCTTCCCAGCTGATATGGATATTACCACAATAGAGGTTATAAAAAGCGTTTATAACATTACCAAAACTCCCGCCATTTTGATAAATGAATCTTTAGTCTTATACAGTCCCTTAAGTTTAAGAGAATTGGAAAAATACGTTATCTGCTGAGTTTTCCATTAAAACTAACAACAGCTTATCAGTAGCTAAATCTAAATCATTATAAGTTCTATTAACTTCTTCAAAGCTTTTTCCATGAACTTCTATGAAAGATTCTGAGACATTAACTAGTGTCGAGCTTGTTTCAGAAGGTCCTAAAAGAATTATTATTGGTTTTTGACTTGATGCCATAGATAAGGCTTCAGAGCTTGAATTAACAGGAATAGAATTTATTGGTTTTACCATACTAAAGTAATATTTGTTTATAACAGTTAGCTTGTACGCCAGCTCATAAGATGCGGCAAGATAAAAAGAATTTACAGTGTCATTAGGTATATAAGCCAATCCTATTTCTTCTACATTCTCATTTAAAAGAACATTTCTTAAGGATGTTTCATTGGGATAAACAGGGGTGTTTCTTGCTTCGTCTAGATTTGCCCTAAAGTTTAGTTTGATGCCAGCAAATTCTCTCTGAAAGGGATTGTAAGATTCTACACAACCTGATATGAGAATTACTAAAAGCATTAGTAAAATTATTTTTTTCATATTATTACCTCTGATTTGATTAAAAAAAGAAAAAAGGAAGGGTAGAAAACTACCCATAATTCAAGTTTATACAGTGTAAACTGGTGATGAAACAGATCCGGTAACTTCTACTGAAGCTCCAGCTTTCTGTGCATCTGTTGCAAGTGGCAATCCTGTTTGAACAATTCTTGCTGCCAAGTCTGTATCAGCTGCTCTTGTACCAGCAATAACTAATGCTGTTTTCCCTGTTGCAAATGCGTCAGAAATCAATTGGACTCTGCCAAAATCTCTTCCTGGCCAATTTGCACATGTGTATGGGAATTTACCAGCTGTCGCTAGTTCTGCTACAAGTGTGTTGATACAAGGTCCACCCATTAAGATTATGTCATTGGCGGTCTTGTCTGCAGATGCCATCTCACTATCCAATTTAACTACATCAGCTGTTATTGGCAATAACGTATCCGTTGATACAGAACCTGATGCTCCTACTGATATTACTGGATTAGAACCAACTGCTACCAAATGATAGAGTTGTGTGTCTGGGTATGTTACAGTTGCTGTGCCTGCAGATGTTGTATCATATACTACTTTGGTACCCCATTCTGTTGCTGTCTGAGCGACAGTTGTTGAGGATGTACCAACTTCAGAGTATTTGTTTCCTGAGGCATGTGTATATGCGGGTGTCTTTAATTCTAATCTCTTATCAGTTGTATCATCGTCTTGTACGTAAAATACTGCTGCATCTTTAACTGCTGGATCTTTGCTCTGTTCTTCTACTATAACAACTGTAGGTTTGGTAATTTCAGTTCCTATATTTGGATATATCTTTGTAACACCAGTTATTCCTGATGTATTTGCTGTTACAGTATAAGTGATTTGTCCAGCTGTTGTTATATTGGAAGTTGTACCTAGGGTGCCTGGAATTGTGTATTCTCCTGTTGGTAAGACTAGCGTAGTACCATTGGCAAACAATTGACTGCTGATTGGTGTGAAGAATGCTACCTTAGCACCATATTTAGTCTCTATTGTTGGGAATACATACGTCTTTGTGGCATCACTATCTTTTATACTAACAATGCTAGTTCCCCAAGTTACAGTATATGATTGTCCATCAATCACAGCTGTACCAGTTGTAGTTGTGCTGTTTGTTGCTTTGTATTCTGTTCCGGAAAATACATCCTTGAATGTTGCTTTTTGAACTGCAGCATTTTCTAGATTTGTGACCTTCAACATGTGTGGGAAACTACCAGCTGAAACGAATGCATATTCGTTCAAGGCTGCGTTTTCTCCTTCTACAACATGTATAGCCTTTGCTGTTGAGTCTTGTAAGACTTCTCCACCTGCGGCTGCAGGATCTGGGTCGTAAGCAAAGGAAATTGTTCCGGACTTTCCATATTTGTCTACAAATGATACTGTGTAATAGTTTGATGCACCTGGTGCTATTGTTATTGTATCTGAATCAACTGTGGCAGGTCCGTTATAGGCTACTTTTAAGCCAAATATCGGATCAGTCCATGTTGTTCCGGCTTTTACATAGTCTACTGCTGGTGATGCAACATAACCATCGAATGATACTTTCAAATCACTCATGGCATTTGGACTAGTAGATAACGAAACGTAAGTTCCTTTTACATCATTCTCGTTACCAGATGTTCCTTTTTGTATTGCATACGTGTTCTTGAAGACGTATCTATCAGAACCTATAGAGAGTACTACAGAACCACTCTTGTTAGGTACTTCATAATAGAATACATCTGATACGTAGACAGAGGTTCCGCCGAAATCGTATGTATGACCTGCTGTTACTTGTTTTTGTATTCCGTTTACAGACAATACTGCGTTTGTAGCAGATATACCTACAACTTGTACTGTGTAGGTGGTAGTTCCAATAACTATTTCTTTTGATTCTCCTGCTGTTACTGTTTCTTTTCCTGCCAAACCGAACATCACAAGTTGAGTGCTATCTGTTTCAGATGAAATTGTAAAGGTTTTACCAAACAATGTCAACTCTTTTCCTATAGCGTTACTTGCATTAAATTGTTTTGTGAATGAAACCCATCCTTGTACCAAATAGTTGGCTGCGGCTACTCCTGGTGAAGTGCCTAATTTAACCAAGTATGCTGGATCTTTTATGCTGGCTGAAACATCAGGTTGTGCAAATTGCATTGTTTTATCTCCAATATTCACGTATTGTGAATATTCATATTTTGTTCCTGACGTATCTTCAACACTATTTGATGTCAATAAACTTGGTATGTCTGTTGCAGTTAGGATTGTTTTTATTTTGTTGACGTTCTGTGTCAAATACATCTTAGTGTCAGCGGTGTCCACCAAAACTCCTCCTGTTACAGATGCTGTTGCTCCAGGTACATTTACTGTGCTGGATGTTTTTGCATATTGGGCTAACCCAACTGCTACATCAACTGCAGCTGCTACATCTGATGTTGCTGCTGTTGCTCCAATTACGAACATTGGCATTACATTTCCAGTTGTCTGTACCATGTTACCGATGTCACTTAGTTTTGTCACTGATGTTGCTAATACTGGTGCTGCTAAACTAAGACCAGCCATTAAGGCTGAACCTGTTATTGCAGCTAGTTTTCTAAATTGCATATTTAATTCCTCCATATTTTATTTTTGTTTTTTGCGCGGTGAATGCGCTATTTCTTGGCGCCAAAATCTGCGCTTACGCGCCAAAAAGATAAAATCGCTTATAGAGCGATCTATCTGGCACCGTTTTGATAGAAAATAATTGCTTATAGATGGGATATATAAATACATGGAAACAGTTTCCATGATTGTTTCTAACCAGTTTTCAGTATAAAATCAAGTAAAAATAAGCTATTTTACATCATTTAACAGTTTCTAAAGCAGTTTTAAGACTTCTTTTCAAAATTCTTCTCTATGTGAACCTTGTTTGACCTACCAATTCGTTCAAGTTTAACAAGTCCTCTTTCTTTCAAGGAATTGAGAACTTTTGAGACTTTTGACTTGGAATAGCCGCTATCCTTAACAATTATTTTCTGATTGACGCCGTTTCCATGTTTCATAATTGTATTAAAAATTATTTTTTCATCTTTCTTAAGTACAGGTAAAATTAATTTAACATTTCTTGCTTTCCAATAGAACTGGTAAAATAAACCTAAACTAGAGAATGTTATTAAAATTGTAACTAAAATAATTTCAAATGGGAAAGCAGCTTGTATGTCTCCTATTTTTTCGAAAGCAATTGAAACTTCAAAAGAATCACCTTTTTTCAAATCATCTTTTTGCCATGATATTATTGTTCTTCTTCCATCAGAACCTATTGACGCATCGGATGGCGAAAGCGCTTCATTATTTTTTATTAAACCAGTCCCTTCAGGAAGTTTAACAGTTACAATAATACTTTTAGAATCTATTGGAATTTTATACAAGTCTGAGAAAACATAATAGTCAGGCATTCTTTTCGTATATTCTTTAGAATCATATTCCATTAGAATATTTATTCTTTCGTTTAAAACAGTAACATTACAAATTATATTAATACCAAAAACAGTACTTCTATTCTCACATTCAGCATTCGAATTTAGCTTAAAATTGTTTACTGTCTTATCTATTAATAAATCCAATTTCTCATACTGAGGATCAATAAATATCAAATTAATGTTGTGATGTGTAGTCAGATTTTCAAAAATTTCAACGTTAGAAGAATACTGATAAAGTTGAGCGAACGAAGGTTTTAGTAAGACAACCAAGAATATTAGAAAGAATAATATTTTTTTCATTTATTCGCCTTTTATAAAAACTATTCCTCCTGCACCTGCTGCTGCAAAATCATGCATCATCTTTGAAATTGAATTTAAGATTGACTGACCTTCTCCAATATCTAAACCAATTTTTGAAGGTTCTAACAATTCTATTGCTGAGGGTCCGTACTCAGTAACTATCTGAACTAAATTGTCAAACTTTTTAGATATTAATTCAACCTCACAAGTTAAGGAGTAACCTAGTTCTATGTTTGGCATGGGCCTTTCAACTCTTTTAATATCCCCAAAAGACTTGTTATATATTTTAACTCTGACATCTTTATCCAACTTGTTTATTAAAGTTTCTAATGATCTCTTCGTTGTTTCTTCATTCACTGCTAAAACTTCAAACATCATCCAAGCCCTTATCCAACCTTCTCTTACTTTTTCGTCAGATTCTTCTTTTTGTATCATAAATATAACTCTCTCTATAAAAGGTATAAATCTTATTATTTTTATAATATAAGCATTAAATTATTCTTATTTAAATGATTATTATGACAACCCAGCATAGAAAAAAAGACCACATAAAAATCTGTGTAGAGGAATCTGTAGAGACAAATAAAACTGGATTTGAAGATGTTACTTTAGTTCATAGCTCTTTACCTGAACTAGACTTTATGGAAATTGATACAAAAACAAAATTCTTAGGTAAGAAACTTAACTTGCCTTTGATAATTGCTGCGTTGACTGGAGGTACAGATGAGGCAAAGCAAATAAACAAGGACTTGGCAGAGATAGCTGAGAAGAAAGGAATAGGTTTTTCGCTAGGTTCTCAAAGGGCAATGATAGAAGACTCAAAATTAAAACATACTTATTATGTAAGGGATGTTGCTCCGAATGTTTTGCTTTTTGGAAATATAGGAATATCTCAAGTCAAAAAAATTGAGATTGAAAAAATAAAGGATGCTCTAGACTCGATAGAAGCAAATGCCCTGTGCGTTCACATAAACCCTGCTCAAGAAGTCTTTCAAAAAGAGGGAGATTTTGATTTTAAAAATTTATTACCATCGTTAACAAAACTGTGTGAAGAGTTAAGCTATCCTGTTATTGGAAAGGAGGTTGGCTTTGGCATAAGTAGGGAAGTTGCATTGAAATTAAAAGGAACTGGTATAAAGGCAATAGACATCGGAGGTTTTGGTGGAACCAATTGGATTATAGTCGATGGATTAAGATCAGGAATGGATTATCTTAACTTTATAGATTGGGGAATACCTACCCCAGTTTCAATTCTGGAATCTAAAGTTGGATTGCCTCTAATAGCAACCGGCGGTATAAGAACAGGTTTTGACATCGCCAAATCAATTGTCTTAGGAGCAGACATATGCGGTATAGCCTTGCCGTTTCTAAAATTATTAAAACAGAAAGGAAAGGAAGGTGTAGAAAAGTATATTGATAATCTAGAAAGGGAATTAAAGTTTGCAATGTTTTTGACGGGTTCTAGAAATATAGAAGAATTGAAAAAAGCAAAATATGTTTTAACAGGAAAAATAAAGGATTGGGCTGAACAAAGAAAATTAATTTAATCGACAATTGCAATTTTATTCGTCTCTTGCTAATTCTTCTAAATTTGTCGTGGTTAAGTATATATCATAACTTTTATAACTTTTCTTTCTATGACAGCTGAAATTTTTGGAGAGAGAAGAGCTTATAAAATTAAAGATCCTGCAACAATTCTAGAAAATTTAGCAAAGAAAATAAGAGAGTCAGAAGATCCTCCAGAATACAACGTTGAACAAATGGAAAAAGTCTTTAAAGAGATTGCTGAAGCATTCGAAATTAGTAAGATGAATATTTATTTGAAAGATCAATTTACTAAAAGAAAATGACTTATATATTCTATATTATCTACAATAATATTATAATTTTATTGTAGATGGTTTAATGGGAAAAAATATAGTAATGTTTTCTCCTGAATATTGGTGCAAAAATAATGGGACAGTTCTAAACGGTTCTACCGACGACATAGAAGTGTGGGGAGGTATGGGACAAGTAGTATCTAATGCTAGTGAAGCGATAGCTAAACATGGATATGAGGTAACAGTTTTCGCTAGGAGAAAAGGAAAAAACAATTCTCCAGTTTTTCCAGAGTCTTTTTATAAAAAAGAAAACATTGTTCACTATCAACCTGTAAAAGGAGTAGATGTTTTCGGTATTCCGCCTTGCATTGGTTTAGGGGATAGGATTCAAAAAAGTTCTTGGAAACTGTATGAGGGTCAACCTCGCGATTGTGTGGTAAATTGGGATGGAATTTTTACAACAATGAATTACATAAATGACTTTAATGAAGATGTTAAAAGAAAACTTGAAGATCGAGAAACAGTTCTTCACGTGCACGATTTTTTCGGTTCTCAATTTCTTTATAATTTTAAAACATCTTGGAAATTACCAGACCTTAAATCCGTTTTATCCGTCCATATGAGCAATCCACGGGATAAGAATATGATAGAAGCTGACGAGAGACTACAGTGGGAGAATAAAGGATGTAAGTTGGCAGACAAAGTCCATGCTGTTTCAAATTATCAGAGAAACCTTGTAATAGATAAATATCAACTTAGACCCGAAAAGGTAATCGCTATACCAAATGGTGTTAATACTGAATTATTCAGACCTAAGACAGCACTAGACGAAGCATCTGATAGAGAAACAGTTGAAAGATATATGGGTAAGCAACCTTATGTAATCTTTTGGGGAAGAATGGAACCTGTCAAAGGAATTGGTGAATTGGTAAGAGGTTTTGGAGAATCCTCATTAACTTCTGATTATCAGCTTGGAATATTTGCTATGCCTTCTAATAATGATTACTATAGAACTGTCATGAAGGTTCGCGATGAACTGCCTTGCGATGTAAGAGAAAAGGTTAAAATACATATGGGGAAGATAGATGGAATGCCTGTACTTGCGAGAAATGCTGCTTTGTCAGTATTCCCTTCATGGGAAGAATCCTTTGGTCTTGTTGCAATTGAGTCTTTAGCTTCAGGAGTACCTACTGTTGTCACAGGTACAGGCGGTTTTAAAGAAACTGTGAATGAAAAAGTTGGTGTGCTTATAGACAGTCCAAATCCTAAATCGATTAAAGGAGGTCTAGAACAAGCCATAGCAATTAGAGAAAATTTAGCCCAGAATGCAAGACCTCATGCAGAAAAATATTCATGGGATTCGATAGCTGAAAGATATATAAGAGAACTTTACGAATAATGTTCCTTTTTAAATATTTCTAAAATTAACTATTCTTGATTAACATGATTAGACAGCCCATTGTTGTAACAGTAGGTCATTCAGACCATGGAAAGACAACCTTGCTAGACAGAATTAGAGGTACTGCTGTAACTTCGATGGAACCAGGCCTGTTGACACAACATGTCGGGGCTAGTTATATTCCTATAGAAACTATAAAAGAAACTTGCGGAAATTTGTTAGAAAGGTTTAAAATAGACATGAAAATTCCAGGATTATTATTCATAGACACACCTGGGCACGCTGCTTTTACTTCCATACGCAAACGCGGATCGTCTATAGCAGACTTGGCTATTCTAGTTATTGACATAACCGAGGGAATTCAGGAGCAAACAGACGAGTCTATAAAAATTCTAAAAGAATTTAAGACACCTTTCCTGGTTGCTGCCACGAAAATAGATAAAATAGAGGGTTGGATTCAGCATAAAAAATCTTGCTTTTTAGACAGCTTTAACGAACAGCCTGAATGGGTTAAGCAGAAACTGGATGAGAAGTTATATAGACTAGTTGGCCAATTGTCCGAAAGGGAATTTGATTCTGAAAGATTTGATAGAGTGACTGATTATAAGAAGACTGTCACTATAGTTCCATGCTCTGGAATAACAGGAGAAGGAATTCCCGAATTACTGGTTATGTTAGCTGGACTAGCACAATCATTTCTCAAAGAACAGTTAGAAGTTTCTAAGGGAACTGGTAAAGGATCTGTGCTTGAGGTAAAGGAGCTAAGAGGATTAGGAACGACTATTGATGTTATTCTTTACGATGGAGAAATAAGAAGAGGAGATTGGATTATAGTAGGTGGTAAGGAACCGATTGTCACAAGAGTCAAGACTTTGTTAAAACCCCGTCCTTTAAAGGAAATAAGAGTTGAAAAGCAGTTTGACAATATAGACTATGTGTCTGCTGCCTCTGGAGTAAAGATATCAGCACCTGGTTTGGAAAAAGTAATTGCTGGAAGCCCGATAGTTTTTGTCTCAGACGAGGAAAAAGTAGAAGAGATTAAGAAAGAATTGCAAGCCATTACAGAGCAAATAGAATTTGAAAAAGAAGGAGAGGGTATAATTCTTAAAGCAGACAATCTTGGAAGTCTTGAAGCGTTAATTGGGATATTCAGGGATAAAGTTCCCATCAAGAAAGCCGAGATTGGAAAAGTCTTAAGGAAAGATGTTATCGAGATAGAAACTGTTAAAGACAGGTTAAAAAGGATAATAATTGCCTTTAATGTAGACATAGATAATATAGCAGCAAAAGAGTCAAGAGATAAATCATTAACGATTCTTCAAAATAAAGTAATTTACCAACTTGTAGAAGGTTATGATAAATTCATTGAAGAAGAGAAAGAAAGAATTAGACTAGAGAAATTAGA
>Ga0315279_10005174_pt1 | contig 17055 bp, 17 predicted proteins | sample YL17G06_20_MG_FD_203694 | JGI IMG/M metagenome (GOLD analysis project Ga0315279, IMG submission 203694) | Sediment microbial communities from Yellowstone Lake, YNP, Wyoming, USA - YL17G06_20 | ecosystem: Environmental > Aquatic > Freshwater > Lake > Sediment | place: USA: Wyoming | collected...
CGGCGCCAGGAATCCGCCTACCGGCGGCGCCAGGAATCCGCCTACCGGCGGCGCCAGGAATCCGCCTACCGGCGGCGCCAGGAATCCGCCTACCGGCGGCGCCAGGAATCCGCCTACCGGCGGCGCCTCAGGAGATGGCGCGCCACGTAGAGCACGATCAGCCCGGCGAGCAGGACCACCACGCCGATGTCGATCCAGTGGCTGTAGCGTGTCACCACCGTCCAGTTGCTCTTCAGAACGTATCCACACCACGTGAGAAACGCGTTCCACAATCCCGCCCCGACGATGGTGAACGCGCAGAACGGCACGAGCTTCATCGAACCCATGCCGGCGGGAATCGAGATCAGGTGACGCACGATGGGAATGAAGCGGCTGATGAGGATCGTCACGCTGCCGCGGCGCTGGAAGAAGCGGTCCGTTGCGGCCAGGTCCCCCGAATCGAGCAGGAGATACTTCCCGAAGCGCGCAAGGAAGGGCCTCCCGCCGAATTTTCCGATGGCGTAGCCGATGAGAGAGCCCACGATGCTGCCGAGAGTGGCAGAAGCAATGACCCCCGCCCAACCAAGCGTCTTTTCCGCGACCACGAAGCCCGCGAAGGGCATCACGGCCTCGCTGGGGACTGGCAGGACCATGCTTTCCGCGACCATCAGCAGGAACACCCCGACGTAGCCGATGCTCCCGATGACGTGCGTGCCGAATGCCGCGAGGGATTCCGTGATGCCCATGTCTTGTCGCGCTTCGCGCGGTGTGCGCTAGAAGTTCGCCGCGTGTGCGGCCTTTTTCCCGAATCCACCCCGCTTGGAGTACCAGACAGCGCCAAGGATCACAACGATACACCCTGCGCCCGCCAGAGCCACCCAGAAGTTCAGCGTGAGGGCAATGAGCACCGGCGCCGCGATGAGCGACACGAGGTTGATGACCTTGATCATGGGGTTCAGCGCGGGACCCGAGGTGTCCTTCAGAGGGTCACCGACGGTGTCTCCGATAACTGCCGCCTTATGCGCGTCGGAGCCCTTGCCGCCGTGCATGCCGTCCTCGATCGTCTTCTTCGCATTATCCCACGCGCCGCCCGAGGCGGCCATGAAGACCGCCAGGAGCTGGCCGGAGAGGATGACACCGGCGAGGAACCCGCCCAGGGATTCGACGCCGAGCAGCAGCCCGATCGCAATCGGCGAAAGCACCGCGATCAACGCGAGCGGAATCAGCTCACGCTGGGCGGCGGTGGTGCACAGCGCGACGGTCTGGCCGTAGTCCGGCTTCACCTTGCCCTCGAGCAGACCAGGGATCCTGAACTGGCGGCGCACTTCCTCCACGATGAGGCCGGCGGCACGGGCCACCGAGTTCACCGTCAGTGAGGAGAACAGCCAGGGAATCGTGCCGCCGATGAGCATGCCGATGAACACGTTCGGCACCGAGACCCTGATGCCCGTGAAAGCCAGCCGAAGCTGCTCGGGAACGCTCATCACCTTCTGCACCAGGGTGACGTCGGTGAGGAACGAACCGAAGAGGGACACAGCGGCGATGACCGCGGACCCGATGGCCACGCCCTTCGTGATGGCCTTCGTGGTGTTGCCCACCGCATCGAGGTCCGCCATGATCTGGCGCGCCTTCTGGTCCAACCCCGCCATTTCCCCGATCCCGTTCGCGTTGTCCGAGATGGGACCGAAGGAGTCCATTGCCACGTTGTTGCCCGTGAGGGTGAGCATCCCGATACCGGTCATCGCCACGCCGTACAGCACGTAGGTGACGTCCTGACCCCAGTAGATGAGGACCGCGGCGAGGATGGTGATTCCGATCACGATGGCCTGCCAGAAGGTGGCCTCGAACCCGACGACGAGGCCGCGGAGGATGACCGTGGCAGGGCCGGTGCGGGCCGCCGAGGCGATATCCTTCACGGGCTTGTGGTGCGTGTCGGTGAAGTACTTCGTGAGCTCATCGAGGGCGATGGCCAGAAAGATCCCGACTCCGACCGAGAGGAACGCGCGCCACTCGTGCATGTAGAAGACCGCGAGGATGAGGAAGGCCACGAGGGAGATGGCCGCGCTGGAGTAGAAGCCCTTGTTGATCGAAGAGAGCGCGTTCTCGTTGCCGCCCTCTTTCTTCCCACGCACGAGATAGGTGCCGACGATGGACGAGAGAACGCCGATGCCCCGGACGAGCAGCGGGAAGATGATCCACTTCAGATCGTTGGTGGCCATGACAAGGGCCACGCCGAGGATCAGCCCGGAGACGATGGTCACCTCGTAGGACTCAAAGATGTCCGCGGCCATCCCCGCGCAGTCACCGACGTTGTCTCCGACGAGGTCCGCGATGACCGCCGCGTTCCTGGGGTCGTCCTCCGGCATCCCCGCTTCGACCTTTCCGACGAGGTCCGCGCCCACGTCCGCCGCCTTCGTGTAGATTCCACCGCCCACCCTCATGAACAGGGCGAGAAGCGTTCCGCCGAACCCGAACCCGAGCAGCGCGTCCGGTGCCGACATGCCCATGTAGAGGAAGATCGCCGTGCCGCCCAGCAGGCCCAGGCCGTCGGTGAGCATGCCCGTGATCGTGCCGGACCTGTACGCGATCTTCAGGGCGTCCGCGAAGCTCGTCCGGGCGGCCGACGCAACGCGCACGTTTCCCTGCACCGCCATGCGCATGCCGAACTGGCCGACCATCAGGGAGAATACCGAGCCGATGACGAACGCGATCGCCCGTGCAATGCCGACGTACAGCCTGACCTGCGAATCGGAGGACCCGGGGAACCGGGCGGTCGCCGCCTCTGACGGCGTGACGAGGTACACGGAGAAGAAGAGGACGACCGTCAGGACGACGATGAGCGGGATGATCGTTTTCAGCTGCCGTCCAAGATAGGCATCCGCGCCTTCGCGGATGGCGTCCCAGACGACCTTCATCTGCGGGGTGCCGGTGTCGTAGCGGAGCACCTGCCGGCGCAGAAGGAGGGCGTACAGGAGCCCAAGGACAGCGATCCCGAGCACCACCCAGAGGGCTACGGTCTCGAATACCGTGGCGTTGAGAAGATGTGACATGCAATTCCTCCCGTCGGCGCCGCATCGGCAGCCGAAAATGACGCATCCTCGCGGTCGGCAGGTGCGATCCTCACGATTCTTTTGAGCGCAGGTTGAGGCAAAAACCCCGCGTAGGCTATTCCAACCGAAAAAGTGTGTCAAGCGCCCCCATTCAGTCGAAAAGAAACTTTTCTCCGGCGTGGAAATCGCGCCTGGAATCGCGTTTTTCTTGACAGGTGCCCCGAGAGGTCGTATGATGGGTGCCGTACCCACTCGTTCCCCGAATGAAATCGACGGAGTAAAGCACTGGCGGGATACGTATTCCAACCTGCGCAGTGACGCAAGAAAGTCACCTTGCAAGGAGGGGTTCTGTATGGTCATACAGACTCTCGTCCTGTCCGCGACACTCATCTGCGCCCTCCAGGCGATCCACGCCCCGCGGCTCCTCATTTCCGCACTCTGGCTTGCCGGCTGCAGCGCCCTGCTCGCCCTCTCCATCGCCCTTCTGGGCGCTCCCGAGGTCGGGGTGGTGGAGCTGTCGGTCGGCGCGGGACTGGTCACCATCATCTTCGTCTTCGCCATCAACGTGGCCGGCGAAGAAACGGTCGGCCTGACGAGCCTCGTCCCCCGGCCCCTCGCCTGGGCGTTGATGGGCATCTTCCTCTTCCTCCTGGTATGGCTCACACTGCCCGGGCTCCTGGCCCCTGCCCTGCCGCGGGATGCGCTGCCGTTCCTCCGGGCGCTCTGGGACGAGCGCAGCCTGGACACCGTGCTTCAAGTGGCGCTGATCTTCAGCGGCGTGCTGGGCTCACTCGGGCTCCTGGCGGAGCGGCAGGAGGCCGGGCATACGGCCCGAGAGGCCGGAGGGGAAGGAGCATCCACATGAGCGGTGATGCGTGGACAATCGCCATGGTGGCGGTGCTGGGACTGGTGGCCATCGGGATCTATGGTCTGCTCATCGTGCGCAACCTCATCAAGATCGTGGTGGCCCTGCAGGTTTTCGCCAAGGGGACGATCCTCGTCATGGTCGCGGCAGGAGGCATCTCGGGAAAACCGGCCATCGGGCAGAGCCTGGCCATCACCGTGATCGTGGCTGACACGGTGGTCACCGTCATGGCCCTGGCCCTGGCGATCCAGGTCCGCCGATGGTGCGGGACGCTGGACACCCGGGTCATCTCCCGGCTGAGGAGGTAGTCATGCACTCGTCCTGGCTGCTGCCGCTGACGGTCTTCCTCCCCTGGCTGGGCGCCGGTGCCGTCCTCGCGGCAGGACGGGCGGCCCGGCTCCGCACGGGGCTCGCCATCACCTTTGCCGCCGCGGACGCGGCGCTATCCATCATCCTCATCCCCCTGGCATCGAGCCGCGTCGGGTTCTCCCTCGTCATCGGTGGCGCCTTTGGCGAATTGAGCCTCCTGCCCGACGGGTTCGGCGTGTATCTCGCCGCGATCGCCGCTGTGATCGGCGGCCTGGCGGTAGTCTTCTCGGTGGACTACATGCGCGGCGAGGAGGGCCAGGGCCGCTACTATGCCATGGTGCTCTTCTTCATCGGCGCCATGGTCGGCCTCGTGCTCTCCGCCAACCTGCTGATGGTCGTCGTGTTCTGGGAGATCACCGCGCTGTGCTCGTGGGCGCTCATCTCGTTTCACAACGATGACCCCAAGGCCGTCGCCGCCGGGATCAAGGCCCTCATCGTGACGGGGCTGGGAGGCGTGGGTCTGCTCGCCGGATCCCTGGCGATCTACGCGCAGGTCGGGAGCTTCGACATCCCGACGTTCATGGCACGTGCCGGCACATTCCCGCCAAGGCTCTTGGCCTGGATAGGTTTCGGTTTCCTTGCTGCCGCGGCGGCGAAGTCCGCACAGTTCCCCTTCCAGACCTGGCTCCCCGACGCGATGGAAGCCCCGACTCCGATCTCCGCGCTCATCCATGCCGCGACCATGGTGAATGCCGGCGTGTACCTGCTTGCGCGCTTCTCACCCGCGTTCAGCGGCGTCCCCGGGTGGAGCCTTTCAGTGGTGGCCGTGGGAGCGGTCTCCGCCTTCATCGCCGGCACGATGGCGGCGGTCGCACATGACCTCAAGCGCGTGCTCGCGTGGTCCACGGTGAGCCAGCTCGGCTTCATGGTGTACGCCATCGGCGCCGGCGCGGTTTTCCAGAGCCAGTTCCACCTTCTGAGCCATTCCGTATTCAAGGCGCTGCTCTTCCTCGGCGCCGGCGCGGTGATCCACTCGGTGGGCACCCGGGACATGCGGAACATGGGCGGCCTCGCACGCAGGATGCCGCTCACCTGTGCCGTTTTTCTCATCGGGGCTCTCGCACTGGCCGGCATCCCGCCGGTCAACGGGTTCTGGAGCAAGGAGATGATCCTCGAATCCGGCCTCGCGCACGGCCCGTTCTGGGCGTACATCGTCATGCTCGTCACCGTCGGACTGACGGCCCTGTACACCCTGCGGTGCGTGTGGATGGTGTTCTTCGCGCCGGCAGAGGATCGGCATGTCCACGAGGCGGGCCCTGCGATGAAGACTGCCCTCATTCCGCTTGCCATTGGCAGTCTTCTGACGTGGATTCTCGCAGGACCATTCCAGGCATTGTTTGAGCGCACCCTCCCCCTTCATTTCCCGACAGCCCGTGCGGAAACCGGGAGCCTGGCCGGCACCTGGGCGATTGCTGCCGAGGTTTTCACCGCGCCCTCCACCTGGGTCGCCCTCGGTGTCGTGGCCCTCGGAGCCGCCCTCTGGGCCGTCCGCTCGCCGTTCAAGGGCATCACGGCACGCCTGCGGCCCCTGCGCCGGGCTGCAGAGGCAGGCTATGGCTTCGAAGCGGTAAACCGCGGGATCATGCGGGGCGTCCAGGGTACGGGGGAGGGTCTGCGCTCGACGCAGTCAGGTCTCCTGAACTGGAATGTCGCGGCGATCGTGATGGCGGTGATCGCCGTCCTGTGCGCCGTCTGGCTCGTTGCCGGGAAGGGGGGCTGACATGGTCCAGTGGTGGCCTTCCTGGATATGGATGATTGCCCTCCCCATCATCACCTCGCCCTTCGTGTATCTCCTGGGAAGGCTCTTCCAGAGAGCGCGGGATGCATCGGATCTGCGACGGCCGCATCGCCAAGGGCGGACTCCTCGAGGACCCTGGCGGGCGAATCCCGTGCGCTGGCTGAGCCTGGCGGTGCTGCTCGCCTCCTGCGTGCCGTTCGTCGCCGCATGGCGCGAGCTGGCAGCCGGCGCCTCCCTCGAGCTCACTGTGGGAATCGTCGCGCTGAAGTTCGACGGGATCAGCCTCCTGCTTTCCGCCGCGGTCCTGCTGCTCGGCGTCCTTGTGTCCATTTTTTCAGGCCCGTACATCGGGCACGAGAGCGGCCAGGAGAAATTTCACGCCCTCCTGAACGCCATGATCGGGGCCATGCTCGGGCTGGTCGCCGCAGCCGACCTGTTCAATCTCTGGATCTGGTTCGAGACCGCCGCCGTGGCCTCGTACATGCTCGTCGCCTACCACTCCGACCGGCCGGCCAGCCTCGAGGCCGGCATGAAGTACCTCGTGCAGAACTCGGTGGGGTCGATGCTCGTGCTCATCGGCATCGGCCTGGTCTTTTCACAGACCGGCACGCTGAACCTCGCCCAGATTCGCGCGGCAATCGCCGCGGGAAGCGCTTCCCGTCCCTTGCTCCTGGCCGCGGGGGCGCTGTTCTTCGTCGGCTTCGGCGTGAAAATCGCCATGGTCCCTATGCACACGTGGCTGCCGGACGCGCACTCTCAGGCGCCCAGCGGAATCAGCGCCATGCTCTCGGGTGTCGTGATCGAAACCGGCCTCGTCGCGCTTCTTCGCGCCCTGTCGGTGGTCGCGGACATCTCCTCGGCGTGGGGCGCCATCCTTCTCACCTTCGGCGCAGTGAACATGATCGTGGGGAACCTGCTCGCCCTGCGGCAGACGCAGGTGAAACGCCTTCTCGCGTTCTCCAGCCTCACCCACGTCGGCTACATGCTGCTGGGTCTCGGGTTCGCCGTGTCCTTCGGCCAGCCCGATGGAGCGCAGGGCGGCGTGTTCCACCTTCTCACCCATGCGGCCATGAAGGGGCTCGCCTTCCTCGCAGCGGGCAGCCTGCTCTATGCCCTGCGGCTGGCCCGGGGCGACTCAGGCCCCCTGGAAGTCGCAGATCTCGCCGGCGCCGCGCGCCGCTACCCCATCACCGCCCTTGCTCTCACGGTCGCCCTCCTGGGGCTCGGGGGGCTGCCCCCGCTGGGCGGATTCATGTCGAAGTGGCAGATATTCGCCTCGGGCGTTCGGGCCGGCAGCCCTGTGGCCATCGCCCTTGTGGTCTTTGCCGTGCTGAACAGCCTGCTCTCGCTGGGGTACTACGCGCCCCTGGTGAGCATGATGTACCGTAATGCCCCGTCGGATGTGGTCACGGCGGGCGTACGCATTCCTGCCGGCATGACCGTTCCGCTGGTTCTGCTCGTCGTCGTGGTGGTGGCGTTCGGCGTCTGGCCGGCGCTGGCCAACGGACTGACCGTCCCGGCCGGGCACGTGGTGTTGTCGATCTTCTCGGGGCAGGGAGGGATGTGAGATGCAGTTCATCCTGACACCGCCAGTTGCCTTCGGGCTGTATGCGCTTCTCGTGGGGATCCTCCTGGCCGCTTCGTGGGGCTTCGCCGCCCGGGGCGCGCCGAACGAGTCGAAGACGAGCACGTACAGCAGCGGCGAAAAGGCCCAGGCGGGCATGGCCACACCGGGCTACCGCCCGTTCTTCATGGTGGCATTCTTCTTTGCAATCCTGCACCTCGGGGTGCTGATCGTGGGAAGCGGGGGATTCACACCGGTCACCGGTGTCTACATCCTCGGGCTCATCTTCTCCCTGGTGGCACTGGGGCTGGGCTGAGCGGAAGGGGGATCGCGTGGCGCAATCGACGCGGAAGGGCATTCCCATGGCGCTGCGGGGAGCGCTGGACAAGGCGGCGCTCTGGTCGCGGATCAACTCGCCCTGGCTCGTGCATTTCAACAGCGGGTCGTGCAATGGGTGCGACATCGAGATCCTGGCCACCCTCGCCCCCCGGTACGACCTGGAGCGGTTCGGCGTGAAGCTCCAGGGTTCGCCCCGGCACGCGGACGTGCTGATCTGCACGGGACCCGTGACGAGGCTTGCCCGGGAGAGGCTCCTGCGCACCTACGAGCAGATGCCGGCGCCGAAGTTCGTCATCGCGGTGGGCTCGTGCAGCATCACCGGCGGCGCGTTCCACGGATGCTACAACATCGTGGGCGACATCGGCGACGTGATCCCCGTTGACGTCTATGTGCCCGGATGCCCCCCGAGGCCCGAGGCGATCATCGACGGCGTGGTGCAGCTTCTCACGAAGCTGCGGGCGAGCATCGCCCGTCCGGGAGGTGCATCATGAGCCCCGAGGCCGACTTCCTCCGCATCAGTGAAAGCGTTGGACCGTGGGTTTCCGGCAGCCGTACCGCCGGGCACCGCCTGGACATGGACACGAGCGCGGAGCGCCTGGTGCCCGCGGTCACAGCCTTCAAGAACCTGAGCTGGGGCTACCTCTCGGCGATCACGGGTCTGGATTCCGGTACCGTGGAGCCGTCCGACGGGCACATCGAGGTGCTGTACCACTTCTGCCGGGGCCCCGCGGTAGTGACTTTCCGCGTGAAGGTACCGCGTGGTGATCCCTCCGTGCCAAGCATCGGCGCCCCGGTGCCGCCTGCGGTGCTCTTCGAGCGCGAGCTCGCAGAGACCATGGGAGTCCGTGTCACCGGCCTTCCGGACGGCAAGAGACAGTTTCTCTCTGACGACTGGCCGGAAAACGTCTACCCCCTGCGGAAGGACTTCACGCTGGAGTCCGCCGCCGCGACCGGCGAACCTGCCCCCGCCGTGGGCAGCGGGGAAGAGCCGGGCACCTTTATCATCCCGATCGGTCCCCAGCACCCCGCTCTCAAGGAGCCCGGCCACTTCGAGCTCACCGTAGACGGGGAGATCGTCACGCACGCCAGCATCAGGCTGGGCTACGTGCACCGGGGAATCGAAAAGGGCGCCGAGGACCGCTCCTGGGTGCACAACATCTACCTCATGGAGCGGATCTGCGGGATCTGCTCGCACATCCACGCCACCGCGTACGTCCTGGGAGTGGAGTCGCTCGCCGGGGTGGCGGCGCCTCCGCGCGCCCAGGCGGTGCGGACCGTCTTCTGCGAGATGGAACGGATCCACAGCCATCTCCTCTGGCTCGGTGTGGCTGCGCACGAGGCCGGGTTCGACACCCTGTTCATGTACAGCTGGCGGGACCGGGAGACGATCATGGACCTCCTGGAAGAGCTGTCGGGCAACAGGGTGAACTACTCAGTGAACCTCCTCGGCGGCGTGAAGTACGACGTTGACACAAAGGCCGCTGACTCCGTCCGACGCGGTCTGGACTTCCTCGAGCGCCGCACGAAGCATTACATGAAAATCGTGACAAGCGATGAGAGCTTCCTCCGGCGCACGCGCGGCGTGGGCGCGATCACCTACGATCAGGCGAACCTTCTCGGCACGGTCGGCCCGACCGCGCGTGCCTCTGGTGTCTCCCGCGATCTGCGCCATGAAGCACCCTACTTGGCCTACCGGGACTTCCCCATCCGCCCGGTCCTGGACTCGCGGTGCGACCTGGCGGCCCGGTTCGTCGTGCGAATCAACGAACTGTTCGAATCCTACCGGATGGTCAGGGAAATCCTGGATCGCATGCCGGCGGGCGAGCTTGCCGTGCCTGCCCCCCGGAAGGTGCAGGAAGGAGAGGTCATCAGCCGCGTGGAGGCGCCGCGCGGTGAGCTGTTCTACTACCTGCGCAGCACGGGAGGGGTGAAGCCGGACCGCGTGAAGGTGCGCACTCCCAGCCTCTGCAACTGGGCCGCCGTCCTGAGCGTCGCGGTAGGGCACAAGCTGGCCGACATCCCCATGATCCTGGTGGGCATCGACCCCTGCTTCTCCTGCAATGACCGCTCGATCACCCTGCGGCGCCGGGGCTCCAGGTCACTGGAAAACTGGTCCTGGGAGGACCTGCGCGCATACGGGATCAGCTACTACGCGGGAGGCGCAACATGAGCGTCGTGCTCGCGCTTGTTGCGCTCGTGATTTTCCCGGGAGGACTCTTTGTGATCTTCGGGAGCCTCGCCTACGAGTACGTGGACAGGAAGCTCGTTGCCCGGTTCCAGAACAGGGTGGGTCCGCGGTGGTTCCAGCCGCTCGCGGACCTGGTGAAGCTCCTGGTGAAGGAGGAAATCGTTCCGGCGGGAGTCAACCGGGGCCTGTTCAACGGCCTCCCCCTTGTCGCCCTGGCCGCGTCGCTCACGGCCGCCCTGTACGTGCCCATGGCAGGGCTGGCTCCCGCGTGGGGTTTCCGCGGCGACCTGGTGGTGACCGTGTATCTCATGATGATGATGACCCTGTGCCTCGGCCTTGCCGGCGCGAATACGCAGGACCGTTTCTCCCTGATCGGATCCACGCGCGCCCTGACCCAGCTGTTTTCCTACGAGGCACCCTTCCTGCTTGCCCTCCTGGGGCCCTCCATCGCTGCCGGCACGTGGCGCATCTCCGAGGTCAACGGGTACGCGCGCGAGCACCTGTGGATGATCGTCACGCAGCCCCTGGGATTCCTGGTGGCCCTGATCGGCCTGATGGGGAAGCTGGAGCTGCCGCCGTTCGACGCGCCGGAAGCGGAGACGGAGATCGTCTCCGGGGCGCTCACCGAGTACAGCGGCAGGGGACTCGCGTTCTTCCGGCTGGGCCGGGACGTGGAGCTCCTCGTCGGCCTCACCCTCATCTCCGCTTTCTACCTCGGAGGGCTCGCCAACCCGGTGCACTTCATCCTCAAAACCCTCGGCCTGCTGTTCGTGACCGCAGGGCTGCAGTCCCTGTTCGCCCGTCTCCGCATCGACCAGACCGTGGGCCTGTGGTGGCGCGCCGGGGCCGTGCTCGCCCTGGTGCAGCTCCTGGTGCTCATCGTCCTGAAGATCCTGGGGGTCCGCCTGTGAAAATCGCCTCGATGCTGAATGACGTCTTCGCCTCCCTCTTCAAGCGTCCCTTCACGGAGCTCTACCCCTACGCGGTGAAGCCGGCTCCGCAGCGCCTGCGGGGCAAGCTCCTCTGGGAGGAGGAGAAGTGCAAGGGGTGCATGCTCTGCGTGCGCGACTGCCCGGCGAAGGCCATCGAGATCGATGTGGCCGATCGTGTCGCGAAGAAGTACGTCTTCCACTACCGAATCGACCGGTGCATCTACTGCGCCCAGTGCGTGGCAAGCTGCAAGGAGGATGCCCTCACGATGTCCAGCACCCTCTACCACCTGGCCTCGGCGGACAAGGCGGCTTTCACCGAGGTCTACGGCGCGAAGGGGACGGGTGACTGCCGGGACGAGGAGGCTCAAAAATGATCGAGCCGTCTGCGCCCAATCCGCCTCCGGCGGCGCGGCGGATGCCCGTGCTCTTCGTCGGGCACGGCAGCCCGATGAACGCGATCGAGGATAACCAGTTCTCCCGCGGCTGGCAGGCGACGGCGCGAAAGCTGCCTCGACCTTCCGCGATCCTCTGCGTTTCGGCCCACTGGGAAACGGCGGGCTCGCTCGTAACGGGGATGGACCAGCCTCCGACGATCCACGATTTCGGCGGCTTCCCGCGCGAGCTGTTCGAGGTGCAGTACCCGGCGCCCGGCAGCCGGAGGCTGGCGCGGGAAACGATCGGCACGGTAAAGAAGGTCGCCATCGGGATCGACCGGGAGTGGGGACTGGATCATGGATGCTGGAGCGTCCTTCGGCGGATGTATCCGGATGCGGACGTTCCGGTGGTTCAGCTCAGCCTGGACAGGAGCATGACGGCGCGTCATCACTACGAGCTGGGCCGGGAGCTCGCGCCGCTGCGGGACGCGGGCGTGCTGATTCTCGCCAGCGGCAACATCGTGCACAACCTCGGCCGAATCTCGCTTCCGCGGAACGGCGACTTCAACACCCCCTTCGGGCTCCCCTGGGCACTGGAGGCGAGCGATCTCTTCAAAACGCTCATCGACGGCGACCGCCACGATGAGCTCATCGACTATCAGTCGCTCGGAAACGCTGTCCGGCTTGCTGTGCCGACACCCGAGCACTACCTGCCCCTGCTCTACTCACTCGCCCTCAAGGGCGACGCCGAATCGATCAGCCTTTTCAATGACGAGGCGGTGGCGGGGTCCCTCACGATGACATCCCTCATCATCCAGTAGCCGGTCCCTGGCGGGACCGTTCCTCCTGGGGTTCCGCCGCGGGTGCCGTCGGCCGGTAGGTTGTTTCCGCCCGCGCGAGCGTGGGCTTCGCGCCGGGCATCAGGTCGGCGCTCACGGGGACGGGCACAATCACGAAGGGGATGCCGTACTGGTGCAGTCGGCGTTGCACGGCGAAAGTGACGTAGTTGTACAACATCCGCGTGAGCATCGTCTCTTCTTTGAACACGATGCGGCCGCCGAAGAAGATGCTGTTGGGGTGCTCCAGGAAGACCTCCTGCGCGAGGGAGGAGACCTCGTCCACCACGTCCGTGGCCAGCAAGGGATACCCACGGGCATAGAAACCCTGGTTCCTCACGTAGTCCACGTACTTGTCCAGGCTCGCGGTGACATGCGCCTCGAGCTTCTCCAGCTCGTCCTTGCCCTTGAAGGTCTCCGCGTCGATGATTCCGGCCTGGATGAAGAAGAAGTTCTTCACCCCCTTGCCGAAAAGCCGCACGACGTTGAAGAGGGTGTGCAGGCCCATGCCATTGAATCCGCTCACCAGGATCACGGCGGTCCGGGCGCGCGCGTTGTACCGCGGCCTGCGGCGGCGCCCCGTGCTGCCCCGATGGTTCTCCGTGCGAGTGACGTCCACGACCTGCACGAGCCCGTCCAGGTGCTTGAGCTGTTTCTGCGTGCGGCCGTAGAAGCGCCGGATGGCTCCCGCGATCAGCATGAGCGTGCCTGTGATGAATATCGTGATCCATCCGCCTTCGCGGAACTTCAGCACGATCATGGAAACGAGAATGAACACGGTCAAAATGAGGCCGACGCCGTTCACCGCGATCTTCTTCCGCCAAGCGGGATTTTGTGCGCGGCCCCGGGCCCAGTGGCGGACCATCCCCAGCTGCGAGAGGGTGAAGGTGATGAACACGTTGATGCTGTACAAGACCACCATGAACTTCACTGATCCGCGCGTGAGAACAAGAGTGAGCAGGGCAGCGATGCCGGTGAGTGCCAGGCCGTTCTTGATCACGAAACGCTCGCTCAGGAGGCTGAACTGCTGGGGAAACCAGCGGTCCATGGACATGTAGGAGAGGACCCGGGGCGCGCCGAGAAATCCGGTCTGCGCCGCCGCGAAGAGGAACACAGTCTCCGAGAGAAGGGTGATCGTCACGAACACCGGCCCCAGCGGCCCCCAGCCCTCGGTGATCCGGTTGAAAAGAGTGGCGTTCAGCGTCCTTCCGGCCTCGCTCCGCACGTCATAGAGGATGTACCCGATCATCAATCCGGCCGCCATGAACGCGAGGGAGACCGCCATATAGCGCATGGTCCGCTTCGCCGTGAGCACCCTCGGCTCCCGGAGGATCGGCATCGCGTTGCTCACTGCCTCGATGCCGGTGTACGTGCCGGCTCCCATGCTGTACGCCCGGAGGATGAGAAACACCATGCCGAGGGTGCCCAGCCCCGAGGCGCCCAGGCTCACCTCGTTCGACGTGCGCGCCGCGTGGGTCCCCATTTCGGGCGCGTGCACGACGATCGGGAAAACGACCGCAACAATATGCGTGAGCACGAAGAGGAGGAAGATCGGCGTAAGGGTCATGACCGATTCCCTCACCCCGCGAAGATTCATGACGAGGAGGAGAAAGACGCCCGCCGAGGCCACGACGAGCTTGTAGGGCTGCCACCTCTCGGGAAGAGAGCTGAAGAGCGCGTCCGTGCCGCTCGCGATTGAAAGAGCAATGGTAAGCACGTAATCGACAAGGAGGGCGCACCCCGACGCCATGCCCAGCCCCGGGGAGAGAAGCTTGCTGGCGACGAGGTACCCCCCACCACCGCTGGGGAAGACCTCGACGATCTGCGAATAGCTGGCCGCAATGACGAAGATGGTGATCGCCGTTGCCGCGGCCACGAATATGCCCAGGGGGACGCGCGCGCCGAGCGCGAGGAACGCCTCCTCGGGTCCGTAGCACGCCGAGCTCAGCCCGTCCGAGCCCAGCCCCACCCACGCGAGGAGGGCGACAAGTGAGATCTTCTTGAACAGCTCGGGATCTTCGACCGACCGTGCACCCCCGATGACGAGGGTGCGGGCTCTTCTCGCAAGATCTGATAGTGTGCCCATTCAGCCCTTTCCGGTGCGCATCATACGGGTTCCGCGCGACGGCGCGCAAGCCGGGTCAAGCCGCTCCATCCTTCGCGCCCCTCCGCTCGCCTTGAAACCTCCATCCCGCAGAGTGTACAATGGTCTCACATGTCCTGACAGCGCAAGGAGTGCCTGATGTTTGCCGGAAAGACGATTCTGCAGATTCTCGCCATGGGTGGATTCACGATGTACATCCTCCTCCTCTGTTCCGTTCTCTCGCTGGGAGTGATCATCGACAGGCTCATCAGCTACGGGAAGAGGTCTCGCGTGAAACGCCCTGTCTTCATGGACAGGATCAGGGACGAGCTTCGCCGCAAGGACATGGAGAGGGCCCTGGAGATCTGCCGCGACACCGATACGCCCTTCGCCAAGGTGGTCCAGGCGGGCCTGGAAAAGGCCGGCAGGACCGAGAGGGCCGTGACGGGCGTCATGGAGCGGCAGATCGCCATTGAGGAAGGCAAGCTGGAACGACTCACGAGCATCGTCGCCACGATCGGCAATATCGCCGTGTACATCGGGCTGTTCGGGACCGTCCTGGGGATCATCCGGGCCTTCCGGGACATCGCTGCCGCGGGAACCGGGGGCATGGACGTGGTCATCGGGGGTGTGGCCGAGGCGCTGGTCACCACGGCCACGGGGCTGGCCGTCGCGGTGCCCTCAGTGGTCCTCTTCAACTATTTCTCCCGACGGATCGAGAGGTTCGTGGGAGACATGGAGCTCGCCGCCTCGGAAACGGCCGAGCTCATCGGCCGCTAGCATGCGCGATCGCAACCGGACCCGGGCAGGGCTCATCGCCGGCATCAACATCACGCCCCTCACTGACGTGGTGCTCGTGCTGCTGGTCATCTTCATGATCGCCACACCCCTTCTCATCCGATCCGAGATCAAGGTGAACCTCCCCCGTACCGCCGCCGCGGACGCCGCCTCGCAGAAGAACATCGTGGTCACAATCGACTCCGCGGGGAACGTCTACCTGGACGGGGCGCGTGTGGCGCTGGCCCAGCTTGCCCCGACCCTCTCCGCGACTCTCGGGAAGAGGCCGAACGCCCCGGTGATCATCATGGGCGACAGGGACGTGCGCTACGACCTCGTGGTCCGGGTGCTCGAAATCGCCCGCACGAGCGGGGTGAACAAGCTCTCACTGGCCGTAGAAGTGAAGAAGTAGCATTCGGGACGCCCTCCGGGGTTGAATATCTCGACAGGCCCGGCAGGGCCGTCTATACTTTCGACGCGGAAAAAGGAGTCCCCGAATGGATCAGCGGTCGAGATCGGCCCTCGTGGTCGGCACGCTTCTCATCCTCCTGGGAATGTTCTTCCTGGTGACCCGGCTGGTGCCGGGATTCTTCGAGACCTTTTCCTGGCCCTTCATCGTCATTGGCGTGGGGGCGATCTTCATGATCATCGCCGTGGTGACGTGGACGCCCGGGCTTGCGGTTCCCGCCTGCATCATCGGCGGCATCGGGGGGCTGCTCTACTGGATGAACCTCAGCGGAGACTGGTGGCGCTGGTCCTACGTATGGGCGCTCATCCCGGGTTTCGTCGGCGTGGGGGTCGCGGCCAACGAGCTCATGGAGGGAAAGCCGATGCGGGCGCTGGTGGAGGGGGGGTGGCCGATCCTGATCAGCCTCCTGCTCTTCTTCCTCTTCGGATCCTTCTTCGGCGCCTTCTCCTGGCGCGGGCCGTGGTGGGCCATCGTCCTCATCGCCATCGGGGTGCTCGTCATCCTGCGGCCGTTCGTAAGAAAGGGAAAGGGTGAGTGACATGAGGCGCTGGAGCTTCGTCGTCGGGGCATTCCTGATCGTCATCGGCATCTTTTCCATCCTCCAGGTGGGACTCACCGCACTGGGAATCGCATTCCGCATCTGGTGGATATTCTGGCCGCTCATCCTCATCGCCGTGGGCGCGTGGATCGTGCTCGGCGTCTCCCGCGGCTCCGGGCATTCCGGCGTGCCGCGCGAACAGGCGTCGATCCCTCTCGAAGGGGCGCGTGATGCGGCCGTGACGGTCCGGCACGGCGCCGGCCGGTTGAGCATCGGTCCCGGAACGGGGGGAGACCAGCTCCTCTCCGGCAGCTTCGGCGGAGGCCTCGATGCCTCCCGCCGAATCGATGACGGGCGGCTGGTCGTCACCATGAGGGTGAGGGACCGGGATGTCGGTCACTACGTCTTCGGCCCCTGGCGCCGGGGATGGGCCGGAATGCTGGACTGGGATTTCGGTTTGAATCCGGGAATCCCGATCTCCCTCCGGCTGGAAACGGGGGCGAGCGAGGCACGGCTCTCTCTCGGCGACCTGCAGGTGCGCGAGCTGCTCCTGAAGACAGGGGCAAGCTCAACCACGATCGACCTCCCGTCGCGGGCCGGTCACACGCGGGTCACCGTGGAGTCCGGCGCGGCGGCCGTGAAGATCCGTGTGCCGCAAGGAGTTGCCGCGTCGATCGTCGTGCGCAGCACCCTTGCCGGGGTCCACGTGGATCGCGCGCGTTTCCCCGAATCGGCTGTCGGCTACCGCTCCACCGATTTCGACTCAGCGGCGAACACGGCGGAAATTTTCGTCGAAACAGGCGTCGGGTCCGTGGAGATCTACTAGCGTAATGTCCCTCAAATGACTATACAGACGTGGCATCTTATGATAGACTTTTCCCATGCCAAAGCGAAGCATTCCTGTGGTATTGAGCACCGTTGACCAGGCCCAACTGCGACAGTGGGAGCGGGCAC
>Ga0315279_10005175_pt1 | contig 17054 bp, 15 predicted proteins | sample YL17G06_20_MG_FD_203694 | JGI IMG/M metagenome (GOLD analysis project Ga0315279, IMG submission 203694) | Sediment microbial communities from Yellowstone Lake, YNP, Wyoming, USA - YL17G06_20 | ecosystem: Environmental > Aquatic > Freshwater > Lake > Sediment | place: USA: Wyoming | collected...
GCCGGTTCCTCCCGGAACGCGTCGAGGTTGTCGAAGTCCCAGTCGCTGCAGAAAATCCCTTCGCCCTCCAATTGCTCGTGCGTGACGAGCACCTTCTCACTCTGAAGCCTGAGGATCGCCCAGGCCATAAACACCAGCTTCCCGGCTATGATGAAGTTCACTTCCTCCTCTTTCATCTTCTTGGTGTACAGCCTCGTGAACTCGATAAGATCGATATCCCAGGGGTCAAAGTTGTTCGACAGGACGAGCTCGAACACCAGCTGTATCGACTGGTCGAGCGGGTTGATAGATGCCAGCGGGACGCCGTCCTTCGATTGCTGCAGTATGTCGAGGTACCTGTCGATCTTCTTCGCCCTTTCGCCCTCGTCGATTATGGCTTTGTGGAAGAGCAGGTGGTCGAGCACCGGCTCTACGGCCGCGCACTCGATCATGACGCGCCCTCCGCGGCCTTCTCGTTCGGTACCTTGAGCTCTTCCTGGAAATCGTTGATTTCACCGATATTCGGTTTCATGATCACGCTGCTCACTCCGCCTTCCTGCTTCGTCACGCCGATGATGTGGTCCGCCTTGTTCAGCGTCACCTTTCTGAGAGAGATCTGAACGAACTGCGCTGTCTGCGATGCCCTCTGGACCCTATGCGCCACCATGTCCGCGTTGATGGCGTCGAGGAACATGTCGATTTCATCCAGCAGATAGAATGGCGAGGGCTGGTGCTCCTGTATCGCGAACACGAACGCGAGCGCGGTCAGGCTCTTCTCCCCTCCGCTCAGCGCCTCCAGCCTCAGCACCTTGCCGTTCTTCGGCTTCGCCTTTATGACGAGTCCGCCTTCGAACGGTGATTCCGAGTTCTCGAGGATCAGCTCGGCCTCCCCTCCGCCGGACAGCTCGAAGTAGGCCCGCTTGAAGTTCTCGTTGACCGCGTCGTAGACCTTGAGAAGGCCCACCTTCTTCTTCTCGTTGAGCTCGCCCATGAGCTTGAGCAGGTCCTTCTTCTGCGCTTCCAGTCTCTGTGTCTCGCTCTTTAACTCGTCATATCGTGATTTCTTCTGACCGTAATCGTCAATGGCCTTCAGGTTGACAGCGCCCATCGATACGAGCGCCGATTCGCAGGAACTGATCGTGTCCTTCAGTGCCTCAAGCGAAGGCAAGGGCGGCTTGATCTCGGCGTTGTACTGCTTCATCTCCGCCTCCAGCTCTCTCAACTTGTCCTCCGCCACAGACAGCTTCGTTGTGAGTCCGACGGAGAAGTCGGACGCGGTCTCTATCTTCGACTGGACCTTGTCCTTCTCTCCTTCGAGGGCGACCTTATTCTTGAACAAAGAGTCCCTCTTCTCCCTGAGCTCGTTGATCTCCTTGCCCATCGACTCCTCGATCTTCTTGAGGCCGGAGAGTTCGACCTTCATCTTGGATTCCTTCGCGCTCGCCTCCTTCGCCTCCTTCTTGAGCTTGCAGATCTTGTCGTGAGCGTCCTTCTCGAGTGCATCCACGTCCGAGAGCCTCTTCATAGCAAGGTCGGCCTGGCTCTGAGCTGTCTCCCTCTCAGACTTGAGCTCGGAAACAAAGCTGCTCAGTTCGACTATCTCCGCCTGGAGCGTCTTGAGCCTCTGGGAGAGGTCATGCGGAGCGAGCTCGGACATCATTTTCTTGTCCAGCTCCCTCTGCTCCTTCATCTGTTCGATCTCTTTCGATAGGGCCTCGATACCTTGCGAAAGCGATTTCAGGCCCTCCTCGACCTTCCTCAGCTCTTCCCCCTTGGCCTTCAGCTCTTCTAGGGCCTTGGTGAGCCTGGTCCTGACCTCCTGCTTCCTGGACTCCAGCGCTCCCAGTCTTACATCCTTCGTGCTCTCGGTGCCGCTTAGCTCCCTTATCCGGTTCTCCAGAGCGACGAGCTCTGCACGAATCGTCTTAAGTTGCTCCGACACCTTCTCAGATTCCTCGGTCGCCTTCCGAAGCTGATCAGCGAGCTCCTCCAACTTGCCCTTCGCGGCGTTGCCGAACTTCAGCTGGCTGGCCTCGACGGTGCCGCCGACCATCGCACCAGAGGCTTCGAGAAGCTCCCCGCCGATGGTCACGAGTCGGACGCCGCCCATGAGCTTTCGCGCTTGATCGAGCGTCTCGACGACCACAGTGTCCCCGAAGACGTACCAGAACGCGGCCCTGAACTTCTGATCGAACTTTATGAGGTCGATGGCGTAACCGAGTGCTTGCTTCTCGGCGAGTATCGCCTTGCCCCTCGGCTTCCCGTCGAGCATCTTGTTGAGCGGAAGGAAAGTCGCCCGCCCCAGGCTGTTGTCCTTGAGGAACTTGATCGCAGTGGCCGCCACTTCATCGCTGTCCACCACGATCGACTGCATCCTGCTGCCCGCCGCGACGTTCAGTGCGACCTCGTACTTCGGGTCCACTTCGGCCAGTTCGGCGATCGTCCCGTGTATCCCCTTGATCCCGCGCTTGTCGCGGGCCTCGAGAATCACCCTAACTGCCCTTGTGTATCCTTTGGCTATGCTCTCGGCAGCCTCTTGCTCCGCCTTCAGGCTGTTGTACTCCCTTGTCAGGCGCCTTATCGCATCTTCCAGTTCCTCGGCCTGGTGGCCCAACTTCCCCTCCAAGTTCTTCTTGCAGTGGAATTGCTCTTGTATCTCCCTGAGCTCCTTCGAGGAGCCTTTGTCAGCGTTCTTCAGTTCCTTTATGTTCCAGTCCGCATCGTTGACCTCGAACTCGAGACTCTTCTTCGTCTCCTCAAGGGTTGATATGTCAGTCTTTAACCGGTCTCTCTTGTCCTCGGTCCTCTCCTTCTCGAGGGTGAGCTCGTGGAGCTTCTCCTCTTTTTCATCGATGGTCTTATCCAGATCGGAGATCTTCTCCTCGAGCTTGCCCAGCTCCTCGTCGTGCTTGCTGACCTTCCCGTGGACCTCCTCCAACTCCTTCTTCTTGCCCTCGAGAGACCTGAGCTTCCCGAGATAGACCTCCTCGGACTCCTTCAACTTCTTTGACAGTGATTCTATCTCCTCTGTGAGGCTCTTCTTCTCCTCCGCCTTCCCCTCCAAAGTACCTTCAATCTCCGCGGCGTTCTCGAGCGCTCTCGCGGCCTGGTCCTGTGCCCGGGCGATCTCGATCTTCGCGTAGTCGATCTTCTCCTTGAGTTCTTTGAACTCCTGGCCGCCTCTCTCCTCGGTTTCCTTCTCGACCTCGAGTACCTTCCCTTCGACCTCCTGGATCTTGCTGGTGATCTCCTCCTTTTTCGCCTTAAGCGATTCGACCTCCTTGGCGTACTGCTCGATCTGCTTGTTTATTGCGCCAATCTCGCTCTCGGCGCTCTCCTTCCTCTTGTACGCCATCTGGGCCTTAGACAGATCCAGTCGGTCCTTCGTCTCGAGGTACTTCAAGGCCGAGACCCTTTCCCCATCCAGCTGTTCAATCTGCTTCTCCAGTTCGGTGATGATTATCGAAATGCGATCGATGTTCTCCTCGGCCTCCTTCCGCTCCGCCTCGGCCTTGAGGATCTCCTCGTCGAACTTCGTCATGCCGGAGATGTCATCGAGTATCCGCCTCCTCTCGAGGTTGGACATCTCGACTATCTTCGTGACATCCCCCTGCTGGACGAAGTTGTAGCCATCAGCGCTTATCCTCGCGTTCGACAGCAGAGTGTCGAACTCTGTGAGGGAGGACTTCCGATCGTTCACGTAGAAATATGAGTTGTAGCCGTCGCCGCTCTCCGAGAGCTTCACGAGCCTCGTCAGCTTGACCGTGTCCGATTCGACTGGAATCATGCGGTCGCTGTTGTCGAACAGAAGCGACACTTTTGTATAGGATGCGGGCTGCTTGGACTTCCCGCCGTTGAATATCAGGTCCGTGAGCTTCCCGGCCCTGATTGCCCTGGAACTCTTCGGCCCAAGCACGAAGAGTATCGCGTCGGAAATGTTGGATTTGCCCGAGCCGTTCGGTCCCGTTACGGCGGTGTATCCCTCCAGAAGGGGGATCGACATCTTCTTCCCGAATGATTTGAAATTCTCCAGCTCTAGCTGCTTAAGGTACATCCGATGCCTCCGATTGAGAGGTGAAAAAGGGATTTATCTGCAACAGTGATTCCCATCCTCGCATCCCATCCGATTGGTCCGACGAGTGTCGGACAAACTGTAGTTATTGCGAAGTGGATATATAAAGATTGTTCCCAAATCCACAGGCTGGTGGGAGACATATCAGGTGGGACAAAACGAAAAGCCGGGACCTCTCAATCTCGTTTGCAGGGCACTATCGACTACGAGAAAAACCTCCAAGTTCTGGCATAATCAAGAAACTAGATCATGTACAAGGATTTCCCATAACGGAAAGATTAACGAGGCTGAAGATAGATTCGAGGGGCAGAGCACGAACCGAAGGATTGTCTCGATGGCAATTCAAGACATACCTTCACTTGACTATCCCTGACTGGAACATCAGAACAAAATGGGAAGTTGTGCGGAATCTAGAAAGACAAGATGGATACACAAAATGATAAAACGTCATATCGTCAACAACGGATCGGACCTTGGCGTGATCGTCCCGATTGACCGCATGGATTCGCCTCTGACGGTCAACTGTATCGAACACATCAAAAAAACTCACAACATCCCATACGATCTTGTTGCTGTCGAATCGCATGGAGATGAGTTCAGATATGGGGAAAGCGCCAATGTGTCCAGGATATGAATCGACTAAAGTGTCCACGCACATCTGCAAAGGAAATAAGATCAACGTTCCAGACGCTATCGAGGACATACTAGATCGCATCATGGACGCAGAATATTCATTCCAATCCGTGTTCAGCAAAGATTGGTTCACATCGTCTTCGCCTGACGTCAGAGTGGCCCACTTTGGCCAAGTAGCAAGAAGAGAATATGGACAAGGGGATTTCGAAGAACTGGATGCTTACCCGAGAAATTGGCTGCCGGATGGAATCGATCAGGTACTCGAGTCCGGAAGGAATGCTAAGTTCATGATTCCAACGAAATCGCCACATCATGGAAAGACTTGAGGAGGTTGGGAAATTAGAATCGTCCATTTGAACAACATTGCCGGCGTGGCGGGTGATCTGAGGGACTACCAAAGGGAGCAGGGTCATGACGCTCTTATGCTAGCCCACAAAAGATATTCGATGCAAGAGCCAGATTTTCCCTTGGTACTGGATGGTTTCGTTGGATTTAACTTGGAGCTGTTGTTCCACCTTCCCCTTCTCAAATCAGCCGACATCATTCACATCCACGGTGGAATCAGAAGAAGCCAGGTGGTCTTGCGAACACTGAAAAGGAAATCCAAGGCGCGATGGATTCTCCACTATCACGGTTCCGAGTCGAGAATGGGATACGGGATGCATCATAGAGATCTTGCAGACACAAAAATTATTTCGACACCTGACCTCATCAAATGGCACCCCGACGCTGTGTGGTTACCCAATCCCATAAGTGAGGTATTCGAAGAACCTGTTCAGCCGAGACCTGATAGACCGAGCTTGCTCAGAATTGGCCATTTCCCAACTAACCGTTCGATAAAGGGAACCGATTCAATTCAAAAGGCATTGGCTTCTCTTGTTCAAGAGCGAAAGGTGGAATTAATAATCGTTGAGAAAAAGACGCATAAGGAAACCATGAGTATCATGAGGAGGGTCGATGTTGTGGTCGACCAACTTAATAACCTGTCAATTTTCTCAAAAGTGGCCCTTGAAGCAATGGCGATCGGTGTACCAGCAATAAGCTCCTACAATGATAGTATGTTCCCACGAGATTGTCCAGTCTTGAAAGCGAACAGTGAGGGTGATCTTGGAAATCGAGTGCTCGGGATACTAGAAAATGGCATAGAGGAGAATCTAAGGGAACGGTGCGTGAATTATGTAAGAAAATATCATAATCCTCGACATGTGATCCGTAAACTGAACGAAATCTATGCAAGTGCCTAGTCCGATGGTATGAGATAGTTTTGGATGCTACGGACACACAATTCGTGAAGTATTGATTCTTATTTTGTGACAGATTTGTCATCAGTGTTGTCCAGTGGATGCCCATACGTGAGCCATCTAGATGCCGAGGGGGCAGGATTAAATATATTCCAGCATATCACTTTGAAGTGATGGCGTGATAGGTCGCAAATCATTCCTCATCGTGCTCTCAAGATTCGGGTCTGCGGGACTGGCCTTCATCGGTCTGTTCTTCATGACTCGCTATCTTGGCGCAGATGTCTACGGAAGCGTTTCCTGGACGATAGCTTTTGTTGCGACATTCAACTCTCTTGCAGACCTTGGATTCAGTGCCGCCCATGTAAAACGTGTCTCGGAAGGGGGAAATCTTGACGAATGTGTCAGTACGTACGCCTTCGTCAAAGTAGCCCTCACTGCGATAATGGTAGTGACGGTGCTCCTGTCAATCTTGATATGGGGGATTGTCTCAGGCAAGTGGTACTCAAGCGCAACCTTTGAGGTCATACTACTGTTCATTCTGTATTTCGTTTTCTACGACCTAGCAGGCATAGCGACTGCTACCTTTGACGCTCGCGTCGAGACGGCCAGAACACAGATATCCTTGTTCTTCGACCCTCTCATAAGAATACCTCTTGTTGTTTTCGTATCGATCAACAGACTCAGCGCGGTGCACCTTGCTTATGCTTTTGTCTTAGGTGGCATGGGAGTGGTAATAGTCAGCCTCCTTCTTCTTTCGAAATACAGAATCAAGTTTCGTAAACCCACGCTCTTCAGATCGTATCTCAAGTTCGCATTTCCCATCGCCCTCGTCTCAGTAATGGGCGCAATTTCCGGCAACGCGGACAGGTTGTTGATCGGGTTCTTCTGGTCTGACCCTGACGTCGGCTACTATGCTGCTAGCCAGTCCTTCCTCGGCCTTTTTGCAGTGATAGGGGTCGCAGTCTCAACGTTGACATTTCCCACCTTCTCCAAGCTCCACTCAGAGGGCAGGATGGACCAGGTGAGAGAGAAGACAAGACTGGCAGAGCGCTATATCTCCATACTCGTGATGCCGATTGCGACCTTTATTTTTCTCTTCCCCAACGAGATAGCCGTCATCATGTTCGGAGGCACGTTCGAAGCGGCCGCCGGACCCCTCAGATTCCTCAGCATCTCGATGATGCTTAATCTTCTAAATGGAGTGTATTCGAGCCAGATAATCGCAGTCAACCGCCCAGATATAGCGGCAAAGCTGACCCTCCTTTCATTGACACTAAATGCCTCGCTCCTCGTTATTTTCATCCCTGTTAGCGTTTTAGGTATCAGTCTACTAGGTATGGCCGAGACCGGTGCGGCGATCGCAAACATGCTTGGAATCGCAGCGCTCTTCGTACCGACAAGATTCGTAGTGATGCGATTGACGGGGACAAAATCGAACCCGCGCATACTACTACATATCGTCGCCGCCGCTATCACCGGGCTATTACTAATCGGTATCAACAACATCTGGCTAATAACCCACTGGTACGATCTGATAGGATATGGACTGATCTCGGCCGGCGTATTTGCCTTCTTACTTTACTTAATGAAGGAAATCACACTCACAGATATCAAATTCTTCGTCAGTGTCATTAACCCAAAAGAAATGAAGGACTATATCTCATCCGAGTTCAAGAAGAATAACTGACCTGACTATTTGTTCTAGAACTTGCGTTTGGACAACAGTAGATCGTAGCTCTTCAGAAGTCTCGCTTTCATCTCGCTCCAATTGTACTGAGACCTCGCCGCTCTAATACCGTTCTCCCCCATCTTCGCATGCAAGGCAGGATCTCTGAGTCTTCTGACAGCTTCTGCAAGATTCTCCTCAGACCAATCCATCGAAATGCCACATCCAGTATCTTCGACGATCTTACCGGTAAGCGTGGCATTGGAGGCTATCACAGGCACACCTAGCGCCATCGCCTCGCACATTCGGTTTGGTGTAGCAATCCTATAGTTCTCGTTGGAAGGATCCAGGAGGCACAGCACGGCGTCGGATTCCGCCATCTCGCTCAGCAACTTGTCATGAGGGAGGAAGCCGAGGTACTCGACCTTTTCACTTTGTTGAGCAGTTTTCTGAACCATTTCCTTCAGTCTCCCCAGACCGGCGATTCGCAATCGGCAGTTGTCTGTGTTCCTGATCGCCTGGATCGTCTCCTCGATGTACCTCATCGGTTCAAGAGTCCCACCGTAGAATAGTACAACTTCGTTCTGTGCAGCGTTTCTAATCCTATGATGCATAATAGGCACATCGATACAATTCATAACGACAATGATATCCGAACGAATGTTAGGACGGAGATAGTCTGCGATTGGTTCGTTTGCTGCAACTACAAGCGATGCTCTTTTGATGAGCATAGCTTCGATGCGATCGATGATAGGCGATACTGATTTGGGCAAATCCGTTTCGACCATCTTGGCATAGTGCTCGTGAGCGTCATAGACGAGGGGAACACCTCTTAACCTTGATATCAAGACGCCAATAGGGAGGGTGTCCAAATCATTGGAGTGAACTACATCGAAGGAAAGACTTCTGGACCTGAAAATTGACCTAAGAAGAAATGATGGATAGTTGATTATTAGAGAGATCATTCCAGTTATTGGTCTTGTGCTAATTCTTCTGACCTCGATTCCCTTCTGTGCGTCTTTTTCTGGAAATGTTCGATCTCTGTTCCATGCGAGAATGGTCACCTCATATCCTGCGGACATCAAACCCAGTGCTTCTTTGTGCACTCGTGGGTCAGGTCTGAATTCGTTCGAGAGGAGCATCAGGACCTTTCTCGGCATCCTAGCTCATCTCCCAGATCAGATATTGGTCTCGACCGTTCTGCCTTCGGCCAAAGACCTCTTTGAATGCTCGATCATCTCCACCGTCTTGACACCGATCACGCCGCTGTTCCTCGTCTCGATCAGCGGGTCGCCGATGGATTTCAAGAAATGCACCAGCTCGGTCCGGATGGTGTTGTTCCTCTCGATCCCGAGCTTGTAAGTGTAACCGCTCTCGTGCACCGTCACTTCCTGGCCGACTGCGTCGATCACGCAGGACCGGTTCTCGCCGACGACCTCGATGTGCCTCACCTTCTTCGGCGCGAGCCAACTCAGCGTCGCGTGCGCCATCTCCCCAATCGGCATCTCTGAGGTGATATACGCGGTCTCCTCCATCTCCTTGCGCCTGAACGGTCGCGCCACGCATGTTATCTTCTTCGGCCAGGCATCGAGAAGGAAGTTCGTTATGTCGAAGTAATGAGGTGCCAGGTCGACTATTACGTCCCTGTCCGCATAAGGGGGCTCGAGGTTGACCCAGGTCATGTCCAGGAAGAAGATCCTACCGAAGAAGCTCTCATCGATAAGCCTCTTGACCTCAAGCAGGGCGTTGTTGAACCTGTAGATGTGCCCGACCGACAGTGTCAGATTGTTCCTCTCGGCGAGGTCGACAAGGACCTTGCCATCAGCGGATGTCAGCGTGATAGGTTTCTCCACCAGGACATGCTTTCCCCGATCGAGCGCCTCCTTGCATGCCTGGAAGTGAAGGGAGTTCGGAAGGCAGACGTTCACGGCAGTTATCGAGTCATCCTCCAGGACGTCCCTGTAATCGTGGTAAAGCTCCTCTACCTTGTGCCGGTCCCGACAGTACTCAAGGTTCTTGTCCGAGAGGTCCGACACGGCCTTGACTTTGACGCCCTGGATGGCGCAGTACTCGTCCACGATCTTGCGTCCCCAGTATCCGACTCCGAGGACACCGACATCGAAGCGCCTCATCCTGAACACCCCCTGTAGAAGTCGAGGATTTGCTCGCAGATGAACTTCACATCGTCGTCAGGCAATGCAGGGAATATCGGTAAGGACAACAGGCTGGATGACAGTGACTCGCTGATTGGGAATGCGCCTGAATCGTAACAATACATCTCGCGGTACACCGGCTGGAGGTGTATCGGGACCGGATAATGGATGCCGCACTCGATACCTCTCTCCCCGAGGTACTTCGCCAGCTCGTCGCGCTTCTTGCACTTGATTACGAAGAGATGAAAAACAGGCGTGACGTTCTCGTCGCCCCGTGGAGGCAGCACGACATATGCCACACCATTCAGATGCTTAGAGTATATGGCCGCAATCGCCCTTCTCCTTTCGTTCCATTCGTCCAGATGACGCAGCTGGACAAGACCGAACGCCGCATTCGCGGTGTTCAGTCTGGCGGTGAAGCCGACCACGTCATGGACATATCTGGAAGTGCGGCCGCAATCCCTCAGCTTGGCGACCGATTTGGCTATCGACTCGTCGTCGGTGGTGACCATCCCGCCGTCGCCGCCTACCGTCATGTTCTTCGTGGAGTAAAATGAGAAGCAGCCGACGTCCCCGAACGAGCCCACTTTCTTACCCTTGTAAACGGCGCCGTGCGCCTGGGCCGCGTCCTCGATCATCTTCAGACCCCTGGACTCGACTATGGCCATCAATTCGCCCATGTCAGCAGGGTGTCCGAACAGATGAACAGGCAAGAGCGCTTTGGTCTTCTTTGTCAAATGACCCTTGACCTGATTCGGGTCCATGTTGTAGTCCAGTTCCGAGACGTCTGAGAACGTGGGGATACCTCCCGCCTGGACCACCGCATTCGCGGTTGCTATGAACGAGAGGGGCGTGGTGAGAACCTCCCTGTCGGTGACGTCCAGCGCGATTAGTGACAATGCGAGGGCGGCGGTCCCAGAAGATACTGAGACGGCATGCTTGGTGCCGATGTATCTCGCGAAGGCATCTTCGAATCTGAAGACGCTCTCCCCGAGCACCATGCGCTCATTCCTGAGCGCGTTCGAGACGGCCCCCACCATCTCCTCAGTGACCTGGGGCCTGCTCAGGGGGATCTTCCTGATCTAATCACTCCCCTTCTTAGCGATCCAAGCTGGATTTCCCATAACGACGGAATGCGGCGGCACATCCTTCGTCACGACAGACCCGGCACCGACCATCGCGCCCTCGCCGATTGTCAGGCCGCATATTATGACCGCCCCGGCCCCTATCGAAGCACCCTTCTTCACGAGCGTGGGCACGATCTCCCAATCGCCCACGGCCTTCGGCCGGATATCATTCGTGAAGACCGCGTGAGGACCGACGAAGACCTCATCCTCGATCGTGACACCAGACGGAATGAAGGCATAAGCTTCGACCTTGCATCTGTCGCCTATCTTGACCCCTTTCTGTACCTCACAGAAGGCGGCGATCTTGCAGTCCCTTCCGATGGTGCACCCATAGAGATTGACAAAATCACGGATGATCGTCCCCTCGCCTATGGCACAATCCTGAATTGAATAGAACTTCGCCAAGAGCTTCATTTCCGGTGCAGTCGAACGTTATCTGGAAATTAATACTTTGTTATTTCAAGTACATGCCAGATAAGGGAAACGGCTCGGATGCCGAAATCGTGATAAGCCCACCTCGTCATAACCCAGTCTGAAATGCTTGTCAGTGTCGTCCTAAACATCATGAATGAAGAAAGGAGCATAGCTGACCTCCTCGACAGCCTGGTCATCCAGGAGCAACCCCTGGAGATTGTTGTCGTCGACGCCAAAAGCAAGGACAGGACGCGGGACATCGTGCAAAGATATGTCCAGGCGCATCCTCTTGTGAAGATGTACATACACCCAGGCAGCAGGGGCGAAAGCACGAACTTCGGAATAGCCCAAGCAGAAGGGGAGATCATCGCCTTCACCGGCGGGGATTGCATCGCGAACCCGTTCTGGATAAAGGAGCTGAGGAAGACAATCGAGGATGGGACAGACATCGTCGCGGGGAGGACGATAAACCTGGGTTTGAAGGCTTGGGAGGATCTCGAGAGGGTCGAGCTCTTTCACAAGGGGTATGACGTCTCATATCCGAGCTGCAACATGGCATTCAGGAGAGATGCCGTCAAGCGTGTCGGCGGGTTCGACACATGGTTCATCACCGCCGAGGACATCGACCTGAACTTCAGAGCGGTCGAGGCCGGGTTCAACATCAAATACAATCCCGACGCCATTATATATCACAGAACGAAGGCCACGATATACGGCTTCTTCAGGCAGGCATTCTGGAACGGGGCTGGGAGGAAACAGCTCACTCTCAAACACGGGCGATTGTGGCGCTCTTATGACCCTCTCAGGATGTTCAAGCAGAAGTTCAACGCCTGGTCCCTCCTGCGCCTCACGTGCGCCCTGGGAGGTTACGTGGGGTTCAAGCTCTTCGGGGAGAAAGGGGTCTACGGGAAAGGGGCAACCAGAAGCCGAGGATAAGTTCTATTATATCTGGCAGCGTTTACACGCTCAGGTGGTGCAGGCCTGAAGGTATCCATCGTCATCCCAACAATGAACGAAGAGAAGTCGATAGGGAGTGTTTTGGACGAGATACATGCGACGATGAAGGGAGGCGGACTCGACTACGAGATACTGGTCGTCGACACGAACTCCAGGGACAGGACGAGGGAGATATCGAGGGAGAAGGGTGCGATCATCGTCGACGAACCGCGCAGAGGGTACGGTAGGGCGTACAAAACGGGGTTCGAGAGATCCAGCGGGGAGGTCATCGCGACCCTCGACGCGGACTGCACATATCCCGCCGAGGACATACCGCGCCTGTGCCGGATGCTGTTCGAGGAGAACCTGGATTTCATTACGACCAACAGGTTCGGGAAGATGGACGAGCGTGCGATGAGCGCAAAGCACCGCTTCGGGAACTGGGCACTCACCATGACGACGAATATTCTTTTCAGGATCAGACTGAAGGACTCCCAGAGCGGGATGTGGGTCTTCAGAAAGGAGTGCCTGCAAAAACTGAGGGTCAACGACGACGGCATGCCGTTCTCGGAGGAGATCAAGGTAGAAGCGTTCAGGAAGGTACGCTCCAAGGAGGTCCCGATACACTTCAGGCAAAGGGTCGGGGAAGTGAAGCTCTCCTCCTGGAAGGACGGTAGAAGGAACCTCTCGTTCCTGCTGAAGAAGCGGTTCTCGAGCGCTAGATGAAATCCTTCACCATCCGGATGCTTTTTCCCAGGCTCTCCCTGGCTTTCATGTTGAAGAGACAGGCAGCGGGATGGTATGCCGGCAAGACCAAGACGGAGGATTTGCCGACCTCGACCTTCCTGGCAACATTCGCCTCTTTCTCCAGTTTCAAGTCCATTCCGAGGAGGTTCATGCATGCGACCCTTCCCATCGCCACGACAATCCTTCGACCCTCGAGCTCCTGCTCTAGGTACGGAAAGCAGGCCATCATCTCGTCCCTCGCTGGATTCCTGTTCCCCGGTGGTCGGCACTTGACAGTGTTCGTTATCATCACCTTCTTTCTATCGAGCCCCTCGTTCTCAAAGAGCTTGTCGAGCATCTTGCCAGCCCTGCCGACAAAGGGCCTTCCAATCAGGTCCTCCTTCTCTCCCGGGGCCTCGCCGACAAAACACACGATCGAACCCATGTCACCGTCGGGGGGAACGACCTGCGTCCTCGACTTGCTCAGAATGCATTGCGTGCAATGGATGTCCAGCTCCACCCTAGGCCCCCAGCAGATCGCGGGCAGTCAGCAATGACAGCAGCCGCACGTTCATCCCTTCCAGCCTCTCCCTGCCGCCTTCCTGCCTGTCGACGACCGCCAGGACCGCCTCGACCACTGCGCCCTCGTTGCGAAGTGTCGTGATGGCTTCAGCAACAGACGCCGCAGAGGTAATTACGTCCTCGACAACGAGAACTCTCTCGCCCTTGCCGAGCGCACCCTCGACCAGCTTTCCCGTTCCGTGGTACTTTTTCTCCTTCCTGACCATCACGTACGGCATCTTGGTCTCGAGGGAGAGGGCGACGGCGAGCGGAATCGACCCGAGCACCACTCCCGCGATCTTGTCGAATTTCACGCCCTCCGCCGAGAGCGTCCTCGACATCTCCAGAGCAATCACGGCGAGGACCTCCGGGTCCGTGCTCGCCTTCTTGATGTCAATGTAGTACGGGCTCCTTTTCCCCGACGACAGAACGAAATCTCCATAGGCCAGGGCCCCGCACTTTTTCAGCGATTCATTGACCCTCGCATTCATGCGCTCACCATGGTACATCCTTCTTCCCGGTCTTGTAACCTATGATGTTCACAGCCCTGTGCAGTATCGGGATGGCTATCAGAAAGACGATCAGAGCGAGGATGTGCTCACCCTCGACGAAGTTCCTTACGAACCAATCTGGAAAGAAAATGGAGGTCAGGACTATCGAGCCGACAGCGAAGTTGTACTGGTCGAGCACAGGCGCCTTCGCGCCCCTCTCCATCCCCAGCCTCCTCTTGATGAACGATCCGCCCAGGTCACCGAGCAGCGAGCCGAGCGACAGGACAAATATCACGCCAACGTTCCCTGGGCAATCGCCGAACCCCCAGAAGTTCACGGGGTCGAAGGGATAGGCGATGAAGAGAAGGATTATTCCGAAGGAGACACCGGCGGACACACCCCCGATCAGGCCCGACCAGGTCTTGCCGTCCCCGAAGATCCTCTTTTCCCTCCAGCTCCTACCAAAGTCTATCGGTGTACCGCCTCCGAATATCACGGCGGCAGAGTTCGGCAACAGCGACGGCAGCATGAGCCACAGACCGCTCAGCGCCACCCACACCGATTGCATCGGCGGTTGATTCAGCGGGGCGATTAAGTACTTTTCGCAGACTCTGACGGTACAGCTCTCAGGCCTTCCTTGTCTCGAAGAAGTTGACCAGGTCCGAGGACAGGTCGGTGGACTGAATGAGGTCTATGCGGTCGGCGAATTGCCTCGCGCGCCTATCGAGTATCACCGCGGCCCCCACGTCCGTCTCGTTCCTGATCAACCTGCCAATCGCCTGAAGCATCCTCCTGCATGCAGGGGCCCGCACGGTGTACTCCCACCCCTTCCCGAACTTCATCTCATAGTAATGGAGCAGAGATCTCTGCTTCGCGGTCGGCTTCGGATACGGGACGCCAGCGACCACCGCGACCTCAAGCTCTCTGTCTGGGAAGTCTAGTCCCTCACTTATGCGGCCTCCCATGACCGCAAACAGAACGGCGCCCTTCGGGCCGCTCTCTCGGAACCTTGTCACAGTCTCCATCAGGTCCATCTGGGGCATGCCTTTCTCTTCGATGAGGACCTTTCTTCTTATCTTGAGCGGCACGTCATCGGAAAGGAACCTGTCGATAAGGCCGTGGGATGGGAAGAAGATGACCGTGTTCTTGTCCAAGAGATTAGAGATCGTAACCACGTAGTTCTCCAGATGCGGGATGATCTTCTCATCCTGCGTGATCTCCTCGTACTTCGTCGTCACGTCCTCGACGAAGAATATCCTTCTGTTCTCCTTCGGGAAGGGAGAGGGGAACGACTTCATCGGGGTGTCGGAAGGAAGCCCGATCGAGTCACGGTACTCAGTCAACGGGGAAAGGGTGCCAGACATGTGCACAGACCCGCCGCATTCGAGAAGAAAGGACACGGCTAAGGACGGGTCGAGGCAGTATCCCTCGAACATGGGGTTCTCGCCTCCAATTATGAGCTTGACGTAGCACGTGTCGTCCAAGTTCATCCAGAAGTTGAGGAAAGATCCCAAGGAGAAGATGTACGACCTCGGCAGCCGCCCCATCTCCTTCTTCTTTTCCCTGATTATCTCCCCGTGCGTCATGAGCGCCTTCGCTGCCAGAGTGAGGGATCTAGAGGTGGCGGTGAAGGATTGCATGAGACTCTCCTCGAGGAAAGCTGGTGGGATCAGTCCATCGTCATCGATAAGGTACTCCGCGATCGCATCGTCGAGGCTCTTGTTGACCTGAGCTATTATGTCCAAGATGCTGGCACCGTTCATGACCTCCGGATCGCCGTACTCATCCACTTCCTTTTCCACGAGATCTAGGAGCTTGCGGGAGAGGTCGAAGGTCTTCGTGTCCCTGGCATAGTCCGGCAGGTTGTGGGCCTCATCAACGACGACGACCGTGCCCTCCAACGGCACGACGAGCCAATCCAAGAGGGAGTTCCTGATGAAAGGAACGAAGAAGTAGGCATACGGCGCGGTGACGACACTCGCATGCGGCACCAGCTCCTTCGTCAGCTCGTACGGGCAGACGCCCTTCCCATCGCAGTACTTGACGAACTCCTCCACGGTCGGTAGCTCCTTGCGACAGTACGCCTCGATCTCATCGAAGCCTGTCGAAATGGTCTCCTCGTAGAACCTGCAACCCCCATCCTGACCCGCCACTGTCCTGCGCTTCTTCTCTCCGCAGAGCTTCGAGAGTTCCTCCGGGTTGCCTCCTCTGAGGTCTGGATCCCTTCGGACAAGGGGGCAGGTGCTCTGCCTGCCCTGGAGGCCGACGCCGAACACTTGACGTTTCGTCGAGATACTTCGCAATTCCTCGATGACCTGACGCTGTTGGGAATTGGTTCGGGTCAGGTATACGACCTTCCTCCCATCCTTCAGGACCTCTTGGAGGCAGCCGACCAGCACGCATACGGTCTTGCCGGTTCCCGTCCCGCTTTCAAGGACCAGGTGCCTCTGGTTTCTCATCGCGCCTGACACCAGCTCGACGAGCTTTTTCTGGTTTGGCCTCAAAGGATAAGGGAAGAGGTCCATCCGAATGACTACCGCCCTGCCAGGGAATATCCTTTCGTAGGGATGGACGAAAATGAGATTGTAGGCCTATTGAGATTCGAAAAGGATTCCAAGAGGGTCCATGCAACGGGAGAACCGGTTTCAGGTCCTTTGCCAGACATCCTCGGGTACTTCATCGTAAACGGAGTCGATTCCGCCGTGCGCATGTCTGTTGGATCCGTTCATCTTGATCAACTCGAATATCCTTTCCTTCCGGAACAACCAGTAGTGAATCCTCCATTCTCTGCCGTCGTATAGTGTCGTCTCCTCACGCTCGGTCGTGAGGATACCTGAGTCCTCTAGCATGTAGAACGCGTCTCTATCCTCTGGTTCGAGGATATTGTCGATGATCCTCTCGCTATAACCGAAGAAGTTCATCACGTGCCGGGCCATCGCCCTGGCCTGCTCTTCCGGCATTCCAATCCTATCTACACTGTTCCTAATAGCGTAAGTGAGATCCTCGACGGTGAGGGTCGAGGCTGTGCCATTATGACCATTGTTATGCGACATTA
>Ga0315279_10005176_pt1 | contig 17045 bp, 14 predicted proteins | sample YL17G06_20_MG_FD_203694 | JGI IMG/M metagenome (GOLD analysis project Ga0315279, IMG submission 203694) | Sediment microbial communities from Yellowstone Lake, YNP, Wyoming, USA - YL17G06_20 | ecosystem: Environmental > Aquatic > Freshwater > Lake > Sediment | place: USA: Wyoming | collected...
ACGGGGCAAGGACTGGAGGTACTCGATCTCGGCCAGCGCGTTGAGGTAAATCTCCAACTGCGTGAGGTCGGCCACCTCGCCGCGCCGCCCGCTGGTTCCGAATTGCATCTCCCGCGGCTCGTAGCTAAGGCATGCCCGGAGCGATTCGGGTCGGGCCGCGGCCGAGGTGTCTGGTTGGTGCATCATCTCTGACCAGGATAATTAAGCTGGCTACAGCCTGCCGGAAACCAGGACCATGTTGGCGTACTGCGTGGTGTCGCCGGTGCGGATCAGGCCGATGGCCTGCGGCACGCGCTTCTTCATCTCCGCATGCGGCTCGAACACCAGCGCTATCCCGGCCGTGGCCTTTGCCAACCGCTCCTGGGCCTCCGGGGTGTTCTCCTCGCGGAACTCCTGCGCCATGTAAATCTGAATGATGTCGAAGTTGGGCCGGATGGCCTCCAGCACCTGGAGGACCGTCGGGATGCCATCCACCAGCGAGATGTCCACCGTTTCGATTCCCGGCCAATAGGGGAAGCCGCGGTCGGCGATGACCAGCAGGTTGGTGTGCCGCACGCGGCACAGCAGCGAGTTGATCAGCGGGTTCAGAATGCCTTGCCTGATCATGAATTTCCAACCTCCCCCGGCGGTCAGCTTATCCGCACTTTGATTTGAAAGGCCCCTGGGACCGGCTCCTGGGAGACGACGAACAGGTAGCCGCCCCCGCAGCCGGAGTACATCGCGCCGGCATAACGGCACTGGAAATAACTCAGAAGCGCCTTCAGGTCAATGGCGATGGCCGGGTGCCGCACCGTATGCGGCAGGATTGTTTCCCAGCACTCCATGCACTCGTTCATGGACGCGCCCAGAGCGCGGATGTCCCGCGCCAGGATAGCGCCGTAACAATCCTTGCCCGTCTGGCCCAGCCGCCGGATCCACTCGCGGTCCAGGTTCTTGATCCCCAATGGGCCGTAACCCTCAGGCCGCTGGTTCACGGGCAGCAGGTAGAAGACCTCTTCCAGCCAGCGGGCGATCAGCGGGTCGCGGTTGGATTCGATGTGCGCCGGGAAGTAGCCGCCTGCGACCTCCGCGTCATAGTCCAGCCGGCTGACGCCCGGGTAGATCAGCCCAATCATGTCCTGGGAGCCGGAGGGCTCCGGCTTGTCCTTGTTCTCGGCGGCGTACAGTTCCCGGGCCAATTCCGCCGAAGCGCGGTTGGGCAGCACACCGTTCCAGATATCCATGGCCACCTTGCGGGTGCCGGTGGCCATGCCGCAGCGGTCCATGAAGCGCGCCACGGGCTCCAGCGCCACCACCACCATGGAGCCGGGCGGCGCGGGATTCAGCCGGGAGACGAACGGCTGGTCGATCCAACCGCCGGCCAGCGCCATGCGGTACGGGATTTTGCCGATGACGGAAGTGATGTCCATTGCCGTCCCCGCCTGTTCGCGCCTCAATCCTGCACCACCCGCTTGCCGGCCTTGCGGTCGCGGTACTGCTGTTCAATCCAGGCGTAGGTTTTGGGCATGCCGGCGCGCAGCGGCATATCCGGTTCCCAGTTCAGCACGCTCTTGATAAAGGTGTTGTCGCTGTTGCGGCCGGCCACACCCTTGGGCGCATCCAGGTCGTACTTGCGCGCCAGTTTCACCCCGCCGATTTGCTCCACCATGGTCACCAGGTCGCTGATCGAGATCAGCTCGCTGGTGCCCAGGTTAATGGGGGTGGCGATCAGCTTGTCGCAGTGCATGATCAGGTCGATGCCCAGCACGCAGTCGTCGATGAAGCAGAAGCTGCGCGTCTGGGTGCCGTCCCCCCAAATCTCGATCTCCATGTTGCCGGTGTCCTTGGCCTCGATGACCTTGCGGCAGAGGGCCGCCGGCGCCTTCTCGCGCCCGCCGAACCACGTGCCGTTCGGGCCGTAGATGTTGTGGAAGCGGGCCATGTGCGTTTCCAGCCCGCGCTCCGCCCAGTACTCCTGGCAGAACATCTCCGACATCAGTTTTTCCCAGCCGTAGCCGCGCTCGGCCATGGCCGGATAGGCGTCGGATTCCTTCAGCGCGCGGGCCCCCGGGTCCTTCTGCAGGTCGGTATTGTAAGCACAGGCCGACGAAGAAAAGAAATAGCGCTCGGTCCCGGCGCGCCAGGCCGCTTCGATCAGGTGGGTGTTGATCAGGATGCTGCGCAGGCATTCCACCCGAAAGCGCTCGATGAAGCCCATGCCGCCCATGTCGGCGGCCAGGTTGTACACTTCCATGGCTCCTTCCACCGCCCGGATGGCGTTTGCTTTCTCGCTCAGGTCCATGGACAGGCACTCGACGCGCGGCACACGCTGGTACCATTCCGCCAGCGGCTTGCGGTCCACGGCGCGGATGCGCGTGTAGCCCAGGTCGTGGAAATAGCGGGCCAGCGCCCCGCCGATGAAGCCGCCGGCCCCGGTGATCAGGATCAGGTCGTCCTTCGCCAGTTTCCGGTCGATGTGCATCTCAAATTGAGCCATCTGTAGCACCTTTCCTTTTCTGTTCCGTCTCACAAGAACGAATATTATACGCATCCCGCCGGTGGTAACGCCAACCGCGCGCCGGATGCCGAAAGACCGCCGGACGCCGGCTTGTCGAAAACCGCGAGCTACAGTAGTATTCGGGTTCGCAACTGGCGCATCCGGCCGGCGTCATCGACGCGGCCGGTGTTGCGCCAGCGGTTCGGATTTATGAATTCGGAACGCGCTTCCGCCGCCGCGCCAGCGGCGCCCGCCCCCGCCCGACTGGCCTCGCTGGATGCCTTCCGCGGGTTTACCATGCTGTGGATCGTGGGCGGCAAGTCGTTGCTCATGGCGCTCCAGCGCCTGGGCTCGAATGCCGTCGTCGCCGCCGTCGCCTATGAACTCGAGCACTCGCCGTGGGCAGGGCTGCGATTCTACGACGTGATCTGGCCGGCCTTCATGCTGATGGTCGGGGTGTCGATTCCGCTGTCCTACGCCAAGCGGCGCCGGACCCAATCCGATCGCCAGATTCGTTTGCAGGCGCTGAAGCGCGCCGCGATCCTGTTCCTACTCGGCTCGCTGCGCACTTCGGTTTCGTCGAATAAGCCAACCCTGATCGAACTGAGCAGCGCCCTCCAGCCCATCGCCCTGGCCTACCTGGTGGCGTCATTCCTGGCCGGCGCGTCGCGCAAGGTGCAGGCCACGGTCGGGGGTCTCATCCTTGTTTTGTACGCCCTCGCCCTGCAGTTTATCCCGGCACCGGGCATCCCGGCCGGCAGTTACGAGAAGGGAACCAACCTGGTGAGGGCCGTGGACCTGATGGTGCTCGGCCGGACGCACGCCGAGGGCTGGGGGACGGTCCTGAGCGCCATCCCCACCATCTCCACCACCATTCTGGGGCTGCTGATCGGACAACTCCTGATGAGCAACCGGCCGGCACGGACCAAGCTGAAGATCATAGGCCTGGTCGGCGTAGGCGGCGTGGCGCTCGGCCTGGCGCTCAGCCCCGTCATCCCCGTGATTATGAAGTTGTGGACGACCTCTTACGGCATCCTGTCAGCCGGATTCGCCTGCCTCCAGTTCTTGCTTTTCTATTGGATCATCGACGTTCTCGGCTTCCGGAAGTGGGCGTTCCCGTTTGCGATCATCGGAATGAACGCCGTCGCCGTTTACATGGGCGTGACGCTGGTTCCCATCAGCCGCATCGTGGGCATCTTCAGCAAGCCGATGGCGGCCCACCTGGGACCGTTCGGCGCCCTGTTCAGCGCCGCGGCGGTGCTGCTGGTCGAGTGGCTCATCCTGTTCTGGATGTACAGGCGAAAGATATTCCTCAGGGCATGATCCCGGATCTCGGAGTGCCGTTAGCCGCAGATTGCGCGGATCTCACGGATCAATCCCTGTGCAATCGGCGCGATCCGCGGCTTCGGATCTTCGTCCGGCTTTCGGTTGCCTCGCCGCGGCCTGTCCGTATAGACTAGTCGTTGGCTAGTCATTTTGGAGTTGCTCATGGTAACTGTGACGGCTTTTGAGGCCAAGACCCGGTTCGGAGAACTTCTCGACCGTGTTTCACGCGGCGAGGAAATCGTGATTACCAGACACGATAAGAGGGTCGCCCGCATGGTTCCGGAGGGCCGGCCAGCTCTGGCTGAAGTCCGTCAGGCGGCAAACCACCTCCACGCTCTCCGCGAGGAAATGGCAAGACGGCGAGGTTTTAAGCCGCTGGCCGACAAGGAAATCAAGGATGCGATAGCAGAGGGCCGCCCGTGAACAGTGGATTTGTTGCCGACTCATCCGTGGGCGTCGCTTGGGCCGTGGCGTCGCAAGCGAGCGAGGCAACCCGGCGCTTGCTCGACGACGTGGCCTCAGGCACGCCGCTTATCGTGCCGGTCCTTTGGACGTTCGAGGTCGCCAATTCCTTGCTGGTGTTGGCGCGCCGGAAGCGGATTCAACCCGAAGAGTGCGGGCGTGCCCGCCGCGCTCTCAGCCGCCTGAATCCAACCATCGACGACGAAGGGCCGCGACTCGCGTTGGGCAGAATCGCGGAGCTGGCGGAGAAACATGGGCTGTCGGTGTACGATGCGGCCTACCTGGAACTTGCCCTCCGCAGAGGTCTTCCGCTGGCTTCTCGCGATGCGGCTTTGAACAAGGCGGCCAAGCTCTCCGGAGTCACGACCTTACTATAGGCGGTTGGGACGGCCTGTGGCTTCCAGAGACCCGAGCTACAGGAGATGAAGATGAGGATTATCGTCGCGCTTATCGCGGCGGTTCTGCTGGAGCTGCCCGCGCAGGCGGGGACAGCTCCCCTGCCCTATCGCTTCCTGTTGGTGATCTCCGACCAGTGGAAGGACCCGGCCAGTTGCGTGATCGAGGACGGGGGCGAATTCCAGCTCCTGGCGGCGCTCATGAAGTCCTGGGGATTGCCGTTCGAGATCCTGCGCCTGGATCAGCAGCGCCTCGATAAGTATCACCTGCTGGACCGCGACGGCCGGCCACGCTACGGGACCATCATCTGGGATGCCGGTCCCGGCGATCTCGAAGGCAAGGGGCTGGGCCTGGTGCCAGAACTGGTGAAGCAGCACGGCGTCAACCTTGTGGTTCTCGGCGACTCGGTGGCGGTGCCGGAAATCTCCGAGCTTGCTGGCGTGCGCTACGTCAGCGATTTCGCCTCCCCTGACACGCTGGCGCTGGCCCGCGAGCACTTCATCACCCGCGGACTGGAGGGCCGCGAGAAATCGTTCTTGCGGCCGGGGCAGTATTCGCCGGGACTCAAGGCCGTCGCGCCCGACGCCACCGTGTTGATGACCCGCGGCCCGCATCCCTTTCTGACCGCCCGGGAGTGGAGCGGCGGAGGCCGCGTGGCCTGGCTTGGCGCTCACCGCGCCAGCACTCAAATCCAGCGCCAGTTGATCCGCGACCTGCTCAAGCGCTCGCTCGTCTGGGTTCAGGGTTACGCGCTCTACCGGGAGTATCCGCATTGCCTCATCCTGTTTATGGATGACATGGGCACCTCCGACAAGTCCTTCCTGCCTTACTGGCACTACCGCACGCCGACTGAAGAAGAGATTCGCACCGGACTCATCGAGCCGCTCAAGCGACACAACGCCGCCCTGGTGCAAAACGTGAACACCGGATTCGTCGACCGCAAAACGGGGCGGATCCTGATCCCCTGGCAGCAGCGGGTCGTCGACGCGATCGACCCGAACACGGTCCACGACTACGCGTCCACCAAGCGCGGGCTCGACGCCGGTGTGAGAGAAGGCGTCTTCGAGATCCAGAGCCATGGCTGGACCCACATGCTGCCGGACCTGGATTCTCCGCCCGGCCCCTGGTGGAACGCGTCGATGGACGGCATCGGCAGCCTGGACTGGTACAACGAGTTCGGCGACCGGCTGCGAAAGCAGGAGATCCCCGCCGCAACCCAGCGTTTCCACATGCAGACGGCCATGGCGGGCATCCGAAGCGATTTCGGCGTCACCCCGCTTGCCCTGCGGCCGGGTGGGTCGCTGTTTTCGCAGTCATACCCGAATCACACCGCTCGCCTCGCAGCGCAGGCGGGCTTCGGGCTGGCCAGTGGCGCATGGGCCTGCTATCTCGCTCCTGACCTGGTTGTTTCTCTGGCGCACGCCGCTCCGTTTTCGAAATGGGCGTTCGACCGGCGGCTGACCGCGGCGGACATCCCGTGGACCATCGATGCGCCGGCGTGGGTGGGGTTCCACGACCGGGACTTGGCGATGGATGCCGGCTCGGTGGAGCGCTTGCTCAACGATCTTGGCGGCGGAATCCACTACATGACGGCCAGCGAATACTGCGCCTGCCTGCACGCCAAAGTCGAGATGGAGGGGGCTCCGCCGGCTGCTGGACTGCCGCCCGTCCCCGCCCTTATCGTTGACTATGATGAGCACTACTGCCGGCATTTCGTTTCTCACGCCTCGTCCTGGATTCTGCACCTGTCGGACGAAACGCGGCGCGCATTGAAGGACTCCGTCCCGGGCAAGCGGACTGTTGAACTTCCCAAGGGGGCAGGGCGCCATCGGGTGAGCTTCGCCCCCAGGTGATGCATGGAGTCAGAGAGCTGAACGATGACTGTTTTTTTTCGAGCCGTGATTCTCGGGTGGTTGCTGATTGCGCCTCTCGTCCTTGTTGTCTCGCCGCTCGCGGCGCATGCCGGGGCCGCAACGCAAGACCGGGGGCTGCCTTACCGCTTCCTGCTGGTCATCTCCGACCAGTGGAAGGACCCGGCCAGTTGCGTGATCGAGGACGGGGGCGAATTCCAGATCCTGGCGGCGCTCATGAGGTCCTGGGGACTGCCGTTCGAGATCCTGCGCCTGGATCAGCAGCGCCTGGATAAGTACCATCTGCTCGACCGCGACGGCCGGCCCCGCTACAGCACCATCATCTGGGATGCCGGCCCCGGCGATCTCGAAGGCAAGGGGCTGGGCCTGGTGCCGGAACTGGTGAAGCAGCACGGGGTCAACCTTGTGGTTCTGGGCGACGCGGTGGCGGCGCCGGAAATCTCGGAGCTGGCCGGGGTGCGCTACATCAGCGATTTTGCGTCCCCTGACACGCTGGCGCTGGCCCGCGAGCACTTCATCACCCGCGGGCTGGAGGGCCGCGAGAAATCGTTCTTGCGACCGGGGCAGTATTGGCCGGGACTCAAGGCCGTGGCGCCCGACGCAACCGTGTTGATGACCCGCGGCCCGCATCCCTTCCTGACCGCCCGGGAGTGGAGCGGCGGAGGCCGCGTGGCCTGGCTGGGCGCTCACCGCGCCAGCGCCCAGATCCAGGGCCAGGTGGTCCGCGACCTGTTCAAGCGCCTTTTGGCCTGGACGCAAGGGTACCTGCTCTACGCGGAATATCCGAAGAGCATCCTTATGTTCATGGACGACATGGGCACCTCCGACAAGACCTTCCTCTCTTATTGGAGCTACCGCACACTCACCGAGGAGGAGATCCGCAAGGGGCTGATCGAACCCCTGAAGAAGCACAAGGCCGTGCTCATGCAGGACGTGAACACCGGCTTCGTCGATCGCCAATCGCAACGCGTCTTGAATCCCTGGAAACAAGCGCGGGTGGTGGACTCGCTTCAGCCGGGCCGGGTACATGATTTCACCTCGACCAAGCGCGGGCTCGACGCCGGCCTGCGCGAGGGTGTCTTCGAGATCCAGAGCCATGGTTGGACCCACATGCTGCCGGACCTCGACTCGCCGCCCGGCCCCTGGTGGACCGCGCCCATGGATGGAGTCGGCAGCCTTGGCTGGTGGACCGAATTCGGCGATCTGGTCCGGAAAAAGGAAATCCCGGCAATCACGCAGATGTTTCACCTGCGGAGGTCGATCGAGTATCTCAAAGAAGATTTCGGCGTGGTTCCGTTGTTCCTGATGCGCGGCGGGGGCGGTTACAGCCGTTCCTACCCCAACCATTCGGCCCGCATCGCCGCCCAACTCGGCTTCGGGCTGAGCGAACTGGGCGGGGATGAGTACCTGGGAACGGATTTCGTGATCAACCTGCAGCCGGTCCTGCGGCGCGGCACCTGGGCCTACGACCGGACGCTCGCGGCCGATGACATTCCCTGGACGGCGGATGCCCCCTACTATCTCGTTTTCCACGACCGGGACGTTTCTCTGGATCCCGGCTCGTTCAGCCGTCTGCTCCAAGGCCTCGGCGAGGGCGTGCGCTACATGAGCGCCAACGAATACTGCGGCTACATGCACGCCAAGGTCGAGCGCGACGCCGGCGCCGGTGATTCTCTTTCTCTGGCAATCCACTACGACGACCATTATTGCCGGCACTTTGCGGCGGCCAAGTCCACGTGGACGCTGCTGCTTTCCGATGAAACGCGCGGCCCGCTCGGCGGCCAAGTCCCCGAGAGGCAGGTCGTGGAGATTCCCAAAGGCCTCGGCCGGCACGTGGTTTCAGTAACGCGGTGAGCGGTTTCGAGACCGGCGCTCTGTGAGAGAATCGATGCCGATGATGCTTCGCAATTGTCTGCGGGTGTGGCTGCTGGCCCTGCTGGCTTGCGCTTTCGCTTGGTGTGGCGAGCCTGGTCTGGAGTTCGTGCACATCAGCGATACCCATGTCGTCGATCTCGATGGCGTGCACCCCAAACTGGTTGCCGCCCGCGAGCACTTCCGCCACTCCGCGGAGACGCTCAAAGGGCTCCTGGAGCGGCTGGGCCGCGAGTCGCCGCCCCCCTTCGTTCTGAACACGGGAGATCTGGTTGATAGCTACAGCTTCGATGGCCCGTCGGGCGCGCCGGTCTACGGACAGATCGAGCGCTTCCGGGAAGCTCTTGGCGGAACCCGCCTGCAAGTCTTCCTGGCGCTCGGGAACCACGATATTCATCGGTACCGGCAGGCCGAGGGTCAGCCCGGCCCGATTCCGGACCAATCGGTGGCAGAGGAAGCCAGACGCCGTTGGCGGCAGGCCTTCGACTGCTTTCGGAATGGCACTTACTACAGCTTTCGCCAGCAGGTGGGGCAGACCGCCTACTTCTTCCTGGTTTTGGACCATGCGGAGAGCCCGGTGCGAGAACGCGAGTTTGCCGCCGCGCAGCTCGCCTGGTTGAAGCAGCAGCTTGCCGCGCACCCGCGCGACGCCGTTATCCTGGCGATGCACATTCCCCTGGGCGAGGACGAGTTTTCCCAGTCGCTCAAGGCCGCGATCACAGGTGCAAACAATGTGCTGCTTTCGCTGGCCGGGCATCGCCACAGCGACGCAGTGGAGGAAATCGAGGCCGGGGGACGCCGGCTGACGCAGGTGCGCACCGCGGCGCTGGGTTACGGCGCCGATCACTGGAGACGCATCCGGCTGCTGGAAGACCGGGTGGAGATCACGGCCACCGGCCATCCGGAGCAGGTGGTGAAAACCGTCGCCGTGGCGCCGCGGCGCCGCGTGGCGGCGGCCGGATCAGTGAGGCCGGCCACGTTGCGGCCTGGGTACTCCATTGCCCCGCTGGCGCTGAACGCCGGCGGTCACTTGCGCTGACGTCGATTCCTGACTCGGGGAATGGGGTGTTTATGCGGCAGGCAGGGGCGCTGCCTGCCGCGCCCCGCGGACGCGGCCTCGCCTATCGAACCGTGTACAGAACGCCTTGATGTAACAGCTTCTTCGGGTCCGGTCTGCCGCTTGCCCCGAGCCTTCCGTCCGTGCGAAGATATTGATGTACGATGGCCACCCAGTGGCCCCTGGCGTCTAGATATGCTATAACTTGGCTTCTGGTGCAGGGGGGTTCTGCCGAGCGCGGGGGGCTCGGGTGCCCATCCCGGAGTAGTTTCTCCGTGAGCTCCCCCGACTGGACGCGGTTCCAGTATTTGCCCTGGTTGAAGAGCCGGCGTATCACCTCGACCGGCACCGCTAGTAATTGAGGACGAGCAGCCATGCAGCCAACTCTGGATCAAGAGGTTTGCAGTCAGCTCGTTCGGTACCTGGCGAATCAGTTGCCGCTGACCGAGTTTCGCAACTGGTTCGATCAGAACACCTGGGAAGTCGATCAGTCTGGCAACCCAGAGGCGATGCGTCTGGCCAGCGCGATTGAGCTGAGGCTGGCCGAGTTCTCCAGCGGCCATTGGACCGAGGATGAACTGCGCCAGCAATTGCGACCGTTGACCGAAGTGTGCGAAGTGGAAGTACGGGTACGGGCGTAGGCGCTATCGTCATACCGTCCGCGGCCCCGGTGATGCCTGAAACCCTGCCAGCCCCTCCCAAGACCTTCTCGCGAATCAGTACCGCCCCTGCGTGCGGGACTCCGGTTTGTGCAGCCACACAGTCCTCACCTTCACCCGTGCTTGGTTGGGACGCCTCAGGGTCTTCAGATTCTATCCGGATTTTCAGTGTGAGGCCACAAGCACCAAGCGGTGCTGGACGCGCCAGAGACCATGCAGAGGAACGGTCTATGGAGCCGCCGAGAGGACTTGAACCTCCGACCCGCGGTTTACGGAACCGCTAATCTAGGCGGGTTTTGACGGGGAATCAATGACATAGGCGGGGATCAAGAGGCGGAAAGCGGGCTAAGATGGGGGGGGTTGTGACAGTTTTGTGACAGTTGGGAGGCCGGGCCGGGGGAGGATGCTGGCTCAGGCGGGGGGCGGCGATGCGCTACCATGGCGCTGGGCTTCACGCCGGTGGTTAAAATCGAGGGTTGCGGAAGGGGCGACGCCAGAGTAGACTCGGCCCCATATGGCGGGCGATATGCCGGACCGCGAGGAATTGATCCGCCAGGGAATCGAGAGATTCAAGCGGGGCGAACTTCGCGTCTACCGGCCGCTGCCGTCTCTGCCGTCGCCGAAACTGAATCGCCAGAGGAAGGTGAAACTGGTCTTTTGGGCTCTGTTTCTCATCCTTACGGTAATTTGCCTTTGGATTCTGAAAGAGCCCCACAACGCCGAACTCCAGCCGGAGATCAGAGCCGCAGCGGATAGACAGCATGAGGCATGCAGTTCGGCTTCGATCATCTGCCAGCAATTCGTTCGGTTGCGTATTCCGACGCCCGCGACGGCGAAGTTTGGACCCCCAACTGAAGAGATCTGCGATGCTGCCGCAGACGGCTCCGTCATTGTCGGATCCTATGTCGATTCGCAGAATCTGAGTGGAGCGACAGTGCGCCAGAAATTCGCCTGTGCCGTGAAGCCGAGTGGCGGCGACCGATGGAAATTAATCCGGTTGGAGTTCCTACCATGGCAGGTTGGGGGCTGAAATCGACCGAGCTTCACGGCTTGGTGGTGCTGATGGGCAGGCCGGTGATTTCGCCGTATGTGGCTTTGGCGGGGTTGGGGATGGCCGTGGCGAACATGATCCAGAAGCGGCTCCCGCCGGGCATAATGGCGGCATCGTCGCGCACAAGGTTGGCCGCCAGCGCGGAAAAGTCGGCCTTGCCGCGGGATTGATCGGCGATTACCTTCAGGCCGGAGCCGGCGACAGGTAGCGCTTCCCTGGCCGGCCGGGCGGTCGGACAGGATGCCCGGGAGTTAGAGCCAAGTCCGGACAGGGCGCAGTTTTGTGACAGTTTTGTGACAAAACGCCCCTTGCACTCACCGCTGAATTGGGCTAAGCCCAATAGAATATGGAGCCGCCGAGAGGACTTGAACCTCCGACCCGCGGTTTACGAAACCGCTGCTCTACCAACTGAGCTACGGCGGCACGCTGCTGGGCGCCTCGAAACGAGGCACACTCCATGATAACGAAGGATGGCGCGCCCGCGCAATAGCCAAGCGCCCGCACGCGCCCGCCGCTTCCGCCAGGGGCCTCATTCCACCTGCTCGCGGCGGCGGACGAAGTTGCCCAGCAGCACGAAATTGCGAGTCGCACGCTTCCCGTCGTTGCCCACCGTGGTTATGCTGAAGGCGGGAACCTCCCCGGACTTCAGCTCCACCCGGCCCACGGTGATGGGATAGACGCCCTGCCGGTTGCGCTCCCGGTAGGCGGTCTCGTAGCGGTGGCGCACCCGGTTCCAGGTGAAAACCCGAATGCCGTCGAAGTCATAGGGCGAGCCGACCTGCTCGCTGGTGGCCCAGATGTACTGCGGTTTCTTCTCGCCCCTATCCCACACTTCGTCCAGCAGGTGCCAGACGGTGATGACCTTGCCCTCGGCGTACTGGGCCACCTCGTCGGGAATCGTCATTTCCACCATGCGGGCCAGGGCCCAGCCGGCCTTGCCCGCGGCCCGAAGCAGGTACCAGTCCTCCATCGGCGGCCCGCTGGGCTGCGCCTGCCTGGCCTTCTGGCTCTTGCCCTTCTTTGCGGATGCGGGGGCCTTGGTGGTAGCGGCTGTTTTTGGCTCGGGTTTGGCGGCGCCCGCCGCCGACTGGCCGGACTGCCCGGGCGGTGGCGAAGCGCCGCCCGCCCCCGGTTTCTCCACGGCGCGATGTTGCAGCACGTCGCACTCTTCCCCCTCCTTCAACTGGAAAAAGGAGGGGGACTTGCGCGCCGGCTCCAGGTGAAGATTGAGTGGGGCGTGGGCCCGCGCCCGTCCCTGCGAGGGCCAGGCCGCCGCCGAGTTCAGCAGCGCTTGGGCCTGCTCGAAGGCGTCGCGGGGAATGATGTTCCGCTGCTCGTCCAGCCAGCCTTCCACGCCATTCTGCGCGCGGACACGCGCCCAGCGGCGGCGCCTCTGAAGGATCTGGACGCGCTCTCCCGCTCTCAGCGTGGCCGTCGTGGTCCCGGAGGGCCCAAGGCGATCGCGCAAAGCCACGCTCGGCGACCCGATGTAGCCCTCGCCGATCGCACCCTCCCGCTCCTGGCGCGCACACCCGGCGAGAAGGGCCAGCAACAGAAAGAGAGACAGGGCGGGAACGCAGAACCGAAAGACGGAGCCGGACTTCACGCGCCAACCATTCAAAAACATTGAAAAGCGACTGCCGCCTCCTGCTCTTATAAGCGTACCGCGTCACTGGTCGCCGAAGCAAATGCCCAGAGCCTTGGCAGTGCGCACCAGTTCGCAATCGGGCGAGACGGCCTTCATTACCCCGACGGCTTCCTCCAGGCTGGTGCTCTCGATGGCGTTGCCGCGCAGGCAGACCATGCGGCCGTACTGCCCGGTGGCCAGCAGTTCGACCGCAGCAACGCCGAAACGCGAGCTCAGCACCCGGTCAAAGGACGAAGGGGAGCCGCCCCGCTGGATATGCCCCAGCACCGTGACCCGCGTTTCGCGCTTGCAGGCCGAAGACAGGCATTCGGCCAGGACGCCGGAAACGGCTCCGCTGCGGACCGCCAGGCGGCGCTCCTCGGCGACCTGCAGCAGCGGTTTGCCGTCCATCTGGCGTATGCCCTCGGCCACCACCACCAGACTGTACTTGTGCCCCTGGCGTTCGCGCTCGCGGATGAAGGTCTGAAGGTTGGCCAGGAAGAAAGGGATCTCCGGAATCAGGATGATGTGGGCGCCGCCGGCGATGCCGGCGTGCAGGCCGATCCAGCCGGCGTCCCGCCCCATCACCTCCAGGATCATGATGCGATGATGGCTTTCGGCCGTGGTGTGCAGCTTGTCGATGGCCTCGGTGGCGGTCTCGACGGCGGTGTCGAACCCGAAGGTCTGGTCGGTGGCGGACAGGTCGTTGTCGATGGTTTTGGGCACCCCGACCACGGGCAGCCCTTTGCGGAACAACTCCAGGGCGATTTTTTGCGTTCCGTCCCCCCCGATGACCACCAGGGCCTCGATGCCTATCATGCGGGCGTTTTCAATGACCCGGCCCGAGTAGTCCCGGACCACGGTCTGGCCACGCTCCTCGACCTTATAAGCAAAGGGGTTGCCGCGGTTCGTCGTGCCCAGGATGGTCCCGCCACGGGCGAGAATTCCGGCCACGTCCTTCAGCGTCAGCTCGCGACACTTGCCGGGCCAGATGAGCCCGTCGAAGCCGTCTTCGATGCCCATCACCCGCCAACCGTGCCGCAGGATCGCCGATTTCACCACGCCTCGGATCACCGCGTTCAACCCCGGGCAATCGCCGCCGCCCGTACACACCCCGATGGTTCGCGCATCTTGCATCATGGCCGATAGTCTCGAGTCTCAAGTTCGAAGTGTTGTGCCGCCGGCGGTACCACGGCGGCACGACTACTGCTGGACGCGCAGCAGCACGGTGTTGCTGGAGAGGCCGCCGATATTAAGCACCACGGGGTGCTCGCCGTTGACCAAGTCCGCCGGCACAATCACGTTGACCTGGTACAAGCCCACGAATCCGGGCGCCAACCCCGAGAAGGTAACCACCGCGTCGCGGCCGCCGATGGAAACGGCGGGCCGTGTCAGCGTGTTGGACAAAATCACCGAAGAAGCCGGTTTGCCGGTATCCGGCCGGTTGTCCACCGCGCCCAGCCCGGTGGCGTACAGGGAGACGGATTCGCCCGGGCGGGCCGGCCAGTCGGAAGTCACCGGCGTCGCATTGCCGTGAAGAATGGCGCCCAGGCCGCTCCCATCCTGGGTACGGCTGAACAGACCCGGATTGTAGGGGGTGACGCGCAAGGTAAGCGACGCGCCCGCCAAGCCGTCCACGCTCAGCGTCATGGTGGCCGTGGTTCCCGCCCGGGCTTCGAATGGAATCTGCGCGTTCACCTGGCCGCTGGAACTGTAAAACAGCGGCACGGCGATCTTCGTGGTCTGGCCGGTTCCCGAGTCGGTGCTGAACACCGCCGAGGTCCCGCCCAGCAGCGTCGGCAGAGGGAGAATGTTAGCGCCGGCCGCGGACACCGACGACAGCGCCACGCCGAAAATCGAGACGATGGAACCGGGGGCCACCCCGCTCTCGGACCGGTAACTGGCGGCGTTGACCACGCCATTCGGGTTCACCTCGGGCACAACGTAGCTCACCCAGTAAGGGACGTTGATGCTTTTCCCGGGCGCCTGGCTGGCGATGTTGATTGAGCCCTCGGCGACGGTTTGCGTGAAACCGGTGTTGTAGAGGGTCACCAGGACCTGCGCGCTTTGGGTCGGCGCCAGAGAGAGCGCAGAGTTATCCAGCTCGACGATGACGCTGGGATGGGGCTGGCGGGGCACGATGCGCAGCGTCAGAGTATCGGCGGCCGCGCCCACATTGGTGATCTTCAGCGGCTGAGAGGCCCGAAACGTGGACCGCGGAGCATGGGTGGCGAAACTCAGCGCCGTGGGCTGAGCCAGCAGGCTGGTGGTGAGGGCCGCCAAAACGTTCAAGCGGCCGGCGCCGGAATTCTGGGCGCTGATGGGCGCGCCATCCTCGCTGGTCGAGATTGGCACAGCCGTGTTCACCAAAGCCGACTTGGTCTGGTCGGGGGTGTAGCCCGGGTGAGCCTGCTTGACCAGCGCGGCGGCCCCGGCAACCATCGGCGTGGACATGCTGGTGCCGTCGCCTGCGGCATAGCCGGACAGGCTGTAGATGTCGCCGTTGGGATTCTGGTTCTGGGCCGCCGAAAGAATGAAGCGTCCCGGGGCCACGACGTCGGGCTTGACCGGCTGAGTGGAGCCGCCCGCCGGCCCGCGCGAACTGAAGCGCGCCAGCACATCCGAGGTGGCCGGCCAGGCGGATAAAGTGGGGTCAAAGCTGGCCTGCGCCCGGCGCCCCGCCAGAAAGCGGGCCAGCGCCTCGCCCTCGGCCTTGCTGATGATCATGGACGGGATCTGCGCATCGCGCGTATCCATCAGCGGCGGCGTGTCATCCACATTGTTGTAAATGAGGGCGCCCACGGCGCCGGCCGCCGTGGCATTCTGGATCTTCTCCGTAAAGGTGCACAGCCCGCGCTTGATCAGCGCCACCTGGCTGCTCAGGCTCCGCGGCGCCAGAACCACGCCGGAGGGCAGGCTGGCGCTGGGCAGGCACGCCAGGGCGCTGGGGTCCAGTGCGCTGACGTCGGCCAGCGGCGCCGGTCCGAACACCGCCTTGAAAACCGGCTGGCTGCCGGGGAAGCCGCTGATCCGGGCCAACGAAGCCGGCAAGCCGTCGGCGCTGGCCACAATCACGGTTCCGGAAAATAGCCGCGCGTTGCTGGTGGCCCCTACAGCCAACACCGCCGGCAAAGAGGCCGGGCTGCTGACCGTTCGCGCCGCGGGACCGGAATTCCCCGATGCCGCCACCACCACCACGCCCACGGCATTTGCATTCTGAACCAAGCGGGCATACGGGTCCTGCTCGGGGGGGATCGGCTCGCTGCTGCCCACGCTCAGGTTGATGACATCCATGCCGTCGCGGACAGCGGCGTCGATGGCGTCCATAACCGCGTGGGAGGAGGCGCTCTCGTTGCTGATCACCCGGTAATTGCCTAGATAGGCTTTGGGGGCCACCCCGCTGATCGACGCGGAGGGCGAAACCGACTGAACTCTGTCCCCGGCTGCAATCCCGGCCACAAACGTTCCATGCCCGTCCACATCGGCCGCGCTCTTTCCGCCCGTGAAATCGCGGGCCACAATTACCTTGCTGTTCGTGGAGCCCGAGATCATGGCCTGCGTGTCGCCCTTCGGATAGCCGGCAGGAACCTGAAGCCCCGAGTCCCGGAACATGGGATGAGTCTGGTCGATGCCCGTATCGATGATCGCGATCTTGATGCCGCGGCCGGCGTTGGCCTCTCCGCCGATGGCCGGCAGCGCCCAGGCCTCCGGGGCCCGCACCAGCGGCACGGCGGCATCCAGAAACAGCCGCATCTCCGGCGCAGCCAACACTGACTCCACGCCGGGCAGCCCGCGCAGCGCTTCGAGTTGCTCCGGCGTGGCGCGCACCAGCAGCGCGTTGAGCACAAATTCGGTGCTTCCCACGATGTCCGCGCCGCTGCCGCGGATGGCCGCCGCCAGCCGCGCCTTGCGGGAACGCAACACCACGGCGCGCCGCTCGCCGTCGTCCGACAACACACGGCTGCGCCTCGCTCGCGGCTCCGGCTCTTCCTGGATTACCTGCTCGATGACGGACGGGTCCGACACCACAACGATGACGTCACGGCGCTCCTGCGCGCCGACGACGAGGGGAAACAGAGCCAGAACGAAGACCCGCATCACCCAATGGGGCATGTGTCTCCGCATTCTATCAGAAGTTAAGAGTTATGAGTTAAGAGTTAAGGCTCCTATCCCAAAAGTGTAAGGGCGCAAGGCGCAGCCCGCGAAGCGGGCGGAAGAGTAAAGCCCATGGCGCAAGCCGTGGGTATC
>Ga0315279_10005178_pt1 | contig 17043 bp, 10 predicted proteins | sample YL17G06_20_MG_FD_203694 | JGI IMG/M metagenome (GOLD analysis project Ga0315279, IMG submission 203694) | Sediment microbial communities from Yellowstone Lake, YNP, Wyoming, USA - YL17G06_20 | ecosystem: Environmental > Aquatic > Freshwater > Lake > Sediment | place: USA: Wyoming | collected...
TATAATCTCTTTAGATTTCTACCTCTCCCCCTGTATCCCCCTCTCCACAGGTGTGGAGAGGGGGAACAAAAAGGGGGTGAGGTTTAAAGTTTTCATTTTGTCGGGTAGCTTCGCAATCCAACCTACCTATCTATGGCGGGTCGGATGAATCCGACCGCTACAATGGATCTTTTAATACTTCACGGGTTAAATCTTGTTATTTTCCTTTATCAATATTTTGGCTGGCGTAAGAAGCCTATCCATGTCTTCGATCTGTAAATTTTGTTTTCTTAGCAGTTCAGGATAGTATTTTATCAAAGTTTCATTAAACATATAAGCGATTTTTTGCTCAAGAAAATTGGGATGCCCCACATAGGAAGATGAAGTTAGCTCTTGTATTAATTTTTTCTGCCTGGACTTGGGGGCAATAATTACCAGTCTTCGATCATGTCCAATTCTGTCATGGACTTTCAGTAAAGCATGGAATCTCTCAAGTGCACTTAAAATTCCTGTCCTCTCTTCAACTTCAAAGGCAAATATCGGAGTGCCATCCTTATGAAACCAGATGCAATCAATTTGCTCTATACGTTTCTCCTGTGTAGCAGTTAGTTCTTTCAGCGGAAGCTCAGTCAAACATTTCAAGTCTCTAAACATTTTTCCCTGGTCGACCGCCTGTTCTCTTTTACCTAAGTAAGGCAGAAAACCAAGCTTTCCGGCTAACACGATTAAACGATAAAGTAGTTGATTATGCAAACTCCCTTTGGGGATGGTCTGTGCTCTTATGGTTTCCTCTTCCAGATCAAACTCATTTTGAATGATTACTTCCTCAGGTGGTCTTAGCTCCCAAAGCCGTCCATTTCTGGAAATCGCAATCTCCTCCAGCACATCTAAGATATCTTTTTTGGGCGGAGGCTGGTGAGCGTTAATCAGAAGAGGAAGGATGGTGGCCACGATTTTATCAAAATCTGCCATCTTTTCCCTTCTTAAAAAACTGATCAGATAATAGCGAATGCGATCTTTGGTCGGAAGATACTGCCCTATGTATTTCTCCTTTTCTTTTTTTATGTGCCAGCGATCATCTAAGCCCAACTCAAATTCCTTAGCCAGAAGTTCGCTCACGTCCCCAGCGGTCTTTAGAGCAAATTTATCAATTAACTTGGCTTCAAAAAGCTCAGGCACTATTGCTTGCATAACCTCTTCTAAGGTAGCTCCACCTGTTCTCACGATCTCTCTTTCCGCTGCATTTAATACCACCTTGACTGCAGGTAAAGCCTCGGGTTCTATTGTCGAATACATACTTTTGGATTTTCTGAAATTTATTATCAGTTGTCCACCCAAGACTTTAAGAGGATTTTTCTTTTTATGAATTGAAGTGGTATGAGTAGGTTGGGCGACCGTGTTAACATATTCAAATCCGGCATCTTTTGCCGCATCCTTAATTGCATACCAAAGCCAAGTTTCTTTGTGTTGAAATACCAGCGATAACCAGGCATCCTTCTTTAAAACTTTATACATCTCAATTATGGACTGGTTCAGGAGATTGAGATAATCCTCTTTGGTATGCTTTTGGTCACCCCCTTCAATTACTTCCAATTCTCTGTTTTCATCCTTGACTTTAAACCCAAGCCAAGCATCCCACATGGTAGTCAGATCAAGATAAGCTATATGTGCCCCATAAGGAGGATCCGTATATATATAGTTTATTGATTTCTCTTTGATAAACTTTGATAAATTGGTGGCGGATTCGACCTGTGCCGTGAAAGTCTTGCCTTTTTTAAAAAACTTATTTATGGACTTGTTAGATTCTTCTTTAGCTTTCTTTACGCTGTAAAACCTATATTTGAATCTATCCCATACGTCGAGGACAACTCTTCTTTTCGGCTTCCAATAACGATATTGGGCAAAAATGCTGCCACCCCCATCCCCCAATCTATGCTCCCCACGAGTGGTGCTGAGGTTATACGTCAGATTTGCTCTGGCTAAGGTTCCAGAGAAGACCAACTTCATTAAATCCCTCACCACAGGATTTCTAATATGCTTAATTTCTTTCAAAAGCTTTACATAAATTATCAATTGCCTTTTGTCAAACAGATCTTCTACAAATGCAAAATCTGAATTGCTCGGCAATCTTACTCCTTTGGGATACCATTCTTTTATTTCATACCGTTCTATCTCCTTATCTTTTGCGTTTCTTATAAACTCTACACTTTCTTTTACTTTATTCTCCAAATCATTGAAAGCTAATTGAAACTTCTCTATATCAACCGGAGCAATACAAGTTTGTCTTGTAAGAAAAATAGCTAAAGGAGCAATGTCGACATTTATGGTTTTTCTTCTAAGGCTTAAGGATTCTATGGCGGTGACACCGGTTCCACAGAAAGGGTCCAAAACCGTATCACCTTTTTTAGAAAAATGCTCGATATAGGTTCGGACAACGTTAGAAGCCTGCTTGGTGAAATAGGGATGTATCTTGTAGTGCCATTGTTGCTGTTTCTTAGGGATTATGGCTTTGTCAATAGGCTTAAGTTCGTCCAATTAGTTTCTCCTTCAGAAATGAATGGCATTAAAGATGTAGTGGTCGAGCTTGCTCAACTTTTGGGCAAAGTAAACTTTGCCACTACTTCCTTGGGGCAAAACAAGCTTTGCCACGCCCCGATTTCATCGGGGCGCTACGTTCTTTCTTTTTTACCTCTCCCCCTGTCCTACGGATCTTCGATCTCCCCCTCTCCACATGTGTGGAGAGGGGAATTAAAGGGGGTGAGGTCCTTCAGACACGAATAGCATTATATTTAAGTTTCAGGACATTTTTTACCATCTTGACGATCCCATCTTTGTCCAATCCAAGAATGCTTAGAAGTTTATTTCGGGGACCGTGCTCGATGAATTTGTCGGGAATTCCCATTCTTCTGATGAGCACATTATTTATACCATGTGCTTCGGCAAATTCCAAAATAGCTGACCCAAAACCACCCAAGAGAGCATTCTCCTCAACGGTGATTATTCTATCAAATCCTTTTAGAATAGAAAGAATCATTTCTTCGTCCAATGGCTTCACAAAGCGTGCATTAACTACCTCCACATTTATCCCTTCTTTACCAAGCTGTTCAGATGCTTCCAAAGCCGGATAGACCATGGAGCCGATTGCCAGAATTGATAGGTCTTTTCCTTCCTTTAGCCGTTCCCAACTCCCTATCTCTATTGGAGTGAAATCGTCTTTGACTGAGACTGATTTTGGATCGTCTGGAATAGGAGCGCGCGCATACCTGACAGCCACAGGGCCATTTTGCCATCTTGTAGTGAGCGAAGCGAATCTATTGACCGCAGTGTATAGCATATTTTCTAATTCGTTCCCGTCTTTGGGAGCCATCACCACCCAGTTGGGAATCTGCCGGAGATAAGAAATATCAAAGGCTCCATGATGGGTGGGACCATCTTCACCGACTAACCCGGCTCTGTCTATTGCCAAAACCACCGGAAGATTTTGAAGTGCAATATCATGGATTATCTGATCAAATGCCCTCTGGAGAAAAGTGGAATAGACTACGAATACCGGCTTTAAACCTTGAGATGCTAATCCACAGGCGAAGGTGACTCCATGTTGCTCGGCTATGCCCACATCATAAAATCTCTTGGGGAAAAGTGTAGCGAAATCAGCCAAACCAGTTCCCAGAGTCATAGCGGCAGTTATGGCTACAATTTTTTCATCATTTTGAGCTAATTTGACCAAGGTTTGACCCAGGACATCCGTATAGGTCGTTTTTCCTGCCTGTCCGTTGGAATTTCCGGTCACCTTGTCAAAAGCTCCAATGCCGTGAAAACGGGGAGCGTCATCCTCCGCAAACTTATATCCTCTCCCCTTTTGGGTCAAGATATGAAGTAAGATGGGTCCACTCAAAGTTTTCAAATGCTCTAAGGTCTTTACGAGACCACCTATATCATGACCATCCAAAGGTCCGAAATACCGGAAACCTAACTTTTCAAAAAGAATTCCGGGAACCAAAAATCCTTTGATGCCCTCCTCCACTTTTACCACTGCGGCTCTGATCTTATCCCTTCTTTTGAACCTCCCCACCAGCTCCCAAACCTCCGCTTTCAGCTTATTATATTTCTCATCCGTCAAAAGATCGGTCAGGTATTTGGAGACTGCTCCCACATTCTTGGAGATGGACATCTTGTTGTCGTTCAAGATGACGATGAGATTTTTTCCCAGAGCGCCGCTGTTGTTCAATCCTTCAAAGGATAAGCCGCCGGTTAAAGCTCCATCACCTACTACTGCAACCACTGAGAAATTTTCTTTTTTCTGATCTCTGGCACAAGCCATGCCTAAAGCGGCGGAGATGGAGGTGGAGGCGTGACCTACACCGAAGACATCGTGCTCGCTTTCGGATTTTTTAGGGAAACCACTTATCCCTTCATATTTTCTTAAAGTCTCAAATCGGTCTTTTCTTCCAGTTAAAAGCTTATGCGCATAACATTGATGCCCCACGTCCCAGATGATCTTATCCTTGGGCGAATTAAAAACATAATGGAGCGCTAAAGTCAGCTCGACCACCCCTAAGCTGGGGGCTAAATGTCCACCATTTTTAGATACTACAGTTATGATCTTTTCTCTGATCTCCTCAGCCAATTCCTTCAGATTCTCACTGGGAATCTTTTTTAAATCCTCTGGGGAATTTATTTGGTCCAGCCATTTCGTCATTTTTATTTTACCTCAACCATTCACTTGATTACCCCTCACCCCCGCCTCTGGCGGGATTTTCAACCTCCCCTCTCCCCGAGGGGAGAGGGATAGGAAGTAAGAACAGGGGCGCGAGACAAGTCTCGCTACTCCGGAATATCAATCCATTCTCTCAATCATATAATCCGCTAATTCTTTAAGTATCTCTCCATCATCACTAAATATTTTCAGCTCGGCTTTTGCTTCTTCCAAAAGTCTTGCTGCTATTTTTTTAGATTTATCCACCCCTAATATTTTGGGATAAGTAGCTTTCGCTCTGGACTGGTCCGCCTTAGTTTTTTTGCCTAACTTTTCGGTTTTTCCGGTAGCATCCAAAATGTCATCTATAATCTGAAAAGCCAATCCGAATTTTTCCCCATAGGATGTCAAAACCCTGAGTTTTTCCCCTCTGGCGCCACCCAAGATGGCTCCAGCTCTCACCGAAGCTTTCATCAAAGAGCCGGTTTTATGGGAGTGAATAAAATTTACCTGAGAGATGTTAACTTTCTTCCCCTCCGCTTGCAGGTCAGCCGCCTGTCCTCCCACCATGCCATAGGTTCCTATTTCGAAAGCGATTTCTGAAACGAGCTTTGAATTTTTGGTCTTAGATAAAAGCTCAAATGCTAAAGCGTGCAAAGCGTCACCAGCTAAAACCGCCATTCCATCCCCGAAGACCTTGTGCAAGGTGAGCTTTCCTCTTCTTAAATCATCATCATCCATACAGGGGAGGTCATCATGTATTAAAGAGTAAGTGTGAATCAACTCCAAAGCACTCGCCACAGGCAGAATGGCATTTCCTTTGCCTCCTACTAACTCAAATGAAGCCATAGCCAATATGGGACGAAGCCTTTTACCACCGGCAAAGACCGAATAGCGCATAGCTTGGTGGAGAGGAATGGGGAGCGTTTTCACCGAGGGAAGATACCCATTTAACGCTTTCTCTATTATTCCTCTTTTTTTCTTCAAATAATTCTCTAAATTCACGATTTCCTCAGATTTTTTTATAATTAATTATAATTGCAAAATTTCTGATACAAAGCTGTTCCCCCTCACCCTATCCTCTCCCCTGTGGGGAGAGGGGAAGTAAGCGTCCTGTTAATTCTATAAAAGTTCCTCTTCGTTTTTTTCTATATCCAAAGGTTCGGTTTTATACTGACCTTTTTGGGTCTTAATCAATTTTTGAACTTTAGCTTCAGCCTCAGACAATTTTCGAGTTAAGAATTTGGAGAGATTAATGCCCTCTTCAAATATTTTCAAAGACTCTTCTAAAGATAGCTCGCCTTCCTCCAGTTTGTGAACGATCTCTTCCAATCTTTTCATCGCCTTTTCAAAACTTTTAGGTTCGCTTCGCTCACTACAAGTTTTTTTGACCACGTTTTCTCCGATTTAAATTCTTTGGACTTTGAGATTGCTTCGTCGCTTCGCTCCTCGCAATGACATTTTTGAGACACTCTCTCAAGGGAGGGGAAATTCCTCTCTCCCCTTTTTCGTGGAAGAAAACTAAATCTACCCTGAGTCAACTTTCTCTACTTTGGTCTTGGCTTTTCCTTTGAAAAATTTCACCTCTAATCTATCTTCTTCTTTCAACCAGCCCGCATCCTTGATTATCTCCAATTCCGGCAACTTTCGAGCAATAGAGTAACCCCTCTTCAATACCGATAGAGGAGACAGAGCCTCAAGTTTTTCCTCTCTTAAAGATAAATCGTTTTTCTTAAATTCAAAATAGTTTTTTATTCTATCCCGAAGTTGCCTGATGAACTCGTCTAACCTCTGTGCTCTCTGGGTGATAAGATCGAGCGGTCTTCTGAAACCATAGCTTTGTTGGGCGGCTTTTAACCTTTGCTTTGAATATTCGATCAGAGAGGTTTGATAGGAGGTCAACTTTTTGGCATTGGATCTTGTCTCTTTTAGAAGTCCCTCTTTGTCTTTTACCACCATTTGAGCGGCTGCAGAGGGAGTCGGTGCTCTCAAATCTGCAACAAAATCAGAGATGGTGAAATCTATCTGGTGCCCCACCGCTGAGATTATGGGAATTTCTGAAGCATAGATGGCTCTGGCAACGATCTCCTCGTTGAACGCCCACAAATCCTCCAAAGATCCCCCTCCCCTACCTACTATCATTACATCGATTTTTGCAAATTCGTTAAACTCTTGGATAGCCTGTGCAATTTCCTCTGCCGCCCGTTCACCTTGAACCCTAACCGGATTCACTATTATTCTTACGCTGGGAAAACGCTTATGTATGATTTTTATCATGTCTCTTATGGCGGCTCCGGTGGGTGAGGTTACCAATCCGATAGCCTCCGGAAATTCTGGAATTGGTTTTTTGTGCTCCTCGTCGAACAGTCCCTCTTGGAAAAGTTTTTCTTTCAATTTCTGGAAGGCGATCTCCAACTTGCCCCAGCCTGCTGGAATAAGCTCAATCACATCTAATTGATATTGCCCATTTCTTTCGTAAACACTGATATTCCCAAAGGCTATTATTCTCATTCCATCCTCTGGCTCGAACGAAAGCCTGGTTCCTCGAAATCTCCACAGGGTACATCTTATCTGGGCATTTTCGTCTTTCATGGAAAAATAGCGATGACCAGATGAATGTAAAGTATAATTGGAGATCTCCCCTTCCACCCAAACGTTGGGAAAACTTTCCTCTAATATGCTTTTAATCTCTTTTGTGATCTCGGTAATTGTATAAACTTTTTCTTGCATTTTCTGAAACTATTTGTGTAGTTAGGTAATGTCAAAAAGTTCCGCCAAAGACGGGACATGGTTGACCTACAGGCTTCTCAGTTTTTCAACTAATATTATATAGTGAATAAAACTGTTTGTCAAACAATATGTAAAAGAAAGGGCAAGTAAATTGCAGAAAAATTCTAAAAAAAGTAGGATGAAGTCTTCAGTCTGTAGGCGAAGAGAAAGAGGTTTATATGGTTCACCTGAAGGTGAACACTCCAAATTCCTTGTTAACAGAAATCCTAATAGTGATACATTTGAGAACCAAGCAAAATATTGAGGCAGATTCCTAAATTAGCCGGTGAGTTGGTATTCTTTGATTTTATAAAGAAGCGAGCGGTAGCTTACCTCTAAGAGCTGGGCGGCTTTTCTTCTATTCCAGTTGGTTTTGGAAAGAACCTCAGAGATCAAAGACTTCTCCTCCTGTGCCACCACCTCTCCTACCCTGTTCTTCAATGAGTAGTTCTTTGTCTGAGGGAAGCTGGGCGTTGGTGTGGCATAAGATCCGGTATAAACCGAAGTCGGCTTTATGGTGTCATAGATTATCTCTTCATCCTCCCGAACCACCACCTGCTTGATCAGATTCTCCAACTGCCTCACATTGCCGGGCCAATCATATTCCTGCAAGAGCTGGATGGTCTTGGAAGAGAGAGGACGATATTTTTTGTTGTAAACCGTGTTATATCTTTGTAAGAAATGCTCGATCAATAGTGGAATGTCTTCCCTTCTTTCTCTTAAAGGGGGCAGGTTCAGGGTAACCTCATTTAGCCTGTAGAATAGATCCTCTCTTATGGTCTGATCTTTCAGAGCTTTACTCAAATCCCGGTTGGTGGCACAAACGATTCGGGTGTCTACTTTGATGGTTTTTATTCCCCCTACCCGCATGAACTCATAATGCTCCAAAACCTGAAGCAATTTAGATTGAAGCTCCAGAGGCATATCTCCAATCTCATCCAAAAACATGGTTCCCTTGTTGGCCGTTTCAAACCTTCCCGGCTTGGTTTTAAAAGCCCCGGTGAAAGCACCCTTTTCATAGCCAAAAAGCTCCGCCTCCAATAGCTCTCTGGGAATGGCGGCACAATTTACCTTGATGAAAGGCTCACTTTTTCGGCTGGAGAGGGTATGTAACATTCTCGCCACGATCTCCTTGCCGGTGCCTGATTCCCCCCGGATCAATATGGTCAGCTCACTATCCGCCACTTGTTCGATGACCGTTTTGATCTGGAGCATGGGGAAACTATCACCTACCAGCGTTTCATATTGAGACCTATCCTTTAACTCTTTTTTAAGATGATCCAGTTCCTTCTTGAGATGATTTTTCTCTAAGACGCCCTGGATGTGGATCTCCACCTCTTTGGGGTCGAAAGGCTTGGTAATAAACTCGGATGCTCCTCTTTTAATCGACTCCACCACGTTCTTCGTCTCTCCGTGTCCGGAGAGCATGATCACCTCGGTTAGCTGATCCATGGACTTTATTCTGTCCAGAACCTCCAAACCCTCCATGCCGCGCATTTTTATATCTAAAAGGACCAAGTTGGGCTTGGTTTTGGAGACCATCTGCAGCCCTTCCGGTCCGTCTTTGGCAGAGACGATCTCGTAGGTTTTGCCTAAACTGTCGTTTAGAAACCAGGAGACCTTAGGGTCGTCATCGATAACTAATATTTTGACCTTATCTTGATCCATTGTTAGTTTCCTTAAGATAGCAAGGTTTTAATAGAATGTTGCCCCCTCACCTTGATCCTCTCCCCAAGTGGAGAGGAAAGAGAGTAAAGATCGATTAGATTGTAAACACTTTTAAACATTCGTATTAGCTTTTATTATCTTCAAGTTTGGCTTAGGTGAAGCCCTAGCCTCATAATAAATTCAGGGTGACTACTTTCATATGCGCATGCATTCATATGAATTATCGACAAAAAATTTTGAGTGTAGAGTTCAGAGTTTAGAGTCAAGCCCTAAAATCTAATCTTTCTACTCTTAACTTTTAAGTCTCAACTCTTAGCTCTCTGCTCTTAACTCTCCACTCTTAACTCTTCTGCTGGCAGATTTACAAAAAAGGAGGTCCCTTTGCCCGGTTCGCTTTTCACTGAGACTCTGCCGCCGTGAGCCTTAATTATCCTTTCCACCACACATAAGCCTAAACCAGTGCCCTCTTTTTTGGTGGTAAAATAACGGTCAAAAATCCGACTTAAGTTCTCTGGAGCGATTCCACAACCAGTATCCGCTATACCTATCTGCAGAAATTGAGCCCCATTTTTTGATTCCTGGTCGGGTTTTAAGCTCACCCCCAATTCACCACCCTCGGGCATGGCCTCAATTGCATTTAAGATTATATTTAACAGCACCTCCATAATTTCATTTTCGTTGATGAAGACATGTGGAACTTCTTGGTAGTCTATTTTTAAATCGATTTTTCTTGTGTCCAGATCTGGCTTCACCAAGTTCAATGCCCGATCCAGGGTATGCCTTATGTCTTTTTTCTCCAGCTCGTATTTATTGGGGTTGGAGAAGTTTACTATCTCCTTGGCTAATTCATTTAGGCGGAAAATCTCTTGTTCCACCATATCGAAAAACTCCTCTTTTGCGTCTGTGTCCGACCATCTCTCTTTCAGGAGTTGTAAAACCCCTTTGATATTGGTTAATGGTTTTTTCAAATCGTGGGTGATCTCCGACACCATGTTTCCCATAGTCAAAAGACGGGTGGCGTTGAGTATGCTTTTCTGTCTTTCATAAATCGAGGCCGACTGAGAGGCGATGATGGAAATCAAATGTTTCTCTTCTTCGGATATGATCTGGTGTTTTCGATTCCCCACCGAAAGCACCCCATGCAGCATCCCTTCTGCGATTATGGGAAACGAAGCCACCGAATCCAAATATGGGGATAAATTGAAATTTTCTTTTAATTTCCCTTTGATTTTAGAGTTGAGTTTGTCCGAATCCAAGATTTCTTGCTTCTCCAAAGAAATTTGGAAATGCGAAGCATTCTTCGAATCTACCTTTTTGTTTTCCACGCCCTGGCAGAAATCAAGGCTCAATTGTTTTTCTTTTTCGCTCCATCCGAACCATAGGGCAAAATCGACCTCCATAATTTTTTTAATCCGCTCAAAGATAAAATCCGAAATCTTTTCGAAACTTTCTAAGGTGGAAAGGGTACTGGCGATTTCATATAGAATCGAAAGCTCCCCAATCTTTTTCTTGGTCTGTTCAAAATGATGGGCATCATCTATGGCGATAGCGGCTTGGGAGGCAAAGGTGGTCAAAAGCCTTATGTCATCTTGATTAAATGATGCACCCGTGACTTTGTCACTTAAATTTATCACCCCCAAGACCTTTTCTTTGATCTTCAAAGGCACACACAAAAGGGATTTGGTGGCATAATGCTTCTTGCTTAAACGCTTGAACTTCTGATCATTTTCAATATCCTCAATGATCAAAGGAGTCCCCTTTTGAGCCACATATCCGGCGATGCTTTTGCCCAACTCCAATTTCGTATGCTCAATTATCTCTGGCTTAAGTCCGATGGCGGATTTGATGGTCAATATGTTTTCTGGTTCTTGAATCAACATGATGGAGCCCGTTTTTGCTCCTATCACAGAAGTAGCCAAGGAAACTATCTTGTCCAGAAGAATATCCAAGTGTTCCGTGGAGCTAAGAGATTTACTAGCCTGATAGAGGGCATCTAATTCCGCCACCCTTTTGTTTAATTCGAGATTTTTCTCCTTCAGTTCAGCCAAAAGTCTATTTCGAACTTGATCAGACCTTCTTTTTTCCAACCCCCTCTTTATGGTCAGCTTTAGGTCAGGGAACTCGAAAGGCTTCATCAGATAATCATAAGCCCCCTGATTGATGGCATTCACCGCAGAGTCCAAGGAGGCGAACGCGGTCATCAATATCACCAGAGCATCTTGATCTTTGGTACGGGCGGCTTTAAGTATATCCAGTCCATCGAATCTGGATGTGGGCATTCTTATATCTGTGATCACCAAGTCAAAATCATCTTGATTAATTTTCTCAATTGCCTTTTCTCCATCCTCTACCGCAGTTACCTCATATCCCACCCCAGAGAGGAGAGTGTTTAAACTTTCGCACATCCTCTCCTCATCATCCACCACCAAGATTTTGCCGTAATCTTTCTCCATAAGATTTATTCCCTTTGCTTATTCCTCCTAAATCTTTTTTTACTGGTCCCGCTAAAGCGGGACACTCCACATGGTGATGGAGTATCCAGCTTTGGATCCTTTAAGTTGGTTCGGGAATTGGAATTCCCGAACCACTCTCGTGCGGGAAATCCAATTCCCGCACGAACAAGAGGGTTTTTTCAACTGCTCTAAAGCGGGACACTCCAGATGGTGACGGAGTATTCCCGCCAAAGGCAGGGATCCTTAAGGGGACGCAACGGGCAAAGTTATTAAAAAGCTTGTCCCCTTATCTTTTCTTTTTGCCACGATGGTTCCCCCATGCCTTTGGATTATTTCATAACAGATCCATAAACCCAAGCCAGTCCCCTTTCCTTCATCCTTAGTGGTAAAAAACGGCTCAAATAACCGGGAGATATTCTCTTCGGGAATGCCACATCCAGTATCTGAAAATTCGATCTCTACCGTGTCTTCGTTCTGACGTGCTAAAACCAAGATCTCTCCCTCCTGGGGCATAGAATCTTTTGCATTCATCAAGAGATTCAAAAAAACCTGTTTGATTTCGTCATTAAAACCTTTCACCTGGGGAAGGTTTTGGGGAAGGTCTTTCTTTATCACACACTTCTCTTTTAAGAATTGTTTTTCCACCAAAAAGACGGTCTGATTTATGATCTCAACTACATCCAGAGTGGACATGTTCTCGTTTTTCGGTCTGCAAAAATCAAGAAGGCTTCTTACGGTTCGAGCAATCCGGTCCACCTCCTCTTCAACCGATTTGAGATTTGATTGGCTGGGAGCATTGTTTTTCATAGATTCTGAAAGGATCAAAAGATAATTTTTTATAATTCCCAAGGGATTGTTGATCTCGTGAGCGATGGAAGCAGAGAGCCGCCCCAAAGCCGCCAATTTTTCGGATTGGATCAATTGCTTTTGAGTTCTCCTCAACTCTAGATTCATATTTTTTTGGCTTTCATAAAGAATGGCGTTTTCTACTGCTGAAGTAAACTGACCGGTTAGAACCGAAAGAAACTCCAGGTCGCTGTCGGTGAAAGGGAGACCGGAGGTCTTTCCAGTAAGACTCAAAATTCCTCTGATTTGACCTTTGCTTATCAAGGGGGTACATAGCTCACATTTCAAGGCTTCCAAAATTTTGATCTCCCTCCCCCACTCTTTATGCCTTGGGACTGAAGAGCGGGACGATGTTAAGACAAAATCAGGGGAGCCTTTCTTTATATGGACTTGGATTTCATCTAAAAGCAAAGGTCCATTTTCGGATAAAAGGAGTTTTGACAGATCACTGTCTTGCCTGAATTTGAACTCAGTAAAGTCCGGATACCCTTTTAGGTCTATCCCTTTTATTTTAAACATGGAAAGCTCTTTTTTGTGGGGATCTTTTTGAATGAATATCGCCGCACCGTTTAGTCCCAACTGCCCTATCAGGCTCAAAAGCATTGCCTCTAAAAGTGCATCGATATCTAACGTGGAACCCAGTTTTCGGGAAATCTCGAAAATCGTATAAAGATCGAAGATCTTCCGCTTTAGTCTCCGGTTCGATTCGGTCAATTGGTTTACTTTGTTCTCAATGACGTTTTTCAAGAGATCGACCGATTCCAAAACTCTTCTTTCCATTTGCCCACCGGGGCAAGCGTCTCTTTGGAGATTCAAAGGATCTCGATGATCCAAAGGTTCCCGAGGGCTCATATCCCGCGAAGCCGGGTCCTTCGGACGAGTGCGTGAACCTGACATACTTCATGCCTTCGGTTAAGAATTCATCTTAAAGGAAATAACTTTCCTCTTAAAACTTTGACATCCAAATTAGCCCCACAAAAACGCAAGCGAAAAGGGGTAAATACGATATTACTTTTCTACTGCTACTTTTTAAATCGGCAAAAATATGAAAACAGTTAACCTAAAATTGCAAACTTTTGCAAATTTTCCATGTTTGAGGAGAAATTATTTGAATAAAAAGGCCTCGCCAATAGTTCGACTTCCTTCGGCTTCGCTCAGGACAAGTCGCTCACCATAAAAGGCGGGGCGGGAGGCAGAGTCGAGGGAGAGACAGAAACACAACCAGCACCTAACTTAAGTCAGGTGCTGGTCTATTTTGGAGAAGAGCAATAATCTTGGAAAAACAATCAATCTCAACTTTTGTTCTTTCCCCAATCGTAAAAAATACACTTCCCTAATTCGGGGGCATATTCATAGCACCTTTTGTAATTCCCAAAAGGAATCCTTCCATCGAAGGCGAAGCAATCTAAGTCCATATCTTTACAGGGAATCTCCCGGAAGTCATCTAATCTTCTTTCCTCCCTTGGAGTCTCCTCTAAAAACTTGAATAGGCTTTTGCTTTTCATCTTAGGGAATTTTGCAACTCAAAATTTTGCTATTATTGGAGTAGCTAAACTCACCTTGCGTCTCCAGAACGCAGACCCCCGCAAAAGCTGGGTCTCCACTTTGTTTCGACAAGGTCTGCCACTACAAAAAGACTGATCAGTGATCACTGGATTCTTCCTTCAGTCCGTATTCCTGTAATTTATTACGCAAAGTGCGGGTGGAAATTCCCAGAATTTCTGAGGCTTTAGTTCGGTTTCCCCCTTCGGTCTCTAAGGTCTTTAATATCAGCCATTTCTCAGCCTCATAGATGGAACAGCCCACCTCGATTGCTTCGGAGGAGAAATATGCTTTACTAAGAACCAGCTCTTTGGAGAAATCGCTGGGAGTAAGAATATTTCCTTTGGAGGTGACCACTGCCCTCTCAATATAATTTTCCAGCTCTCTTACGTTTCCGGGCCAGGGATATTCCATAAACATCTCATAAATTTTCTGGGAAATTCCTTCGATGGACCTTTTATTCTCAAGATTATATTTCTTCAAGAAATGTTCCGCCAAAGCCGGGACGTCCTCTTTTCTTTCCCTCAAAGGCGCTATATGCATGGGGATCACATTTAGTCGATAGAAAAGGTCCTCTCTGAATTTCCCCTTTTCGATTTGTTCCCTTAGATTTTTATTAGAGGTAGAGATGATCCTCACATCTACCTGAATGGTCTCCCCGGAGCCAACTCTTTCAAATTCCCTCTCCTGTAATACCCTTAAAAGTTTCGCCTGTAAAGCGGGTGAGATCTCGCTTACCTCATCCAAAAGCAGGGTGCCGCCATCAGCTAATTCAAATCTTCCCCTGGATTTTCTTATGGCTCCGGTGAAAGCCCCCTTCACATGACCAAATAACTCACTTTCAACCAGTCCCTCGGGGAGAGCGGCACAGTTGATCCTTATGAAAGGACCAGCTTTACGAGAGCTGTTATAATGGATGGTTCTGGCGATAAGTTCCTTTCCGGTGCCCGATTCTCCGGTGATTAAAACCGTGGCTTTGGTATCTGCCACCACCTCCACCAATTCGAAAATCTTTTGCATCTGGGGACTTTTGCCAACTATATTTTCAAAACGGTATTTGCCGGCCAACTCAGAGCGGAGAAGCTTATTCTCCAAAATAAGTCTTTTGTGTTCAAAAGCCCTCTTTAAGACCAATTCTATCTCATCTGCGGAAAAAGGTTTCATCACGTAATCGAAAGCCCCCAACTTCATAGCTTCCACTGCATTTTCTACAGTCCCATAGGCGGTCATCATCACCACCTTGGCATCGGGAAGATATTCTTTGGTCACCTTCAGAAGCTCCATCCCGCTCATTTGGGGCATGCGAATGTCGGAAAGGATTATATCATACTCTTTATCCTTAATCTTTTCTAAGGCCTCCTCCCCGGTGGAGGCTAAATCGACCGAATAATCAGAACGCCTCAATGCCTCTTTTAAGAAATCCTTCATCAAGGAATCGTCATCCACCACTAAGACTTTCTTTTCCAACATCCCTTAGTCCTCAAAGATTTGCTCTGTGCCAAGCTTTGTGAAAAGTGTTTTCGGAGTGCGGAAGCGAAGCTTCCGCTGCGCAAGCAAGCTTGCGCACTCCTTTTTGATCCTATCAAATCAGAGATAGTTTCACAATTACTGTGGTCCCTTTGCCTAACTCACTTTCTACTTTAATATCCCCTCTGTGGGCTTCCACAATCTTTTTGACTGTGGAGAGTCCTAAACCAGTTCCGTGTTCTTTGGTGGTAAAGAATGGAGTGAAAAGTTTCTCCAGAGTAGCTTTGCTCATGCCCATACCGGTGTCTGAAATCCTCAGAACGATTCTTTTTGCCTTAGGCTGAACATCGAGATAAGTTTGAGGTGCACCAATGCTTTTTTCTTCTTCATTTACTGAAACCATAATTTTTCCCCCGTGGGGCATGGCTTGGGTAGCATTATGAAGAAGATTCAACATCACCTGGCGGAACTGCTCCGGGTCTATGCGGCACAAAAGCGTCCTTTGGGGATATTCCCGAACGATATGAATTTTCCTTTTTTCGCGCGCCAGGTCAATTTCAAAAAATTTGATTACTTCATCTATAAAACTTACAAATTCCACTTGATGGAGGTCCAATCTGATGGCTTTGGTATAGTTGAGGAGGCTAACTACGATCCGATCCAGAGTCTCCACACCTTCCATGATTTTTTCAACCGATTTCTTCCGAGGATCTCCCTCCTCCAAATCCCGGTCCAAAAGGTCTGCAAAACCCCGAATGCCTCCTAATGGGTTTTTCACCTCATGAGCCACGGTTGCGGCCATCTCTCCTAAGGCGGCTAAAGTCCTCACCCTGGTTATCTCCTCTTCCAATTGCTTCAATTTAGATAGGTCGAAGAAGACCTCCACCGCACCCAAGACATTGTTGTCGTTATCAGTCAAAAGAGAGGTGGAGAATCCTAAAGGAATTTTCTTCCCTTCTTTAGTAAGCACCTCTTTTTCTTCATTTATATGCGATTTTCTAGAGTTCAATGTGAAAGATAAGGTCATCTTCTCCCCTACTCCCTTTCCCATAACCTCCCCGTACTGTCTGCCCAGGACCTCATCTGTTTTGTATCCTAAAATTTCCTCCGCTGCCCGGTTGAACAAAGTTATCTCCCCTTTTAGATTTATGGCTACCACACCCGAGGTCAAGCTTTCCAGGATATTATTTAGATAATTGGAAATTTTGTCCTTCTCCGCCAAACTCTGCCTTAGCTCCCGGTTGGTCTTCTCCAATTTCAAATTTAGATCTTCAAATTTCTCTTCTAAATTCTTGTAGGCAGAATGTAGTTTCTGGGTGATCTTATTAAATGAGGCAAAAGATTCGGTGAAACCCTCCAGCTGTTCTTCTGAAATATCTAAACGATCTCTTTCTTCCATTCCATACCCTCCCCGATGGGTCTCCGTCAATCAAACAGAAGATGCGGAACTCAAGTTATTAAGTTAATTTAATGAAATGAGGAATTTAATGCAAGAATTATTTTTGGGGCTGGCGGATCGGTTATGTCAAGATAATTGTGTAAATTCTATTTGGGGCATATCCTGGGGTTGATTTATAACATAAGCTATTAAACCATAAATGATTCTTTCTATACTTCGGGAGT
>Ga0315279_10005179_pt1 | contig 17040 bp, 17 predicted proteins | sample YL17G06_20_MG_FD_203694 | JGI IMG/M metagenome (GOLD analysis project Ga0315279, IMG submission 203694) | Sediment microbial communities from Yellowstone Lake, YNP, Wyoming, USA - YL17G06_20 | ecosystem: Environmental > Aquatic > Freshwater > Lake > Sediment | place: USA: Wyoming | collected...
TCCCTCATTCAGGGCAAGGCAGCAGGGGTCGCCCGGTGCGGGAAAGCCGCACGCCGGTATAGTATAGGGAATTGACCCTATTGCGACAACGGGGAGGGAGAGGAATCCCCTCTCCCTTACCCACTCGATCACATCCACTGGCGTTAGGCGGTCGGTGGTCGTGCCGTCGCCCAGTTGACCAGCGTAGTTAAATCCCCAGCACTTGACTCCGCCGCCCGCAGTCAGCGCACAGGTGTGAGCCACATCGTTTGCGATGGCGCTGACCCCGCTCGTCAGCCCGATCACATCTACTGGCGTGTGGCGTTCGGTGGTCGTGCCGTCGCCCAGTTCGCCGGTATAGTTATGTCCCCAGCACTTGGCCCCGCCACCCGCAGTCAGCGCACAGGTGACTTCACCACCGGCAGCGATTGCGCTGACCCCGCTCGTCAGCCCGATCACATCTACCGGTGTCAGGCGGTTGGTGGTCGTGCCGTCGCCCAGTACACCGTACAGGTTCATTCCCCAGCACTTGACCCCGCCGCCCACAGTCAGTGCACAGGTATGTCCATAACCGGCGGTGAAGGCAGTGTATACCGTGGCGGCGCCCACATTGGTAGGAAAGGCTGCGCTGCCCAGCAGGGTTCCCAGGAGGGATAATGCAACGATGCTCGCAAGGAATTTGGAATACCGCCGAGTGTTCATACTGCCCTCCCGATGAGAAACTGGCTGCGACGGATTCGCGATGGTTGGGTTGATTGATTATACGTCCAAAAGAATCTTTTGGGATGTCCCACACAGGAAGAGGTATCATTCTTACATCCTTCTTAGTTCCTGCTTGTCCAGCGCTATTTTTGGCCACCCCACCTGGCAGCGAACAAACCAACCCGTTCAACGCTTTCGGCGGGGGCTGGCTCGCGCAGGGCTTGTTTATCGTAGATCCAAAGCCAAACGTAAACGACCGTCTATCTCTGCCAAATCTGCCGTTGTGAGCTTGCCAACGCGATGAATCACTCTGCCAGGCTCCAGCGTAAATACCACAGGCTTGAACGCAGATGGATAACGCAGACCAGCAGATCGCCAGTCACTCAACGGATAATCGAGCAGGCCAGGAGCCGCGGATACCTTCGATGTAATAGCCGCCAGCAGGATGTCAGGCTGCGTTGAATGGTATTGGCGGCTGCTGATTACAACGGCTGGCCTGACTTTGGCCGCGCTCAGATCGCTGAAAGGGAACGGAACCAGCAGAACATCACCGCGTTGGTAGGCCATACAGTTCCCTCCAGTTGTCGTATACGGCATCTTCGGCGTTGTCCCAGACGCGTTGGAGCGAAGCTTCTGACAGGAAGGACCAGCCCTGCCGTTCGACCTGGGAGTCTAAAAGGCCGGCCAGGCTGAATAGAATGTCCAGCGCCTTTTCGATAAGCTGATCTTCGCTCAATGCCTTGACATGGGCAAGACGGCTGAGGGAACTGGCGCGATCGGCGGATATATGGATGTTTTTTTCCACAATGGTAACCTGTTCACTCATTGGAGACCTCCTGCTTCTGGCAGTCTGGAATGGGTATTGGGTATCTGACGAGAACTACACTGCCTCGCCTTATGATGGGGTAGGCCACTGTACCTCTTCACCATCTCTGATAGAATAAACGTCTTCTTCTTCGGCGTCCAGCCAGTTGAAGCTCCCTCCCTCCATGACGAGTTTCATGAGCTCTTGGGTGGGAATTTCATCGGAGAGAACACGATAACTCTGCAACTTTCGGCGTGCAATCACAAAAGCCGCGAAAGTTTCAACCTCGGCTCGTTCTCTAGGGGTCATGTTTTCGAGTAATCTGGGCAACATGTTCCTTTCTCCTTTCATTCCTCCACTCCATATCGTTCGATGGTGTGTCAGCACTTCCCCATTTTACCATCCTCTTTGTCATTGCGAGCGCCTTTCCCTGCACCGAACGCAGGACGGTTTGCGAAGCAATCTCCCGGCCGATGAGGGGATTGCTTCCCTGGCCTAGCCCGCCAGGGCAGGCGGCAAAGAACGCCTCGCAATGACAGCCTCCTCTGACTTTAAGAAAGCCGTGAAAGCCTGTAGTTTATCGCTTGACATGCCCTTGCAACCGTGATAATCTTGTGCCCATTGTGCCAGGCTTCAGCCAGGCGTCAAATATTGTGTAGGAGAAAGAAAGATGGAAGATCGTTTTGTCGGGACCGTCAAGTGGTTCAACACCACCAAAGGTTATGGCTTCATCGGCCGTGAGGATGGTGAGGATGTATTCGTCCACTTCTCAGTTATCCAGATGGACGGTTATAAGCGCCTCGAAGAGAACCAGAAGGTGGAGTTCTCCATTGAACAAGGACCAAAAGGATTGCAAGCTGCCAATGTGGTACCTCTGGGGTAGTCCGCTGCGCTTGACTGGAGCCGGGTTCCATCGGAACCCGGTTTTTTTTATGCAGAGATAACTCTGAAGAATGAGCCGCCTGGCTGAGGACGGCTCATTTGATTCGATAGGAAAGCAGGTACACCCTGCAGATCAGGCGTCAGCCTTCTCGGCGGCGGGAAGGCGGTTCTGCTCGATATTCACGATGGCTGGAATGAACAGCGCCGCGACCGTCGCCAGGATGCAAACCGCTCCGCCGAACACGTACCAGACGCGCACCCCCAGCCAGTCGGATACCGGGCCGGCGATCAGCAGGCTGAGCGGCATCATCGCCGCCGCGGCCGCGCCGACCAGCGAGAATTGCAGGCAGAAACCAGGTTTCTCCAAGAAACCTGGTTTCTGCTAATCCAACAAAAGGTGAGATATTTGCTTGTTGTGCATAGGCTGGTATTCATCTACAAATTGCTGATATGTTTCCGTGTCGTATTGGTTCATGACAATTTCTTGCCTGACCAACGGGTCATTTCGAAGTCCGACATATTCACGGAAACTGGAAAACTCCCAATCGGCAGCTCGATGCGCCAGCCCGGCTATGACCGGGTTGACATGAATGTACCGCGAGAGATGCAAGAGATATTCATTCTTATCCACCAGAATTGACTTGAATGGGCCTTCGAACAAAGACCCTGTCCGGTTGAATCTTTTGTTAATGGCTTTGGCGTATGACAAGGCAAATGGTTGTACCAATGTAGCGAAATTGTCGGACTTGAGGCAAACAAGTAAGTGAAAATGATTGGGCATCAGGCAGTAAGCAACGATTTCCACCTTGTCGAGGATAAAGTATTTTCGTAACTGCCGAAGGAAATATAAATAATTTTCGCGTTCATAGAAAATCGGCTGGCGGTTGTTGCCGCGATTGAAGATGTGATAATAACCATTGGCAAAGAAAGGTGTGAGGCGTTGAGGCATTGCTTATTGAGAAAAGATACCAGGTTTCTTCAAGAAACCTGGTATCTTGTTCAATTACTTTCCCAGTTTTTTCTTGAAAGCCGCGGTCAGCGCGGGTAGGATTTGGAACAGGTCGCCGACCACGCCATAGCGCGCCAGTTTGAAGATCGGCGCTTCGGCGTCCTTGTTGATGGCGACGATCACTTTGCTGGTGCGCATCCCGGCCAGGTGCTGGATGGCGCCCGAAATGCCACAGGCAATGTACACGTCCGGCGAGACGACCTTGCCGGTCTGCCCGACCTGGTTGGGGTAGGGAACGTAGCCTGCATCTACTGCCGCGCGGCTAGCGCCGACGGCTGCGCCCAGCACTGAGGCCAGGTCCTTGACCAGCGCGAAGCCCTGCTGCGCCTTCCAGATCTCGACCTGTTTCTCGTCCAGGCCGGCCGGTGGCGTCAGGGCAGGGTTGTTGCTCACGCCGCGCCCGCCGGAGACGATCACACCTGCATCCGTCAGGCTGACACCGCCTTCGCTGGTGGTGTAACCCTCGACTTTGGTCGGGAAGTCGCCGGTTGCGGCAGCCACTTTCGTCAGCGTGCCCGATTTTCCAGCCTGCTGCGCCGGTTTGGGGAAGGCGCGCCCGCGCAGGGTGATGATCCGCGGCTTGGACGAGCAGGTCTCCTTGGTCAGTAGTTTCCCGGCGTAGATCGGCCTCGTGACGGTGATCTTGCCGTCCGCGGCTTCTAAAGCAGTTACGTCCACCATTACGCCGGTCTTCAGGTCAATAGCGGCCATGGCGGCCAGCTCACGGCCGCGCGTCGTGGTCGGGAAGAGGAGCAGGTCTGGAACCCCGTCCGCCGATAGGCCTTCGGCGGCGAGTTTGCCCAGGGTGGCGGCGAAGGCCTCAGCGCGGTAGTCGGCCAGGGTGGCATCGTCCGCCAGCAGCACTTCGTCCGCACCGTACTCGAACGCGGTTTTCGCCAGCGCTTCCACGCCTTGTCCGAAAACCAGCGCTTTGACCGTTCCGAGTGTCTTGCCGACGCCGATGGCCTCCCACGAAGCGGGGAGAGCCGTGCCTTTGAAGTGGTCAATGTAAACCCAGGTGTTCATAGGACTTTCTCCGCCAGAATTTTATCGGCCAGTGCTTCGGCGATCTCTTGTGGACTGCCGCCGCTGATGACCTCGCACTTCACTTCCCGGCTGGGCGGATTCATGATCTCCGGCCAGGTGATGACGGAGGCCGGCGCGGGGATGCCCAGCTCGGCCAGTGACCAGAGCGGGATCTCGGCGCGGCTGGCCTTGCGGATACCCATGAACGAGGGGTAGCGCGGCTCGCCGAAATCTTTGACCAGGCTGAAGACTGCCGGCAGCTTGGCCGTAACGACCTGCCGACCTTCCTCGACGCCGCGTTCGACGCGCACGTTGCCGCCGTCCACTTTGATGACTGCGGAGAGGGTCAGCGCCGGCCAACCCAGCAAACGGGCGGTCTGCGCCGGGACAAGGCCGGAGTCGGCGTCAATGGCCTGGCGGCCGAAGAAGGCCGCATCCACGCTGCTGATTTTCTGAACGGCGGCGGCCAGCACCTGCGCGGTGGCTTGGGTATCCATGTTGGCCAGGGCTGGGTCGGAGATCAGGATGGCGTTATCCGCGCCCATGGCCAGGGCGTGCTTGAGGGCATCCTTGCTGCCCTCGCCGCCGATGGTGATGGCGGTCACGGTGCCGCCCAGCGCTTCTTTCTGTTGAAGCGCGGCTTCCACCGCATACTCATCCCACGGGTTGATGACCAGGGGTGCATCTCCCCACGAGACCTTACCATTCTCGACGATCACTTTGGCCGCCGAGTCGGGCACTTGTTTGACACACACTATGATTTTCAAGTAGCACCTCCTTCGAGATTAGATATTTGAGAGTAGAGATTAGTAGGGCGGTTGCTCACCTGCCAGAGGTTTCATTGGCGATCGAAAGCCGCCCTACGATTTATTTAGACGATGCCAGCGGCTTGCAGACTGGCTATCTCTTCAGCGTTCATGCCGAGTAGGGTGGCAAGCACTTCCTCGGTGTGCTGTCCGAGCAACGGCGGGGCAGTGCGGACTTCAGCAGGCGTCTCGCTGAATTTATACGGGACGCCGAGCAACTTGACCTTCCCGGCTGTGGGATGCTCGACCTCGACCACCATCTGGCGGTGCAGCACCTGCGGGTCGGTCAGGACCTGGTCAATGCTCCTGATGCGACCGGCCGGGATGCCGGCCTCGGCCAGTCTCTCCAACCAGAAGGCCGATGCCTGTTTATCAAACTCGGCTTGCACCTGCGGGACTAACTCGCCCCGGTTCTGGACGCGCGCCGGATTCGTGGCGAAGCGCGGTTCATCGGCAAGGAGCGGGCGTCCAATCATCTGGCAGAGTTTACGGAATTGTGCATCGTTGCCAACGCCGAGGGCGAAATAATCGTCGCGGGCGCGGAACACCTCGTAAGGGACGATGGTCGGGTGGGCGTTGCCGTAGCGCTGCGGGCGTTTACCGGATACCAGGTATCCCTCCCCGACGTTGGCCAGCCAGGCAACCTGCGCCTCCAGCAGCGACACATCTACGCGCTGGCCTTTGCCTGTCCGCTGACGGGCGTGCAGCGCGGCCAGGATGCCGTTGGCGGCGAACATCCCAGCGGTGATGTCCGAAATCGCCACCCCGACCTTCATTGGGGTCCCGTCTACAGGTCCAGTGATGCTCATAAGCCCGGCCTCGGCCTGGGTGATGAAGTCGTAGCCGGGCTTGCCAGCCTCGGGACCGTCCGTGCCGTAACCGGAGATATTGCAGTAGATCAGGCGCGGGTTGAGCGCGTGCAGCGACTCGTAGCCGAGGCCCCAGGATTCCATTGTGCCCAGTTTGAAGTTCTCGACGACCACGTCCGCATGTTCGAGCAGGTCGCGTATTATCTCGCGCCCGAGTTCGTTTTTCAGGTTGAGGGTGATGCCCAATTTGTTGCGGTTGACCGAGAGGTAATAGGCGCTCTCGCCTGCAAGGAATGGCGGCCCCCAGGCGCGCGTATCATCTCCGCTGCCCGGCTGCTCGACCTTGACCACGCGCGCGCCCAGGTCGGCCAGCATCATCGTGCAATACGGGCCGGCCAGCACGCGGGAGAGGTCTATTACCAAAAGTTCGTCAAGTGGGAGCATGGGGGATTTGCGATTTCAGATTGACGATTTATGATTGCCACTCCTCCGCATCGTACGCTGGTAGCTCGCAGCGCAACGGCTTCTGGGGAGGTCTTGTGGGGTTAGGCATATTTTTACAAAGGAACCCGAATCATCTGCTTGGGTTTCCTCTGCTTCCAGATCATGGCTTGCAGCCGTTCTACCGTCTCGGGCGAGAATAATTGCTCACCCGTTTCTATGTAGATGCGATCGGGAACGTTTTCGATGACAACCAATTTTCCATCAACTTCGAGAGTATAAGTGATGTTTCGATCAATAAGTTTTTCATTCATGGTTCATTGTTCGCACATCGCACAGCATTTCGCAAGGGGCACGTTATTTTTGCCACTCATCCGCATTATATGCTGGCAGTTCACATCTCAGCGGCTTGTCAGTTCGTTCGCCGAGGGCATACCCGGCCTGAATAAGCGTCTGGATCTCGGAACTGCCCTCGTAGATGACTGCCCCGCGCGCGTTGCGCAAGTAGCGCTCCACGTCGTACTCGTCGCTGAAACCGTACGCGCCGTGGATTTGGATGGCGTCATTGGCCGCGTTAAACGAGGCTTCGGTGGCGAATTTCTTGCACATCGAAATCTCACACGTGCAGCGTTCGCCCTGGTTTTGCAGCCAGCCAGCCCGCAGGTACAGCAGGCGGGCGATCTCGTAATCCTGTGACATGCGGGCGATCTTTTCCTGTATGAGTTGGTGCTCGGCAATCGGCTTGCCGAAGGCTGTCCGTTCTTTGGCGTATTTTACGCTGGCTTCCAGCGCGGCGCGGACGAGGCCGGTCGCGCCGGAGCCGACGGTGTAGCGTCCGCGGTCGAAGGCGGACATGGTAACCTTGAAGCCTTCACCTTCCTCGCCGATTCGGTTCTCTATCGGCACGTGCACATCCTGGAAGTTGATCCAGCCGGTCGAACCGGCGCGCACGCCCAGCTTGCCGTGGATGTCGCCGGTCTTGACGCCGGGTGAGTGCAGGTCAACGATGAAGGTTGAGAGTCCTGCCGAAGGTTTGGTTGCTTTCGATCCTGTACGCAGCGTGACCATGGCATGGTCGGCCAGGCTGGCGAGCGAGATCCACATCTTCTCGCCGTTCAGGATGTAGTGATCGCCGTCCCGCTCCGCATGGGTGCGCATGGTGGCCACGTCCGACCCCATGCCGGGTTCCGTAAACGCTCCGCAGCCGACCTTTTCGCCTTTTGCCAGTGGGACGAGGAATTTCTGTTTCTGTTCTTCGGTACCCCACTGGAAAAGCGTCCCTGCGCACAGCCCAACGTGTACCGACATGACCACGCGCAGGGTGGTATCCATCGCTTCCAGCTCCTCGCAAGCCAGCCCAAGCGAGATGTAGTCCATGCCCTGGCCGCCGTAACGGACGGGGAAGCAAATGCCCAGGATGCCCAATTCGCCCATGCGTTCGAGCAACCAGGGGATCGGTTCCTGCTTGCGGTCGTATTCCTTAATAACAGGCGCGACTTCTTTCTGGGCGAAGTCGCGTACCATCTTTTGCGTCATCAAGTGTTCGTCGCTGAGGCTGAAGTCCATGGCATCTCCAGGGGAGGGGGCTTGGTTTAATTATATCTCAAAATTTCCAATCTACCGACCGGTCGGTAGGGAATGAGTGGCTTTCTTAATCCGGACATGAACGGCGTCCAAAATGTGCAGGTGTATTGTCGGAACTCTGAAGGGGTCCATTGTTTTGCCCAAAAGGCATTGTTGTATTTAAAGACAGGTATCCCTGAGGTGTCCAGCCCGCGATCAGTCGGGTTCTTTTGCATGGCATCAGCCAACATGCCAGGGTTCAATACTTGTGTGCCATTGATTACACCGTTCTGGTTATTCAACAATAAGGCAATTTTGGCGATATCGTCCTGCGTCCAGAATAGGCCATAGCCGCCAAAGAGTGCACCCGAAGCACTGTTGTTGGTGTGGAGGGAGCTAATCGCCCGGCTGCTCAGGTGAAGGGGGTTATGCACTTCATCGCGCACCCAAGTGAAGATATCCGCACCAGTGCCCTCTTGCTGGACAAGGTAATTGTTCATAGCGCGAGTCAGGATGAAGATGTCTGACGTATGGTAAACCCACAACTGTCCCGGCGCGCTATTGTTGGGGAAGCTAAAGGCGGCATTGATCTTGTCGGTATGTGATTCAATTTCTAAGAATGAACTCATAACAGGGCCACCCTCATCAGCCTCGAATCCAGGGAGATAGTAGTTACCAGTTGCCATATCAATAGTATTCTTGAAGGTAACGTCTGTCCATTTGCAGGGGCTATTGGCATATTCCGGGATATAATCCTTGATAAGCAGATTGTAGACGTCAGAACCATATTTCTGGCCGAGGCGCATCAACACAATACTGGTAAAAGCCGATTTGGCTGTCGAATACGATGGGAGTCTCATGCTTTCACAATAAGCATACTGACCGTAGCGGGTTTCGCATCCAGAGACGTAGTTAACGCCATTGATGACCAGACCATAGGCTGTCATGTGCTCAAGCGTAACGCCACTGCCGAAACCGGTTACATTGCCCCTGGAGTCGGGGAAATCGGTCGAAAGGGCTGAGAGCGGTTTGGTCGGCAAGCGATTGGTTACTTCAGCAGCATGATCGACTTTGAGCGTGGCAGCATTCGAGATGGTTTCAGATGTGTATGTGGCCATCAATTGTCCCCACATATTGAACTTGAAATATATGCGGGTTTCCTGAGTAATCTGGTAAAGTACATTCGAAACGCTTGTGCCGTTGAATAGGAATGTCATAACCCCGTTGTGGGTGCAGTTCTGGTTACGTTCCACCAGGGCGAACGGGAAGGAGGCGCGGGCGTAGCCGTGGTCACCGCTCTCCTTCCAGATGCGCCCAGGGCCGACGATATAGTTCCAATAAGGGTGCCCGGTGATGACCAGGCCCTGCGTCACAGGGATGAGATAGCTGCCATCTTGCACGAACTCGAGGTCGAACTTCGGGAGCTGCAGGCGAGCCGGGTCGGCGGCATAGTTCAGGTCGTCCCGGATCAGTTTGGATCCGCCGGTTTCACCACTGGCGGACAGATGCAGGCGGCCTTCAAAAACGACAGCCGGCATGGCGACCGCTTCCGGCAGGGCGAAGGCCCCGTCGTCCAGCGGGGCAATGCTGGTGCCGGTCATCAAGTCGTTGTATGTCAGCAGCGAGCGCACGACTGCCCCCGAACCGGTCAGTAGGGCGCCAAAGAGAGTGCTAGGAGGTAATGTAGTCATTGGGCTTTGAGGAGTGATGGTCGGCATAGAAGTGTCAGTTGGGGCATTGGCAGTCTCAGTGGCAAAAGAATTCGATGGTTCCGCTGCAGGAAGTGGTTCCTTAAATTCTGGAGCGCAGGCGCTCAAGATAAGCATTACTACAATCAAAGGCGTCCGAATATTCATACTTGATTGAATCAAACCTGGTTATTTGTGGGAAGAAGGAATCTTTAAATCGCGATGATATTTCAGTGCACCTAATTCACTGAAACTACCCTTGGCCAACTGCCCGTCCGCGTAGATTGGGAATCGATGCCCTGCATCGCGTAATTGTTTGAGTGTTTGTGCTAGGCCGAGGGTGCCGTATTCACGCGTTCGGGTGACGTGGTCGAGGTCAATGATCTCGGTCAGGATAGTTTGGTTGGCGCTGGCTTCCTGCAGCACGCGCCCCTCCGGGTCAATCATTGTCGAGCGCCCGCCGCCCCATGTCCCAATTCCATTAACGCTGATGAAGTAGCACTGGTTGAACAGGGCATTAGCCCGGCACATAATTAATTCCAGTTCGCGGTCAGAAGTGGTCGTCAGCGTAGGTTGGAGGATAACTTCCACACCCATCCACGCCAGCGTGCGTGATACTTCGGGAAACCACATATCGTAGCAAATACACAACCCGAAGCGCCCTATATTTGGGATGTCGAAAACGCAAAACTGGTCGCCGGGGGTCGTGCCGCTCTCGTAGGGCAGCCAGGGGAACATTTTACGGTATTTCGCCACAATCTCGCCCATAGGGGAGATGACAACCGCCGTGTTGTAAAGTTTGTCGCCCTCCTGTTCATACATAGAACCCGGGACGAGCCACTTCCCCGTCTTACGCGCCAGGGCGCACAACCGCTCGGTCAGTGGGCCTGGAATCGGCTCGACGCTTTTCTTATAGGTATCATTATTTTCTGTTGTAACAAACTGATCAAGACCCGGAACGACTAATTCGTGGAACATCATCAATTGGACCCATGGAAAGATTTTATTTATGTTCTCAACAATATCCGCCATCTTATCTACGGTGGCGTTGGCATCCCACGGGACGATGGTCATTTGTATTCCAGCGATACCTAACAAGCGAGTCATAGTGTCTCTCCTAATTCTTAGTTTGTTTCAACTAAATGACAGGCAACAAATCGCTCAAGCCGTACCTGCCGTAATTCGGGCTGACTTTGCTTACAGATTTCCTGCACCAAAGGACAACGGGTATGGAAGCGGCATCCTGAGGGCGGGTTGACCGGGCTAGGCACATTGCCCTCCAGGATGGTCAACTCACGTCCGCTATCCACCACTGGCAGCGGGATTGCACCAAAAAGAGCCTTTGTATACGGATGAAGCGGCTCACCAAAGATTGCCCCGCTCGGGCCGAGTTCAACCAACATACCGAGATACATTACGCCGATACGGTCGCTGATATGTTGGACTACATTCAAATCGTGTGAAATGAAGAGATACGTCAATCTGTGCATCTTCTTCAGGTCTTCGAGCAGGTTGATGATTTGCGCTTGCACGGAAACATCCAGTGACGAGGTCGGCTCATCCAAAATGATCAATTTGGGGTTGACGGCTAATGCACGTGCAACGGCCACGCGCTGGCACTGCCCGCCAGATAACTCGTGCGGAAAGCGGTCGAGGTGCTGTTTCCCCAGTCCAACCTGTTCGAGCAGTTCAATCACCCTGCCTCGGATTTCGTTCTTGGGCAGAACATGGTGTGTGACCATCGGCTCAGCGACGATCTGCTCGACCTTAAACCGCGGGCTGAGCGACGAGAGCGGGTTCTGGAAAACGACCTGCATCTGCTGACGCATGGCACGCATTTTGTTGCCCTTCAGAGTGGTCAAGTCGCATCCAGCGAAGAGTACCTGGCCAGCAGTCGGCTCAAGTAGACGCAGGATAATACGACCCAGGGTAGTCTTGCCACAGCCCGATTCACCCACCAGCCCGAAAACCTCGCCAGCCGCAATATCCAAATCCACGCCGTCTACGGCGTAGACGTAACGCGCGCCGCCGGAAAGCCATCCGCCGGGCAGACGGAAATGCTTGGTAAGAGAACGGACTTGAACCAGTGGGGTTGTCATCATGGCTTGTATTCAGCGAGAAAACAGGCGCTCAAATGGTTTTTACCCACTTGGACCAATGGGGGGCTTTCAGTACGACAGTGCTCAAGGGCGAATTCACAGCGCGGGGCAAAAGCACAGCCAACTATCGCACCTGGATTTGTTGGGACTGCGCCGGGGATTGCAGCCATCCTTTTCCCACGGCTGCCGGGTCGGGGAATGGCATTCATCAGGCCGCGCGTGTAAGGGTGCTGGGGATTGACGAAGATTTCGCGCGTGGGCCCGCTTTCGGCCACGCGTCCGCCATATAAAACGGCCAACCGGTCACAGGTCTGCGCGATGACGCCCAGGTTGTGGGTTATTAAAATAACCGATACGTCAAATTTCTTCTGCAAACCTCGCAGTAACTTTAAGATTTGCGCCTGGATCGTGACGTCAAGAGAGGTCGTCGGCTCATCCGCAATCAGAAGCCGCGGGTTACAGGATAGCGCCATCGCAATCATCACGCGCTGCTGCATGCCTCCGGAGAGTTGGTGGGGGTATGACCTCAGGATGCGTTCCACGTCCGGCAAGCCGACCGCCGCCAGTACCTCAAGTGCCTTTACGGCGGCCTGCTGCTTTGTCACCTTCATGTGCTGGCGGATGACCCGCTCGATTTGCGAACCGTTGCTAAAGACCGGATTGAGCGACGTGCTTGGGTCCTGGAAGATCATGGCAATCTTTCTGCCGCGCACGGATTCGATTTCACTCTGACCCAGGGTGAGTAAATCCACACCCTCGAAGATAACCTGCCCCCCAGTTATGGACGCTGACCTGGGCAGCAGGCGCAGTATCGAGAGCCCCGTTACTGTCTTGCCGCAGCCGGTTTCGCCGACCAGGCCAAAGACCTCGCCCGGCTGTACGTCAAACGTGATGCCGTTGAGTGCCTTCAAACGGCCGCGCGAGGTTTTGAATTCCAGGAACAGGTCACGAACTTCGAGCAGGGCGGTCATCTATACTGCCTCGGGTCGAAGATATCGCGCAGGGTATCACCCAGCAGATTGAATGCCAGAACGACGATAAAGATTGCCAGGCCAGCGGAGGTGGAAACCCACCATTGATTGAGAATATAGTCGCGCCCTTCGCTGACCATCAAGCCCCAATCGGGCGCGGGCGGCTGCGTGCCCAGACCAAGGAACGCCAGTCCGCCCATTGCCAGGATCACTGTGCCGAAGTCAACCGTCGCCTGGACAAGGATCGGGCTAATGGTATTCGGCAGGATGTGGCGCAGGATGATGACCGAATCGCGCACACCGATAGCCTGGGCCGCCTCGACGAAGTAGCGCTCCCGCAGACTGATGGTCACACCGCGCACCAAACGGGTGTACCAGGGCCACCAGGAGATAATCAAGGCAATCGCTGCATTCTGCAAACCGCGGCCAAGGGCGGAGGTGATCGCCAACGCCAGCAGGAGCGATGGAAACGCCAGGAACAGGTCGGTGATGCGCATGATGACATCGTCCACTCTCCCGCCCTTGTAGCCGGCGATTGCCCCGAGCGGTGCGCCAATCAGCACGGCAAAGACAACCACGCCAATCGGAACGATCAGCGCCGGCCGCGCCCCCATGATGACGCGACTAAGTATGTCACGCCCGAGGCGGTCAGCGCCCAGGATATGTCCCGCCGACGGTACAAGCATAGTATTTGGCGCATTTGTCCTCCCGATCCCTTCTTGGGGGTACGGGGCGACCTGATAAGCAAAGATGGCAATCAAGATGAACAGGACGATCACAATCGTGCTCGCCAACGCGAGCGGATCACGCACGATTACGCTCAACACGTGACGGAATGTGCGCGTGCTTTGTAGCTCGGGTTCGACGGAGAGGGCGGGTATGGCAGTCATAATTATTTCAGACTGATGCGCGGATCAACCCACGCCTGGAGCAGGTCAACAATCGAATTGATGAGAACATAGGCGGTTGCCGCGAAGAGCGTCATGCCCATAATGGCAGGATAATCCACGTTGAGCAGGGAACGCACGGTGAATAACCCCAGCCCCGGCCAATTAAAGATGATCTCAACGAAAAACGTGCCGGTCAAGGCAAAGGCTACAGTCAAGCCGATGACGGTCAGCGTAGGACTGATGGCGTTCTTGAGGGCGTAAAGATAGGTGATAATGAAATCCTTGATACCATAGGCGCGCGCCGTGCGGATGTAATCCTGTTCCAGAACTTCAAGCATGGCGGCGCGCGTCATGCGGGCAATCAAGCCAATCGGATAAGCTGCCAGTGTAAGCGCAGGCAGCACGAGGTGCAGGGCGGTATCCTTAAGGGCGACCCAATTACGGGTCAGGAGCGCATCGAGAACGAGAAAATTGGTGATCGGTTCGATCGGATTGGTAAAACGCAAGGCGGTGCTCATCCGTCCCGCCAAGGGCAACCAGTGTAGGTTGCGGAAAAACAGAATCTGCAATAAGAGGCCAAGATAGAAAGCTGGCATGGAAACGCCGAAGATGGATATTGTGCGTGCAGCTACGTCAAGTGGTTTCCCTTGCCAGCGAGCGCTCAACACGCCCAGCGGTACGCCGATCAAAGCCGCCAGAAACATGCCCGTGAACAGCAGTTCAAGGGTGGCCGGGGCGCGATCAATGATCTCCGTCAAAACCGGGCGTTTAGTGCCAATGGAGGTGCCCAGGTCGCCGTGCAGCAGGTCGCGCATGTAGATGGCATACTGCACCGGCAAAGGCCGATCCAGCCCCAATTGTTTGCTAACGCGCGCAATATCCTCCGGGCGGGCCTTGGGGCCAATGTAAAGTGCCGCCGCGTTTGATGGTATGACCCGAGCCAAGAAAAAAATAATGATCGAGACGCCGATCAACACGAAGATGGAACTTAATAGACGGCGAAGGATGAATTCGAGTCTGCGCATGAGCGAGGCATCCCAGGGAAACAGGTGGTTCTCTTATTGAAGCCGGCCGGGAGCCAGCCCCACTCCCGGCCGGTAAATCTCGGTGCGTGCGGGATTACTTGGTGGAGCGCAGTTCGTAGTAGAAGTACGGGGTGAACGGGTAGTTCAAATTGTACTTGAAACCCTCGATGTACTTCGGGATGATATACACTGCCTTGGTGTCGAAGAAGAACAGGCCGGGCGCTTCGTCCACCAGCAGATTCATCGCCTCCACGTACTTGGCCTGTGAGGTGGTCGGATCGGTCACGGTGTCGGCGATGGCCTCATCCAGGAGGGCATTGTAAGCCGGATTGTTCCAGTACGAAAGATTGAAGAACGGTTTCTCGGTGTAGTAGAACATGCTCCACAGGTTGTCCGAGCCGGCATCGCTGTAGGTTGGCCAGTAGAGCACCAGGAACATATCCTGCGCGTTGACCGGATCAGACTTTGCCAGCTCCCACTGCTGATTCCAGAGCATCGGCTCAATGGTCACATCCACGCCTAATTGGGCAAAGGAGTCCTTGATCAATGGAGCAAAGGATGCTTCAACACTGTTCTCGGAAGCGTAGGTCAGTTTGAGCGCGAAGCCGCCGTTCGGGAAACCGGCATCCGCCAGCAGTTGCCTGGCTTTCGTAAGGTCATAGGTGTATTGGTTCACGTCAGCGGACCAGGGCCATACACCGGCCGGGACGGGGCCGCGGCTCTGCGTACCCCTCTTGAATACAGCGATTGAAATGATATCGCTATAGGGGATGGCATACGAGAGTGCCTGGCGCACCTTGATATTGTCCAGCGGCGGGCGCAGCGTGTTGAAGAAGCCTACGTAATTGAAAAAGGACGGCTCTTCATCATACGTGTAGTTTGGATTGGTTTTGAAGGAATCCAGGTTCTCGCTCGGGATGCTTTGGACCAGGTCAACCTGACCACCCTCCAGCATTTGCTGCTGAGTGATTGCCTCGCTTACAATTTCGACCAGCACCTTATCGAACTGGCCCGGCTGCCAGCCGCCCCAGTAATCGTCGAAGCGTGTAAAGACGATTTCCTGGTCAGCTTTGTATGACTCGAGCATGTATGGGCCGGTGCCGGCTTCCACGCCAGTCTCAAAGTAGTTCGGATCCGCGGCCGAGGCTGTGAGTGCCTTCGGGCTGACGATCCACGCGCCGTCGAACGACGAAGCGATCAGGTCAATTGGAGCAGAAACCGTCAGATTGAATTTGACGGTCAGAGTGTCCACCGCTTCGATGCTGTCCACCATCCACCAGATAAAGGATGCACCGGCATGATCCCTAGCCGCATCAATGGACATCTTCACCGCATCGGCGGTGAGCGGTTCGCCGTCGTGGAACTTCACGTTCGGGCGCAGGTGGAAGGTCCACGTGAGGCCGTCGGCGCTGGATTCCCAGCTTGTGGCCAGCAGGGGCGTGAACTTCTCAGCCGAGCCGGGCGGGTTGATGCGCAGCAACTGCTCGTACATATTTCCCATGTAGGCTACCTCGGTCGAGAAGGACTTGACCGGGTCCCAGGTAGTAAAGGTTGCCGTGTAGGCGATCGTTAGCACTCTGGGAAGAACCGGGGCTTCTGTCGCGACGGGGGGTTGGGTCGCCACGGGTGTTTGGGTGGCGGCCGGGCCGCAGGAGCTCAAGATGAGCGCTGCAACCATCAAAAAAATAAACAACAGGGATTTCTTATTCATTTTCTCTCCTCCGGGTAATAAGGATATAGATTCAGGTTAATCTTATCATGACGAGTTTTCAAATTGTTTGCAAAAATTGGCATTCAAGCGGCTATAATTTACGTGATGATGAAACCTTCCGCACTACTTCGTACGAAATTTCTCATCCCCCAGCCTGCGGCTGACCGTGTGCCGCGCCCCCATCTCATTGAATGGCTCGAAAATCAATTGGATAAACGATTGATCTTGCTTTCAGCCCCGCCGGGCTACGGAAAAACGACCCTGCTGGCGGATTTCCTTGCCGCTTCGCCGATTCCGGCGGCCTGGGTACAACTCGACGCAGCCGACAGTGATCCGAGCGTCTTCCTTGCTTATTTCATTGAGGCTATTTATCGCATGCATGGGCCAAATGAAAAATCAATCGGACATATCACCCAGACCTTGCTCGAAAGTACCCATGCCAGCGTTTCACCCCAGCAGATACTCACTGTGTTGGTTAATGAATTAACCGACACATTACCCAACCCTTGGCTGCTGGTGCTGGAAGATTATCACTTCATTGCCAGCCCAATTGTCCATCAGTTGGTGGGTTTACTAATCGAAAATGGCCCGACTCCCCTGCACGTAATCATCTCTACGCGTACTGACCCGCCGC
>Ga0315279_10005180_pt1 | contig 17037 bp, 6 predicted proteins | sample YL17G06_20_MG_FD_203694 | JGI IMG/M metagenome (GOLD analysis project Ga0315279, IMG submission 203694) | Sediment microbial communities from Yellowstone Lake, YNP, Wyoming, USA - YL17G06_20 | ecosystem: Environmental > Aquatic > Freshwater > Lake > Sediment | place: USA: Wyoming | collected...
TTGTTCATGCCCCGAGTCCAAATCTTGAGGTTCTTCTTTCTAACCTCGGACTGTCTCTTATTAGAAGAAGAGTAGACTACCAAGAATCATAATGGTCATGATTTTTCAGAATCTTTTGGAATCCCCAGATAGGTAACAACATGGATGGTTAGGGTCTTGGGCATGTAGCATATTCTATTAGATTTGCTAAGATTTGTCACAGGAAGATAGTTAGATGGCACAAGCCATGTAAAAGACCATAGTAGATTATCCCGCCAGAGTAATCTGAACCGAACAGTCGATCGGTCATAGTCTCAAGGAGAGACAGCATAGAGGGAAAAGACAAATACGCCTCTCTCACTATTTTCTATTATCCGAGTTAAACCATGATAGTATTGTCTGGAGAAAAAAGACGATGAAGAAGATTGAGTGGATGTTGCTTTCTGAACTTATGAAGAATAGCAAAAATAGTGATAGAGAACTGGCTAAGAGAATAGGAGTTTCTCAGCCCACAATAACCAGAGTTAGAAGTAGATTGGAGAAGGAAGGCTACATCAAAGAATACACTATGATACCTGACTTCAGTAAGCTCGGATTTGAGCTAATGTCAATCAATCTTGCCAAAATGAGAAAAGAACCTACTGAAGAAGAATATATTAAGATAAAGAAGAGTGGAAGCGAAGTTTTGAAGAAACATCCGTTTGCCCTTGTGATGGCTATGAGTGGAAGGGGGGGTGGATATGATAGGGTTGTCATTGCGTTTCATGAAAACTACACTTCATTTCTAGAGTTCATGGAGGAGTCTAGAAAATCTCCGTTTTCGGAAGTGTACAATTACGAAAATTTTCTGGTGGGTATTTCTGGATACCACTATATGCCCTTGACCCTCTCAGCATTAGCAAACTATCTATCGACATTGAAAGAGAAGAAAAAGTAGCCACTACACCTATCAGACAACATTTCCTAATCCTTTTGGTTCCAGCTTCGTCTCTAATTCTTCAACTCGTTCCATGATCTCTCTTCTATGCATGCATATTATTTTCCGCATATATTTGATGAATTTATCTAGAACTTAATTCTATCACTGTTCATAAGTTACCTAGATATTGATAGATACTGGAAGTCACCCTTAGTACAGTGCCTCTTCGGGAGATTTCGCCAGCTGGTGGGGGGCGCAAATTACACTGCATCTGCTTAACATCACTAAACCAGAGTGTTCGAAAGATTGCCTAACTAGGGTTTGTTGGTAGCCCGGGAGAGACCGTTCCCAGACTGCAATTTATACCGAAATTACCCCTTTTTGTTAGAACTACTAAAGTGCACGCTCATTGTGGTGGGGTCGCTGGGATTTGAACCCAGCCCCAAGTGGAGATGTCTCCCGCAACCCCTCTTTTTCTCTCTATATGTGGATGCTATTTCTGAATGACAGACGAGCCAATGAATGACGCGTGTAGCTTGTCTCTGACAACTGTAATGACCGGCGTACCGCGCGCAGAGTGTGGTTGATCCTGAAAGAGTCTTGTTGAAGGTGGTTAATCGTTGTGAGCAGATTTATCGTCAGGCGAGCGTGCGGTTTCTGACTTTGTCCGAGGAGGCGTGTCAGCTTGGCGCGTTGAATTTGTGTTTGGTTTGCGGCGTCTCACTGGTGTACGGTCTGTCTTGCTGGAACAATCTTTCACAACCTTTAAGATAAGATATGGTGTAATATGGGTATTGTATGCCTTTTGGTAATAGGGCATGAACATGAAGGATGAATTGATATGAAAGATGAGACAATTCTAGCTACGCTGTTCTTGATTGCTTTGATGCTTGTAATTGAAGTTGTTCCTGTTTCGGCGTGGGAGTACTTTGATACAGGAGTTTGGACCAATGTGCAGACTGACAACTTGGTCGACTATTCTGGGCCTCATGCTGACCGCATTAACATTACAATGTATGCTGATGCGAATGCGACGCATGCTGCTTTGGAAGCTGGACAGATTGATTTGATAGATCAGCCTGTTAACGCTACATACTTCAGTAGGTGGATAAACCCTCCTCTTAACAGCAGCATTGCAGTGGTGGATACGGGATCAGATTTTGGGTTCTACATGCTTGACATGAGACTGGATAACCGGACAGAAATCGCTCCAGGCATTCCAAATCCTTCGACCGTAATGAATACGCCTTGGGGGAACCCCATGGCTGACGTTTGGCTCAGAAGAGCCATAGCAGCCGTTGTAGATAGACCTACCCAAGTGTTTTCATACGTTAGCGACAACGCCTTGCCATTGATGGGCGACCAGTTGTACACGCCTTTAAGTTATGCTTATGGGGAGTGGGGACACCCGGAGCTTGGACCGATGGGCGCTCTTCGAGATTACACCTATGTACTGCCTAGTGGCGCTCCGAATGTTACTATGGGCAATCGGTTTCTGGACGATCATGGCTACATATATGACACAGTTTCTGCCTCGCGTAAGAAAAATGGCCTAGTCTTCAGCATTGACCTCTATTACAGAACTGATAACACCTACCTAGACAACTTCTCCACGCTTGTTTTGAAGCCACTCGTGACCGCCGCTCCTCCAGCAGGTCTCGGCCTCAAAGTTACGACATTCGGCGTCACTAGTGGGGGGGCACACGCAAGTATTATCGCCGCCAAGACCGGACACCTTTACACTGAATACCATGGTTGGGGTATCGATCCAGACCTCCTGTACTATTTATTCCACGTGAGCAACTACTGGCATCCAGGCCAACCACCGAACTACATGTACTACCCAGGAGACTCAGACACCACCGTTGCACCGACTCCGGCATGGACCTACAACGGGGGAGGCTACGGAGGCCTCACCGATGAACTCGTTACAAAATACGGCTTCCAAGCTTTAAATTTCGCTGACTCTAGCAAAACATGGAATCAATTCGACACAGTCTGGAACAACCCACAAAACTACTGGTCGTGGGAGATGATGACTGCCACAACCGAATCTCGAGCTCTGACTAGTGCTTACAAGTGTCAAGAGTTCTTAGCCTACTGGGTGTGCGGTGTGCCGATCTGGGCATCAAGAAGCTACTCGGCTTTCCATCGAACATACGTTGGAACCCCAATGGTTCCAGATGAGGAGGGCCAGTGGGAAGGCTTTCCGTGGAAAGGTATTGTCAACCAAAAGGGGTTTGGCACGTGGGGCAAGATGTCATTCTACAACATGCATCCATCGATTGACCTATTTGGCGACGGCAGCCACATGACTATAAGATGTGGCTTCAGCGAGCCAATTCAGTCTCTGAACCCCATCTACGCTGATGGGAGTAGGAACTGGTACGTGTTGAGTCAAGCATATGACAGCCTAATCGGACTTGATCCGTACACGCTGGCTGACACGGCAAACTTGGCTACCGGCTGGGAGGTTGGCACATGGGCTTCACCGGACTATGGAGTGTGCACGAAAGTCACGTTCCACTTGCGCCACGACCTAGTATGGTCTGACGGCATGCCACTGACCGCGAGCGACGTCAAGTTCACGTTGGGCGGTCCTTCTGCGACCGGTTCCATCTCGAACCTGCTGATTGCGACGGGTCGTCCGCCGCCCGCTTGGGCAGGGCAGGTTGCAGACATCGTGTCAATAGGCACGCCTGATCCGTGGACTGCCATCGTTTACATGGACACGTACGCCTACTTTGGCCTACACAGCATGTCCGGCTTCAACATAATCCTCCCAGAACACATTTGGAAGCTAATCATCCAAACAGGTGACCCAACACAGCCGTGGAATCAACCTAACGTTTGCAGCGGAGGCTTTCTCATAGACAGCACCGCAGACCCAGCAGTCCGAGGTTACTTGATTCTACGGAAGAACCCATTGCACCGCGAAGTAAGCCAGGACATGTACCCGAAGGACAAGCCGATAAACATCTGGACAGTGCAAACTTCCAACAGCACAGCACAGATAGGGAACACGCACTGGATCTACCCGAAGAAGGGAGAAACAGGCGTGAACGCGCATGTTTCCGTGTACATGCACAGCAAGTACTTCTACGAAGAGGGCCCATACAAGGAAAATGTCTACCCGAACACTGTGCTTGACGGAACAAAGACAATCACACTGTGGGCTTGGAATGGCTTAAGCAACCCGTCGAAAGAGGCCAACTACATCTTGTACAGAACGATTGCAACGAACGTTCCGTTCGAAGCCCTCTACTGCGTGCAGGAAGTGGAGGAATACGACATTCCTAACATACCCGCTTGGTGGTACTATTTCAAGGTAGACATTTCGATAAGCAGTCTAACAGTTGACGGAAGCCCAATGGATCCAACGTCGAACCCTTACAACGGAATGACGTATAGCTACAAGGAAAAGATGATCGTCACAAGCAGATACGACATTTGCGGCTTGCTCTACAAACCAGTGATCTCAACTCCAATGTACCAGCCGATCGTAGACTTGAAGGTAAACGTCAAAGACACATATGCATGTGGCAAAGCCTTCGGCAGCAAGCCAGGCTACTCCAACTGGAACTCAGAAGCAGACGTCAACGGCGACTTCAAAGTCGACATCAAAGACTACTACGCTATCAGCCAGAACTACGGCTGGGTAGCACCAAACCCGTTAGGACCATAGAACAGCCAAAACACTCTCCCCCTCTTTTTCTTACTGTGGCGAAGTGTTCCCTCAAACCTTTTCTTCGATCCATTGTTGTACGCAAGCCTTTCTAGGTGAAATCGCTGATTATCTTTCGGCGTCTTTCTTTTCAAGGTGTCTCCTGAGTAGCTGAAGGGCTACTCAGGCTTCATGGTGTTTTGCAGCTTTCAATAACGTTACAGGCGAGAGCGGCGCGCGCTGATAATTCCAACCAAAGAAGTCTGCAACGTAGGAGACACTCTGCAAGCCAATCTCACCATCAAAAACATCGGAGACATCCCAATCACACTTGATGCCTTAACCGTTGGAGGAAGACTAAACGGAATGATCTCGCCTGAGGGCGCTCCAGACTTCACTTTTCGATCCGTTACCCTTGGACCTGGCGAGTCATACAATTACGTTGGGTCTTTAGCGCGCGCGCTAAGGTCTTCACAGCACCGAACCTAGACAAGCATGAGAGTACGGCTCTGGGCTGCGAAAATGTCACTCTAGCCACCGCTCGCTTATGCAACTTTAGCTTCCTCCACCGCTTCAGACGATTGTGCTTGAACACCATACTTTTGCATCATCCTGTCTCCAACGTTCCTAGTAAACCTGCCAGACCGCATCATGCAAGCAGACACAGTCTCAGGCGTCAGACCTGTCTGAGCGCAAACATCAACCAAACTCATCTTCTCGTCAGAAGCCAAGTCCGTAACCCTGTTATGACGATAGAAGTGCGTCGTGAACCTCGGGTCCATGCGCTTACAGATGTTCCAGAAAGCCACGTGAGCTATGGGAAAGACCTTCTGGTGTGCTTGAGTTCGATGCCACTGCTCGATGATAAGCGGAACAAACGGAAGCGACTCATGCAGCCAGACAGGAGCTTCCCTGCGCCCATGCTTCAGAACCTGCTCACCTATGCTGTAAACAAGCAGAAACCTATCCTCAAACTTCATGTCTTCCTTCACCAAACCCCTGTGAGGCTTACCTATCGCCTCAACCTTGCCACTTCCATGACACCTGAGGCAGTTAGCTGAGACAAAACCCTTCTTTCCCTTGGGAAGACAGTTCGGACAATCAACAAGATAATGGATTTGAGCACGACCCAACACCTCGGAACGCCTAAAACCCGTCCAAAAGAACAAGGCATGAGCAGCCTGAACCATCTCAACAGGATAGCCTTCCAAATCCACAAGCGGAACACGGCTCAACAAAATAGTGAACTTGTCTAGGTCTACAGGGTTCTTGATTTTCCCATACTTGTACCTGTGCGGATACGGATTACCTCGCGGACTCATAGGAAAATAAGAAAATTAAATACGCCACTAATTACCACCCTCTGGCACTGCATGATATGTATCCTAATATCTGGGGGTGTGGCATGGACGCCCAGCCCTTATGGAAATTAGCGCTAGGTTTAATTTCAGACGTGAGGGACAAGGTGTATCTGATTTGGCTTTCTCAGTCTTGACTGGTCGCGCGCGCTAGAAACAGGCGCGAATTGTGTGACGTCTGAACCTAAACCATGATACCGAAGAGTACTGTTGTTCTCCCTTTTGTTTAGTATTCTGGTGAAAGCTCTGCCTTAAAAAGGGTTAATAATTGTTGTGTGGTATTATTATTGTTGGAGTGAGGGGGAAGGTTTTGGGTAGGATTAGGGCTGGTTTGGTTTCTGGTGTTTGGGTTTTACTGTTGTTTGTGGCATCGTATGGTGTGGTGTTGAATGTTCCAGTGGTTAAGGGTGACAGCGGAACCATCTACATTAGGGCGGATGGAAGCATAGACCCACCGACAGCACCAATCACGACAGTTGATAACATCTCCTACACCTTCGCTGACAATATTAACGATCATATCGTGGTGGAAAGGAGCAGTATAGTAATCGATGGAGCCGGATACATACTTCAAGGCTTCGGAACTGGATCTGAAAGTGATGTGGGATTCTATCTATCCGGCATAAACAATGTGATAATCAAGAACACAACAATTCGAAGTTTTTGGAGTGGCCTCCTGCTAGCCTCATCGTCCTTCAACACCATTTCAGGAAACAACATAACGGGTAACGGGTATGGTGTATTACATAGCTCGTGGTCCTCTAACAACACTATTTTAGGAAACAGCATAACAGACAACACTAATGGCATCTTGCTCTCCTCTTCTCCCTCCAACACAGTTTCCGAAAACAGTATAAGAAACAACGGAATTGGCGTCGATATCTTGTCGTCGTTCAATACTGTTTCGGGAAACAACATAACAAACAACGGCAGTGGCGTCCTTTTCGATATGGAGAAGTCGTCATTCAACACTGTCTCAGGAAACAACATAACAAACAATTATGTGGGCATAGGATCCCAAGGCGGTCCTTCTAATAACACAATTTCGGGAAACAACATAGCAAACAACGAGTATGGCATCTATCTTTACTCTTTTTCAAACAACAGCATAACTGGAAACAACGTAACAAACAACAATTATGGCATCTGGCTTTACTATTCTTCAGGCAACAGCATTTTCAGAAACAGATTCCTTAACAACACCAACCAAGTCTCGAAGCCTGGATATGCAAACACTTGGGACACCGGCTATCCCTCAGGAGGCAACTATTGGAGCGACTACACGGGTGTTGACTTTTTCGGTGGCACTTATCAAAATGTGACGGGCAGCGATGGAATAGGCGATGCTCCACGCGTCATTGACGCAAATAATCAAGACAACTATCCGCTTATGTATCATTGGAGCCCAATTTCAGCAAAGTTCACGTATATTACGTCTGATGGCTTGATTGACCCTCCAACTGCACCCATTCACCGTGTCGGAGACCTCTATGAATTAACCAGCGATATTTCTGATTCAATTGTGGTGCAGAGAGACAACATTCTGATTAATGGGCGTGGCTACAAAGTTCAAGGTCCAGGGGCACCATGGCGCGCCCCGGGAATATACCTATCCAACATAAGTAACGTGACTGTAAAAAACGCTAAGATTCAGGATTTTGGAAATGGCTTTGTAGTTAAGAGCATAGGTAAGGTTGTCATCGAAAAGAACGAGATCGTTGGCAATTCTGAAAGTGGCATATTGATCGTAGGAGAAAGCGACGTTCGCATAGAGGAAAACATAGTAGTAGAGAACAAGAATGGGATAACTACGGATACCACAGAAACTCACTCGGGCATTGCAGTTGAAGGCAACACGATTTTGTCTAACATAGAAAATGGAATATACTTAGGTAGCTACGGTGAAAGCTCCATCTATGGAGGCTACAACCATGGTTACATTTTCAATGTTACAATTTCGTCCAACGATATATCATTGAACGGCGAAGACGGGATACACCTCAGCAGCTACGGCGGCTATTCGCTTAGCTCCTACGAAGACTACGGTGAGGGCTATGGTTACATTTTCAACGTCAGCATTTCGTCCAATAGAATCTCATCGAACAGAGGAAACGGAGTGTTCTTGAGTAGTGAGAGCCGTGGCTCACAAGCCTTCAGCTACGTTTATGGCGTAACGATTGAGTCTAACAACATTTCGTCAAACGAAGGAAATGGAACGTACTTACTCAGCCACAGTAATGGCCCCAGTTGCACTTATAGCAGCTACCAATCCCATAGTGAGATTTACGATGTCAGGCTTACGTCTAACAGTGTCATGTCCAACAAGGGAAATGGGATATACCTCTACAGCCTTGGCGATGGGTACTCGACCCGCTCCAGCAATATTAATGAAATTACGCTACTTTCCAACAACGTAGTGTTAAATGATAAAGACGGAATAGCCCTATTCAGCTCCAGCTATAGCGTGGGATCCATGAATCCAGGCTGGGGTGATCAAGGCCAAGGCTCCAGTCAAATTTCCAATGTTAGGTTTGTGTCTAACAACGTTTCATTAAACAATGGAAACGGAATATACTTATACGGCCACGGCTACGGGTTTGGCTACGGTTCCGGTTTTGGTAGCGTTTACAATGTTACGCTTTCGTCAAATACGGTTCGGTCGAACAAAGAAAACGGAATATATCTGTATGGTCAAGGCTACAGCGAAGGATACAGTGGGCCCGAAGGCTATGGATGGGGTGACGGTAGCGTTTATAACGTTACGTTTTCTTTCAACGACGTTTCACTAAATGATGGAGACGGAGTGTATATTCATGGTCACGGTTACGGCTCCGGCCATGATTACGGTCCTGGCTATGGTTACATTCATCACATTACACTTTTATCTGAAAACCTTTCAATGAACGGAGGGAACGGGCTGAACTTGTACAGCTGCGGTTACAGCTCAAGTTATATGGATGCGTATGCCTATGGAGATATTCATAACATCATCCTCATTTCTTGCAGAATTTCCTCAAATGGTAGAATTGGAGTATGCTCATACAGCGATAGCTACGCCTCCTCCTCCGGGGACGGCTACGGATACAGTTATAGCTACACCTACGACTTTTCGCTTGTTTCAAACACAATTTTGTCAAACAATGAAAACGGAATATATGTGAAGGCTAGAGACCATCACGCGGAATCGATTTTCGATTTGACAATGTCGGGTAATATAGTTTACGCCAACAACCAAAAAGGAATGTGGATAGATGGAGGCATCGACGCAAACCTTACTTGCAATTCGATTTCCCATAACGGTTATGGAATATACCTTAGTCAGTCACACAGCAGTACGATTTTTCATAACAATTTCATCGGCAACACGATTCAAGCCTATGCTCAGGACTCGACAAGCATTTGGGATAATGGTTATCCTTCCGGTGGGAATTTCTGGGATGACTATGTCGAACTTGATATCAATGGAGATTTCATTGGAGATACTCATTATGTGATCAATGACAATAATGAAGACAGGTATCCACTAATTGCTCCATACGGTCCGATTCCCATCGTCCGGGATGAAACAATTTACCCAGTCGAATTGCGCAGCAATTCCACCATCTCCAAATTCCGGTTTGGAGACCCACAAAGGACAATTAGCTTCAATGTTACTGGCGCAGACGGCACCCTAGGCTTCTGCAACCTCACTATTCCAAATAGTCTAGTTCAAGATTTATGGCAGGGAAACTTCACAGTCCTAGTGGATGGAAAAGAACCCTTTATGATAAGCAACTGGACAGACAGTACATGCACTTACATATACTTCACATATACGCATTCAATCCACGAAGTAATCATAATCCAAGAGTTTCCATCATTCCTTGTTCTGTCACTATTCATGATAACAACACTATTAGCAGTGATTGTCTCCAGAAGAAAGCATGCTTTTACAATGAATAGAGGATAGTTCCACATAGAGTTAGTAGTCTTGAGAAGAGCGCTTGCCGAGGAGTTGAACCTTGTAGTCATGCGGATTGTTGCGTTTGATTCATCTAGTTACGCTTCTTTGTTGCTTGATGCTTGTAGAGGAAGGTTCCATAAAACATAAATCGTCTGAAGAGTACAGTTGTTGTATGGGAGAAGGGAGAACACTGTTTATGGAGAAGAAGACAGTTTCAGCAATAATGCTCACGTTGCTGTTGTCAAGCATGTTGACGTTGGCGTTTAAAATTCAACCTGTGGGGGCTGAACTAAAAACTTGGATTGTGGATGATGATGGGCCAGCAGACTTTACCTCAATACAAGGAGCTGTGGACGCAGCTAACCCCGGAGACACGGTATATGTAAAAAATGGAACTTATTATGAAAACGTTGATGTAAACAAGGCCATATCGCTTACTGGAGAAAGCAAGGAAAACACAGTTGTTGATGGTGGTGGAGTAGCTGCCGTAATCATTATTGAAGAAGACAATGTTCTTGTGACTGGTTTCACGGTGAGAAATAGTGGCGGGGGATATTACTATTATGAAAGCAGTGGCATCTCAATTGACAGAGCGAGTTCTTGTAACATCAGCGACAATATAGCAACGAACATACGCTACGGCATCTCTTCGTGGCTAGGCCAGGACAACATTATTGGTCACAATATGATATCAAATGCTGAACAAGGCATCTCTTTTAATGGCCCTTCTTACAACACCGTCATCAATAACTATATATCGGATACGTCTACGGGTATCGCTCTGTGGGTTAATTCATATTATAGCAATATTGCAAATAACACAATATCGAATAGTTCAGATACAGGCATTCACCTCGACAACAGCCCTTACACACTAGTCATCGACAACATGATCGTTGATAGTAATTATGGAATCTACCTATCCCAATCGCATCTGAGCACAATCTACCATAATAGCTTCATCAACAACACGCAACAAGTGTTTCTTTCCAATTCACTCGGCACTACATGGGATGATGGTTATCCTTCTGGTGGAAGCTACTGGAGCGACTATGCAGGAGTTGATGCGAATGAAGATGGAGTAGGCGACACGTCATACATTATAGATAGTAATAACGTTGATCATTATCCCCTTATGAAACCTTGGGCTCAGCCTTGGGGCAATTGGGGTCATTACCACAACTATACGGAGATCGCTAGGGCACTGATTTATTTGAACGAAACATATCCAAACATCATAAATGTCTTTTCGATTGGCAAGAGCTGGCAAAACCGCGACATCTATTGCATAAGACTAACAAACGAATCCAACACACATCCAAAACCCAAATTGCTCTTTGTTGGTTATCATCATGCCCGCGAACCCATAAGTGCAGAACTAGCCCTCTATTTTGCGGTAGACGCTGCAACCAACTTCGGCACAAACGAGACCATTACCCGCCTGCTAAACTACGGCGAAATCTACATAGTGCCCGCACTAAACGTGGATGGCTTCGACGCTGTCAAGCAGAATGAGTGGCAACGCAAGAATGTTCGCCCATTTGACGAGGATGGGGATACCCTGTTAGATGAGGATCCACCGGAAGACGTGAACGCAAACGGCTACATTGAAGATCTCATTCACTGGGATGGTTCCCAATGGGTGTTTGTCAGATGGGAAGGCATAGACAATGATGGAGATGGCTTGTTAAACGAGGATTGGATTGGAGGCGTCGACCTGAACAGAAATTATGGATATCAGTGGAACGCAACATGCTACAGCGGCAGCCCCTACCCATGGGCGGAAGACTACCGTGGAGCGGCACCGTTCTCTGAGCCTGAAACGCAGGCGATGAGAGACTTAGCCCTCAGCAACGATTTCAGATACGCCATAAGCTTCCATTCAGGTACCGAGTCAATAGGATACCCATGGGGATACACATCAGACCCACCGCCTGATGACAACATCTTCAGACAAGTCGCCTCAAACCTTTCAGCATTGGTCGGGGGGGCATGGTATGGGCAAAGCGCTTTGGGTATGTACACACTGTCTGGTTCATGGGATGACTGGATGTACGCCAACAGAAGCACGTTCGCTCTAACGTGTGAGATCTACACGAACAACAGCGCATGGCAATACGAACCGGGGCCAGAACCAGACACGTTATGGGAAAGAGGAGTCTTCGAGTACTTCAACCCAGATCCAACCCAAATCGAATCCGTAATCCAACGCTGGCTACCAGTCTTTTCATACGTCACAGACAGGGCCATTACGGAAGCCTATGACGTCGCAGCCACTGATGCCACAACGCCCAAAGACGGTTGTCTGCCCAAACCTCTCGTATGTCAGAACTACACCACCAGAGTCAACGTCACCATTGAAAACAAAGGCATCTTCACAGAGAACGTCACAGTAACCGCTTACGCCAACTCAACCCCGATAGATACGCAGACTATCAACAACTTGGCCCCAACCGCACAAACAACTTTGACCTTCATATGGAACACCACAGGCTTTCCCAAAGGGAACTACACCATAAACGTCTGCGCCCAACCCATCCTGGGCGAGACAAACGTAATAGACAACAATTCCACCAACCCGTGGGTCATTTCCGTCGCAATGATCGGCGACGTCATCGTCGACGGAAAGGTAGACGTAAAAGACGTTTACGCCGTTGCCAGAGCCTATGGCACGTCAATACAACCACCAAACCCACCGGGCCGAACGTACAATCCAAACCTAGACATAAACGACGACGACAAAATAGACGTAAAAGACTACTACGTAGTATGCAGGAACTACGGGAAAGTAGACCCATAAAACCTCTATTCCTTTTTTTAAAAAGCTTTGAAGTTCTGGTTCAATCTATATATGGAAAAGCTGTTCTAAACGCTTAGGTTTATGGGTTCTATGGGTTTTAGCGCGCGCTAAAAAGGGTTAATAATTGTTGTGTGGTATTATTATTGTTGGAGTGAGGGGAAGGTTTTGGGTAGGTTTAGGGCGGGTTTGGTTTCTAGTGTTTGGGTTTTACTATTGTTTGTGGCAGTGTTTGGTGTGGTGTTGAATGTTTCAGTGGCAAGTGGGCAGTCGGGAACCATATACATTAGGGCTGATGGGAGTATTGACCCTCCAATAGCACCAATATCGACCTCTGATAATGTCACTTATACTTTTACTGGCAACATTAATGATTCTATTGTTGTGGAGAGGGATAACATTGTGCTCGATGGGCCAGGCTACACTGTTGAAGGAGGAGGAAGCGGAACTGCTATTGACTTGTCTCAAAGAAACAACGTCACAGTCAAAAACACAACCATCAAAAACTCTTACTACGGCATGTATCTCAACCACACAAACAAGATCGCCCTTATTAACAATAACATAGCGAACAACGGGATTGGAATCCTGCTCAATTCTTCCTTAATCAGCATTGTTAGCGGAAACAACATAACAAACAACGACTGGGCTGGCGTCGGGCTCATTTCCTCCTCAAACAACAGCATTAGCGGAAACAACATAACAAACAATACTTGGGATGGCATAGGGCTTACTTCTTCCTCAAACAGCAATAGTATTAGCGGAAACAACATAGCAAACAACCATGATGGCGTATACCTATCTGATTCTTCAAGCAACAGCATCTATCATAACAACTTCAGAGACAACACACAACAAGAAGACATGCTCAACAACACATGGGATCATGGTTATCCTTCTGGCGGAAACTACTGGAGCAACTACAACGGCACAGATTCGGACGGGGACGGAATAGGTGATACCCCATACATAATCGATGAAAATAACCAAGACCGCTACCCGCTTATGCACTCTTGGAGCTCTCTTCAAGTCCACAATATGAACACGGGACTAGGCTATGAAACAATTCAAAGAGCCATAGACGCGAATGAAACGTTGAACGGACACACAATATTCGCTGAAGCAGGAACATATTATGAAAACGTAGTGGTAAATAAGACAGTGACGCTAGTCGGGGAGAGCAGGAAATGCACTATAATCGATGGTAACAAAACTGCAGAAGCAGTTACCATAGTTTCCAATGACACAAGCCTCTCGGGATTTACAGTGCAAAGCAGTGCCCCCTTAATTGTTGCTATACGTCTAGAAAATGTCTCACACGTAACCATTGTCGACAACACAATAACAAATAGTTTTTCTGGCCTAATTCTGTCTCTCTCTAGTTCTAACACGATTAGCCACAACAACATAACGGGGAACACATTTAGAAATTCCTTCGCAAACTCTTCTGACAACATCCTAACGGATAATACGATAGATGGATTGTCTATTTGGTCATCAAATAACAACACCTTAGAAAGCAATATGATAGGCAGTTTTGAGCTCTCTTACTCGCTAAATACCAAGCTTCGGAATAACAGCATTTCCGCTTTTGGGGTCTACGGTAACGCATACTCACATTTCGTTCACGACATAGACTCTTCAAACACTTTGCTTGGAAAACCTGTTTGCTATTGGGTTAACTGCGAAGATGCCGAAGTTCCATCAGGCACTGGATATGTGGCATTGGTAAATTGTATGAACATCACGGTAAGAGACTTAGATCTTGGAGATAATTACCAAAGCATCATGGTGTTTTCCACAAACAACTCGCGGATACTCAACAACAATGTAACGCGTACCAATGATGGCATTTGGGTTCTCTCATCTTCAAACAACACTATTTCTGGAAACAACATAGCAAACAACGGGAATGGCATCTTGCTTGACTCCTCTTCCAATCATAACAGCATTTCTGGAAACAACGTAACAGCAAACAACTCGAATGGCGTCTATCTCACCTATTCTTCGGACAACAGCATAGTTGGAAACAACATAACGGCAAACGACGATGGCATTAAGCTCTATTTTTCTTCGAGCAATAACATCGTTGGGAACTACATAACGGCAAACCAATGGGCGGGCATTGATTGCTATTCCTCAGACGATCTTAGCATAGTTGGAAACCGAATCACAAAATCCAACTATGGCATCTATTCCGATTGGTCCGACTCTAACGGATTTTCTGGAAATGATATAACAAACAACGGTCTCGGTCTCGATATCCTACATTCAAGTCATAGCAGCGTAGTTGGAAACAACATTACAGACAACGTTCAAGGGATTCAACTCTATCAAGCTGACAACAACAGCATAATTGGAAACAAAATAACAAATAACCTTTATGGCATCTGTCTTACCTATGCGTCAAACTATAACGACGTAATTGGTAACAATATAGAAAACAATAATGATGGAATCAAGCTCTCCGAGGCTCCAGACAATCAGATCTACTATAACAACTTCATCAACAACACAAAAGACGCAGATAATTACAACTCACTAAACTTCTGGGACAACGGTGTTGAAGGAAACTACTGGAGCGATTACAGCGGGACAGATTTGTATAGTGGGCCTTATCAGAATGAGACTGGAAGCGACGGAATAGGCGACACCCCACACACCATCGATGCGAACAACACGGACTATTTTCCGTTGATGGGCATGTTTCACAGTTACAATGTGACTTATTTCACGTTGCCCATGGTGGGGCATTTCTGCAAGGTGACGGTGATTTCTAACTCCACGATTTCAGGTTTTGTTGCTCCAATTTGGCTTGAACATCCAGAAGTAATAGGCTTGACGTTCAACGTGACAGGCACAAATGACTCAACAGGCTTCTGCAGAGTTTCTTTCCCAACAGCCATGATGAACGGCACATACCAAGTGTCCGTGAACGGCACTGAGGTTCCCTGCATTTTGCTGCCCTGTTCAAACGCTGACATTAGCTATCTTTACTTCAACTACACTCACTCAACAGAACAAGTAATCATACTTCCAGAGTTTCCATCATCCATCATTCTGCCACTGTTCATGATAGCAACACTACTAGCGGTCATAGTCTACAAAAGAAAACGCACATCAAAAGTGAATGGAAGATAGTTACATACTGACTTGTTAAGCTCCATAAGATATTCACTGTATTGGAAGTCACTCCTTAGGTAGGGCTACGCGCGCGCTGAAGTGTTAAATAAGCAAAGAGATTAGTCAACAATAGAAACAAAACATCGTATTAGTGAGGTTACAGAATGTTAGGGGCACATAGTTTTGATGAGAAAACTCAACGCAGAGCCAAGGATTATCTATATAATGGATTAGCAGTATCTATGTTGAAAGGCATAACTATCCTTTTTCTGGCTTTGCTAGTGCTGGATTTACGACTTTCCATAGGTTTGGAGGAAATTGCTAAGATTTATGTCACTGAGCTATCTTTGGTTGTAGGTCTGTACACTTTGATCGGTTACGCTATCTTTTGGCTTGTTTCCTTTCCGTTCGACTTTTACAAGGAATATGTGTTAGAGCACAAGTTTGAGCTTTCAAATGAAACCTTCAGCAAGTGGCTTTGGGATAAATCGAAGATGTCAATTTTGTCCCTACTTTTCATTCTAGCTTTCGTCGAAGGCATCTACAATTTTATGTGGCTTAATCCAATATACTGGTGGTTCTTTCTGTGGTCGGTGACTGCTGTTGTTATACTTCTTTTCATGTATGTTTCACCAGTGTTGATTGATCCTTTATTCCACAAATTTCCGAAACTAGAAAACGAGGAATTGCTTAACAGACTGACGAAACTTGCTAACAAGGCAGGAATAAAGATCATTGGAGTTTTCGAAATGAAGGCTGAAGCAAAGACAAAAAAAGCTACTGCTGCTTTGACTGGAATTGGTAACACACGCAGAATGTTGCTCAGCGACACGTTCCTTGCAAACTATTCAAATGATGAGACTGAGGCTGCAATTGGGCATGAGATAGGACATCACGTGTACGGCCACATTTGGAAACTTGACTTGATGCTGACCTTAGGTGTCTTTGTTGTACTTTTCGTAGAGAGTCAAGTTTTGCCCGCCACTTTTCGTTTCTTTGGTTTTGATCGCATTGACTCTGTTGCCACTTTTCCACTGTTTGCCTTAATTTTCGGATTGCTGTATTTCGGCTTTACTCCCTTGATGAATACGCTTAGTCGGCGAGCAGAAAATCAAAGTGATCAGTATGAACTTGAGCTTGTTGAAAAACCAGATGCATACATTTCTTGCATGATAAAGCTTTGCGACCAAAACCTGAGGTATGCCTATCCGACTCCTCTCATAGAGTTTCTGTTTTACGACCACGCTTCAGGAA
>Ga0315279_10005182_pt1 | contig 17037 bp, 19 predicted proteins | sample YL17G06_20_MG_FD_203694 | JGI IMG/M metagenome (GOLD analysis project Ga0315279, IMG submission 203694) | Sediment microbial communities from Yellowstone Lake, YNP, Wyoming, USA - YL17G06_20 | ecosystem: Environmental > Aquatic > Freshwater > Lake > Sediment | place: USA: Wyoming | collected...
GCTCCAGGTCCGCGGGGATGAAGACGAAGCTGGTGAGTCCGCCCTCCGCCGCATGGGCCGCCACCGAGTTGGCCAGGTTCCCCGTGGAGGCACAGGCAACCACCGAGAACCCGAACTCCTGCGCCTTGATCACCGCCACCGCCACCACGCGATCCTTGAAGGACAGGGTCGGGTGGTTGACGGTGTCGTTCTTGACGTACAACTGGCTGAGCCCCAGTGCCTTCCCCAGGTTCCGGGCCCGGACCAGCGGCGTGAAGCCGCAGTGGCGGCCGACCGTCGGCTCACCATCCACCGGGAGCAGGGCCCGGTATCGCCAGATGCTGGGCGGCCCCGCCTCGATGCGGCGGTGGTCCAGCGCGCGACCGATGGCGGCGTAGTCGTAATCCACCTCCAGCGGGCCGAAGCAGAACTCGCAGACGTGGAGCGGTTTGGCCGGGTACGGCCGGGCGCACTCGCGACACTTCAATCCCTTCACATATCCCATCGGGCCAATGCCTCCCGCAAGACGCTCGGGTTTCAGGTCACCACGCAACTTTGCGGTGCGTGACCGCGCGCAGCTCTTCTCCTCACCCCGACGAGCGGGGCCCTCCCACCGGCTTCACCTTCACGCCCAGCCGGGTCAGGTGCTCGACCCCACGCTTCAGATCCTCTTCTGCCCCGGTGAGATCCAGCGTGGCCTCTCCGGCGCCTTCCTTCACACGGGCCTTGCGGATGTTCGGAACCAGGTGGTGGGTCTTGGCCACGGTGTAAATCACCGGCTCACGCACCAAGTCCGGCGGGAAGGTCAGTGTCACTCTCAAAGTCGCCACCGGCGCCCTCCGGGGAAATAAAAGGCCCCTTCTCACTCGTACGAGAAGGGGCTCACGGATTTCCGTCAGCCGCCTCCTCATCTCTCCCCGCGTCCGCGGGGCAGGAGTTGGCACCCCGCCGCTGGCGGGGTTGCCGTGGCTTCGCAGGGCCAGTCCCTCAGCCACTCTGGATGAGTCAGCGTCGCGGCGGATTTAAGCAGAGCACGCAGGAGGTGTCAAGCAAAAACGAGGTCGCCGGACGTTACCCGGCCACGACGTCCTGCTCGATGGGGGCGACGATGACGCCCCGCTCCTCCAGCCATCGCAGGCCGTCCGCCAGTTTCTCGTCATCGCCCTCCAACTCCAGCATGATCCAGCCGAAGCCATCCTCCAGATCCGCCTGGCGAATGTTGAACACCAGGTTGAACTGCTGGCTCATCGTCCAGATGGTCGGTTCGTCCGCGAGCTGCCCCTGGAAGGTGAGATGCACCCGTCGCTTGCCCATGGGCCACCTCGCTCAGCGCCCCCTGGCGCCTCCGAACATCGTCTCCAGGCGTTGCCTCAAGCTCAAATCCGGGATCTTCCCGGCCGCCTCCACCAGCCGCTGCCGGTGGGTGTCCGCCGCCGCAAACGGACGGGCCGCCCCGTCCGGCAATTCGGCACGCAGGGACTGGACGATGCGATGCCCCAGGGCGTCCAGCTCCGATGACTCGAGCTGGATGGCCAGCTCCAGCGCCCGGCTTAACGAATCCACGGCGGCGGCCTCTTGCGCGCAGCGCTCCACGACGTCCACCAGCGACCAGAGGCGGGCCCCGATCTGCCCCGCCTCGGCTTCGGGAGAAACCAGATCCCGAACCATCTTGAGGATGCCCACGTGACCGTACTCATCCCGCGCCATGTCCCACCAGCAGCGCGCCACTTCCCGGTCATCCCGGAAGGTCCGGAAGAAGTGGAAGTAGATGCGGGCGGCGCGCTCTTCCAGCGCAATCAGCAAGCTCAAGGCGTCCTGCGTCTTCACCCGCCCCCCCCTCCGGCCAGCCCCGCGTCAGCCGCCCATGCACTCTCCGGCTAACCATACCCCAAGTAGCCGCCGAGGCAAAGCGCGATCTCGCGAGGGCTCACTGATTCCCGTCTACCCTGCCCGTCCCCAGATGCCACGAACCGCATCCGTCAACCATCGGAGCCAGCGACCACGTGCCGGCAGGGTTGCCGCCACCTCCACGAAATCCTTCCGGGCATCATCCCAGACGTAGTATCGCGCCTCTCGGGCACGACCTTCCCGGACCGAAACGACGAGGTAGGCGGCGCCGGGCCAGAGAGGCTCGTGATCGGGCCGCAGCGCTCGATCGCGATCCATGGCGGAGAAGTAGGCATCATGATTCGGATGGGAGTGATAGAACATCACGAATTGCCAGCCAGCCTGATCCGCCTCTTCTTCAATGCGGTGCACCTCAAGGCCGTCCATGCTATAGGCTGTACGGGCATCCCGTTCGTTCCCGGTCGTGTCTGTCTGGCGCTGCTGGTTGGCGACGTTTCTCGCCTGGCGCACCTGGTACGTCTCCGGCGACCCGGGCTTCCCGATGACGATCCCGCAGATCTCGTCCGGATAGCCCGCCTCGGCCTGTCGGATGATCTCGGCCAACTGGTCTGCCGTCAAGGCGTGGGCTCGCTCACCCGTGGTCGTCATCGGCTTCTCGGCTCTCGGCTCTCCACTCTCGGCTCTTCCCCTACCACCACACGTGGCTCTGGATGTTCTCGCCCACCGGTGGGAAATCTTTGAACCAGACGCCCAGGCTGACGTACTTCCAGCCGCCGTCGCAGAGGACGCACACGATGGTCCCCCGCTCCATGCGATGGGCCACCCGGATCGCGCAGTGGATGACCGCGCCCGACGAGATCCCGGCGAAGATCCCTTCCTTCATCGTCAGGTCCTTGGTGGCCGCGAACGCGCACCGGCTGTCCACGATGATCTTGCTGTCCAGCAGGCTGGTATCCAGGATGGGCGGGATGAAGCCGTCGTCCAGGCTCCGCAGCCCCTGGACCAAATCTCCCGGGTGCGGCTCCACGGCCACGACGCGGATCCGCGGATTGTGCTCCTTGAGGCGCCGGGCGCACCCCATGAGCGTCCCCCCGGTCCCGAGCCCCGCCACCAGGACATCCACCTCGGGGCAGTCCCGCAGGATCTCTGCCGCCGTGGTTTCGTAGTGCGCCAGCGGATTGGCGGGATTGCCATACTGGTACGGCATGTAGTACCGGGGATCCTCCGCCAACCGCTGGGCCAGCTTGATGGATCCGTTGGTGCCCTGGCTGCCGTCCGAGTAGAGGATCTCCGCGCCGAACAGCTCCAGCAGTTGCCGTCGCTCCACGGTCACGTTGTCCGGGACCACGGCCTTGACCTTGTAGCCCTTCAGGCGCGCCACCATGGCCAGGGCGATCCCGGTGTTCCCGCTGGTCGGCTCGAGGATGATCTTGTCCTTGGTGAGGACCCCGCTGCGCTCCGCCGCCTCCACCATGGACTTGGCGATGCGGTCTTTCAGGCTGCCCGTGGGGTTCGCCCCCTCCAGCTTGGCAAAGATCCGCACCGTCGGCTTTGGGCTGATGCGACGGAGCTCCACCAGCGGGGTGTTCCCGATCGCCTCCAGGATGCCGGCGGCTCTCATCGGGCCACCCTCATCTGCCCGCCCCCGGGCGTTCAGGGGCTGATGCTCGTCGCACTGCCAAGGTCATGCCACTCCCCAAGGCGTTCGAGCGCTCCGCCGATCGGGCGTTCACCGAGGAACGGAACGGCCACGCCTCCGACCGCACGCCGCTAACTGAGCCGTGCCGCCGGAGGCACTCCGCAGAACTCGTGATAGTCAATGAGGTCCGTGATCGTCGGGTGATCCCCGCAGACCGGGCAGTCGGCGTCCCGGCGAATCTTCACCTGGCGGAACTCCATGCCCAGGGCATCGAAGAACAGCAGGCGGCCGACCAGCGACTCGCCCAGCCCCAAGAGCAGCTTGATCGTTTCGATCCCCTGGATGGAAGCGATGACCCCGCACAGCACCCCGAAGACCCCGGCCTCCGAACAGCTTGGCACCAAGCCGGGCGGGGGCGGCGACGGGTACAGGCAACGGTAGCAGCCATGCCCCGGGACGAACACGGTGACCTGGCCCTCGAACTTGAAGATGCTGCCGTCCACCATCGGCTTGTTCAGGAAGACGCAGGCGTCGTTGGCCAGGTACCGCGTGGGGAAGTTGTCGCATCCGTTCACGATGACGTCGTACTCGGCGAAGATCTGCCTGACGTTCCCCGAGTTCAGCGGCTCGTTGTACGGGATCACCTTCACGTCCGGATTGAGGTCGCCGATGGTCTCCACCGCGGACTGCACCTTCGGCCGTCCCACATCGTGGACGTGATGCAGGATCTGGCGCTGCAGGTTGCTCAAGTCCACGACGTCGAAATCCACGATCCCCAGGGTGCCCACGCCGGCGGCCGCGAGATAGAGCGCCGCGGGGGAGCCGAGGCCGCCCGCCCCGATGAGCAGCACCTTGCTGGTCAAGAGTTTCCGCTGGCCCATCCCGCCGACCTCGGGCAGGATGATATGCCGGCTGTAGCGGCGAATCTGTTCCTCCGTGAAGGCCAGCGTCCCGCCGACCATGGCGGGGATCACGGCGACCTGATCGCCGTCCCGGAGCAGGGTCTGCATGCCCTGCAGCTCCTCGACGGCCTGATCGTTCACATAGATATTCAGATGTCGGTGAACCTGCCCGTCGGGCCCCAGGATCCGCTCCCGCAACTCCGGGTACCGCGCCTCCAGCTCCCGGACCAGGGCCAGGACGTCGCCCTCATGAACCTCCACCCGCGCGGCGTTGTCGGTGTACTTCCGGTACGGGGTGGGGATGTAGACCGTGACCGCCATCGTGTTGCCTCCTCGTATGCGCTTCCCGGGAAGAGGAAAGATGAGACCTAGATCGCGACGCTGAGATAGCGTTCGCCCGTGTCGCAGAGCATGGTCACCACCGTTTTGCCTCGGCCGAACCGTTCCGCCACCTTGAGGGCCGCGACCACGTTGGCCCCCGAGGAGATGCCGACCAGCAGGCCCTCCTCCCGCGACAGGCGCCGCGTGACGGCCAGGGCGTCCTCGTCCCGGACCCCGATGACCTCGTCGTAGATGGTCGTGTTGAGGACGCTCGGGACGAAGCTGGCGCCGATCCCCTGGATCGCGTGCGGTCGAAACTTCCCGCCCTGGAGGACGGGCGAGCGCGCCGGCTCCACCGCGACGACCAGGATCTCCGGGCGCTCGCGCTTCAACACTTCGCCCACGCCGGTGATAGTCCCGCCCGTCCCGACGCCCGCCACGAAGGCGTCCACATGACCATCCGTGGCCTTCAAGATCTCCCTCGCCGTGGTCTGGCGATGGATCTCGGGATTGGCCGGATTCAGGAACTGCTGCGGCATGAAGAGGCGCGGGTTCTTCCGCACCAGCTCCTCGGCGGCGAAGACGGCCCCCGTCATCCCCTCCACGGCCGGGGTCAATACCAGCTCGACACCATACCGCTGCAACAGCGCACGCCGCTCCACGCTCATGTCCTCGGGCATGGTCAGGATCAGCCGGTATCCCTTGACGGCCGCCACCATGGCCAGGCCGATCCCGGTGTTTCCCGAGGTCGGTTCCACGATCGTATCGCCGGGCTTCAGCCGTCCCTGGCGCTCGGCCTCCTCGATCATGGCCAGCGCGATCCGGTCCTTGACGCTCCCTCCCGGGTTGAGCGACTCCAGCTTCCCTAGGACCGTTGCCCACCCCGGCGTGACGAGCCGCTGCAGTTGCACCAGCGGGGTATCCCCGATGAGCTCGAGGACGTTCGAAACCAGCCGCGCCATAACCCTCCGCCCAGCCGGGTCGGATCAGATCTGATAGGTGACCCGCTCTTTGGTTTTTGCCTGAATTCGCTCGCAGATGTCGGCCAGCGTCGTATGATCGACGACGGCCGAGACGGCGTCCCGTACCTCGGCCCAGACGTCACGGAGGGCACACATGGTCTCCTGCGAACACCCTTCCCGTGGGGACTCCGTGACACAAAAGATGGGCGCTACGGGACCGTCCACGGCCCGGATGATCTGGCCCAGGGTAATCTCCCGCGGCGGCTTGGCCAGATAATACCCGCCATTGACCCCTCGCTTGCTGGCGAGGAAGCCGGCCCGCTTGAGCGTCAGGAGGAGCTGCTCCAGGTATCTGGCCGGGAGCGCCTGCCGCCCTGCGATGGCCTCGATCGGAACAGGGCCCTTGTCATAATGCATGGCAAGGTCCTGCAATGCTCGTGTGGCGTAGTCACCTTTTGTCGAGATCTTCATGGGCTATCCCCTCGAAACAAATTACAGATAGCCGACCGGATAAGTGAACTTTTACCACGTGGCCAGCCATCTGTCAACTTCTTCGATTCGGAGAACTCGCTTCGGCGCGTGGTCATCAATACCGCAACAAGTTGAATACACAGGGCGATATCACAGTCCCCCACCATCATCTGGATCCTGCCAATTCCTGCAAATCATGACGGCAGTTCCCTGTCCGGATTGCGTCTCTCCGAGGGGTTCTTCCGATTGCAGGACGGACCTCACGGCCCTATACTGGAGAGTGGCGAGACCGAAACCGCTGTCAGGGAGGAGACACGCATGCTCTCAGCCAAGGCTCGTTTGGTCCGACTCGACAAGGCCCTGTCCTCCACGACCCCCCTCCGAGATTCGAAGCCCTCAAAAGATCCGGCCATCTGCTCCAACTGCCAGGCTGTCTGGCACAAAGGAAAATGGTCTCTCGATCCTTCCATCCGCCGCGAGGTGCGGCGCTGGGGCACCCCGATCACCGTCACCTGCCCCGCCTGCCGAAGCGCCAAGGAGGGAAACCCCACGGGCATCCTCTATCTGACGGGGTCCTTCCTCGCCAGGAACCGCACCGAGATTCTCAATCTCGTCCGCAACACGGCCCGTGCCGCCGCGGCCAAGAATCCCCTGGAGCGCATCATTCGCATCCAGGCGGATTCCCGGCATCCTCTCGTGGTGGAGACGACCTCGGAGAAGCTGGCCCGTCGTCTCGGTCGGGCCATCAACAAGGCCTGCGGCGGCGCCTTGGACATCCGGTTCTCGCACGAAGACAAGCTCGTCCGCGTGTATTGGCGGCGCGACGCCGCTGGGTCCGTAGCGTGAGCGGCACCCCACCCATCCTGACCCCGGAGCAGCGCGCGGCCCTCCTGGCCCGGGCCCGGCGCGCCATCTGCGATCGCGTCCGCGGTGCGCCTCCCGCGAGCGATCCTCTTGAGGATCCGGCGCTGAAGGCGCCCGCTGCGGCCTTCGTCACCATCACGTGCCAGGGGGAGTTGCGGGGCTGCATCGGCTACGTGGAACCCGTGAAACCGTTGGCCGAGGCCGTGGCGCACTGCGCGGCCTCGGCCGCCACCGCCGATCCGCGCTTTCCGCCCGTGACGCCGGAGGAGCTGCCCCGCCTGCGCGTGGAGGTGTCCGTCCTGTCTCCTTTGCGCCCTGTCGCCGACCCGCAGGAGATCCGGATCGGAACCCACGGCCTCTTCATCAGCCAGGCGGGCCGCCACGGTCTCTTGCTGCCCCAGGTGGCCGCCGAGTTCGGCTGGGACCGGGAGACATTTCTCCGGCAGACCTGCCTGAAGGCGGGCCTCCCGGGCGATGCCTGGAGGCGCGGGGCCGCCATCCAGGTCTTCACGGTGGACCACTTCACCGACCAGGTGCCTGTCGAGTCGCGGGAAGCCTGAGGCTCTCCGGGGCCGGACTCCGGCGTCGAGAATTCCCTTGCCGGGGCCCGGCCTTTTTGATAGCATCCGCCCGCTCTTTTGAGGGTCCGCAGCAGAAGCCCCGCACATCCCTTCTGTCCAGGAAGAGCGTCGGCGGGTCGGGAGTTCGGCGGTCCAGCCGTCCCGGGGGACGTGTCGAAGTTTCGAATCCGCCCCCCGAAGGACCCGGGACTCCTTCGGGGGGCGGAAACTGCCGAACGATTCCTTGGCATTCCTGACGCGCCACACCTTGGGACGAGGAGAACGGATGACACCTGTGCGCCGTGCACTCCTGAGCGTCTCGGACAAGACCGGCCTGGTACCCTTCGCCTCCGGACTGGTGGGGCTTGGCGTCGGACTCATCTCCACCGGAGGGACGGCCCGGGTCCTGCGCGAGGCCGGCCTTCCCGTGACCGACGTGGCAGAGATCACCGGCTTCCCCGAGATGCTGGACGGGCGCGTGAAGACACTGCACCCTCGGATCCACGGCGGGCTCCTGGGCATCCGGGGCAACCCGGAGCACGAACGCCAGATGGCCGCCCAGGGGATCGCGCCCATCGACCTGGTGGCCATCAGCCTGTACCCCTTCGAGGCGACCATCGGGAAGCCGGACATCTCACTGGCCCAGGCCATCGAGAACATCGACATCGGCGGTCCGGCGATGCTCCGCTCGGCCGCCAAGAACTTCCAGGACGTCGCCGTCCTCGTAGATCCGGCCGATTACCCGACGGTGCTTGAGGAGCTGGCGCGAAACCACGGCGCCCTCTCCCCCTCCACCCGGTTCGGTCTGGCCCGGAAGGCCTTCGCCCAAACGGCGCGCTACGATGCAATGATTGCCGGCTTCCTCGAGCGGACGGAACTCGGGCCCGACGGCCCTCGCCTCTCGCCTCCCGGCTCCCGGCTCTCGGCTCTCGGCGCTCGACCTCCCTTCCCCCCGCTTGTTCACGTCCGCTTGGAGAGGCTCCAGGAGTTGCGCTACGGGGAGAATCCGCATCAGCGTGCCGCCTTCTACCGGGACCTCGACCTCACCGGCGGGATCGCCTCCGCCCGACAATTGCACGGCAAAGAACTCTCCTACAACAACATCGTGGACCTGCACGCCGCCTGGGAGCTGGCCCGGGAGTGGACCGAGCCCGTGGTGGCCATCATCAAGCACACGAACCCATGCGGGGTGGCGACGGCGGGCGAGCTGGTCCAGGCGTACACACGCGCGCGCGAGACTGATCCCGTCTCCGCGTACGGGGGCATCCTCGCGATGAACCGTCCGCTGGACGCCGCCACGGCCCGGGAAATCGCCTCCACCTTTGTCGAGGCCATCGTCGCCCCGGGCTACGCGCCGGAGGCCCTGACCATCCTCCGGGACAAGAAGAACCTCCGCGTGCTGGAGTTGCCGGTGGAGACCGGAGACCGGGGACCGGGGACCGGGGGCTTCGAGATGCGGCGGGTGAGCGGCGGCATGCTGGTCCAGGATCGGGACGATGTGGACCTGGATCCGGCCTCACTAATGGTGGCCACTCGGCGCGCCCCCGCGGACGCGGAGATGCAGGCGCTGCGCTTCGCCTGGCGGGTGGCGAAGCACGTGAAGTCCAATGCCATAGTCCTCGCCATGGCACAAGCGACGGTCGGGATCGGCGCGGGTCAGATGAGCCGGGTGGACTCCGTCCGCTTGGCGCGGATGAAGGCCAACTTCCCCACCCAGGGAACGGCCCTGGCCTCCGACGCCTTCTTCCCGTTCCGCGACGGCGTGGACGCGGCCGCCGAGGCGGGGGTGACCGCCATCGTCCAGCCGGGCGGGTCGGTGCGGGACGCCGAGGTCATCGCGGCCGCCAATGAGCACGGCATCGCCATGGTCTTCACCGGCATCCGACACTTTCGGCATTGACGGCCGGCCGACGTCACGTCGGCTGAAACGGAGCGAACATGCGAGTGCTGGTCATCGGAAGCGGCGGTCGAGAGCACGCGCTGATCTGGAAGTTGAAGCAGAGCCCCCAGGTAACGCAGCTCTTCGCCGCGCCCGGCAATGCCGGCATCGCCGAGCTGGCCGAGTGCACCGATATCAGCGCCTCCGAGGTGCGCCGGCTCGCCGACTTCGCCGTCAAGAAGGGCATTGACCTCACCCTCGTCGGGCCCGAGATGCCCCTCACGCTGGGCATCGTGGACGAGTTCGAGGGCCGCGGCCTCCGGATCTTCGGGGCCGACCAGCAGGCGGCCATCCTGGAGGGGAGCAAGGTCTTCGCCAAGCGGCTGATGAAGAAGTACAAGATCCCCACGGGCTTCTTCCAGACCTTCTACCGCGCCGACGACGCCCGCCGCTACATCCAGGACGTCGGCGCGCCGATCGTGGTCAAGGCCGACGGATTGGCCTCCGGCAAGGGGGCAATCGTCTGCCAGACGGTGAAAGAGGCCCTGGACGCCGTCAAGCGCATCATGGACGACCGCGCCTTCGGGGACGCCGGCGAGAAGATCGTGGTGGAGGAGTTCCTGAGCGGCGAGGAGGCATCCTTCCTGGCCTTCACCGACGGCGAGACCGTCCTGCCCATGGCTTCCTCGCAGGACCACAAGGCGGTCTTCGACGACGACAAGGGCCCCAATACCGGCGGGATGGGCGCGTACTCCCCGGCGCCCGTGGTCACGGAGGAGGTCCACCGGAAGATCATGGACCAGATCATGACCCCCACCGTCAGGGCCATGGCCGCCGAGGGGCGCCCCTACCGGGGCGTCCTGTACGCGGGGCTGATGATCAAGGATGGCGAACCGAGGCTGCTGGAATTCAACGCGCGCTTCGGCGACCCCGAGGCCCAGCCGCTGCTCATGCGCATGGAGAGCGACCTCTTCCCGATCCTCGAGGCCGTGGTGGATCGCCGGCTGCACGAGGTGGAGATCCGCTGGCGGCCCGAGCCCGCGGTGTGCGTGGTCATGGTATCGGGAGGGTATCCGGGCGCTCACGAGAAGGGAACGGCCATCAGCGGACTGCGCGCCGCGGCCCGCATGAAGGACGTGGTGGTCTTCCACGCCGGCACGGCCATCGCCGGAGGGAAAGTGGTGACCAGCGGGGGGCGCGTTCTGGGCGTCACCGCCCTGGGCAGCGACATCTCGGATGCCATCGCCCGCGCCTATCGCGCCGTGGAGAAGATCCGCTGGGACGGGGTCCACTACCGGACCGACATCGGTCGAAAGGCGCTCGCCCGACAAACCTAGTGCGGAATGCGGATTGTGGAATGTGGAATGACAAAGCGCGTTCCAGGTTCCCAATTCCGCATCCCGAATTTCGCATATCGCATTTTCCAGGAGGCCTTATGGCACGCAAGCGCACGGCGCGTTCTTCGACGGCCCCGGCCTCGCCGGTGGTCGGGATCCTCATGGGCAGCGACTCCGACCTGCCCACCATGCAGGAGGCCGGCAAGATCCTGGAGGAGTTCGCGGTCCGCTTCGAGCTGCGCATCTGCTCCGCGCACCGCACCCCGGAGCGCCTCGCCCGCTACGCGCGCGAGGCGGAGGGGCGTGGGCTCCGGGTGCTGATCGCCGGGGCCGGCGGCGCGGCGCATCTGGCCGGGCTCCTGGCCGCCCACGTGACGCTGCCGGTCATCGGCGTCCCCATGGAGTCCGGTGCACTGGGCGGCCTGGATGCGCTCCTCTCCACGGTGCAGATGCCGGGCGGAATCCCCGTGGCCTGCGTGGCCATCGGGCGGGCCGGCGCCTGCAACGCGGCCCTCCTGGCCGTGGAGATCCTGGCGCTGGGGGATGCCCAGCTCAAGCGGAAATTAGCCGACTATCGGGCCCGCATGACGGCCGATGTCGCAGCCAAGGATCGGCAAATCCAGCCGGAGCCTGCCTGATGGTACATTGTGGATTTCGGAATGCGGAATGCGGAATGCGGAATGAGAAATCCGCACTCGGGTACCCTCTGGGTGTTCCGCATTCCGAAATTTCTTGCCCTGCCCGGGCCGGAGAGCCCACGAGGTGAGGTCATACCGCGGTCTCACCCTGCTCTGGCTCCTCGCCCTGACGGCGTTTCATCTCTGGTTCATCGCCAGCAACCGCTGGCCGTTGGCCCCGGATGAGGCGCATTACTGGGAATGGTCTCGTCGCCTGGACTGGAGCTATTACAGCAAGGGCCCCATGGTGGCTTACCTGATCGCGCTCAGCACGCGCCTGGGCGGAGATACCGCGTTCTGGGTCCGGCTGCCTGCGGTCGTCCTGGGAGTCGGTCTGGCCGGCATCGCCTACATCCTGGCGCGCCGGATCTTCCACAGTGAACGCGCCGGCTTTCTGAGCGTCGTCCTGCTCAGCCTGGTGCCCCTGTACGCCGCCGGCTCCATTCTCATGACCATCGACCCCCCCTTCGTAGTCTGCTGGGGCTTGGCGGGCCTGTTCCTCTGTCGCGCCGTCCAGCGCCGGAGCGAGGGCTCCTGGTACGGCGCCGGAATTGCCCTTGGCCTCGGGTTCCTCAGCAAGTACACCATGCTCATGCTGCTGCCCTGCGTCCTCCTGTGGCTGCTCCTCTCGCCCAAGCTCCGTCCGTGGCTCCACCGGCGCGAGCCGTACGAGGCCGCCCTCCTGGGCTTCCTGATCTTCAGCCCGGTCGTCATCTGGAACGCGCGGCATGGCTGGCTCTCGGGCCGCCACGTCCTGATCCAGGCCGGGGCGGGGGGAGCGCAGGCGTCCCTCCTCGGAGGTCCGGAGTTCCTCGGCAGTCAGCTCCTCGTGGTGTCGCCCTTCATGTTTGCGTTGCTGCTCCTGGGCGCGGGGTGGGCGTGGCGCGAGGGCATCCGGCAGGGACGGGACGATCTTTTGCTGCTGGCCTGTCTCTCGCTCCCCGTCCTCCTCTTCTTCCAGGGCTGGAGCTTCATCACCAAGGTCCAGGCCAATTGGGCGGCCCACGCATACTTCACCGCTGCAGTGGCGGTCGCCGGCTGGGCCGACACATGGCCTCGATGGGGAGACCGACGCCGGGTGACCAGACGCTTGAACGGGTTGCTGCTTGCTTCTATAATCCTGCCGGTCGCGCTGCTTCCGGTGGCATTCGTTCCGGAGGTGCTGGGGCTGTTCGGCGCTCGGGTTCCGGCCGCAGTGGACTTGATCAGCAAGCGGCTGCGCGGGTGGCCCGAGCTGGGACAGGTCGTGAGTGAGGTGAAGCGCGGCGCGACGACCCCGCTCTTCCTGGTGAGCGACCGCTACCAGATTGCCAGCGAACTCGCCTTCTACGTGGAGGGGCACCCCCGGGTCTACAATGCCAACCTCGGCCGTCGGATGAACCAGTACGATCTGTGGGGGGGCTGGGAGGCGCTCCAGGGCCGGGACGGTCTGTTCGTCGCCTACGGCGCCGGCGATCCGCCCGGGGAACTGCGGACGGCCTTCCGAGAGGTTGAGCGGGTGCGGGTTGTCCCGATCGTGCACCGGGGGCAACACCTCCGCGACTTTTCCATCTTCCTGGGGCGCAACTTCCAGGGATTCCCGCCCCGGACCTTCACGGGGTATTGAGGGAGCGCCGGTGACAGCCGAGGCACGACCCACGCTTTCCATTGTGATCCCCGTCTTCAACGAGGAGGAGAACGTCCCCCTCCTCGCCGAGGAGATCCGTCGGGCCCTGGACCCCCAGGAGGTGGCCTACGAGGTCGTGGCGGTGGATGATGGGTCCACCGACGGGACGTGGGCGCGCCTGGAGAGCGTGCGGGCGCAGGACCCCCGGTGGATCCTGGTGGGACTGCGGCGGAACTTCGGCCAGACGGCGGCCATGTCCGCCGGCTTCGACCACGCGCGAGGCGATGTGATCGTGACTCTGGATGGGGATCTGCAGAACGACCCGGCCGACATTCCGCGACTGCTCGCCCTGGCCAAGGACCACGACGTGGTGAGCGGATGGCGGAAAGTTCGGCAGGACCCATTCTTGAGCCGGCGCCTGCCCTCCATGCTGGCCAACTGGCTCATCTCCCGGGTCACCGGCGTTCGCCTGCACGATTACGGCTGCACCCTCAAGGCCTACCGGCGAGAGGTCGTCGAGCATCTCCACCTCTACGGCGAGATGCACCGCTTCATCCCGGCCATTGCCAGTTGGATGGGAATCAGCCTCGCCGAGGTGGAGACTCACCACCGCCCGCGGCGTTTCGGCCGCTCCAAGTACGGCATCACCCGCACGCTGCGGGTCATCCTGGACCTCATCACCGTGAAGTTCCTCCTGAGCTTCGCGACCAAGCCCATCCAGTTCTTCGGCCTCCTGGGGCTCTTCGCCGCCGGCGTCGGCATCGCCATCGGCGGCTACCTCACTGCGCTCAAGCTCGCCTTCGGCGCCCAGATCGGCGGGCGCCCGCTCCTCTTCCTGGGGATCCTGCTGATCCTCGTCGGCCTCCAACTCCTCGTGATGGGCCTCTTGGGCGAGATGCTCGTCCGGGTCTACCACGAATCGCAGCGGAAGCCGATCTACATGGTGAAGCGCGTGCTGGGCCACCCCGCCCGGGAGGCTTGATGGACCTTCAGCCCCCCGGCGCGAGGGACGGCCGGCTCGTCTTTCTGGGAAAGCTTGTCGTCAGCGCCCTTCTCCTGACGATCCTCTTCTGGCGGGTGGACCGTCCCACCGTTCTCCGCACCGTCCAGGCGCTGCCCCTGAAAGTCTTCCTGGGGTGTGCCGCCCTGTACATCCTGGGCTACCTCATCAGCACGCTCCGCTGGCAACGCCTGCTTCTCGCCGAGGGGATCCGGCTGCCCCTGTGGCGTCTGACGCTCGTCTACTTCGAGGCGGCCTTCTTCAACCTGTTTCTGCCGACACTGATCGGCGGCGACATCGTCCGGGGCTACACCATCTACCGGATCACCCAGGGGCACGACGCCTCCATCCCCTCGATCCTGGTGGACCGGCTCTCCGGCTTTGCGGCCCTGGTGGGCATCGCGCTGATCGCGCTGGGGCTGGCCTCCCGCCAGGTCCGCGATCCCCAGGTAGCGGTCATGATCCTGGCGGTGGCTGTGGCCTTCAGCGTGGTGATCGCCGTGCTCCTGCACGATCGGATGAAGGAGCGGGCCTCGGGCCTGCTGCGCATCGTGAGGCTGACCCGGTTTCAGGCCAAGCTCCAGGGGATGGTGGAGGCGCTCCAGCGCTACCGGGGACATCGCCGGGCCCTGGGGCAGGCCATCGCGCTGTCTGTGCTGCTGCAGGCCCTGATCATCGTGACGTACTACCTGATTGGCGCCGGTCTGAACCTGGGGGTCCCCATCGCCTACTTTTTCCTTTACGTCCCCCTGATCACCTTCGTGGCCATGCTGCCCGTGTCCGTGGCAGGGCTCGGGGTGCGCGAGGGGGGCGCGGTGTACTTCTTCGCCAAGGTCGGCGTGGACACGGCGACCGCCCTCACCATGTCGCTGGTCTGGTTCTCCCTCACGCTGGTGGTGAGCGGCCTGGGCGGCCTGGCTTTTCTCCTCGACACGCACGCCGCGAAGCGCGCGCAGGCCTGACCACGATGGCGGGACTCTCGGCCCTCGACGCCAGGATCTTCCACCTGATCAACCGGTCCCTCCAGAACCCCCTCTTTGACCTCGTCATGCCGATCCTGAGCAACAAGCGGTACTTCCTGCTGCCGGCGCTGGTGGTGGTCCTCATGCTCCTCGTCTGGGGCGGGCGACGGATGTGGATCGTGGTGGCCGTCGCGGTGGCGGCCCTGGCCCTCTCGGACGTGGGGACCAACCTGATCAAGGCCGCGCTGCACCGGACCCGTCCATGCCACGTGATCCCCGACGTCCACCTGCTCGCCGGCTGCACCCGATCCTTCTCCCTGCCCTCCAACCACGCCAGCAACATGTTTGCCCTGGCCGCGGTGGGATGGCTGGGGTTCCGCCGCTGGCGATGGGCGCTCGCCCTCCTGGCGGCCGGGGTCGCGTATTCCCGGGTCTACCTGGGTGTCCACTACCCGGCGGATGTCCTGGCCGGCGCCGTCTGGGGCGGGGCGCTCGGCTGGGGCTTGACCGCTCTGGCGGCGCGCCTCTGGCCAGGCTGGTTCGAGACGCGCACGACACCGCCCCGGAGAGTGCCAACCGACTCTTCTTCCTGACGGAGCCCGCGCGCGGTGATCAGTCTGCGCCAGATCATCGCCTATGCGGAGCGGGAGGGGTTTGATCACGTCGCCATGGCAACCCACGGGCGGAGCGGGATTGACCGGTTCGTCATGGGAAGCATCGCGGAGAAGGTGGTCCGGGGCACCATCAAGCCGGTGCTGCTGATCCGAGCGATCCCGGTGGTCCCCCGCCATCTGGACTGGCGAGAGATCGCGGTGCCCCCAGCACCATAGGAATCCCACCTACGGCCGACCCCGACCGAGCCGACGCGCCGCCCGCGCAACTGCGCGGGCGGCACTGCTCTTGGCCAGCCCTCATGCGGCCATGTGGCGGTAAAGTAAATCCCGCTCATGAGCCCTGGGCAGGAACTTTGAGGAAATCATCAGGACGGGGCGAAAACTCCTAACAGAATACACGAGCGATGATTTTCAACCTATTGAATACACAGCAGAATATTCGATTTCACCTATTCGCCGGATGACCGAGTGATTCGGGGAGCGCTCCAGCCTCATCAAAAAGACAACGCCCAGGCACCCCGGTTCCGGGACGCCTGGGCATGAGGCATGCTGCGCTTCGCTGGGAGGATCGGCGGATCCGCTCAGTGTTTCGGTGAGTACTTCTCGTAGTACTTGGCCGCCTCGCTGCTTGGATCCTTCTTTGCCTCCTCCCATTTCTCCCGCGTGGGCGCCTTCGGAAGATTGGCGCCTCCCTTGAAAACATCCGCATTCCTGGCGATATAGTCCCTCCACTGCTCGGGAACATCGCTCTCTTCAAAAATAGCGGCCACCGGGCATTCCGGGACGCATGCCCCACAGTCAATGCACTCCTCGGGGTGGATGTAGAGCATGTCCTCGCCCTCGTAGAAGCACTCGACCGGGCAAACATCCACACAGGCATGATCCTTGATCCCGATGCACGGCTCCGCCACGACGTAGGTCATCGTGCCCTCCTCCTATCCCTGGTTCCCACGAAGGCCTCGTCCTCTCCCCCGACCTCGTGCGCCCCTCCGGCGCACCGCTCAGCGGAACAGGGTGGGCGCGTGATCGACCGCGCAGAGACGGGCCCGGCAATTTCCCGACACAAGCGGGGCGCATTCTATGCGGTCTGGGCGGCGGCGTCAACCCCGAACGTGCCTCTCGCGCTGGAGGGCTCCCCGACCACCATCGGACCAACCGCCTTTCATCGGACAAGAAGACCCGCGTACGCGACCACCTCATCCAGGTCCCGCGTTACTTCCCCCGAGTCCGTGTACATCACGAGATCTGCGCGGGTCCCTCCCAGGAATTTGGCGGCCACCAGCATGGCAGTCGTCGGATGAAACCCGCACATGCTGATCCCCTCCTGTCGCACGACTCGGTGGAGTCCCTCCGGATCCAGGGCCAGGATGGCTTCGATGGCCTTTCGGTCCTTGGCCCCCGCCTCATCGCGAGACA
>Ga0315279_10005183_pt1 | contig 17036 bp, 8 predicted proteins | sample YL17G06_20_MG_FD_203694 | JGI IMG/M metagenome (GOLD analysis project Ga0315279, IMG submission 203694) | Sediment microbial communities from Yellowstone Lake, YNP, Wyoming, USA - YL17G06_20 | ecosystem: Environmental > Aquatic > Freshwater > Lake > Sediment | place: USA: Wyoming | collected...
CAATGGCAATGTCAGAAGTGATGTGTTCAGAGCCCAGCGGTATAATTGTTGTATTAAGCAGATCGCCTTGCTCGTAGACTACTATGCCTGTATTAGCCCCGCCAATGTTAACCATAACCACGCCCAATTCTTTTTGACGATTGGTTAAGACTGCCTCACCAGTAGCCAAAGGAGCCAAGACCAAATCTTCAATGTCTATCCCTGTCTGATAAATACATTTGGTCAAATTTTTTATTTGTGAACTTAAACCCTCAACGATATAGGTTTCAACTTCTAAGCGCACGCCGGTCATGCCCACTGGATCCTTAATATTACTTTGGCCGTCAACTGTAAAGCTGCGCGGGATGACGTGGATAATCTCAAAATTGGGCGGAGTGGTCACTGTTTTGGCAGCTTCAATTGCCCTTTCCATGTCTTCTTCCCTAATTTCCCCGTCAGTTTTAGAAACTGCTACTACGCCTTTGCTAATCTGCGAGGCAATCTGGCCGCCAGAAATGCTAACCCAGGCCTCTTCAATTGGCCGGCCAATTAATTTCTCTGCCTTTTCCAGAGCTTTAGTCAGACTAGTCATGGCCTCTTCAATGCTGGTAATCACCCCGCGATTAATACCCTCTGCTTCATGTTCAACTGCGCCAATGATATGTAGTCCCTGCTGACTGCCTGCACTAAAAGTATTCTGACTAACCGCAATTTTTATAGACGTTGAGCCAATATCTACGCCAACGATTATTTCTTCATGAGCCATAGCTAAATTATAAATTGGAATTAAAAATAATTAATGATTATTTGCAGAATTTCTCAATAATATAAGGTAAAAAGATTATTAAGCCGATTAAAAAAGCACAAATAGCCCCAATAAAAACCGCCGCTGCTGTCATATCCTTAATATCTTCAACATAGTTATGTAATCTGGGTTTTAATAAATCCAATAACCTTTCAAAAATACTATTGATTATTTCCAAAATCAAAACTAGGGCAATAACCAAAATTAAAATAATAAACTGCCAAGCTTTTATTTGAAAATAAACAGCTAAAAACAAAATGAGCAAAGCAGCAAATAAATCAATCTGAAAATTCTGCTCTTCCCACAGAACCTTGCTTAAACCTGTTAGGGCATATTTAAAACTTTTTAATAAACGTTTAAATTTAATCATAAATTCTAGCCAGGATTTTATTTTGTAATTTTTCCATTTTTTTATAACCTGAACTGGTCTGGTCATTAAATCCTAAAAGGTGCGAAAAACCATGGATTAAGAGCAGGGCAAATTCTTTTTCTTCAGTCTGCTTAAAAAGCTTGGCTTGCCTTTTTAACTGCGGATAACAAATAACAATCTCCCCAAGATAATTTTTCTCTTTTTGGGGCAGAGGGAAATTTTCCCCTTCTTTTTGACTAAAGCTTAAAACATCAGTTGTTTTATTTTTCTGCCTGTATTTTTTATTTAAATCCTTAATCTGCTTGTCGCCTACCAGCAAAACAGTCAGGCCAAATTTTTTTTTAAATTTCAGTTCTAAAACAGTTTGTCTAATAATTTTTTGCAAAAATTTCTGCTTAATTTGCGGCTTATCTTTCAGCTTAACAATAAAATTTATAATCATAAGTTCCCAAATTTTCTTCAAATTTAAGTTCCCAAGGGCTGATTAAGGTTTGTATTAAGATTGGCATTAGTTGGCGTCTCTGGCGTAGCTGGGATTGTTAATTTAAAGCTGGCCAGCATCGTTTGAAAGGTTGTCAAAAAGTTCACTCTGGTTTTATTGCCAATATTATAAGACAGGACATAGACCTTGTCTGGATTATTTTTATCCACTAGATAATGAGTGAGCTGGTCAGGGCTAATTAATTCATCATAACCTTGTTTGGTAACTTGCCGTTTAAGTTGGTTCAAATCAGCCAGGGGTGATTGCTTTAAATACCACTGGACTAAATCTAATTTGTCTGGATTGTCTTGGACCAAAACTTCAATATATTCACCAGTGGTTGATTGGAAAATAACTTCGCTTAAACTCTGGTCAGTGGGCCGAGCCAGCCAGGCAGAGGGGTGCAGGATTTCATAATTAAAAATGGGGTTGGTGTATTGATTGACTAGTCCGGAAGTGGCCAAAAAAGAAGCGCCGGCGGCTTTGGGATTAAAAAGGTTAATCAGCTCCTGGCCGTCAATATAGCCGTCTTCATCAGTATCTGGCTTTCTTTTTTCTGTGCCATAAAGATCTTCTTCCTCATCTGTTAATTGATCATTATCTGAATCTACACTGCTGGCATAATTTAAGGCAACAGGCGGAGCCGCATTGAGATTTAAATTAGTATTTTCATTTAAATTAACGTTTTCATTAGCATTAACATTGACATTCTCATTGGCATTAACATTTTGGTTGGCGTTAGCATTAACATTTTCATTCAAATTGGCATTAACATTTTGGTTGGCATTGGCCAAATTAAGATTTTGATTCAAATTAACTGGCGGCGCTTGGTTTAAATTAAGCTTAGGCAATTGTACCGGCGCTTTTTGCATGGGCATTAAATAATAAAAAGCGCCAAAGGCCAAGCCGCCTAAAACCAAAAAAATTATGACTAAAACCAAAATAAACCGTCCTAATCCTCTTTTTTTCACCGCCAGGTATTTTTGAAATTTAGGCGGCATCACATGGATATCATACGGTTCAAATTTTGGCTTAACTTCAGCTTGAGGTTGTGTTGGAACTGTTTTTTTTCCAAACATAACTTAGAAAAATATTTTAATTATCAAATTCCTTATTATCATCATTAACGGTTAAATGGCTTACCATAACCCAGAGCCCAAAAATCCATGGCCAAACTAACTGCAATAACTATCAACTATTAACCAATTATTGGGGGGTTGGCGCCAAGTTAACATTAAGTTCTCCCTCTGGGAGTGGTGTTGCAGTGCCGAACGGCTCTAATTTGCCTGGACCATTGGGGTTATAGCCACTTTTTACTTCTTCACCATCAAGATAACCGTCACCATCTGTGTCAGGGTTTAAAGGATTGGTATGGTAATTGTCTATTTCTTCCTTATCAAAAAGTCCGTCATTATCAGTATCAACATTATAGGGATTAGTGCCTAAAGCTTTTTCCTGGTCATCAGTTAAACCATCGCTATCACTATCTAAAGCTGGCGGAACATTAATATTAGCATTTTCATTAAGATTAGCATTAACAGGTGCATTAACATTTTCATTAAGATTAACATTCATGGGTGCATTAACATTTAAATTAGCATTGGCATTAAGATTTAAGTTAAGATTCTGATTGACTTTGGGCAAAAAGGGCAAATTAAATGGTAGAATTGGCTGTTTTACCATGCTCAAATAAGCCAGAGCACCGCCAGCAATCAATAAAATAACAATAATTACCAGCAAAATAATAATGCCTATTTTTCTGCCCCCTCTTTTTCTGGGCATGACTGGAGGCATGGCTGGCCGGGTGGGCACACCAGCTCCAGTATTAACCCTGGCAAAAATGTCTTCTGGCGTTGCTGATTTAGGTGGCAAAGGGCTTGGCCGAACTGGCGCTGGACCAGCTGGGTTTTGTGCCGGCACAGACCCGCCTTGTCCCGGGCGAGGCATTGTTGGAGGTTGATCAAACATAAATTTATTATTTATTTTTTAAGTATTTTTTATTGAACATAAATCCATCCATTTGTACTAAAATTATATGTAGGTCCAGCATATACTTTAGCAGTAAGATTATAGGTACCTGCGGGCACATTTTGCCAAGTGTAAACCCAGGGACTAGAAGTAATAGTACTTAGCAAAGTCGGATTGGCAACACTTTGTTCTTGTTGGTAAAACTCAACTTTGCTAATAGTACTCTGAAAACGTCCATCAATACTCATTTTTATATTACTGCCAACTGTAAAAGTTTGGCCTGCCTTAGGAGTATTAAACCATCCCCCATATAACCAAACACCAAGCACACGAACTTCAAAGGTAGCGTATCCAGGATCTGGCTCGGTTGGAGGACTGCAGAAAGTATAAGTATTGCAAGCTGGCAATGACAGATCGCATTTATAATTATTGCTTGTTATGTTTTGGCATTGATTTGCCCCAGTGCCGCCTGTTGTATAATCATACACATTTTCAGGATTAATATATACTAATGAATTACCGGCAACCCCATTTATATTTACATTTAATGTTGACTTAGTAGACCCGGTTGAAGAAGCAATAGAAACTACTTTTATTAGATATTCAGTATCTTGCGCCTTGATTGAATAATTAAAATTTTTACTGCCGCTTATCTTACCATCAATAATGCCATTTTCTGCGTCTATAATTGGCTCAAATGGCAGGTTACGTGAAGGATTACTAATATAAACATAATAATAATCTTTTGGGGTTGTCGCATTATCGTAAATATTAAAATTTATTATTGCGCAACTATTGATTAAAGAACCATCTCCGTCATCATCAATATTATTACCACAAATTTCTTCTGCAATAATAAACATGACCTCGCTAGAAGTTGTTTGCAAACCGGCATTATCAGTAACCACTGCTTTCAAATTATAAGTGCCCGGCAAGACATTACTAGCTGTCCACGTAAGTTGAAAAACCCCTGGAGTAACCTGTTCGCCATTACCTAAAAAGAAATATGTGGGATCTGCTGCCCCTTTTTCAAAAAATTTTACTTCAGCTACTTGGACATCATCTGCGGCATTGGCTTTGAGGGTTAGAGCCGTGTAGGGCGGGAATCTAAATCTGCCGGTTGGGCTAGGTTGAATTAGTGTTATGGTGGGCGGATCATTTACCACATGAAGATTGATTTGTTTTTGCGTTGTTTTTCCACCGACATCAGCGGCATTAACCGTAATAATATAATCTCCGATTGGTGGATTTGTCCAAAGACAATCTTTATCAATAGGACCATAAGAATTGAGATTAGTAAAATTACAGATTGAAACATCTAGACCGCCTATCGCCTCTCTTTCAAATACTTCCACTGTAGCCAAATAATCGTCAAGGTCGCTGGCCGTCACTTTAATTGTCGCATTGCCCGGCACATGTATTTCAGCGCCATCAGCTGGTTGCGTAATATTGAGTTCCGGTGGAATATTAAGTGCATAAGTTACTGAAATAGGCGCTGAAACAGAGGCACCACCGAGATTATCAACTGCCTTGGCTGTGACAGTATAGGTACCCTCTTGCATGCCTTTCCATTCATAACTGAAGATCCCGCCGGCAGTAGGGCTGGCAGCTCTGCCCAAATAATTGGAATTATAATAAAACTCAACAGCGTCCACTTTGCCATCACTATCGTCAGCTTTGGCTCTAATCACAATATCCGGCTGAATAAAAGAAGCATTATTGGAGGGTTCGGTAATATTTATTGTAGGCAAAACATTAGTTACCGGTGTCAGGCCCCAAATGCCATTATAGATACTGCCTTGCCACTGAAAACCGCCTGCGCCAACATTGGAAACACAAGCATTACCTTCAATATGAAATCCTGAATTGCAATTTGAAATTCTAGGGTCAATACTTATGTCCTCTGTTTTGGCACAAAAATAAAACGAAGTCGGCGGAGCGCCCTGCGCTTGGACATAAATATTAACGCCTACAAAAGCTGTGCAAATTAAAACAATAATTAGAATATAAATTTTGAGCCAAATTGATTTTTGCATACAAATTGTTTATTTTGTTTATTTGCTTATTGAAATTTATTTGTGCTTGCTTCGCAAGCATCCCGCCATCGGCGGGATGTCAGCGTGGCTGACATTTGGAATTTGTATCTTATTAATATTCCTTAAAATAATTATAGCTAATATTTAATTAAAATACCAAATCATATCTGCAAAAAATCTTTTGGCCTGCTGTAGCTGTCCAGATCCAGTCAGCCCCTGGAAATACGCTTACATAACTAGACCATTTAGCAGCGAGTTGTGCAACCGGGTCAGTCCAAGTTCCATCAAGACTTCCCATCGCCAAGGTTGTCCAATTAGCAAGGGGATCAGCACTGCTTTTATTAACATTCTTACATTTCCAGCCATTAGCGCCTGCTTTGGTGACTCGAATGGTTGCTCCGTAAACAAATTGAGCCAGCAAACCATAATCAACTGTTTTATCACAAGCCTTGATCGCAATCTGATATGTAGTACCCGGAGTAAAATTATAACTCACATGTTCCACGCTTTGCCAATATGCATTTGCATCAGCTGTACACGAACCATTTCCATCAACAGGCCCCCCATCGCTCTTTACTAGACTGCCATTAATATATAAATAAAAAGTATCATCAGCTGTTATATCAATACCAGGTGGCTGCTGCAGACAGTACAATCTACGCATATCAGAATCACAATAGTGCCACTTATCACCAAACATTGAAGTTCCTATGTCAACCATGTAGCCACCAAAACTAGAAAGACTACTAGACCAGTTATTACAATTATAATGAATGCCTGTTCCTATTGCCCCGCTTGCGTCGAGGCCTGTAAAGACAGAGGTATAAGATGTAATTATGTTACCAGAAGCATCTTCATTAATGGCGTGAGAAAGAGTGCCATTAGTAAAATCACTCCAATTATTAGCCACTATAGTTGTCCCATCTTCTAATCTGTACTGGCCAGCGTAATGCTCCAATCTGCTGCTGGCGCTAGTAGAAGAATCAGACAGCCAGGCCTTATAAGTGCCAGGCAATTTACCAGAAGCTTCATTATTGCATTTAGCATCTGCGCCACTCAATCCTCCTAAATTTCCCTTCCAAATGCCAGATGTTACAAAAACATACCTAAATTGGAGGCAACTTCCACCTGATAATGTATAGCCTGAATTGCAATAATATTCGCATTTTACTCCAGTACAATCGGCACTAGTAGCAACTGTTGTTTTGGGTGTATCAGCACTCAAGCCAGTATCATCGCCAGGGCACAAAGTCGCTGTCGCAGGATCAGGAGTAGTGCCTGTACAACTATAAGTTATTAGCTCGCAGGTATTGCCTGATTTTACATAGCCAGAATTGCAAGTAAATTCGCATTTGGCTGTGCCGCAAGAGGCAACTAGACTGCTTGGGGTATCAGCGCTTAATCCCTGATCAGCATTTGGACAAATTGTGGCATTAGTTGGCTGATTAGTGCAACTAGCAACAGTAGATTGCTGCATACATAGTGGTCCATAAGCCACAAAGACAGAGCAAGGTTCAATTACAGCATTTATAGTGCCAGCAGGGAGATCTATACCTATACCAGAATGCATCAATAATACAGCTCCATTAGCTTCCCCACTCGCGCAAGTATTGCCAGTATATTTACTGCCATCAGGATAAGATTGTGTCCAAGGATAAGCAGCCCACTCCCCATACCTCAAGCTGTCATAACCTGCAATTGTATCTACTGCAGAAAGGATTGTCCCATCAGTAAAATCAGCCCAATTATTAGCTACTAAAATGCTTTCAGCAGGAACAGGCCCACCACCACTCGCATTACAAGGTTTTGCATAAGGTATAGTGCTATGGGTTAATCTATCTTTGGCGCTAGTAGTGGAATCTGAAAGAAAAGCCTTATAGGTGCCAGGCAAACCCCAATGATTTGCAGATTGCTGGCATATACTATCCCAATAAGCTAAAGTATTCCGCGCCCCAAAATCATATCCTTCTGGAGGATTAGACGTAGACCGACCAATAAAAATATAATTAAAAGGAGAAGTTGGCTGTGTGCCACTACAACCAAGAGTAAATTGTGGTTGTGTGCAAGCATTGCCTGATAAAGTATACCCAGAATCACAGGTATATTCACACTTAGCCGTACCGCAAGAGGCAACTAGCTTAGCCGCTGTATTATCAGCGCCAGCTGGACAAACCGTGGCATTGGCTGGCGGGTTGGTGCAGGAAAAAGTAGTTGGAAAAACAGTCACTGAAAATGTAACTGAACCTGGAGTAGTATTTGTGCATGAAGCTGGAATATTGTCTTTATTTGTACATCTTTGAGTATGTAAGGAACAAATGTAGGTTATCTCGGCTGGTAAACCTTGGGCTTCTCCTGGCTGCGAATAACAAGAAGAGGCTGGGCTGCCTAGGGTGTTAACATATGAAATATTATTTATTGATACTTTGGCAGAATCATAGTTAAATAAAACGCCGCCTTCTGTATCAGTCGGGTCTTCAAGGTTAGAATAATATTCTAGTTTAAAATCATATTGTCCGGCTGTTAAAGGTCTAGCTGTGCCATAGATCCTGCCAGGATAAAAAGTGGGATCGCTAAAAATTCCTAATGATTCATAGGTACCGCCAGCTGGCCTAAAAAATATTTCAATGGCATCTGCAGGGGTTGTTCCACCCCAGATTACAATAGTAGTTGTGGGTTGAGATATTACGCAACTGCCGCCTGATAAAGTATAGCCTGAACTGCAAGTGTATTCGCATTTTCTTGTATTGGTGCAGCTATCAACCAAAATCTTTGAATAATCATCAGCCAAGCCTGAATCATCACCAGCGCATAAAGCGGCATTAGCTGGAGTTGTGTCTGTGCAGCTGTGAGCTGTGATCGTAACAGATATGGGCGGGCTAGAAATCGCACTGGCGCCTTCATTGTCCGTAGCTTTGGCTGTGAAACTATAAGTGCCTGGCGCCACATTAGCCAAAGTAAATTCATGGGGTGAACTAACGGTTTCTCCGAGCTTGGTCGAATCCTGATAAAATTCTACCTTGCTGATTGTGCCATCAATGTCAGAAGCAAAGGCAGAAATTGTTAGATCTGGATTGGTTGTAAAAGAATCGCTCAAATAAATATTAATAAATATAATTGGTAGTGCATTGCAATGATCGCCTGCCAAAACATAATTAGGATTGCAAGTAAATTGGCATTGGGTTGTGCCATCGCAGGTTAAAGCTAATTTGGCTGGTGTATTATCAGCACCTGCAGAACAAAGCGCGGCATTGGCTGTGCGGATTAGTGCAGTTATGCAGGAATAAGTGACCAGCGCGCAATTTCCGCCTGATAAAACATAGCCTGAATTACAAGTATATTCGCATTTTTTTGCATCAGTGCAATTTGCAACTACGGTCTTAAAAGCACTGCTAGGCAAGTCCAGGTTATCATTATCGCAAAGCGTAGCATTATCAGGTTCAGGCCCTTGACAGATAGGCGCGGTGCAGACAGTGCCTGCCAGCACTGCGCAATCCGCATCAGTATTGCATTGCCTATGATAAATTGTTTTTAAGCTGCCGCCAGTACTTTGCTCGCCACTAGCAATTGAAGCAATTGTGGCGCTGACAAACTTCTTTTCTACTATCTCGGGATTGCGGCTGACTACGCACCAGGCATTCAATCTCATTTCTTTGCCAAAAACAGGATTATCAACCTCGCCTTTGACCAAATTAACTGACCTTTTATAATCCCTCTCTGGTTTGCCGCCCGGAGCTGTATGCCAGCTAACTGGCTCATTAAAATCGCTGATGGTCCAATATATGCCCTCTGAAAAAATCGGGGTTTTGCCATAATTGTCTTTGGCCGCATCTGCTCCAGCCAGACAGCCGCTGTCATTGCATTTGTAGACAACCAGGCTTAACAATTCTTCCACTGTCGGCAAGCGGAACATGCCAGCCGGATCCAAATTCTCGCAGGCGCTTTTGGCTTCCTGCCAAGTATAGCCTGGCGTGGCATCGCCGGCTGTACTAAAAGTCGGCAGTTCATGGCGCGCCCAAACTAGGCCGGTACAATTATCTTTCATGGTTAAATCATTAACATCAGTTAATTTGGGGCAATCAGTAATATTTATATATTTTCTTAAAGCCGAAGGCGTTTCCTCAACTTGAGCCAAAATATTATAACCAATAAAAGTTAAACTTACTGCCAGAACCAGAAAAATATAGATTTTAATCAAGGGTGCATTTGTCATAAACTTTTTTATCTCTGCCTGAAAATTAACCAGCTGCATTTTTAAGGCAATAAGTCTTTAAAAAATCATCCTTAATATTATCACATAATTTTGCGTTCCTTTGCATTAGGGCTTGTTGGTAATAGACTGCGCTTTCACACATGGTGCGCGTACCTTTTTTTTGCAAATTAGCACAATCCTGCGGCTGTTTATAGGCATTAAAAAGATTTACTAAACACTGGGTTTTAAAATCATCATTAGTAAGAGAATTGCATTTGGCAATTTCTTCAGCGGCTGTATTTGCTAAGACAGCGCCAGAACATTCAAGCTTGGCTTTTTCATCTTTAATTTCACCGCAAAAATAATAGCTATTAGTAATAAACGCCACAGCAAAAATACAACCGCCTTCGTCGCTTCTGCCCAGGCAGGGTGTCATCTTTTTTTGCGCTGCTGTTTCACTATAAAATTTTAATTGTTCAGCGCTGTATTCAGGATGATTTTTTTTAAATTCCTGCAAAAGATTTTCAGCACTCTTAACCCCTATAACTTTATTTTCCTGCAGATATTTGAATAAAAAAATTAAAACAACTATTAATAATAAAATAATAATTCCTGCTAAAATAATCTTTATATTTTTATTAGACATAAATTTAACTTACTGCCAGCATTGATAATAGGCTGTTGTATGATTGGTGAGTACTTGCCAATTTCTAGGATTAGTCGAACTACGACCTAAAGCACAATTTGTTGTGGGTGTAGTACAACTCGGCGCAGGACTACAACCACTGCATCCACTTGTACAAAGGCCGCCACCTGAGTAGCACATACAAGGTGCACCGGTACATGGAGACATTGTTCTCATTACATTATAACCAGAACCTGTTAAGGTTGAAACTAAGTCAATATAGTCACTGGCTGAAGGTTCTCTGCCGCAACAGCCGCAACCATCATTAATGCATGCTATTAATTCACAACAAGCATAACCATTCATTGTTGGACTTGTGGAACTGCAAGCTGTAGAGCTACTGCCTACTGATGTTGGCTGCCCTACGACGCAATCCTGCCAGAACAAACCAGTACTGCCGCAGGCTTGCGTTCCTGTAACTGTTACCCCAGTGCAATAGCCAGGCAGACCCGCAGTATAATTACTGGTGCAAGGTTTAGGAGGACTGCTTTTATCGCAAACTTCTGGCCCATTGATTGCAGTGTCCCCGAAATATCCGCCAGTAAAATGGCATTTATTAGGATCTACCGGAGAAGTGCAAGCATACTGTTTGGTGGCTGAACTATCAATTGGTGAAGTGGCAATGCCTGCTGTGCCGTCGCACTCTTCGCCCGGCTCTATTATGCCATTGCCGCAAAGTGACGGAATCTGGCCAGTATCAGTTGTACAAGAGCTTTGATAAAGAGCAGCTATTTGAGTTTCAGTCATTAGATTTTTAGTCAAATCAGTACAGTCTAAATCAAATCCATTCAAATCCTTTAAGCCGCGGCTTTTTAAAATTTGGCACATTTCCTGATGACTCGTGACTCCCAAATCGCATATTTCGCCATAGTCTGTTTGGACAGTGCCATCATTTAGCCAGCCGCCGGTAAAAATGCATTTGGAAGCACAAGCATATTGCAGAGCTTCTGAACTGGCAATTGGCGAAGAGGCAATGCCAGCAGAGCCGTCGCATTGTTCGCCGAAATCAAGGATATTATTGCCGCAAACCGGCTCATAGATGCTTCTGGACTCGCAGGCATCAGCGCCAATAACTGAACAGTCTTCCGGAACCTTGCATTCCCGGTGATAAATTGTTTTTAAGCTGCCGCCAGTGCTTTGCGTGCCATTGGCAATTGAACCAGTGGAGGCGCTGACAAACTGCTTTTCCAAAATCTCGGGATTGCGGTTGACTATGCACCAGGCATTTAATCTCACTTCTTTGCCAAAAACAGGATTATCAACCTCGCCTTTGACCAAATTAACTGACCTTTTATAATCCCTTTCTACTTTACCGCCTGGTAATGTCCTCACGCTGGCTGGCTCATTAAAATCGCTGATTGTCCAATATATGCCCTCTGAAAATATCGGCTTTTTGCCATAGCTGTCTTTGGCAATATCTGCTCCGGCCAGACAGCCGCTTTCATTGCATTTGTATATAACCAAACTTAACAGTTCTTCTACAGTCGGCAAGCGAAACATGTTGGCCGGGGACAAATTCTCACAAGCGCTTCTGGCTTCCTGCCAATTATAGCCGGGCGTGGCATCGCCGGCTGTGCTAAAAGTCGGCAGTTCATGGCGCGCCCAAACAAGACCGGTGCAGGAATCTTTCATGGTTAAATCATTAACATCCATAAACTTGGGACATTCAGTAACATTTATATATTTTCTTAAAACCGAAGGCGTTTCCTCAACTTGAGCCAAAATATTATAGCCAATAAAAGTTAAGCTTACCAGTAAAATTAATATAATATAGATTTTTAAATACAATATGTTTTTCACAGAAAATTATTTTATTAATTTGAAACACAATATATTTTTCACAGAAAATTATTTTTCCTCGCAATTACAATATGAATATTCTGATCTAAAAGGCGCTATTTGGCCTGTGGCTGTATCGTAACAATTGCTTTCTCTGTCCACAAAGCGATAATTGCAATAATCAGTCTGGCTAGAACCCGGTATATTTTGCACCACACAATTACCGCCAGCATCAATACCCATCATTTTGCTATCATCAGCAATTATAAATTCCTGATTGGGTATATTATAATAATCGCTGGCTAAATCAGTATTTAAGCCAACTGCTTTGCAGGCTAAAGTTTTTTGCCCTTGGCAAATTTCTTGGCATGTTTTATTGGCCCTGGAAAAATATAAGCAGTTTTCAAGTCTAAAAGTGCAAGTTGCGGGATCACAATGCAAAAAGCCCGCGTCATAGCCAAATTCAGTGCATTTCTTTTTAATTGTCTGCTCAATCAGCTTGGTTAGGCAGGTGCTACCCGGGCAATCAGCATCTGTCTGGCAGCTTTGTCCCGCATTTTGTCCGCCTTCACAGGTAAAACCCTGATAAAACTCGCAGGCTTCACCTTGCTCTAAACTGCCATTGCCGCATTTTGTTTCCTTTAAACAATGGACCTTGAAACCCATGCCGGCATCATATTCTTCAATACTGCCATATTTAAAATTAACTGCTAAGGCCTTGTAACATACTCCGCTGGGGTCCCTATCTACGCAAGTACTTGACCAATAAAGATAATTATCATCGGCACAATCACTGCAGAGATTGGTTTTGTTTTGATCATAGGCGCATTTGAGCGGACATAATCTCAAGGCCTCTTTGTCAGCGTAAAGGCCGGTATTTGTCTGCTTGACTAAAGAATATAGTTCGGTAATTGATGGCAAACGGTTGGCTTCGCCACAGCCAATTTCTTCTGCTTCTTTAAATGTCCAATTAGGCTTATTAATGCTATCAGCCGAATTCCAAAGCAGGCCGGTACAACTATCTAAAATTAAAATTGTGCCCTCGGAGGTAGTAATAAAATTAAAACTTGGGCATTTAGTATTGCTTATATTATATTTAATATCTGTGGTGTAGGGCGGCTCGGGCAGAGTTAAAGTGGTTTCACTTTCCGGATGATATCTTAAATAAGTAGAGATTTCAGGTTCGCACTTAGTGCTAATTTTGTCGCAATAATAACCTAAAATACAATCATTATTGCTGCGGCAACCCAGACTGCCGCGCGCGCCTAGACATAATGTTTTTGTATCGCCAAAATTCCTGATACTGCAAGAAGCATTGATAACACAGGGTTTAGTGCTATCGCAAGTTCCACCCATTTTTATATGCTGGCAATCAATGGCGCAATATGGATCGCTGCCATAATCGCAAATTTCATGAGTGCCTAAAGAATTGGTTGGCTGGATTAAGCCATCGCCGCAATAAGTGCTTTTGCAAATATCATTACAATTATCACTTTGGCAAATGCCTGCCACGCAACTGCCTGTTGGCCCGCAACCCTCGCCACTAGCACAACTTAAGCCCACCCGATCATCGCAAGTTTCACCAAAGGCTGATTGAACCCGTCCATCACCGCAATAACCGCCTTTAAACTGGCAAACTTTTTTGGTTACATAATCATTGCCGCATTGGTATTGCGGACGGACCGCAGTATCAAGAGGTGTAATTTTAACCTCATCAATATTAAAATCGGTATCTGCTGCTGTAATAAAAACTATTCTGAATTTAAAACCATTTTGAGTTGGCGTAAAATCAGTCTGATATAAATCCCAGCCTCCTTTTTGATCAATTAACTTAGGCGCTGGGAAAAATATTTTATCTGCATCTGTCCAAACTTCGCCTTTTGTTTGATCGCCTGTCTGAAAAGAAGCTGCTTTTAACAAGCCGCCAATGGGTTTGATTCTCATGGAAATTCTATAAGGCTTATTAGCAAAGAAATTATTAAATTGCTTTAGCCAGACTAAAGTTGAAGTTCGTGAATTCACCTCAACGCTGTAGCGTCCTGCAAAAGCAGCCGTATCATCTAAATTAGCTTTGCCGTCTACAATTTCCCAGGGTGAAAAGATTTTTTCAAAACCGGAATTTTTTACTATATTTACTGTTTCTATTGGCGTGGGCGCCACATAGCCTTTAATATCGCATTGTTCGCCAAAATCTAACTGGACCATGCTATCGCCGCACCAGCCGCCATAAGTTTTGCAGCTGCCGACATTTAATTCTGGTGAGAAAATTTCAGTAGAAAAAATCAGGGGATTTATATCCAAAGTGGTATCGCCATTTGAATCAGTATTACTAAAATTATTTATATAATCAGGCAAGGTCAAGCCAGCAAAGGGCAAATAAAAATTATCGCCGACAAAATGCAGATAAATGGTATGGCTGCCTGGATTTAAGACGCCCAGAGAAATAGTTCCTGCCTGTCTTTTATCCTGATTAGTCGCTGGCGCAATTATAAAACCTTTTCTATTTTGTTCGTTCTCGCCATCAAGATAGACGCTGTAAATCAGGCTGCGCAGCAAACTGTATTTTTGGGGCTCAATAGTTGGGATCTCCCCATATTCAGGAATAGTAAGCCCGCCATCATCAATTAGGTTATATAGGTCGGGCTGCCCTGATTTTTTCAATTCAAATAAATAATTAATCTGGTCTGTGGTTAATTGCGTCAAATCATCGCCGTAATTAGCAGTTGTAATCTTGAAAGCATAAGAACCGCTTTTTTCCAGATTAAAATTATAGCTAACTTTAAAACCGCCCAAAGCTACAAGCGTATTAGTCTCTGACAGCTTGCTTACCCAAATTGAATCTGGCGGGCAAGAACTGTAAGCTGTAGCATCCCAACTCGCATAGCCAGAACAGGCAATGCCGTCAAAAATTATTGGTTTGCCTCCGACTTTGCCCGAACACATATACTGGGAAGTCTCGCTAATGCCGCCCAAACCGCCTTCTTCTAATCTTTTTAAAGGCGCCGGGGCTGAACCTTCATCGCAGCGTTCTCCATATTTGGCTTGAGTTACCTGATCACTGCAAAATCCGCCGCAACTTATCACTTCGGTCTGAGGCGAATAAGGCAAAGGCGTGTAACTTAAACCTTCCAGCTTACACTCGGCAGTACAAGCCGGTTTAATATTTTCTTCATTGTACCAGTCTTGCTGTCCGTACTGTAAATCGCACCAGGACTGCCCTTCGGGCAGGGCCACATTGGGATCGCAAATTTCACCGCATTGCTGCTGGATAAAACCATCGCCGCAGGATTTGCGCCAATTACCCAAATAACAATAAGTATTTTTATATTGAGGGAAACTGCATTCTGAATCTTCTATCACTCCATTACCGCTAGCATCATTACAACTAGCCAAACAACCGCCCGGATTATAGCAATCATTAGCCGGATCATCATCACCATTGTCAAAATAACACTGGTTGGGCGAACAAACTTCCTTTTCCGTATATTCTAAGCGATAATTTAATCGATAACTTTTGCCATTGTCTAAAGAAGTGTATTGATAAACATAAGCGCCATCATAAACTTCTGGTTTGACAATTTGATCTTCACATTTGGTGCCGCCCAAATTAAAAGCGCCATTTAATTTTGCGTCGTCTTCGCAATTAGCATAGGTGGTATAGGCGAATTTAGAATTAATTTGATCCCAGCAGGTTTCTGAATCATAAGGCACGGGACAAATACTGCAATATTCATCATGAATGCATTGCTGGTCTAGAGGACAGCCAGTTAAAGGTTTGTATTGCTTATCCCGCGTACAAATATTTACGCAATTAGCCCTTTCAAGCGGGTCTTCTGAATTGCAGTCATAGGTCTTTCTGTTATCTGCTGTCATGATATTCAAAGGATCAACAGGCAGGCCTGAACCCAGCTGATTGCCCAAAGTTGCCTGCCAGGAAGGCCAAGTTGAAATTGTATGTTCTTTGACAAAAGTACCTGCTTCCAAGGTTGGATATTTGCCGTGAGCCGCATAATAGCTTTTTATTAAATCATCTATGGTATTTAAATCAACCAACCTGGTCATATCGCGCCGCAATTTATCTTTAATTTCTGCTGATTCTATATTAGTATTAAATTTCCAATTATTGAGCATCTGGTTAAAAATATTGGCAGTTGAGGGCGGAGCGGCCTGGTTATAAGCCATGACATAAATATTGGTAAAAAACTGCTTGACTGTGCCGGTTGCGGTTGGTGTTTCTTTAAGATTGGCAGCATTAACATAAACTGTGCGCTCGTCTCTGACGGCTTTATAACCATCAATGGTTATTGATTCAACATCTGCTGAAGCATTAATTACATTTTCTTGATACCAGCTCATAATATCCTTATGTTCATTATTGGTATAGATTCTAATGCCAATGACATCATCAGTTGGAGTCATGCTATTAATGCCTGCAGCATAAATAATAGGATTTGTGTCTAATTTACTGTCCTTATTTAAATCAGCATTTTTAAAATTGTTTAAGAAATCAGGCAAAACTTTGCCCCCAAAATCATAGTAATAATCACTTAAATAATGGAGGTAAAATACGTGATCACCCGGTATTAAATTGCCGACTTTTATCACTCCCTCTTGCTTTTGGCTAGGATCTGTGTTTTTAACAAAAATAAAGCCTTTTTTATCCGCTTCTGCCTCACCATCAACATAAACACTAAAAACCATGCTTCTGTATAATTGGTACTTTTGCACGTCTCGAGTTGAGATT
>Ga0315279_10005184_pt1 | contig 17032 bp, 16 predicted proteins | sample YL17G06_20_MG_FD_203694 | JGI IMG/M metagenome (GOLD analysis project Ga0315279, IMG submission 203694) | Sediment microbial communities from Yellowstone Lake, YNP, Wyoming, USA - YL17G06_20 | ecosystem: Environmental > Aquatic > Freshwater > Lake > Sediment | place: USA: Wyoming | collected...
GGGGTTCAGGAGGAGACATGCATACTCGGTGTTCCCTGTGTGACCTTGAGGGACAATACTGAGCGGCCTGAGACCGTCGATGTGGGTTCAAATATTGTCTCAGGGGTTGAGGAGGCCTCGATCCTCAGCGCGGTCGAAGAGATGTTGCGGAGAGACCGTGGGTGGAGTAACCCCTTTGGTGATGGCTGTGCTGGGGAAAGGATTTTGAATATTCTCTGCGAGGTTGAGTAGCGTGGATAGTCAGCGGATCCTTGTGACCGGCGGAGCGGGGTTCATCGGGACCAACCTTGTCAATGAGCTTAGGAGGCGTAGCCATGAGGTTCTCGCAGTCGACCTGTTTAACACAGATAGGAACGACTACATGAGAGCTGATGTGAGGAGCTACAGGCAGCTTGAACGGGTCTTCGAGAACAGGCGATTCGATTACGTATACCACCTGGCGGCGGAGTATGGGCGGCGGAGTATGGGCGGTGGAACGGCGAGGATTACTACGAGAACCTGTGGATGACTAACGTGGTTGGCACGAAGCATATGCTCAGGCTCCAGGAGAAATTAAAGTTTTAGAATTTGATTATAATAAGAAAATTTTCTAGCTTTGATATCATAGGTCAATTGTTAAGATACTTGGATTGAGATAGCTACATATTAGGTTAATGATAATTTGAAAAAAATTTTAGTTATTTGTTCAACGTTAGACTTGGATTTACCTTATGGTGCGACTCCGGCTTTATGGCAACTATTGAAAGCATTATATGAGCAAGGTTGTGAAATAATAGTTATTCCATATTTAGGTAAATCTATTAACAGTCTTTGGTGGAGATGTTATGAAAATCCTGTTAGAGCTATGGGCGACGTTTATCTAAACGTGAGAAATCTATTCAAGACTAGTAATTTTGGAGGAGGTTATATCACGAAATTAGCTCGTCCTCTCATATTAAGAAACTGGAAGAAACTTCTACATAACATATTAGATAAAGAAGAAATTGATTTTGCTTTCTTTTTCCATGTGCCTTTAAATCAGATGGTCGGTTTGGCTGAAACGATTAACGGTGAATATGGTGTACCTACGATATATTATGAGGTTGATCTGCCCACTTCTCTCCCAGAATATGGAGGTTTTTCTATAAGTCATTTTAATGGTGCAGATTTATCCGAGTATGATCTATTTCTCATAGCTTCAGAAGGGTGTAAAAAGAAAATAGAGGAAATGGGTGCAAACAGAGTCGAATTGTTGCACTTTGGTGTTGATCCATCCGTATTTGCACCTATAGAGATTGAGAAATCAATCGACGTGATGTTCTCTGGTTTAGGAAGTAAAGGGCGAGAAGAATATATAACGGAACTTGTCTCTAAGCCCTCTCTTCATACCGATTATAAATTTGTTGTTAGCGGGCAGTGGTATAGTATGGACATGGGGAGAGCCAAGGTTATCCCACCTGTTCCATTTAGTAGTTGGAGAAACTACTGCTGCGGTAGTAAAATTAATTTAAGTATTACCCGTAAACCTCACTCGATTGTGTATGGTTCGTCAATAAGCCGTCCCTTTGAATTGGCCGCTATGGGCTGTTGTGTTGTGTCTTCCGAACATCGTGGCATCGAACAATGGTTGAAGCCAAAAGAGGAGATCATTATTGTTAACGATTCTAGTGAGGCCATTGAGACCTACAAATGGTTGCTTTCAGATGACGAGGAAAGAAAGAGAATAGCTACAAATGCTAGGCGTAGAGTTCTTAAGGATCACACTTTCCAAAATAGAGCTAAAGAACTATTGGATCTTGCGAGGCAACTATGATATATATTCTCTTTTTAAATCTTATAAGTTAGAATAGTCAGATACGTGTTTAATGATGTCTACAATGTTTAAAGATAAGAAGATTTTAGTGACTGGGGGGGCTTCTTTTATCAGCAGTCATCTTGTCGACTCTCTAATAAAAACTGGTTCTGAGGTAAAAGTTGCTGACGACTTTTCAAGTGGTAAATTAAGTAATTTGGAATACCCTCTAGAAGAAGGTTCTCCTGGAGTTTGGAAATCGCGTAACCTTATAATCTTTAAAGGAGATCTCAAGGATCGTTCTTTTACACGCAAAATGGTGGAAGATGTTGATTATGTGTTTCATCTTGCCGCGGTCCATGGTGGACGTGGCTATATTGATTCTCATCCTGCAGATTGTTGCACTAATATGATTTTGGATCAAATAGTATTCGAGGAGGCGTGTAGAAACGATGTTGAGCATGTTTGTTTCGCTAGTTCGGCGTGTGTTTATCCATCCTATCTACAAGAAGAAACTGGATCGAGTTATTTGCTAAAGGAGGAGGACGCTGACCCATTTGTTCGAGATAAAGCTTTGGCAGATTTGGAGTATGGATGGGCAAAATTGATGGGTGAGATGGCTCTCAGAGCTTATCATAAACAGTATGGTCTGAAAACATCTTCGGTACGTATTTTCACAGCATATGGTCCTCGTGAAAATGAGACTCACGCGATCATAGCTCTGATTGCCAAGGCCTTTGTGAGGATGGATCCTTTTGTCATATGGGGGACGGGCGAACAGGATAGGAACTTCACTTATGTTCAAGATATAGTTGATGCATTGATGCATACAGCGGAGAAAATTACCGATGGTTCCCCAATAAATGCGGGTCGAGATGATAGAATAACGCTCAATAGAGCAGCTGAATTAATCTTCAATATTGTTGGTTGGAGGCCGAGTAAAATTTTTCATGATTTATCGAAGCCTCAAGGGGTCGCATCTAGAGCAGCTGATCTAACGCGCGCAAGGAAGCTTCTCGGCTGGAGACCTAAAGTAGGATATGAAGAAGGTTTCAAGAAGACCATAGACTGGTATATTAAAAATAAAAATATAAAACAAATCGAAAAACAACTAGATAAATTATTAATGGAACGATAAAATAAATTAAATTGTGTTTTTATGAAAATAATACATATTTGTTCACCAGAAGTTCGATTAAGTCGAAGTTTCGGTGGAACTGAATCGCTAGTTTATAATCTTGCCCAAAAACAAGCCGATGAGGGTCATAATGTATCTATAATTACTTCGAGATATTCTCCTGACAATAATTTAAAACATTATGCTTTTGTGAATCCTACAAAAACTTCCTCTAGTTGGCCATTAACTTGGATGACATATCGATTAAATGGATTTAAACACGTTCTAAAGAGTTTTTGTTGGATCGATAAAAAAATAGATATTATCCATAATCATTTGTCTGAAGAAGGTATTGGTTTATCTTTTTTAAGAAAAATACCGTGTTTAAATACACTTCATGGTGCTGCACATCAAGATTTAGTAAAAAGTTCAATAATAAGACTTTATTCATTGACTAGGGATACAAAATTAGTTACTGTAAGTTATCGATCTTATTTACAACATAAACAATTTTATGGAAAAGATCTAATTGGATTTGTACATAGTGGTGTACGAACTGATTATTTTACTTATTTTAATAAAGTAAAGTCAATATTTGATTATAATTTATGTTTTCTAGGGCGTATTTCACCTGATAAAAATTTAGATTATGTAATTTCTGTATGTGACAAATTAAAAAATAATGGTAATGATATAAATTTAAATATTATTGGTAAATACGATAGCGCGAATTATAATTATTATAAACGCATTTTAGAATTGAGTCAAGAAAGAAAATATATAAATTTATATGTAAATATAAAAAGAGATAAAATTAAGCCTATAGTTGGAAAGTCTGACTGCCTTATTTTCCCAACGTCAAAAACTGAACCTTTAGCTCTTGCTCCACTAGAAGTAATGTCAACAGGCACGCCTGTTATTTCCTTTAAAAATACAGTTGCTGAAGAATATGTTATAAACGGGGAAAATGGATTTTTATGTAGTAATTTGGATGAGATGGTTGACTCTATTATAAAAAGTAAATCAATTGATAGAAAAAAATGTCGTGAATTAATAGTTAAAAATTTCAGTGTTGACACGATGTATAGAGGCTACATGGAGAAATACGAAAAAGTAATTGAGTTAGCTCAATGAACGGTATTTGCTTCAAGAAAGTAATATCGGACTCAAGCTTTGAAGGATAAGGGATCCTAAAGTGAAGTATGTAGTGATAAGAGATGACGATATTAGTTACTTCACAAGGCCAAAAACATTAGAAACGTTGTATACTCCCCTTTTGGAAGAAAACAAGCCAGTAAACTTTGCAGCGATCCCTACCCTAGCGGCAAATATTGAAGTCGATCGCAGTAATATCTACAGGAGATTAGAGCAACTAGAGTATGATCCCATCATTCCTCCTGAATACCGAGGTCGAAATGAGAATTTCCCGCTGGGCGAAAACAAGGAGATCTTAGACTATTTACAGAGTCTAGATAACTGCGAGATCCTGCAACACGGTCTTACTCATGGGATGGTTGACGGGATAAAAGAATTCAGAATTAATGATCGAGAAGAGATACAACGAAGAGCAGATTTAGGTAGAGAACTTCTACAAGAATGGTTCAAAACGGTTCCATCTTTCTTCGTCCCTCCTTGGGATAATACCTCTTCGGAAGCTATTCAATTACTCGGGTTAAGATATAAGGGGTTATCCATTGGGAGACTTAATCCGACCAGATTAAGAAACAGATTATGGATCTCTTACTTAAAGAAGATGATCTCAAGAAGGAGTTATATGTTCTGCGATGGTCTTCTAGTAATTGAACATCCTGGATATATATTAACTCGTTTTGACAGTTCTGAATCGATTTTTAATAAGGTACAAAACATTGTGAATACTCAAGACATAGTTGTACTAGTAAATCATCACTGGGAATACTTCTTCGATTGGGGTGGATTGAATTCCTCCCTCCTAAATGTTTGGCGACAAGTTGTAGATTACCTCCTCCAAAGAGAAGACATAAGGTTTCTCACTTTCACTCAATTATACGACCACCTTATTGGCAAAGCAATATGAGCATCTTTCCCGTCTTCTCCATAATCATCAATAACTTCAATGGGGTAGAAAAGCTTGAGAAATGCATCTCCTCTATTCAAAAGAGCAACTATCCACGCTTTGAAATCATAGTTTCTGACTGTTTAACTCCTGGAATCGAGGACTGGATGAAAAAACATTTCCCGGATGTGAAGCTGGTCTGTTTCAAAAAAGATATTGGACCAGCTGCCTCACGCAATGGAGGATTGTCCATTTCTGACCCTGGTTCAAAATATGTTATTTTTGTAGATAACGACACGAATGTGCATCCCTCTTGGCTAAGAGGCCTTGAGTCAGTCTTTGAGAATACACATGATATAGGAGCTGCTCAACCCTTACTCCTCAAGATGAACGACCATGAGATAATCGATGGTCTAGGCGGATTCTTCGATTATATGGGTTATGCATGTCTGCCCCCCTTCTTTACAAAATCATTAGCCCAGGCGCCTAAAGAACCAAAGGACATTTGTTACTGCGAAGCCGTGACAGTAGTGAAAAGAAGCGTATTATATGCGTTTCCAGATCCAAATAACCCCTATGATCCCGATTATTTTCAGCATTGGGAGGACGTAGATATGTGCTGGAAAGTTATGCTTCTGGGATATCGAATAGTTCTCGTTCCTGATTCCGTCGTTTTCCATGAAAGAGGAGTAAGTGCTGGATTGGGAAAGCAGTCTAGTGAACTGGTCTATCTGAACACCCGAAATAGGTTGACAAGCCTTATCAAAAATTACGAGTCTTGGAGTCTTCTAAAATACGTGCCAATCTTGATCCTTTTTGAACTCATCAAGACGACATTACTTCTTACAAAAAATAGTGAGCACGCCGTTTCAACTTTCAGAGGACTGCTCTGGAATCTGACAAATCTGAGACCAAGTTGGGAAAAGAGAGTTAAGGTTCAATACAATACTAGAACAGTAAAAGATGCTTGGATAAAAAAACATTTAATGAAGCCGAGCTTAATCAGATTAATCCAAGACTTCCAGAGACACTACAGAGCGCACAAGTAAACGATGAAATATGTTGTTATGAATGTGTCCCATCATGGTAGCGGATGGTTTTTACGGTACATTTTCGCAAGGTTTAGGCAAAAACCATTGAAACTCCTAATAACTCTCGTAATGTCAACGAAGTTTGTATTAGAGAATCTGCGTCTATCACCGAAATTCAAGGATAGGTACGAGCTATTTCGACATTCGATATCTAAAGTTTCAGCAGATGGATTTTTCTTCGAATTTGGAGTTGCAAATGGAGATTCTATCAATTTCCTGGCATCATTAACACCTGATATAACCGTGTATGGATTTGACAGCTTTGAGGGAATCCCAGAAGCTTGGGGGGATATGCCTAAGGGATACTTTAGATTAAATGAATTACCAAAAGTGCGAAGAAATGTGAAACTAGTGGTAGGATTGTTTCAGGAGACTTTGGAACCTTTTCTAGAAGGACATACGGAGAAGGCCAAATTTATACATATGGATGCAGATTTATATTCCTCAACCAAATATGTCCTTTTTACATTGGCCAAAAATAATAGGCTAATGAAAGGTACGATAATACAGTTCGATAAATTGTTCAATTACCTTGGATGGTGGGATACAGGTGAATATAAGGCGTTCATCGAATTTGTAAGAGAGTTCAATGTTGCATTTGAATATCTCGGATATGTACTCGCACTAGGACCAGGATCAGTTTCAATAAGGATTACTGAAATACAAAATTCTGGGGGCATCCAAAACTTATCAGGAGAAAAGTAGACCAACATGCCACTGAGATCCTTAAGCATTTTCAAAACGACCAATTCTCTATGAGACATGCACAGGATGCTCTAAAGTGAAGAGATCTTAATTCGCAGCATGTGCGCGACTATAAACAAGAAAAGCTCCATCTCATTGCTTCATTCTTTCAATAGGTAAAAGCAAAGAAAAAGTTCGGTAAGCGATTAAGATGAGAATAGTGCATATTCTAGGCTACTTCCAACCGAAACTCGGCTATCAAGAATACTATCTCGCCTTAAAGCAGCAGGAGCTTGGACATGAAGTATTCGTGGTCACATCAGATCGAAACTATCCTTATCTCGGCTTCAAAGAGACATATGGGCATATATTGGGGGAGAGGTTCATAGGGGCTGGCACCTTCACAGAAAAAGGAATCAAGGTTGTGAGACTACCCTGTATGTTTGAATTTAAAGACCAAATCTTTGTAAGAGGGCTATTAAGAGCCTTGAAAGAAATCAAGCCAGATGTTGTTCATGTTCACGATGAGGTTTCACAGTTTGAGATTGTCTCTTTCCTTGCACGTGTGCTCTTTAAGAAACAGCTTAAATATAGGGTCTTCCTTGACTGCCATGCGGATTATATAAACCAGTCAAAATCTCTAACCCGACGGTTTTTTTTCAGTCTCATAGCGAAGAACCCCGTACACAGATGGCTATTCCGGAAGGCGGATGGTTATATTGGCATTAACGAAGGATCACGTAGATGGCTTTCTCATGAATTTGGAATAAAATTAGAGGATATACATTGTATTCCTTTAGGAGTGGATACTGACCTATTTAAGAGAGATGAAAGGGAGAGATCAAAAGTAAGGACTAAACTCGGAATTAAAGAAAACGACGTTTTAATTATATATACTGGAAAGATTATCCCTATTAGAGACTTGGATTTATTACTCTATGCTTTCGCATCTCTGCTTGATAAATTCAAAAATTTGAAAATTCTTCTTGTCGGTTCTGGTCCAGATTTTTATATAAAGTATCTTCAGAAGATAATAGATGAGCTGAAGTTAGACAGCAAAGTTATTTTACATGAATTCATCAATAAGGAGGAATTACCAAAATTTTTTAGCGCCGCCGATTTAGCAATATGGCCCTATGGCTTTTCAATCTCTATACAAGAAGCTATATCGACTTCATTGCCGATAATCATTAATCAATCAGATAGCGGCGATCATTTAATTGAATATGAAAATGGCCTCAATTTCCCTGAGAAAGACATAGAAGCATTAAGAAAATGTATTACTTTACTCATAGAAAATGAAGTTTTGAGGCTGGAAATGGGTAAAAAATCTCGAAAACTGGCAGAAGAGAGGCTGAGCTGGACAAGGATCGTAGAAAGGACACTAAACTTATATGAATCCCATGCGGATTAATAATTATTGTGACACAATATGAAATGTAATAGGTGAATATGGCTTGAAGGAAACAGTTAATGAATTAATAAAACTAATAGGTCCGGAAAACTGTGAAGTAGTAGGAGATAGAAATAGAAAATTTTCTAATATCACATCTATATATGATGCAAAAAGCGATGATTTAACATTTTGTAATAAAAAAGGAGACGAAGCTATATCGCTCATAAAGAATACCGAAGCAGGTGTCATTATCTGTGATTTAGATATAAAATCAAAGGGCATTACGCCAGATAATAAGACTTTACTATTTGTTCGAAATCCCAGATTTTCGATAATCCAATGTATAGAGACATTCTTTCCTCCAAAGACTAAAGTAGGAATTCATCCTCTGGCAGTTATAGGGAAAAACTGTGAAATTGGAGAAAACGTATATATTGGCCCATATGCAGTTATTGATAACAATGTAATCATCGGAAACGGAACAAAAATAGATTCTGGAACCCACATATATGATAATGTGAGAATAGGGCACAACGTCTCTATCAAATCTGGATGTGTCATAGGATCTGATGGATATAGTTACGAGAAAAAAGAGGATGGAACACTTGAAAAATTTCCACATCTAAAAAGCGTTATAATTGAAGATGATGTAGATATCGGGGCGAATACATGTATAGATAGAGGATCGCTCTCAGAAACCATAATAGGTCAAGGCACGAAGATTGATAATCTTGTACATATAGCTCATAATGTGGAAATAGGAAAAAATTGTTTAATTATTGCTTTAAGCTGTATTGCAGGAAGCGTAAAAATAGGAGACGGTGCCTGGATTGCGCCACAAGCCTGCATTAGAAATGGTATCACAATAGGTGAAGGCGCAACGGTAGGAATGGGGGCGGTTGTCACGAAAGATGTAGAACCGTATGACATCGTAATTGGAGTACCTGCTAGATCCATGAAAAAAACATCCTAATAGAGTTGAAAAACATTATGTCAATACATAGTTCATGCGCAGGAGTGACTTTATGGGCATGATGTCTGACTACATTCCCAGAGGAATTCCTGATTCCCTGAATATTCTTTTTCTTAGTCCTCATACTGATGATGTAGAGCTGGGTAGTGGGGGTACTATGGTAAAGTTATTAGAACAGAAACATAATATAATGATTGTTGCCCTGTCCATGGGTGAGCTCTCTTCTGTCAAGGAAAGCCCTAACAATTCCTTGAAGAATGAATTCATCAGCGTCATGAATGATTTAGGAATAGAGAACTTTATAACTTTCAACTTTAGACTGCGAGAGTTTGGATATTCCAGGCAAGATATCTTAGAGGAACTTTTAAAGATAAAAGAGAAGTTTTATCCTGACTTAGTTGTCGGTCCTTCTTTGAATGACTTTCATCAGGATCATCAGACTGTAGCATCTGAAATGATCAGGGCTTTCAAGACAACATCCTCCATAATCTGCTACGAAATGCCTTGGAATCATTTATCCTTCAATACCCAGCTCTTTGTGAGATTAGATAAACATCACATTGAGAGGAAGATGGATCTGCTTAAACATTACAAATCTCAACTGGAGCTACAGAGACCCTACTTTTCTGAAGAATTCATCTACGGACTAGCAAAAACCCGAGGCATACAGTGCAACTCGGAATATGCAGAAGCCTTTGAGGTACTACGATGGATGATGTAACGGTTCCAATGGCGGGAATCGGAGCGCTATGTGCAAAAGGTACATTATACTGCTTTTACAGAATGGGTTGCAAAGAAATTAAGCTATATCTTCGCGCGCGCGAACGAATTAATCTTAAACTTAAATTTTAACAATTTGGAATATGCGTTTGAAAAAAGTGAAGATGGGCTAACTTTTAACGAAGTTCTTATGAATAATGTGGCCAAAAGTTATTTTTCATGGAAAGAAATTCAAAAGGCAAATATTTCTATAGAATAACCATACCATCTATTAAAAATAATATGAAAATAGTAAAATATTCAAACCTTTGCATTGTTGATATTGTCGCAGAGGAGACGTCGATGTCTCTTATTAAACTTTCATACGCGTTACAGTAGTAATATGCTTGTTTCATAAATATGGAGAACTCAACATTTGAAAAAATATCATTATAAAATTATAGAGTTAGTTGATTTATTATATTTTGCGATTATAATAATCATACCGCAATTCAATATTATTCCAGAAATACTTATTATGTTTCTTTCTTTACCATATTTCATCTTGATGCCTTACTATATTGGAATATCCGTTATCTTTCTACTAAGTAAAGTTTTTCAGTTATTTTGGAAATTAATTATTTCAAAAACATACGTTAATAATCTTATTGAGTGTTGGAGTATTGGAATAATTACACTTTTTTCGCTAGGAATATTTTTACAATTTATTAATTCCTTTAATATATATATTTATGCATCCATAATATTTATCCTTCTAACTTTCTCTAGAATTAAGATTACTAAATATACATTAAACATTAACTCTATCACTAATAAAATAAAAATGAGATTTGGTAGTTCATGGATACTTCTGTTAATTATTTTTTTCGGCTTAATTCCACCAATTTTTCAGTCTCAACTTTGGTCTTTTCCACTTAAGTGGGAAAGCGATGGATTTGGCATAGGTCAGCTATCTAAAATTATTATTAATTTAAATTTTATAGATGTTTATTCAGCTATACATCTTCCGATATTATCAATTTTATTGTCAATTCCTTGTATGCTTTTCAATCTAGAACCAAGTCATTATCTTTGGGGTCTACCATTTTTAATATATCCAATTTTTTCTATTTGTGCGTATCTTTTAGCATATAAATATTCAAATAGTATTTTAATATCATTATTTACTTCAATATTTAGTATGTTCTTTTTTGGTGATGGAAATAATGTCTTTAATTTATTTATGATTCTCCCAAGAAATTTATTATGCGTGTTATTTTTATTTGCTATGTATTATGTAATTCCTGAAAATAACTCGCATATAAGTTTAAATATAAAAGATGGTTTGTTTTTAGGATTAATATCCATACTATTATACTCTACTATTACATTCGCTATATCTCCCTCTTTTAATAAATTGCCTCAGATATCCATTATTATTGTATTAATTATCCCTTTTAGTTTTATTATACTTTCTTATAAAGATATAAAAATTCTTCGGTTTCTAATCTTTTTGATATGCATTTCCTTTATTATTGCATTTAATATTGTATTCTATTATGATATTAATTTTCCTAACCTTGGTTCTATTACTTTTATGACTTCATTAATTGGAATTTGTTCATCACTTAGTTTGATTATATTTTATTATAAATATAAAATAAATATAAATACCTCAATAATAAGTATTTTAGTACTTATTATGTTAATTTATCATCAATTAGGATTAATTTTAAATCTACTAATAATGGGTATGATAATACTCAATTATATTCTCCAAAAATTATCAAGATTAAATTTAATGATAAAATATTCAACATTAATTATGATACTAATGTTATCATTTTTCAGCATATCAGATTTCCATTCTTTTATACCTGTAAGCGATTCAACGAGATATTATACCTCCATTATAGAAAGTACATTTACACATCCTATATTAATTATGTTCTTTCTTGGATGCATAATTAGTGTAAAGCAAAAAAACTTTAAAAATAATATAGCATCGTTTATTGCAGCATTTATATTATCCTTCTATTTATTTTGCGCTGAAATGAATATAAATTTTGCTATAACTAGGCTTCTAGAATTTTTACCATTTTTCCTATCTTATTTCGCAGCTTCTTTATTTCAGCTCTTGGAAATATTTTTTGATTTTGATAATAAATATAATGTAACTAATTTTTTTTATTTGAAAGGATCACATATGAAAATTAAAGAATCTTCAATTATCACTTGTATATTTTTTATCTTTTTACTTCCGAGTCTTGTGCAACCATATACAAGTTTTCTACAAAACTCTAACAAAGAAGGAACTCCACCATATACATTTAGTAATTACGAATATAAAACAGCGATTTGGATTGATAAACATATAGATAAAAATGTGCTAATCGTTAGTGATACTTTCACAACATTGATTATGACTGGTCTTACAGGGAATGCAATAACTTTAAATTATAGAATGATTTACGATGCAAAAGGAAATACACACGTCATTTATAGAGACAAAGAAACATTAAGCTGGATTAAGAATTTATTCATTACTTCAAACATTACATACGCTGAAATATGTTTGAATAATATTTGGAATAAGTATTCAAATGCATTCGAACTTAATCAAAAAATAATCGATGCTAAATTAAACATTAATACTGATGTCATTATAATATTTTCTGGTCGCACAAGCCAATGGGTTACCGCTAAAGATTTTTCTGATGTGATATTCCCTCAAAATTTTATTTTGCTTCCTATCTATAATAAGTTCTTTAAAACGAATTCCTTCACTCTACTTTATGAGTCTGAGGATCAAATCTATGTTTTCAAATGGTCAAAGAAATAGAAACACTGAATATTCAAAAATTAAAGTATGTTTGATAGTTACATCCCAATATGAAAGATCTCCGCATTGCATTCGAATAGCGACATCTCTTGCAAAATATTTTACTGTAGAGATTGTTGAGGTTGATAGCCAACGGAAAACAAATAGCGTGGAAATCAAAGATGAGATCAAAGTCACTACACTAGGATTCAAATGGTGGCCAAAAAACCTCATATTGAAATTTATCGTTTCCTTCTGGAGAGTTTTACAAGTTCTGCTAAGGGCTAAAGCTGATGTATACACTTGTTGCGGTCTTTCAAGTCTGATATTTGCTGTACCAATTAAAGTGTTAACTAAAAAGAAGGTCATTTATGATTGTTATGAACATTATCCTTATCAATTCACAGCACCAGCGTTGCAGAAAACAATTAGCCAATATATTATTTGGAATTTTATACTTGGAATAGAAAATGCTTTAGCGCAATTAAGTGACTACATTCTTGTTGTCCCATCATATGATAATATATTACTTGAAAGATTTAAGAGACTCAAGAAAGACTCCGTATCTGAGATATGGAATCTTCCCTCTCTTAAATTACTAGATAAAGGAGAAAAAAATAATCGGCCTAAAAATTATAAAACTATTTTGTATGTAGGCGCCATAGGTGACAATACTGGAGTTTTTAAATTGTTGGAATCTATTCCTAAAGTAACAATTGAATTTCCTAATACTAAAGTATTGCTTATAGGTTCAGTAAATAACTTAAAGGAATTACTTATATACATTAATCACTTAGGAATAGAAAAAAATGTTGAGATTCTAAAACCAATTCCGTATATTGAAATATCGAAAATCTATAGATCTGCCGACATAGGTATTGTATTGTATCAACCTACGTTCTGGACATTGAGAACAAAAGCTTCAGAAAAACTTTTCGAATATATGTTATTCTCGTTACCAATGGTGGTCAGTAACTTTCCGGGCTTAAGAGAAATCGTAAAGACTTGCAATAGTGGGGTTCTTGTTGATCCTACTAATGTGGAGGAAATCTCAAGAGTACTCATTAGATTACTCAGAAATCCTCATCTGGCTGATATGTTAGGCAAGAATGGGCGGAATGCAGTTTTAACAAGGTATAACTGGGAATATGAGGAGAAGAAATTGATATATGTTTATTCTCATCTGCGCGCGCCAGCATGTAACGTAATTGACCGGTCAATTTAATGAGGTGGGGTCGCTGGAGGTTCTTCATGTCTGATAGGAGCTTGTATTCACTTACTATCAGTTAGGGCACTGCGAGGAGGGTCAGGGAGCTGGCGAGGGCTAAGGATCTTACGGTAGATCAGCTCATAAATGAGCTTATGACGGTGACTGAGGAACATGGATGGCCTACATGCGATTTGTTTTGAGCCAGAGTAAGAGCAAGAAACATGCCGGAGCACATGGTCAGAATACACCCAATATCGACTAGTTAGAGGCGAGTATCGAGAACCAAGTTTGACCGGTCAATTCCTGTTTTCGTTACAAGCTGGCGCGCGAACGATTGAGGAGTTTCAACTGATACTCAGATATAATAACGTAGTTGACCGACTCTACCTACATGAAGGCGCAGATAATCGGGTTTGGAAATGTTGGTAAAAGCCTCCTAGAGCTAATAATAGAGGAAGAAACCCCTCTCAAGTGCCTCGGAATCGACCTAAAGATCGTCTCAATCTCGGACTCTAAGGGAACAGCCATTGACGAAAATGGTCTAGATCTGCAGACGATGCTAAAGAAGAAGAGAGAAGACTGGCAAGGTTATCAAAATTATCGAGACGGCTTTGGAGCATTAGACGCGATCAACCAAGTTGAAAGCGACGTGGTAATCGAGTTAACACCCTCAACAAATGATGGCGAACCCGGAGTATCACACATAACAGCTGCCCTGAAGCGGGGAAAAGATGTAGTCACAGCAAATAAGGGCCCGCTGGTTGTCGCATACAGCCAACTCACAGAACTGGCTAATAACTCGAATCGCAAACTCCTCTATGAAGCGACTGTCTCAGCACAGCTACCGGTATTCTGTCTACTTGACTCATGTTTCATAGTCGACAAAGTCGAGAAAATTGAGGGCATATTTAACGCGACAACAAACTTCATCATAGGCGAGATCGAGGCAGGAAAAACATTCGACGAAGCGCTCAAATACGCCATAAAAGCTGGCTGGGCTGAGACCAACTACTCCGACGACGTAGATGGCGTAGACTCAGCCCGAAAGCTGGTGATCCTCGCGAACAGGATCTACGGAGGCAAATCGGGACTTCAAGACGTAAAGATGACGGGCATCCGGGACGTCGAAAAAATAGTTCACGAGTCTAAAGCCATCGGAAAGAAGGTAAAGCTTCTATGTGAACTCCTTTGCAGCTCCGATAAACCACTGATGAGTGTACAACCCAGGATGATCCCGCTGAACGACCCATTCGCGACCATAAACGAGGGGAATATGGGGATCAGATTCACCTTCAAGAACTCGCAGAAGATCTTCATCTCGTCACAGTTCCTAAGCCCGAGACAGACAGCCTACGCCGTCCTAAACGATCTAGTCAAGACCGACCGTTAAAACCCTCAAGACCAACCTTTAATCCTAGAGTATAGACGAATAACCGTGGTATAGATGCCAGTGGACATGTTCCAGGTTCTAAGGAAGATAATGAGCGCACCCGCAGTAACGGGCTTCGAAGAACAACGTAGAAAAATGATAATCGAAGAGTACTCGAAGTACTGCGACTCTGTGACCGTTGACGTGATCGGCAACGTCATAGGAACCATCGGATCAGGAGACAAAGCCGTGATGCTTGCCGGGCACTACGATCAGATAGGCTTCATGGTAAAATACATCGACAAGGACGGCTACGCTACGTTCGACCAGGTTGGGGGATGGGACCCAAGGGTAGCATATGGAACAAGGGTCCGAATATGGGTGGGTGACGAAGCTGAGGACTTCGTTCTCGGTATAATAGGAGCCAAAGCGGCCCACCTGTCGGACCAGAGCGAGAGGGATAAAGTCGTTCCGATAAAAGACATGAAGATAGACTTCGGCGCCTCAAACGAAGAAGAGGCTGCTAAGATGGGTGTAAAGGTAGGCTGCGTATGTACTCCAGACACAACCATCGAGTACCTTGGGAAGAAGGGCTCCGACTTGGTAATCGGACCCGCATTCGACGACGTCTGCGCAGTTGCAGCACACATAGAAGCCCTCGATATTCTATCTAGGGATCCACCGAAGAAGCTGAAAATACACTTCGTCGCAACCACCCAGGAGGAGATCGGCATGAGAGGAGCGGCGGTCTCAGCTTACAACATCAAACCCTGGTGCGCGATAGCCTCAGACGTGACACACGCTGTAGCCCCCGGCGTAGACCCTAACAGAGTCAGCGACACGAGAATCGGCAAAGGCCCAGTAATCGGAGTAGGAGCAAACTTCACCCGACCGCTCTGGGAGATGATGGAAAAAGAGGCGTCCGAGAACAACATCTCCCACCAGAGAGCCGGAGTACCAGCTGGAAGCGGAACAGACGCATGGGCAATACAGATCACGAGAGGCGGAGCAATTACAGGCCTAATATCAATACCTAATCGCTACATGCACAGCCCAAATGAAGTCATAAGCCTGAGCGACCTCACAAACGTCGGAAAGCTAGTGGCAGCCACGATTAAGAAGCTAGAAGATAGCAACATGACTCACACAACAGAAGTCTTCCGTAGGAAACCAAGTTAATATATTTAAACAGTAAATATTTTATACTCTGATTGCGATATAAAAATTGGTAGGGGATCTCCGACATCGAGGATCATGTTTGTCGCTGAACTTTTGATCCTCACCCTACCTCTCTACCCAACCTCTTAGCTAATCACCGTGTCTCTTTCTAAGAGGTGGGGATAACCTAATCATAAGAAGCATCCTCTCGAAGATGTCAAGCCAATCCGACATCTCCTTTTCGAGAGCGTGTGGACTCAACACCCCTTCATCCACGCCTCTACCAATCTCCCGTGCAGCCTTGGATCGGTAAACGTGCAGAAGGCGTTCCCCGAAGCGGCCAACCTCCCAGAAGTCCTCGGTCAAGAAGACGACCACCGGCACCCTCAACCCGCCAACTAGTCTTAACTCATCCTGCAACTCCTTAGATGACTCCCTCTCGACAAGTCTCAGCTTCACCTTCTCACCCGCAACATCGGCCATCTTCTTAAGCATCGGCGCCTGCCGAGAACAATCTCCACACCAGGTGCCTGCATACATCAGAAGGTTTAGTTCCCTGTTTTAGCCTTCTAGCCGAGCCCTCTGCTCTGGGGTGAGCTCAGGAGTCCTCTCAGCCCGCTCCCTCCAAAGAACAACCTCCTCAGGTTTTCCCGACTTGATGAAGGACCCGAGATCAAGCCCAGCTTCGAAGTGCCTCCTCCAAAACTC
>Ga0315279_10005185_pt1 | contig 17031 bp, 16 predicted proteins | sample YL17G06_20_MG_FD_203694 | JGI IMG/M metagenome (GOLD analysis project Ga0315279, IMG submission 203694) | Sediment microbial communities from Yellowstone Lake, YNP, Wyoming, USA - YL17G06_20 | ecosystem: Environmental > Aquatic > Freshwater > Lake > Sediment | place: USA: Wyoming | collected...
GCTGGAAACAACCTGATTAATGTTCATCTAGCAGATAGTAATCGATGTTCAGTAGGAAGAGGACATATAAATTTTAAAGCGCTTATTAAAGCATTGAAGGAAATAAATTATCAATATGCCTTAACTTTAGAACCATTACCACCGGTTTCTGATCCTTACCTTGCTCTGGAAGGGGGAGTTTCAGAAAGTATTTTCGATCAATATGCTGCAGAAAGCATAATGGGCTTAAAATATTTTGAACGTATTACCTGAAGTTCAATCAATTTAAAGATTGCATAATTAACCTTTTTATATAGATACTTAAAACGATTTGTATTAAAGGAGGTAAAACCGTGAACTTTGAAGATAAAGTGGTGATAATTACTGGGGCCGCTGCAGGAATTGGTAGAGCGACAGCTATAGCTTTTGCAGAAAAAGATGCCAGGGTTGTGGTAGCTGATATTGATGTTGAAAAAGGTAAACAGACTAGTTCTTTAATTGGTGGGGATGCCTTTTTTATTGAAATAAACGTAACCGACAGCGAAAGTGTAAAGAATATGGTTAAAGAAGTCACCAAGAGATTTGGCAGGATAGATATTTTAGTTAATAATGCTGGAATCTATTATCAAGGTGATGTAATTGAAACGACTGAAGAAGAATGGGATAAAGTGATAGCCGTAAATCTAAAAGGGGTGTATCTTTGTTCCCATTATGTCCTTCCTATTATGCTTAGAGGGAATGGCGGTGTAGTGGTTAATGTTGCTTCTGAAGCTGGTCTGGTGGGTATTGCTGGTCAGGTGGCTTATAATGCTTCCAAAGCAGGAGTTATTTCTCTAACTAAAAGTATGGCTGTAGACTTCGCCAGGCAAGGCGTGCGGGTTAACGCAGTGTGTCCGGGAACAACAGAAACTCCACTAGTTAAAAATGCTTTAAAAAAATCTAAAGATCCAGAAAAGGAAAGACGTAAACTTGAAGAATGCCGCCCCTTAAATAGACTAGGAAGACCAGAAGAGATAGCAGCAGCTATTTTAGCTATGGCTTCTGATAATTTAGGATACGCAACCGGTTCTATCCTTTCTATTGATGGTGGTTATACTGCGCAGTAGCTAAGAAAGTCAATTTTTAAGGAGGCTAACTAGATGGGAGATTATCTAATTGGTGTAGACATTGGAACTGCAGGTACAAAAACTGGTCTTTTTAGTAAAGACAGTGTTTTTCTCGCTTCAGCCTATGAAGAATCTACCCTATTCTATCCTAAGCCTGGCTGGGTTGAGCAGGAACTTGAGGGTTTTTACCATTCAGCAGTAAAAACTATCCGTCGAGTAATAGAAAAATCAGGTATAAGACCCAATGAAGTTGCTGCAATTGCGGTAGATGGTCAGATGTCTGGGATTGGTATGATTGATAAAAATTGGAATCCGGTAGCTCGTTATGATTCCTGGCTGGATACTCGTTGTGAACCTTATATTCAATTAATGCAGAGAAAAGCAGAAGAGGAGATACTAAAAAAGACTGGTTGTCCGCCTACCTATGCTCATGGTCCGAAAATATTGTGGTGGAAAGAGGAGTGTCCGGAAGTTTTCCAAAAGATAGCTAAATTTGTTGTCCCCGGATGTTATGTTGCTGGGAAGATGGCCGGCTTGAATGCTTTTGATGCTTTTATAGATTATACTTATCTCCATTATACTGGTTTCGCTAATATCCAAGAAATGATTTGGGATAATGAATTATGTGACCTATTTAGTATTCCCAAGGAAAAATTACCACGAATAGTTAAACCATGGGATATCATTGGGCATTTAAGTAAGGAAGCTGCTAATTATTGTGGTTTGGTGGAGGGCATTCCTATCACAGCTGGAGCTGGGGATACCACTACCAGTTATTTAGGAGCAGGGATAGTTCAACCAGGGATTATTTTTGATGTGGCTGGCACCGCGTCGGTTTTAGCCAGTTGTACTAATGAATTTTCACCTGATCTAAAATATAAAACTGTAATGTGTTCCCGATCAGTTATTCAAAATCTGTGGAATCCCATTGCTTTTATAAATGGTGGAGGGCTTTGTCTGCGTTGGTTTAGAGATGAAATAGCCTATCAGGAAACCAAGGAAGCAGAAGCTAAAGGGCAGGATCCTTATGAATTTCTCGATAGATTGGCCTCTGAAATTTCACCCGGTAGTGATAAGTTGCTCTTTGTACCTCATTTAGGAGGAAGAGTCTTACCAGCTCAACCCAACCTGCGAGGGAGTTGGGTTGGGTTTAGTTGGGGACAGAGTAAGAATCATTTTTACCGATCCATTCTTGAAGGTATAGCTTATGAATATTACTATTATTTAAAAATTATGAGAAATCTCTATCCTGATCTTGAATTTAAGGAAGTTCGAGTTTTAGGTGGAGGATCAAAGAGTAAGTTGTGGAACCAAATAAAGGCAGATACTCTAAACCTTCCCTATACCATAGTAACTCAACAAGAACCAGCTATTTTGGGTAGTGCAATTATTGCCGGTTATGCGGTAGGGATATTTGATAACTTGGCTAAAACTTCACAAGAATTTGTTCAGGTCAAGGATCGAATAGAACCCCGAGTCGAATATTATGAACACTATAAGCAATATGCTGAAATATATATTGATTTAATTGATCATCTTACTAATACTTTTCAAAGACTTGCACAATTGAAGGAGCCTTCTTTATCTGGACCGGGGAAGGTTAAATAACTTTTAATAGTGAAATTTAAAAGGAAGGATAGATACAGATTTAATGGAACCTTTTAATAATTATCTAAATTTTAATACTGGTGAAATTCTTACAAATTGTAATATTGTAGCTCGCCATTTGAGCGATATGGAAGGAATGTATTACGATGTCGAAGCTACCCAAAAGATAATTAATGAAGGCGATCCGGTAATCTATAGATTCTATAACATTGATGTCCCTGAGGAATATGGTCATCTACAACACTGCACCAGTATCATCTATCCTGGACGAATAGGTGACGAATACCATATGACCAAAGGCCATTTTCATGCCCAGGAAGATACGGCAGAAATATATTTAGTATTACAGGGAACCGGTAAATTATTAATGCAGAAGAAAGATACAGAAGTTAAGATCCTGGATATGCAATCTGGTAGCATATCCTATATCCCTCCCTATTGGGCTCACCGGACGATAAATACTGGAGATACGCCATTAATCTTTTTTGCGGTTTATCCTGGTGAAGCTGGACATAATTATGGAATTATTGAGAAAAAGGGATTTGGTAAATTAATTGTAGAAAGAAATGGGCAAATTAATGTTATAGACAATCCCAATTATTAAAATTATTAAATAAATGTTATAATCTAAAAAATGAATAAAAGGTGAGGAACAGGTAGTTCAAATGGTAAGTTATAAAAAAGTTTTATAGTAAGGGAAAATAATTATGAGGGAAAGAAAACAGATGATCAATTAAATATTGAAAAGAAGGGGGTGAAAGTATATAACTATATAAATTTTAAAAGAAGGGGGTGAAAGTGAACTAAAATATATTTAGTTTGTTGATAGATAATTAATGTAATTTCATTTTTAAAGTAAAGGAGTGAAAATAAAATGAAGAAGATATTATTATGGCTATTAGTGTTAACAATGTGTGTATCGATGGTATCAAGTTTTTCACTGGCAGAAGTAAGAACAATCCGTGTTGGTTTATCGTGGAACGAGAAGATCCATTCTCTCATCCAAGCTTGGCAGGAATATATGCAACAGTACGGCAAAGAATATGGAGCGAAAAACGGGATCAAGTTTGAATGGATCATCAACGTCGCAGAGGGTGACCCTGCAAGGCAGCAGGCAAACATCGAAGATCTTATTAGCCAAAAGGTCGACGTAATCATTGCGCGGGCCCAGGACGCTGCGGCTATTGGTGCTTCAATCAAAGCTGCTAAAGACGCCGGAATTCCTTTCATTACGTTTGACAGGGAGTCATCTACTGTCAAGCCTGACGCGCACATCGGTGCAGATAGCTATTCTCAGAGTATATCTACATCAGAATATTTTGCTGACTTGTTGAAGAAGAATGGCGTCAAAGGCAAGGCTATAGAAGTTCTAGGGGATCTTGTTGACATGAACGCTGCATATCGCTCGCAGGGATGGCATGAAGTTGAGAAGGAACGTGGACAGTGGGAGACCTTGATTCAAGTACCCACTGAATGGAAACCTGAGAAATTTAGGAGCGGAGTCAGTGCCGCTCTCGCAGCTCATCCTGAAGCTAACTGTATGTTCGTTGCAAGCGACTTCTGTTTCTCATCGGTGGAGTCTGCACTGGCAGAGGCTGGTAGGTTAGCGCCGATAGGCGACCCGAAACATATATGGATCGCGGCTCAAGATGTTAATCCTCAAGGTTATGAGGCTATGTTGAAGGGGTACATAGATGTTGCTACCACTTACGATGCCTATTTCCATGCTGTAGAAGCCATTCGGGTTATAGTTCCATTAGCTCTTGGCGAGATAGGGCTCGGGACCAGACATCTTGTGCCGGGACGTGTCGCTACTCCTGATACAGTATCCGACATGCCATACATGTGGGCAAAGGAATATAAAGACTAGCCTGAGCTCGGGGCTCTGGACTGGGGCGGCAGGTGTTCCGCAATGGATTGGCCACCCCGGGCCAGGTCCCGGAGACTGTATGGAGTTGTAGAACAAGAATACTTAGTAGAAGTATAGGATAGCTTCAGTAGAGGAGACTAGAAATTGAAAATATTATCGAAAAAGCGCAAAGTTGGAATATTGACGTTCTCTGACGGACGCAAGTTCGTTCACCAGCAGGAGTATGAGGTGAATAAAAGTTTTGAGGAGTGTCTTGTAAAAGTTTTAGAATCGAGCGGTGAAGTTGAGTGTGTAAGAGGAGAGATTATCTGAATCACTGACCTGGCCCGTTCAGAGGCTATTAAGATGGCAAACGATGGAAGGATTGAGGTTCCTAAGGTCTGGAGCAGAGCGTGGGTTGGTCTTTAAGAATGGTAAGTCTAAAAGTGAGAAGGGGGAAATGGTGCGAAAGAAAGAACGCTTAGCGAATGTGAGTATCATTAAGAACGACAAGGTTAGGGTATTTGGTCAAGCAAGAAACCTGATTGTAACTCGCCGTGTGGCTGATATGCGAGTTGTTCGCTATCTTCCATTTATTGTTGTCATTGCCATACTTATAATTCTTTGGTTAACTGTTCCACATTTCCTCACCATAAGCAATATTATCAATATACTAGTGCAAGCATCCGCCCTGGGGCTAATGGCTATTGGTATCTCTGTCGTGCTTATTGGAGGGGGCATAGACCTTTCCATACCATCTCTCATGGCGCTTGGTGGCGTCTTTGGAGCCATTTTCATGAAGAATGGAGGGAATCCAGTTCTTGCGGGACTCATTATGCTTGCTGTGTGCACATTGGGTGGGTGTGTAAATGGCTTTGCAGTTGGGTATCTCAAGATGGTCCCTTTCGTAGTCACCTTCTCAATGATGACTGTTGCTATGGGTGCCTCTCTATGGGTAACCAAAGCAGTAAGCGTAGGCGGTCTTCCGCAGGTTTTCATCGATACAGTTCTAGCTAAAATCTGGGGCATTCCTGTTATCGTGATTGTACTAATTTTTATTACTGCTGTGGCGACGTTGCTGATGCGCAATAGTCTCTACGGGAGGTGGCTCTACGCCGTAGGCATAAATGTCGAAGCTTCACACGTTTCGGGCATACCTATAGCGCGCCTTATTTTCTCGACTTATGTCATATCAGGTGTACTTGCAGGGCTGGCAGCTATAATTACCACTGCAAGGCTTGGGGCTGGAGCTGCCACAATAGGCAGGGAAGGTGTTGTGCTAGATGTTGTAAGTTCAGCGGTTGTAGGTGGTGTGAGTATCTATGGTGGAGTGGGGAGCGCGCTGGGCGCGGGTATCGGTGCTATTATCATTACCTTAATAAACAATGTCATGAATATGATGCATGTTTCCTACTACATAACCCTTGTGGCCAAGGGCTTTATTATTATCGCGGTAGTAACTCTAAGCTCTTTCCACAAGAAATAGGAGGTATTGTATGATTGAACCGTTCCTTCGTACGATAGGAATTAGTAAAAGTTTTCCAGGAGTTCAAGCTCTCAAAAACGTTTCGATCGAGGCTTTTCCAGGTGAAGTATTGTGTATTGTGGGCATCAACGGTGCAGGGAAAACAACACTCATGAACATACTTGGAGGTATTGTGCAAGCCGATGAGGGTGAAATTTATATCGAAGGCATACCTGTTGAAATCTCTAATCCTTTGGGCGCTGAAAAATATGGAATTGCCTTCGTCCACCAGGAGATGGGGCTTTTCCCTACTATGAGTATAGTCGATAATATGTGCATATCAAGCTTTCCCAATAAGCTAGGGATCATCGACTACAAGTTGGCTGAGGAGCGTTGCGAGTCCACCCTAAAGAGGTTGAGATGTGATTTCCATCCTCGGACGAAGATTCACGATTTGAGCCCTGGTGACCAGCAAATAGTTGAGATCGCTCGCGCCTTGCTTGGAGAACGTCGTCTCATCATCTTCGACGAGCCTACTTCTTCGCTTAGCAGTCGAGAGAAAACATGTCTATTTGAGGTGCTTACATTACTGAAAAAAGAGGGTATTAGCATAATCTTTATTACGCATCTGTTGCATGAAATATTTGAGGTTGGCGATCGATTAATTGCATTTCGTAATGGTGAAGTTGTCGGGGGTGGAATGATAAAGAATATCACCTACAAGGATGTAATCTCGTTAATGATTGGCACGAAAGAAACCAGCTCCTTCTTTGGTCGTAGAACTCCGAAGGTGGTTGGAGACCTGATATTAGAGGTTGAGAATTTGAGTCGCAGAGGTGTCCTATATAATATCAATTTCACTCTTCATAAAGGGGAAGTCCTGGGCATATGGGGATTGCTTGGTTCGGGGAGAACTGAATTGGAGCGAGCCCTTGTAGGCTTAGATCCTATTGACAAGGGAAGAATTAAAATAAACCACAATGGGATTGTAAAGACTATTCGGCATCGAGATGCAAAGAAGTGGTTTGGTATAATAACAGAGAATCGGCGCAAGGATGGGCTTCTCTTGCCTATGTCGGTAAAGACCAACATATCCCTAGCTGATCTGCGAAAGCTGATTTCCCGCGTTTGGCCATTAATTGATACAAAGCTTGAAACAGAGTTATCCAAAAAGCTTGTCAACAGGTTAGATATCAAGATTACTAGTCTAGAGCAGCAAGTGGCAACGCTTAGTGGCGGCAACCAACAGAAGGTTATCTTGGCAAGATGGTTGCTGAGCAATCCGCCTATTTATATAATGGATGAGCCCACGCGGGGCCTAAGTGTTGAAGCCAAGTCGGAAGTTGACAGAATAATAGGGGAACTGGCTGAGAGCGGTGCTGCTATCCTGGTTATCTCATCAGATATTGATGAACTCATAAATTTGAGCAGTAGATATCTTGTTATGAGACGCGGTCGGATTGTAGCTGAATTCCAGGCTCAAGCCTCAAAGAGTGATCTCATGGCAGCTGCTGCGGGCGGTAACCACGAGTAGGTATGTTAATGGAGATGAAGATAGTGCGCAAAAAACAACATCTGGACATTCGGTATTTCATTGTATCGCAAGGCTTTGTTATTGCAGTGGTTCTGTGTTTTATTGTCTTTTCAATAATTTCTAGAAACTTCATGACCCTGAAGAATATGGTGCGCATATTGCACACGATTGCGCCTTTATTGATACTTGCTCCGGGGTTAGCTCTGGTGATAATGGAAGGTAAGATCGATATATCTGTAGGCTCGATTGCTTTTCTATCGAGTGGACTTGGCGTCATGCTTATGGTACATCACAATATTCCTTCCTATGTGGCGTTACCCCTTATTGTCGTGGTTGGATTTATCCTAGGGGCACTGAACGGACTATTGGTGGTTGTCCTGAAGATTAACCCGTTGATTGCTACCATGGGTATGATGTTCGCGTTGCGTGGTGTTGCGCTACAACTCACTAATTCTATGGTATTAAGCATTCCAAAAGAGTTGCAGAGGCTAGGATATGCTAATATTGGTACGATTTATATAGATGTTATCATTGCTGTAATCATTCTGCTATTGGCACATTTCTTTCATGTACGCACACCGTTTGGGCGGCATATTATGGCTATCGGGAATGGGGCCAATATCGCAGAGCAGTTGGGGGTAAAGGTCCCGAAGGTTACCTTTCTGACGTTTGCACTATCGGGTTTCTTCGCTAGTTTGGGGGGTATCTTTGTCTTGTTCCAAGTGGGAGCTGTTACACCTACTATGGGACAGGGATACGAATTCAATGCAATTGCACTTTGTGTCATCGGAGGCATTAGTCTGATGGGGGGTGAAGGTTCGATTATTCCCGGCCTGCTACTGGGTGGGGTAACCCTTGGAGTGATTGAGAATGGTCTCAATATGGTCGGCGCCTCTCCATACGCCTATGCATTTGTGAAGGGTGGGGTCATTTTTATCGCAATGTATGCAGACTCTATAAAGAGAGTTCTACGAAAAACAAGGATCACGATTACTGAAGAGCCATTTGCGAGCGCGGCAGGACAAGACCATAAAAAATCATCAGTCCTCTCAAATAAATAGAATGTTGGCAGGCAACGTTAGTGAGAGCAGAGGAGTATCAATATGAAGAAGACTACTTGCCATAGAGCAAGATCCGGTTCACACCATTGAGCTCACGTGGAAATAGAGCAGGCTTGACCAGACGAGAGGTTTTGTGCTTTACAGCTGCCCAATAGAATGTTCAAAAACTGGAGTTGTTGCAATATGCAGCAGCCAGGAGAAGCATATTCGGCTGACGAAGCTAATGTGCAAAGTATTGCTGCAGTTGTAGTTGGAGGAACAAGTTTATCAGGTGGAGAGGGTTCAATTTTAGGCATGGTTATAGGAGCTTTTATAGTGGGTTTTTTAGGAAATGGTCTGAATTTATTAGGAGTACAATCTTTCTATCAAAGTGTTTTTAAAGGGCTGGTATTAGTAAGTGCAGTAATATTGGATATTGCTTTAAAAAATAAATTAAAATCAACTTAAGCAATATGAAAGGAAACTGTTATGAATAAGGTTGGAATTTATTTTGCATATTGGTCACAAGATTGGGCAGCAGATTATGTTTATTACTTAAATAAGGTTGCTGATCTTGGTTTCAATGTTTTAGAGGTATCATCAGCTCACATATTAAATATGTCTGATTATAACTTAAAAAATTTAAAAAGTGCTGCAATTGAAAGAGGTATAGACATAACTTATTGTGTAGGTTTTTCACCTGATAATGATATTGCATCTGAAGACAATGCTATAAGAAAAAAAGGAATAGAATATGCAAAAAGAACACTTGAAGCTATTTATCATATGAACGGCAAGATTTTTTGTGGAATAAATTATTCATCGTGGCCAAGAATAATGAATGAAGGAATTGTTGATAAAAGACCCTGGCTCGATAGAAGTTTAAAAAGTATAAAAGAAGTTATTAAAACAGCGGAAGATTTTGGCATATACTACTGTCTTGAAGTGGTAAACCGCTTTGAGCAGTTTTTAATAAATACTGCAGAAGAAGGAATTGCATTTTGTAAAATGGTCGACAGTCCCAATATAAAACTTCTTCTTGATACTTTTCATATGAATATTGAAGAAGACAGCATTTCAGAAGCTATCATCAAGACAGGCAAATATCTTGGTCATATGCATATTGGAGAAAACAACAGAAATGTTCCAGGTAAAGGCCATATGCCATGGGATGAGATATTTCAGGCGTTAAATAGAATTTCGTATAAAGGTTGTATTGTAATGGAACCTTTTGTAAGAATGGGAGGAGAGGTAGGCCGGGATATTAAAATATGGAGAAATTTATCTAATAATTGCGATGAAAAATGTCTTGATAAAGATGCAAAAGATGCTCTAAATTTTATTCGTTCTAAATTGAAAGGAAATTATAATTGGGCAATTAAAGATAATATGCAGTAAATTAATTAAAAATTTATGCAATAAAATATATCAAATAATTTTAAAGTTTTTAAATTTATTTTAATATTATAGGAGAAGGAATGATAATGGAAGTTGACAGGAAAACTAAAATTGGAATTCTTACTTTTTCTGATGGAAGAGATTATATCCATAAAAATTTATTGCCCGTTAATCTTAGATATCAGAAGGAATTAAAAACCGCATTGGAAGCAACTGGCGAATTTGAAATATTTACAGGCGATGAAATAATTAATAGTAATTCTACAGCAAAACAAGAGGCAATACGACTTAAGAAATATGGTGTAGAGGTTACGATTTTCAATTATGCTATCTGGTGTTACCCTCAATTTACCGCAGTAGCAGCGAATTTTGCACCCGGTCCTTTTCTACTTTTTTGTAATTTACATCCATCTGAGTGTGGTATGGTTGGAATGTTAGCTGCTGCAGGTACTTTGGATCAATTAAATATTCCCTATTATCGTGTGTGGGGTTCAATAAAAGAAAAAGAAGTGTTGGATAAGGTTATTGGATTTATTAAAGCTGCATCTTCATTGAAAAAACTTAAGGGTTTGACTTTTGGAAACTTTGGTGGCCGTGCTCTTGGCATGTATACTGGAGTAAGTAACCTTGATCAATGGCAGGCAATGTTTGGGATTGATATTGAAAACATCGAACAAGAGGATATTAAGAGGTATGGTCAACAAATTGATTCAAAAAAAGTTAATAATGCATTGAATTGGTTAGAAAAACTTGTAGGGCATATTTATTATGACGGAAAGGGATTAACCAAAGAAAAACTTAAACTCCAGATACGCTCTTATTATGGTTTAAGGAATATTATATCAGAAAGAAATCTTGATTTTATTGGTATAAAGGCACAAGGTGATTTAACAGACACATATGTAACCATGGATGTTGCTGAAGCATTTTTAAATGATCCGTATGACTGGGATGGTCCACATGAACCTATAGTCGCTTCCACTGAAGCAGACATGGACGGGGCTCTTACAATGCAGATATTTAAGCACTTGTCTGGAACCCCTGTACTTTTTGCTGATGTGAGACATTATGATAAGGAAGATAATGTGTGGTATTTATCAAATTCAGGAACACACGCTACATATTTTGCTGGAAAATCTTATGATCCTGTAATTAATTTAAAAAATGTAACATTTTATCCGGAACATAATTATTATCCTGCGGGTGGAGCAAGCGTTCATCACTTTGCAGCACCTGGTGAAGTTACACTTGCGAGGCTGTATCGTAAAAACGGTAAGTACAGGCTTGCGCTTTTACCTGCAGAGTTTATCGAGTTTTCAAGAAATATAGCATTGGAAAAAGGTTCAATAGTTACACCTGAATGGCCCATAGCTTTTGCTCGATTAAAAGTAAGTTATGAGGAGTTTTTAGCATCTTTTCCATGTAACCATATCCACGGAGTATATGGAAATTATATTGAAGAGTGGCTTATTATTGCTAAATTAATGGGTGACATAGAGGTAAAGCTTTTTAAATAATATTAGTTTTATTATATTAAAAAATATTAAATTTATAATAGGCTTTCAGAAAACTCGCTCTTTAAAAATTAAATATTAGGAAGGAAAGATTTTACCAAGCGAATCTTATCTTTATTACCTGTCTTAGCAGCCGTCAAGGCAACCAAAAGAACAGTAATATGGGCGACAGTACAGTGATTAGAGACAGCCTGAAGTCCCCTGACACTCGGATTTTGCATACAAAGGTCGAGTAACCTGGAAAATATCCTTTCACACCCACTGCGAAGATTATAAACTTTCTTGAATTTCGGAGTACCATAAGCAATCTGTTTACGGATATCTTCGCTAAGTACTTGAGTATAGGCAAAACAACCTGTGCCTTTTACAAACTGTGGATGCATCCAGGGACAGAAGGGATGTTCTTTTCTAAACTTTTTAGAATGGATAATAGGACAAACAAACTTGACTCTGGTTCTTCCTCCTTCTTTGTACTTACCCCAGTATAACATCTCAAATCCAGCTAGGCAGATACGGTTACCGCTTGGGGAAATTTTAAGGTCTTTTTCTCTTCTTAGATTTCGAGCGATATAGGGTTTGGCCTTAAGGTCCTTGATAATAAAGGAAAGAACTTTTGCCGAATCAAGACCAGCATCGGCGAGTACCCCACAGATATTAAGGTCAAACCTATCCTTGGCCAATTCAAGCTTCAGGGATAATAACCTTATTGTCTACTACATTGGCTGCCTTGGTTTCTTCTAAAAGGGGTAATTCAGATAAGGCATCAGAGAGGACAAAATTCCGGTAGCCCCAGAAGTATTTAAACTCTTTCTGAAAGGGCTTGGGAAAATGGACCATGATACTAAGACGAGATTCGGGGTCACCTTTGGGCTTCTTGGTCTTACTAAACCTATTTTTAATAGAAGTTTTAAGGTTGTTCTCTTTAACTTTGGCCGGGATATTAGAGGAGTCGAAGGTAAGATAAGTTCCCTTAATCTCTTTAAGCTCGATTAACTTACGTACCAGAGAATCTCTCACTTCCTGGAAGATGTTGTTTTCAGTATCTCCTAAAAAGGCCGAAAAGTTTTCTACATAAGGTAGATGGAGGGGATGAAAACCGAAGACTAAAGCTAAATCAGGATTATCCTGAAGTTCTCTTACCAGATCAGAAAGATAAGATACATTTTTAATATTTTTGTAGACAAGAGCTTTTAGCAAAGCTCCATAGGCAATAGGTGGTCTGCCGGTAGAAGGATACAGTATCTCTAATGGTGAGGTATCAAGAAAAGAGAAAAGAATTTCGTATTTTTCTAAAGGTCTTAAGTTAAAAACAGTTTCAGCTTTAAAAAGAAGTTTCTGGTTTGCCTTAAATCTATTCATGGTATTACCACCTACTTTTCTGAAAGTTGCTAGAACTAAAAAAGAATATTCTAAAAAAGATTATAGTGCAAAAACTAGGGGGAGGTGAAATCAAATTCAGATTACTCAATTATTTGCTTAAAGATAGAAATAAGGGTTTCAGAAAACTTTAGGAGGATAGATAAGGTTGAAAAAATTCACCTCCAAGCCCATAAAAAATCAATAAAATGAGTAGAAGTTAATCAATAACCTTCCTAAAACCCTTATTAGACAGGGGTTTCAAGAGTGGAGGTGAAGAATAAAATAGAGGTACTCTAAAAGCCTTGTAAGACAAGGGTTTCAGAGTTTTCTGAAAGGCACAATTGGAAAGGAAGAAGAGGTATAGATTTAATGAAACCTTTTAATAATTATCTAAATTTTAATACGGGTGAAATTCTTACAAATTGTAATATTGTGGCTCGCCATTTGAGCGATATGAAAGGAATGTATTACGATGTCGAAGCTACCCAAAAGATAATTAATGAAGGCGATCCGGTAATCTATAGATTCTATAACATTGATGTCCCTGAGGAATATGGTCATCTACAACACTGCACCAGTATCATCTATCCTGGACGAATAGGTGACGAATACCATATGACCAAAGGCCATTTTCATGCCCAGGAAGATACGGCAGAAATATATTTAGTATTACAGGGAACCGGTAAATTATTAATGCAGAAGAAAGATACAGAAGTTAAGATCCTGGATATGCAATCTGGTAGCATATCCTATATCCCTCCCTATTGGGCTCACCGGACGATAAATACTGGAGATACGCCATTAATCTTTTTTGCGGTTTATCCTGGTGAAGCTGGACATAATTATGGAATTATTGAGAAAAAGGGATTTGGTAAATTAATTGTAGAAAGAAATGGGCAAATTAATGTTATAGACAATCCCAATTATTAAAATTATTAAATAAATGTTATAATCTAAAAAATGAATAAAAGGTGAGGAACAGGTAGTTCAAATGGTAAGTTATAAAAAAGTTTTATAGTAAGGGAAAATAATTATGAGGGAAAGAAAACAGATGATCAATTAAATATTGAAAAGAAGGGGGTGAAAGTATATAACTATATAAATTTTAAAAGAAGGGGGTGAAAGTGAACTAAAATATATTTAGTTTGTTGATAGATAATTAATGTAATTTTAATTTAATTAAAGGGAGGTATTTAAAAGTGATTAAGAAAGGTTTGTTAACAATTCTTGTTGTTGCTTTGTTAGTAACCGTAAGTTCGTTTGGGGTATTTTCAAAAGAATTACCCAAGGAAATAGTTATAGGTTGGACACCACCCGATATTACCGGAGTCTTTAGGACTGCAACATACTACTTCCAGAAAGCTGCTTACGATGCTAGTCTCAATAAAATCCCTGTTACTATCATCGATCGGGCTCCGGCCTCACATATAGCTTTTGGGGATCAGGTGGCAATTATCGAAGACTTTATTCAGATGAAGGTAGATGTAATTGCCATCTCACCTATAGAAGTGGAAGTAGTTATTCCAGCTATCCTCAAGGCTAATAAGGCGGGTATTCCGGTGATAATTGTAAACTTGCTGGAACCCATTGCAGGAGTTAAGGTAGCCTCTTATATTGGCTTCGATAATGGCGAAGCAGCTTCGGTTTCCGCCTATGCCATGTTGGATTATTTTGGTGGACCGGGTGTATTAGGTACGGGGAGAAAAGTTGCGGTTAAGCCAGGAGAATACCTTGATCTAAAATGGTGGCAAGACCTATATGCTACTGTCACTCCGGAGGAAAAAGCAGCTATAAAAGCAACCGGAGCCATTATCGAGGGCATTGCTGGTGGTTTCTTCTCTCAAGCTCGATTGGACGGTTTTCATAAGGTGATTGATGAGTATCCAGGTATCAAAATAGTTGGTACCTTGGCGGCAGACTGGAACCGAGAGAAAGGTATCAAGGCAGCGGAAGACTTTCTCACCGCCAATCCCAAAGGAAAACTTGACTTTATCTGGGCGGCGTCTAATGAGATGGGTCTTGGTGCAATGTTAGCTACCGAGGCTGCGAAGAGGCAAGATGAGGTGAAAGTATTCACCAATGACGTTACACCGGAGTCAGCGGAGATGTCGCGTGAAGGAAGAATAATAGCAGAAACAACTCATGGATTTGCGGACTGGGGTTGGTACGGAGTCGAATATGCGGTTAGGGCAGCTCTGGGACTAGATGTCCCTCCGATTTTTGACATCAGGCCCAGGACAATGTATAAGGAAAATGCGGATGAATTTTATCCTAATCCAAAGCTTGAGCCTATAGACTGGGAGGCAATCAAGGCTGAATATCTGGCAAAATAAGTTATGGCAAGAGGGGGTCCCTCTATAAAGGGCCTCCCTCTATGTCTTTATAACAAACTTAAGATAAGTTGATTTCTATAATCTATTTTTTTGCACTTTGTGTGCTGTATCTCTTATAAATACGAGATTTTTAATCTTTCAATAATGTTGCTGTGCAGAATAAGTGAACGGGTAACTTTCCAATGTAGACCACTACAAAGTTCCATAAAAGGGGATAGTTGCCCGCTTATGTTGTGGATCTATAATTGCGCAGTATGCTTATTTTTCTGAAGGAGAAGAAGAGGAATGCCAAGAGAGCCTTTATTACGATTAGAAGCCATTGATAAAAGTTTCCCCGGTGTTCACGCCCTGGATCATGTGGATTTTGACCTTTATGAAGGAGAGACCCATGTTCTCCTCGGTGAAAATGGTGCTGGTAAATCTACCTTAGTGAAGATCCTTAGCGGTTCTTTGCTCAAAGATAGTGGACGTATCATCCTTCGAGGTAAACAAGTCGAAATAACCAGCCCTTATCATGCTCGTTCATTGGGAATCGGCATGGTTTATCAAGAGTTGAGCCTCATTCCCAGCCTGAGTGTAGCTGAGAACATCTTTTTAGGTAGATTACCCAGACGTAGGTTTTTCTTCGTTGATTGGTCAAGAATATATGAAGAGGCTCGCCAAATTTTGAAGAGACTGCACTTGAATATTGACCTTGAAGTATCCGTAAAGCATCTTGGTCTGGCTGAACAACAGCTCGTAGAAATCGCCAAAGTTTTGTCTTTAAATGAACAGATTCTACTATTCGATGAGCCTACCTCAGCTCTATCAGAAGAGGAGCGGCAACGACTTTTTAATCTCGTAAATGAATTGCGTGAACGGGGGATCTCTATTATTTATATCTCGCACCGCTTATCCGAGGTTCCCTTAGTGGGCCAGCGAGTAACTGTTCTGAGAGACGGAAAGAAGATTGCTACATTACCCCTGAATGAAGCTGACGAGGATACTATTATTCGCATGATGGTGGGAAGAGAACTTAAGGAACAGTTTCCCAAAGAGGAAACAAGACCTGGTAAGCCTATCTTGAAGGTGCAAGATCTGGAGCTAAAAGGGGCCCTACACCATGTGGATTTCACCTTACACGAAGGGGAGATAGTGGGTATTTTTGGTCTGTTGGGAGCTGGGTCTACTACCCTTGTCCGTGCATTATTTGGATTGGAAAAGATTGATAGTGGTAAAATCTATATTAATGGTAGAAGAGTTACCATATCTTCTCCTGAAGAGGCAATCGGGTTCGGATTGGGTTATCTTACCCGAGATAGAAAAGATGGCCTCATACACCCAATGTCTGTAGTGTCAAACATAACTCTAGCCAGTTTGAAAAGAATCTCGCAGTTAGGTCTGCTCAAGCACCAAAAAGAGCAGCGAGTAGGAGAAAACTACGTTAATGAACTGCGTATCCATCCTCCTGACCTGACTCGGAAGCTCATGTATCTTAGTGGTGGTAATCAGCAGAAAGTTGCCTTATCCAAATGGCTGTGCAGTGGATCGAAGATTTTGATTTTTGATGAACCCACACGGGGTATTGACGTAGGAACAAAAGCCGAGATTTTTCAACTTTTTAATCAGTTGACTAAGGAAGGAGTAGGAATCCTGATGATATCTTCTGAGCTGCCAGAAATTTTAGCTATGGCTGACCGTATCTTCGCAATGCGAAGAGGAACTTTTACTGCGGAATATCGAAGAGGAGAGACAACACAGGAGAAACTGTTAAAAAGTGTCAGTTAAGATATAAAAATACTAGGAAAAAGTGAGGAAAGATTATGAGTGAACCAAGAAAAAAATTATCTACTATAAAAAATAACCC
>Ga0315279_10005186_pt1 | contig 17031 bp, 22 predicted proteins | sample YL17G06_20_MG_FD_203694 | JGI IMG/M metagenome (GOLD analysis project Ga0315279, IMG submission 203694) | Sediment microbial communities from Yellowstone Lake, YNP, Wyoming, USA - YL17G06_20 | ecosystem: Environmental > Aquatic > Freshwater > Lake > Sediment | place: USA: Wyoming | collected...
GGGGCCGATTTCTGCACTTAGCTATCTTAATTTCTCTAGTCCTGAACTAGGTAGCGGGCAACTCGCTTGAATGGAGCATTGGACTTCGGATCCGAAGGCTGGGGGTTCAAGTCCCCTCACTCACCCCTCTTTGCAAAACAATGCACCTGGTTTTTCTGGGTTTCAATCATGGCGGCCATGTCGAAAAATAGATTAAACGGTTCTTTCCAGATCATCCGGGTTTTGCCGTTCTCAAGGACGCACCGATCCAAAATGATGGACAGGATTTTCGCCTTGCCCTGAAAATCCTGCCTCTGGTAGGCCTGCTTGAGGTTTCCCAGCAACCCCATGACGGCGATCCCCTGGCTCTTGAAGTTCAGGTTGACCTTGCCCAGTTTCGAGATTTCCCCTTCCCAATAGGCTGTTTCTTTCTGGATTTCCCGCTCGTTCTCCTGGTACATCTCCAGGGAGATGTCGCCGGCCAGCCGGTCCTTGTAAAGCAGGCCCATTTTGTTTTTTCCCTGCGCGATCTTGTTCCTGAATTTCTTGAGTTTGTCTTTCTCCCCGAAGTGTTGGTCGGCATCGGCCTTCTCCAGCTCCTTTTTCACGGCCTCGACGGTTTCTTCGCTGATGTGAATGTTGCCGATCTCGGCGGCGATCAGGGCGTCGATTTTCTCCTCCCGGTAATTGACCTGCGGGCATTTCGGGTCCTTGTTCTTCGTGCACCAGTAGTACTTGTGGTTTTTCCAGCCTTCGCCCGCCGTTATCCTACACCCGCAGAACCCGCAGGTTAAAAACTGCCTAAACGGGAAGAATGAGGAGGGCCGCCGGTTGGCGTTGATGTACTGGGAATTTTCCTCCAGCACCTTTTGGACCGCCTCGAAAAGATGAAGGGAGATAAGGGGTTCATGTTTGCCCGGCCATAAAATCCCGGCCCATCTTTGCTGGCCCGTATAAAATTCATCATGAAGGATAGCGGCGAGCTCATTCTGGCTTACCGGTTGGGACAACCGTTTCTTGGTTTTCCTCGTTCGCAAACCAAGTATCTTCAATTCATCTCTTAGGCTGGACAGGCTGTACTTTCGGGAGGCGTAAAGCTCGAAAGTTTTGGCAATAAGCGGCGCTCTTTCCTTGTCCACGATGATGGTTCTCTTTTTCAATTCCGGGTCGTCGGGGTCAGCGACGTTCAAATAACCGATCGGCGCCAAGCCCGGATGACCCCCTTGCTGGACTTTTTCCAACATCATTTGCTTTGTCCTAGCCGAATCTTTTCTTGATTCATAACTTGCCCGCCCGATGGCGTTCCAGAACCGGTCAAAATCCTCCGGCGGGGAATCCTTGACGAGGCAGTAATTCCCCCAGTCCACGACCCGGAAGGCAAGGCCGTTGTCGCTGATGAGGTCCTCAATCTCGCAAGCGTTGCGGTGGTTCCTGGCAAGTCGATCAACCGTATACACGAAAAAAAAATCCACACTTTTTTCTTTGACGTAAGCGATCATCTCGTTGAAGTCTTCCTGCCTCGGCTTGAAGCCGGTCTCGTGGATGATGAATTCCTTGGTGATCTGGACGCCTTCGCGCTCGGCCGCCTTCTGGCAGGCTCGCTTCTGGGCGTCCTGGGAGTACCCCTTCGTCTGGTCCTCCGTGCTCACCCTGACCCACAAAATTCCCTTCTTAATTTTTTCCATTCTTGCCCTCCTCCAGGATCTCGACCAGGCCGGCCAGAGACTTGACGGCCTCCTCGTCATAGATGATTTCCTCCCCCTGATAACGGAGCATTCTAATAATTTTCCTTACGGCCCGGACGGCGTCCTCTTTTTCCGGGACCTTGAAATATTCCCTTGGTTTTTTCCTGGCTATGAACGTCGCCACGACCTGGTCGCCCGTCGGGGGCGGTACGTACTCGGGAAGTTCGTCGAGCGGCTTCAACTTGGCGCGGAGACGTTTGGACCCTCTCTTTTCAGGCATTTTTGTTCTCCTTTTCCCGGCTCAGCTCACACCTAAAAAACCAGCCGTATTTTCTGCAAATTGCGTTGATTATCAAAAAGGTCTCGAAAAGTTCGTTGAAGATCCTGTCCCTTTTGGACCGTTTTTTCCTCCTCCCTGTTTCAATCCACCTTCGCCGAAAGGTCGCCCAGCGTGTAGGCGGCGTCTTTCGTCCCCAATTCGGAGACGTGCAGGCCGTTCGGCGAGATGACGAATACCTTTCCGCCTCCGTCGACGGCGTACGTCCTTGACTGGATGTTGCTCATGTTGCGGCAACATTTTTCCGCCTCGGCCCTCATGCGGTCCGCGGCCCTGGCCATCTCGCCGACATTCCCATTAAACCGCGCGCACGGCAGACCGATCCGCTTGGCGCTGTGGTCGCGGGCGTCGATGATCACGGCGCCCCGCAATTCGCGCCTCACTTGCGGGTTGGCCGCCGCAAGGTCGATTTCCATTTTTTTCTTCACAGGTAACTCCCGAAGGCATCCCGGATTTTTACCTCGGTCTCCTTCATTTCCGAACGGTCAAAATAGATGGCCGCGTTCTGGACTGAGCGGAGCCGGAGCCAGCGGGCGACCTCAAGGATTCCAAACTTCTTCTGGACCATCCGGACCGCGCATGTCGCCCTCAGGTTGTGGACCGAGAATTTTTTCGGAAGTCCAATTTTTTGCGCATAAAATTTGAACCGGTTCTTGATCGCCTGGGCGTTGACGGCTTGCCCGTCCTCAATGACCCGACTTGGAAATAAATAAGGATTTTTATCAGTCCTTCCCCGGATCCATTTTACCAGTTCACGCGCAAGTCTGGGGTCGATCCTCTCATAGGTCCTCTTCCGGCCGCCCTTCAGGGCCTCGACCGTGATTGTCAAATCGCCCGGGGTCTTGCCCAGGAAAACGTCGCTTGTTTTCATCTTGCAAAGTTCGCTGACCCTCAAACCGAAGTATAAGATCAGGTTGAAAATCAACCCGTATTTTTCGTCCTCGGATTTCTTGATCTCCCCGAAGAAAGACACGAGCTGTTTGTCGCTCAGGAAAAGCCCCTCGCTGTCCTTGGTCGTGCCGGCCGGTCTGCCTATCTTCTTTTTTCCTTCCATGAATTTTTTCTCCTACACTTAATTCCAATCTAATAATAACACATTTGGGGCAAAAAAGATACCCCCTGAGAAAAATATTTTTATTTTCTTTGGTTTTGGGGCTTTTATAAGTCAGAATAGGCCGCCAGGACACACCGCTGACGGCCCCACGGCCTCCGCCACCGCGTTTTCTTTGGTTTTATGAGGGATTGTTCAAATCAACATTATCAATAGGTCTGGGGTCAATTCTGAATTCTATTTTTTTAATTCGTCCGATTTTTCTCTCAGGTATTCCTCCCGCGTTTTGGCCTTCTGGACGACCAACTTGCGGCCCTTGAATTCCTTCCCGTCCAGATTAATGATCGCCCGCAAGGCGTTCTCGGCCTCAATCATCTCGACGAAGCAGAAAGACTTCCGCCGGCTGCCCCACTGGCCGTCTTCGAAGAAGCACAGGGTGACGGAGTCCACGGGGCCGTATTCTGAAAAAAGCGACTTTATCTCGGCCTCCGTCGAATGCCATTCCAAGTTCCCGACAAATATCTTCATAGTCAACTCCTAAATTTTTTCATCCTTAAGGTTCCAGGGATCGGTCCTCTTCTTGTCGATGACGCCGGCGCCCTCGGCCCTCATGAATCTGTCCATCTCCTCCCGAGCCGACAAGATCGGGTCAACATTTTTTTTCTGAGCATGCACGGGCATCCGGCTTTCCCTGTCCTTTTCGTCCCAATAGCTTTTCTCATTCGCCAGAACCGCCGCCCCCGCGACGGCGTTCGCCAGGTCGTCATGGAACCCGGGCGGATGATCGACTGAGTCCTTTCCCCCCGAACGAACCCGGCGCTCCAGCGCCTGGAATTGAAGGCACAATTTCTCATCGTTGGGGATTTCTATTTTGCCCATTGAGAATAACGGTTGAGTCTCGAGGTAGATCGCCGACTTGTCCAGTTCGGCCGTCTTGATGAAAATCCCGTTCTTCTGGAAATTCGAGGTGGGCCAGATCCCACCGTACCTGTCGGCGACGGCCGTTGAAATCTTGTACGCCTTCAGAATCTCGGCGAATTCCTTGACGACAGAGTCGGGGTTGAACGGCGGCTTCCTCTCCTCAATCCGGTCAATGATAATCTTGTCGCCATTTCGATGACTGATGGCCAAGGTAAATGAATCTGATCTCCCCCCTGACGGGTCAAGAAAACCATAATATTTTCCAACCTTGACGTCATAAGGCAATCCCCCGTGGGTCATTGCTTGACGAATCAATTCCTCAGGCAAGAAATTCGTTACGTCATCCCTGAATTCGGCATTATATTCTGCGCTAAAAACTACCTTGTCTTTCCTAACCAACCGATCAATCGTTGTTGTGGAGTATGTCGGATTCATCAGAAGCGTTGGAGCTTTCCAAATGAGAATGTCAGGGTCAGGTTTGCCGAAAAAATCCCGATAGGCCTGGTACAGAAAACCAAACTTCGAGTATGGGGTCGAAATTCCTAAAAGTTTTCCATTTTCAACGAGGCCTGGAAGGATTGAATTAATCACTTCTTCCGCCGGATTTGCGGAGGTCTCATCACGCCAAAAAGCGACTTCATCGCAAATAACGCAGACAGTTGAGAATCCCCTTGACGCCCTGAAGGTACAAGTTTTCACACTGATGGAAATTTGGTTCCTGAGTTCAATATTTTCCTCTGTAATTCTCGACACAATGCCGGGGAAATATTCCAACATGGCTTTAATATATGACAAGACGATTTTTGCCTGAGACTTATCTGTGGCAATTACAAATATCCAACCTCTTTCGCCCTTTGATAATCTTTCGTTCCAACCGCCAAGGACCGCTTCATATGTGGCGATTAAAGCGCTGATTCTAGATTTTCCGCCTCTCCTTCCGCACACAGAATATATTTCTTTATATCCCTCAAGATTTGGATTTTCTCTTCCCGTACAATTTTTGAAGATTATCATTTCATCCGACGTCATCGGTAACCCGTAGCAACTTTTAAGAAAGATCTGCCATGAGCCCCATGTCGAGAGGTCCTTGAAGGCCGGCTGAAAAAAATCAGCCGAATTCATGGCCTCTATGATTGTTGGCTTTTCCATTTTTCTAACTTCGATTTCAGCGGGTCGGCTTTATCATTATCATTATTTGGAGGTTTTTCTTCTTGAAGTTCATTCAAAAGTATAACCAAACTCCGAATCTCCCTGGCCTTTTCGAGCGGCGAATCTTTGGAACTTCTTTGAAGGGCTTTGAGTTGGCGAGAGATTATCAATATTTGCTGATCACGAGACAATGGCCTTTCTGAGATTTCCCGTTTGATATCTTTCTCTGTATGAAAAATACATTTGTCACGGTCACGAATTGCCCAGGCCCCGCATTTGGAACCGTCTTTCTTAATGAAGGTGCAACGGGGCATAGTTACTTTTTGGGAAACTTTTCAGACAAAAGGATGGCCGCCAACTTCGGTGAGATGTACTTCATTTCCTCTTTTGACAATTTTACTGTTTTCGACTTACCGAACTGTGCTTTCGCGCCACTAATTTTCATCTCTGATTCGGACAGTAACCCGAATTTTGTTTCGTTCAACTGCTCAGGGACATAATCAACCGCAGATTTCACAATCTCCGCCGAATTAAAATCGATGATAATCTCGTCAGTGTCCGGATTGATCTCGTACGGCATTCTCAAAAGAACATCCGTCATCGCCCCTGTAACCGGGTCACGTTCAACTTTCTGGACCACAACCTCGGTTGCCGAAAAACCCTTAACCCATGCATTTTCATCGAACTCCGCACGCACGATGTCCTCGAGTGCCAATCTAAGGGATGAAAATTCTTCCTCAAAATCACCTTCTTCTTCTGTTTCACTGAGTTCTTTTTCAAGTTCTTCATCCTCTTTATCTTCTAATTCACCTGGAATTTCTGCGCTCTCAAACAGGTTTTCCTGGAGCGAGACTCCGCCAAAATCAAAACTTGGCGTCAAAGTAAAATCCAGGCCATGAAGCCTGTATGAATCGTCTACCTCCTCGCTCTGGTCCTCACCGGGGTGCGTCGTCCCCGAGCCCCTCGCGCTTACGTAAATTTTTCCGTGGTTGAGGACGACAGCCAGGTCCTTGCCCGCCCGCGTGTTGAGCACATCGATTTTCGCCACCGCCCTCTTGCTTTTCTCGTCAAAGAAGATGTCGCTGATCCTGTGGCTGATGTCCCCAATCTTAATCTCATGAGCCCCGCCTTCCGGGTGACTCGGTGCGCCGAACAAATACTTCTGGTCTGCCAAACGTTCCTTGAGCCTGGCGATTTCGTTTTTGATCACGCGCGTAGGGTACTTCCGCCCGTTCAGGTTTTTTTTATCCGTCTCGATGAACGGGACCGTAGTCGTCCCCAAAATATCCTTGTCCTTTTTCGATTCGTCCAGTGCGAATATCCCCTCGTAGTTTTCTCGCAGCAGCATTGTCATCCCTCCTCAGATTCCGTGTCCTCGTCATCTTCGTATTCCTCTTCGTCTTCATCATTTTCATCTGGAATAACGCCGGGAATCGAGGTAAGCGCGTTAATGACTTCCCGCAAGACTCCACAAAATTCGGCCTCGCGCTGCGCCGCGATTTCCATAACCACGTCCTCGGCTTCGGCCCGCATTGCCTCTTTTTCCTGATTGATTGCTGAGGCAATTTTTTCGTCAAGCCCCTCATTCACTTCGGCCTCAGCTTTTCGCATGGCCTCTTGCCAAAGTTCATCAAACAACTGGGGATTATTTCTCTTCAATTCATCTTTTGTCATTATCATTTCTCCTGATTTTTACGCGGAGAAAAGGTTTTTCCATAAATTATTTTTTTCTCTTCCAAACTCAACACTGCCTTCGGCGTCCCGGCAATTCCTGGAGTTGGGTCCGACGTTTCAAAGATCAACTCTTCTGGGGGAAGCACTTCCTGGATGATCTTTTGACTATTTTCGGCCATGACGACCTCGTCGTTCACTAACGAAAATTTTATCTGGTATCTCTGCGACTCGTGGAGGATGTTCCCAGGATAATTGAAAATAATCCTACCATTCTCGACCTTCAAGAGGTTTACCCTATATCCGCACCGGATCTTCAATTCGGCTTCTAGCTTTTTTTGCAATTCATCTTTTCTCATCTAAAGTTCCCATCAAAATAAAATCCGAAAATATTCGTTTATTTCGGATTAATTCAATTCCTCTTCACAACCGACCACGAAGAGTTGCGCCATGCCCATGCTGGCTCTGTATTCGCGAACAATTCTTAAAAGCCCGGCTTCCAACTGCGCGACTTAACCATCGGGTTCGCCATCAATTTCGTCCGCCGTTAAGGTGAAAACTTTCCGTTCTGTTGCCGTTTTAATTCCTCATTTGTTCTCATTGGTCCGCGACCTTACTTTTGAAGCCCGGACCTATTTTTCAATTCCTGATCAACCTTATCCAAGTCTTTTTGCGGCCGCATGATCTTCTCCTGGACCGTCACATCGCATTCCAGAAAATATGCCGGATTTTTCCTGTCCCGCATCTTGCGCTTTTCGCTCCTGAGGATTATCTTCTCAAACCGAATCAATGGCGAAAAAATCGGAACTCGAACCGTCCTGGTAAAACCTAAAGGCACTAAAACCCAATCGTCCGCGCCGACGTTTAATTTTTCCGGGTCCGAGGCCGAAACATTTTCAATATCAATGGTCCATTCGTTAAGTAAACATTTCCAATCCGGATTTGGTTCCACTTCAACCTTGCCCCCTGGCAAATATCGAACCGTTTTGTATCTCGCAAAAATATTATTTTCATTATCCGTTTCAACAAATCGAGTATCACCGGCCAACAAGGTCATAATCATTTTATGATCCTGGTCGATGATCGGGACTTTTGTCGTCCTTAAATTCTGAAATTCCGTTTTATAAATCATTTTCATTTTCCTTTTTTAAAGTTGGAGCGGGGGGAAACTTGAACAGTTTCCCCCGTTTCCATAGAAAAAGAATTTGACTGCCAGGGGGGGATTCCCTGGCGTGAAGTATCACCGACGGTAAAGACCGCCGGCTTCCAATAAAGGATTGAAGTGAAAAAAAAGACTTATTCACTTTTCAATTTCCTACGCAATTCTCGAATCCGCTTAACGTCCCGATCATTACGGGTCCGTACCATTTGCCAATTTTTCAACGGAATACGCACAAAATAATCAGAATTTTCCTTCGAGCGTTCTCTTTGCTCCGCAACCCTCAATTCGACTGAGTCTGCTAGAATCCACGGATCTGACAAATCTTTGATTGCAATCCGAACAGGAATTCCCCGGGGTAAATAATAAATCCTGCCGTCAACCCATAACTGTTCAAGATCAAAACCCTCCGAATTCAAAAACCACGTGACCCAAGGTGACCCTAAATCCGGTTCCTCAAATCCCGGCCGCTTTACAAACTCGATCCAAGCGCCATTCCTGTATGGCAAAAAGGTAACCTTTGAATATCTGGCATAAAATTCTTTCGGGTCAGTGACGGCAATTGAAACTTGAGTTCCCGCCTGGACGACAGTCAAAACGTCGCCAGAATTCGTATAAAGTTTTACAGGTTCCAGGCGCTTGTTCTCGAAAACCGTTTCATAAGTCTGCATTTCTTTTTAATCCGAATTTTTCCATATAACCGTAAAAACATTTGGGCGTGATTCTCAGACCAATTTTTCCCTCAAGAATTTTTACGGCTTCCTGGACAGATTTGCCCCTGTACAAATCCCAATGCTCAATGAGTTCCTCCCTGAGTTCAGCGAGTTTTAAAACCCGCCGTGAAGGGAACCCCCTCCAGCCAGACATCTCATTGATGATTTGGGGCAAGACCGCCAAATGGTCTTCCCCTAATGATAATGCCAGACGGAAAATCCAATGATTTGCCGGCTTTGTTTTGACCCACGGCCACACCCCGCCGTGAAAGTTTTTAACTAATCTCTGAAGTTGATCTCTTTCCATTTCGTCACTCATGATAAAATGTATCGCGTTCCCAAGCTTCCGTACACTAATATTTTTTCTTGATTTCGTATCGAGAAACGGCCCGGAAACGCAACCGAAATCTAAGAAGGCAGGGGTTTTTCCCTAACCGGAATCTGGCTGGTGGTTAGAATATCCGAAAGGCAAACAGGACTGTTGCCGGGATTTGCCGCCTAATTGAGGTGAGAATTCTTGTCGTCTGAAACGTCTCATTTAATGAGGCGATCAATCGCGAAGAGCGTCGCTTAAAAAGCTGGGGTCCAATCCGGGATGCCGGCGGCCCCCTTACACGAGGCCAAGCGCCCCCTTCATCAACGAGACGAGGAGTTCCTTCAGGATTTCGAGGGTCACGTGGCCCCCCTTTTCTGCCACGATCCCCATGGCTTTCTTCCAACGTGTGTCGTCTCGCACGGCATCGCAGAACTCGTGGCCCGCCCATGTTAGCTTATGAATATGGTATTCCGGGGTCCCGCTTGAAATTGTGGTTGCGTCCGACCCCTTGGCGAGGCCGGCGTCAACAAGGAGGTACGCGTGGTATCCGACCTGATCCCCTGTGTATCCGTCGAACTTCATCTCGCGCGGCGCCCAACCCCCGGGCGCGTCTTCGATGGCGATGACCATCTTTCGGATTAATTCCATGTCGCGTTTCATTTGACACCCCCTATCAAATCGTGAGAATTTCCTCCCCTTCCATCGTCTATTTCACCGAGGCGATCAACCGCGAAGAGCGCCGTTTAGATCACTGGGAGACCATGCCTTATCAGGCCTCTGGCTTCCCTTGGCGCCTCTCAGTTAAAGCAGTTAGCGATTTCCCATATGAGATAAGCTTGACCTCACTCAACCAAATGCCCGGAGGAATTAGTTTTTCAATAATGCCCGATACGCGAACGGGGTCATCATCTTTTAGCAATCCTAAGCCTGGATACAGGGTCGGGTCAATTTTGAATGACAAGGTCGCCCCTTGGCCATATAACCCTTTCGGCCTTACATAGACCCTTAACTCAACTTCTTTTTTACCCCGTTCATTTATGCTGTATAACCCGCCGACGCAACCAATCCGCATTCCTAAGTAATGTTTGGCCATGCCCGACTGCTGTAGCAAGGGTTGTGCTCCAATATCTTTGAGCGCTTCTATTGGGTCCACCAATGGGACGCAAGGTACTTCAGCGAGCGGTGTCGGTTTCAACTCTTCAGATTTCTGAGTTTCAATCTTGCGCCTAATACCTATCCAACTGAGGAACTTCTGCCTGGGCTTCTCTAAAGTTGGAAGTATGAAAAACAAGATAACTCCCGCTAGGACTGGTATTCCGATCAAAGCTAGAACCGACATATCTTAATCCTAATTTCTTGCTCCCGCGCTGTCAATACAATACTCCCCTCAGCGCCTCCTTCTTATTGACCTTCTAGCCGATTTCTGTTAACTATTAGGTGTCGTAATTGGAGGTCAGCGATGCTATATCAACTAAAAGGTGAAGAGAATGACAGTGGCGGGAAGGGTAATGGACAAGACTCCGGCGGGGAAGAAAATACCACTAATGACAAGAACGACGTAGAATGGGGCACAAAAGATAAGAAGCCAGGAAATAACTCAAATCCGCCCAACAACAAAACTAAGAAGAAGTAAAAAGATCGATACAACCGTCAGCACGTAGCCCCACTTTAGCCGCTCTCCTTTAATATTTCCGAGCTTTATTAGCCGACCAATGGCCTGTCCATACTTAAGTGCTAGCATGACTTCGAGGACTTTATCTTCCTTCCTATCTTTTATCTCCTCAAAAAGATTTTGGATGCTTGCTGGATAGGGCATATCCGTTGGTCTCAAAACCCAAAGGGCAAATGAGATAGCCGCCACCCAGGCCACTATACCCCCGATTATTCCTGCAGGTACCAGCCATCCACAGGATAAACTTCTAACCAGGCCAAGGTAACCACTGATAGCAGCAAGGCCGGGTGGGACTATGCCCAGATACTTGATCAGCAGGTCGGCCTTTTTATCTAAGTATTCCACATCATGAACTAAAAGGCTGTACTTATCTTTGGCGTGGTGCAGAACTAGTTGTGCCTCTTCTTTTGTAATACTGCAAGGTTTAAAGTTTTTTACATATTCATCCATGCTACACACGGCCTTGCTCTTTTCGATTTTCTCTTTAAGACCCATCTCACTTCTCCTTACCTGTCAACCCCAGCTGCTCCGATCTATCTCCCTTGAACCTCTCTGCCTTCTTGAAAGTCTTATCGACCTGCCGGATCGGAGGCATGTCGATCTTCTTTCCGGCTAGCAGTTCGGCGATCGTCAGCAGTTGGATCTTCGGGTATTTCTTCCCCCAGGTCTTTGACTCGAAAAATCCGGCGGTCACGGCTTCCTCTTTCATCGGTCCGGTAGGATTCTGCATCGAAATTAAAACTCCGATTGCTGCCTTCTGCCCATCCATCACACCCCGCAGAGAATGAACGTGGTCCCGCCCCGTATGACCAGCCTTGACGGATAAGATTACCTGCTCAAATATTCCCGGCGCGTCTCCCTGAAAAATGATCTTGCCGTCAATTCCTTTGTCCGCCCCTTTCTTCTGTTCAACGGGTCTAGCACCCACCAGACCCAGCGCCCACCATTGAAACTGATAGGGGTCGGATTCGGCGAGCGCCGCCGCATCTGGAAGGCTTGTCGGCTCGCCCATGACGTTGAATTTCGCTTCTGTTCCGAAGGCATCCAGCAGTCGTTTTTTTATCAGGGTTATAGCTAGGTGCGTGATATCAATTCCGATCCAGCGGCGTTTCAGCTTCTGCGCGGCCGCGACCGTCGTCCCGCAGCCGCAGAAGGGATCGAGGACCAGGTCCCCTTCGTTACTACTGGCCTTTATAATTCTTTCAAGAAGTGCTTCTGGTTTTTGAGTAGGATACCCCAGACGTTCCTTGGCTTGTGAATTGATCTCGGGTATATCGGTCCACACGTCCCCAATAGGATGACCTGGCATTTCATCTAAATATCGGATAACTCGCGGCCGGCCACTTTTGGTGAGGAATATTCTCCCTTCGGCAATCAACCTATCAATATTTTCCTGAGACCAACGCCAATGAGTCCCTGGTTTCGGCTCTATCATCTTGCCAAAAAATAAACGTGCAGGTCCCTGTCCTGCCCCGATAGGATTGTCATAAGTAAAAAAGCGACCATTTTTATCTTTTTTAAAATGTGACTTTATATATGACTCCTCATATTCTCGCCTTTGCGTTTTAAAAATAGCCCGCTCCGAGCCTCTGCAATAGAAAAGAAGATCATCGTGAATTCGACCCCAGCGGTTTGCATCTGCATGGAAATTGAAGCGTTCCCACACGATATGGTTCAGAAAGTTTCCTCCGCCGAAGACCGCATCCATTAAAATTTTCAGATAGTGACTTGCTGTCGGGTCACAATGCAGGTAAATGCTCGCCGTCGGCTTCAGGACCCGGCGCAGTTCGGCCAGCCGCGGGGCCATCATGACCAGGTAGGCCAGCATATCGCAAGGGCCAAGGAACGTCCTGAAGGCCTGGAGGCAGTCGGCGACCTTCCCGCCCTTTGTCACCAGGTCGGCAAAGATGGCCTCGTCTTCCTGGCTCCAGGTCCAGGTATCCTCAAACGCCCGAATCTGGCTGGCAGCGCGGGAGCCGTTCTGTTCTTTGAAAAGGATGTTGTAGTTTTGATTACTCTTGAACGGCGGATCAAGATAGACCAGATCAACGCTTTCATCGAAGACATACCTTTTCAGGATGTCCAGGTTGTCGCCGTAGTAGAGCGTGTTCTCCATGCTTAAGGCCCCTTAATTTTTCGCCGACACATTTGACCTTCCAACAGGCGTTGGGTCAATTATAGGGGTCTGAGTCCTTGAAGTCAAATTATCGCCACCCTGGCAAGGGACCGCAGAAACTTGTCCCTTTGGAGATAAAAAAACCCTCCGCTTTTCAGGCGGAGGCTTTCGGGTTGGCTGCCCTGGCGGGGTTACGCGACCTCGACGATCTCACCTTTGGCGTTCTTGATCTTCAACGCCTTCCCCTATGTCAAACTCGAGCGAAAGGTCCTTTTCCGAAAATCCGATATTGACCGCTGGCTCGAATCCAAGATGGTCCGGTAGGCCCACTCGTGTTGTTTTCCTATCTCGGATCGGGGAAAGACCCTAGCCTGGCCATCTTCTCAGCCTTGGCGCGGCCGCGTCAGGCGTCAGCCCTTCAGCCATTCCTGGATAGCGGCGCGTTTGTCCCGCTAGCCCCGGACCCCCCTTCTATTTTTTAATTTCTGGGGCCGGCAGAGATACGTTTATTTTGAATTTAAAAGTATATTCCTTTTTTTCCCCTTTTATTTCTAGGGGGAAGAAAATGCTAAATTCTTTATCATTCCAGATTAGTCTATTTTCTCCCCCAAATAATGGAGCAGTATTCCATCCATATGTTGTTGAGGAGATGTTCTCTGTAGGAACAAGGATATCCGAAACCCTTGCGTTCGGCGGGACAATGGTTGGAGCTTGGATGCTAGCTTTCTCTATCAATTTGACTCCACCATGAATAACCCGAGATGCTTTCCCGTCAGGATAAATAATAGAGATGTCGTCCCAGTTAATTTTTATCCCTCTATCGGTTTTATTTTGGATTTCGAATCCTATTTCCTTCGCGTCCTTCACGATGCTATAGTAAGACACATCAGTCACTCCCTCTAGGGCGAAAGTTATATCAACATAATCGTCCGAAAATGAGAGCGTTTCCGACGGCTGAGGCTTTTCCAGGGAAAACCGCCAGTTATAAGCTCGCGTGATCGGCGTCATGCAAGAGAAAAAGGTAAGCAATAGACCTAAGAGTAAAACATTTTTTTTCATGGTTCCCTCCAAAATATATTTACTGGGCTTATCCATACCCCATTATGAAATTATAGTCAAGGAGGCCCGGTATTATCTTTTCAGCCGGCCCTCGATGGCGGCGGCCCGGCCGGAGGACGGCCCCGCTTCACTTCCAGCCCTGCGGCTTCCTGGTATCTGATCCTGGCCATGATAATCATTCCCGCCCTCCGGCGTCCTTCATCATGAGGCTAATTTTCGTCGTCACGGCGTCCCTTTCATCGGGAAGGCTGGCGATGACCCGGCCTTCCCCGCCTCATTTCCGCGCCCGCCGCGGCTTCGTCTTTGTCGATCGCTCTGGTTCACACGCTTTGCTGGCCGCCCGGCTCTGTTGGCTCCTCGGACTCGCCACCTGGCTTGTCTGTCGAAGATTCCCTTGTGCGTCTGGTTGCTTTTTCGTAGAAACGACGGACTCGGCTCTGAGCCTTTGCGGCCTCTTCTCCATCAAGAACGTCCCGTTTTAGCACCTCGTTGCTCAGAACTTGTGTGATCTCCTCTGGTGTGACAACCACACCGGCTGAGAGTTTCCGTAATTCGCGACGGATGACGCCAACGACCTCATCACCGAGCACAAGAGCGCCCAGAATAAACCGGTTGACCGTGAGAATCTTCTCGTGAAACTCCTCGCGGGCGTCTTTGACCAAACCTTCTTTGCAGAGGATGAAGAGTCTTTCCTGATGCTCTTCATTCTTCGGGTCAAGTTCGGCGAACGTGAACTCACAGACAGGATCATAGGCGATTGGCTTTTCGAACCGGATTTTGTAGACTTGCCATACCAGTCCGCTTGTGAGGATGACCCAGGGGACCCCATTATTGGCGCCGTACTCAATGGCCTGACGCAAGTGGGATTCCTTGAGTCCGGGTCCGATTGCCTTCACCTCGACCAGGAATTCGACCTTGTTATCGAGCTTAATGGCTAGGTCGCAGTAGGTTCCGCGAACGGCGAACTCGCTGGTGACTTCCAGATATTTGTCATATCCGAATACTTCCGCCAGCATATCCTTGATAATGGAAACCGTGTCAGATTCGTTCACGTCTCGATCTTTGGCAATTTTGAGCACTTGCTGAAACTTGCCAATTGATCGCGCCAACCGATCGCCAACTCGTTTCGGTATCATCTTTGCATCCTCCCTTCTTTTCTTTTCCTCTTTCAGTCCAACACTTCATAAAGGATTCGATCCGCGGCATCCCCGATATCCTTCAGGCTAGCCATAGCTCGAAGCGGCATGGTCCGTTGACAGTTCCCAGGTCCCCGAAAGATACGCTTTCATAGTTTCCCCCTTGTCAGATTATAGAATTCATTCAAATCTTTTCCTTCGTCTAGTATCAGCTGACGCGGCGCTGGAAGTCCGGCCCGGATGAAGCGTCCGGCGATGTCCAGCGCCTCACGGCGGCCAGATTGACGGCCGTTATCGTATTCTGCTATTTCTTGGCTGGCTCCCATTTAACGCTTCCGCCATCCTCGAGGAATCGCGCACTCCCGTAGAGAAGGACCAGATTTGGTCCGGGGGATGGGCCTTCCAGAGTAACTCGGTACTTGCTCACAACAGAGTGGGGATACATCGTGTTCCTAATCGTCAAAAGAGTATCAGTTGCAAAGCTCTCAAGATATGCAGATGACCTTGGATTAGACAACACGAAGGTTGCGACAAGCCAGCCGGATTCATTAACCTCTAAGGACTTCGGGGCTGGAAAACCTTTGCCTCGTAGAGCAGTTTGAATTTCTGATTCGTGCTGTACCGAGAACCCTAGTTGAGTTCTAGTAGTTTGCGGTTTCTGATTAGAGCCTTTCTCCGACGGTAAACGACTCAGGACAACAAATATCACCACAACAACAATTATGAGCACCAGGCAACCCATGCCCATATTCTTCATGTTTTTCTTCTTTTTTTCCGCAATCAATTTCTCCTTTGCTTCAAGCCGAGCTTTCTCTTCCAGATAGATCTTCTGTTTTTCTTCGGACGTCAATTCTGGCATGATACCTCCCTATGCAGATTATTATTAATCTGACTTAATCCAAGTCCATGCGACTTATTTCCGTTTTTTTCATTTCCGCTGGCGCCCTTTTTAGGCTTTTGAAAACTACCGCTATTGGGCTTTCTACAAGTACGAAAATTGTTTGGTTTTCGGATTATAGACGATGCTATCTTTCCCATTTGGAAAGCTTATCTGATTTTCTTTTGAATCCCAAGCATTCCCGAGTATTTCCACGCTTGGTGGAAGATTCTTAATTGCCAAAGTCATGGCATCGCGCAAAATCTCTTCAGCTTTTTGGGGGCTCACGCTGACATAGAAAAGAACCTGGAGGCTCTGAACCTTAGCAATTGGCTTTGTGTATTCAACCCGGAATATGAGGTTTTGCGTGGAAGTCGTTTGCCCAGGCTGCACAAGCGAGACGGCACAAAGGAAAAATAAAAAGGAGATAATCCTATATGTGCTCATCATTCCTCCTGTTACGGATTTCTTTCGGATTTTCATAGTCTCCTCCTTTTCAGATCATAGAATTCGTTCAAGTCTTGCCCTTCGTCTAGGATTAGCTGGCGCGGAGCGGGAACAGCTCATTCATTATGGTCGATGCGGCATCCAGGCAGATAACGTTCGTCATGCAAAAGACCATCGGCAACGTCCTGAATTCCTTCAGCTTGATTCCCATTTACCGTATTTTCGTCTTTTAGTATTATACCATATTCCATCCCATAATATTTAATCCATAGCATGAGAAAAAGTAATATTCTCAGCCGTCTATCAAGGTGAGGCCCGCTTTCCGGGCTTGGCCCGTCCCGCCGTCTACCGGAAGAGCCCGGACCGGCTACGTATCCGGGCCTTCTCCGGCCTCCCCTTGAAAGAAGTTAAATAATTCACTTGATTTTAGGGCGGGTTATCAGTCAATATATGTTCATCCTGGAGGGGGAATGTAATGAAAAAGTTTTTATTGGGTGTCTTGGGGTTTATTGTCTTGGTTTATGTCCTCTCTCTTGTATTTACTTCTTCGCCAAAAAAATCCTCAACCTCATCGGAAAAAAGTACGCCTGTTTCTACAGCGAAAAAGGTAGAACCACCCTCGCCAGAGGAAGAAAAAATGATGGCCGGAATGCTTGAAACTAAGCTCGTGGATAGAATTAACCCCGAGCTCAACGAAGCGTTTGTCAATCCTATCACTTGGGCGACGATGAAATACCAGGATA